>Ga0075425_100001773_pt1 | contig 21246 bp, 16 predicted proteins | sample SoiMethybrSBSTD4_FD_75300 | JGI IMG/M metagenome (GOLD analysis project Ga0075425, IMG submission 75300) | Bulk soil microbial communities from a Populus tree surrounding site in Tennessee, USA - Soil MetaG P. TD hybrid SBSTD4 | ecosystem: Environmental > Terrestrial > Soil > Tree plantation... | reverse complement strand
CGCCTCGAGCAGCGCCATCGGAATGCCTTCGCTGAGCGACGGGAGCGCGAACACGTCGAGCGCGGCAACGAGATCGTACACGGTCGCGCGGCGGTCGACCGCCGGGTCGACGAAGAGACACACGCGATCCACGCCGAGCGAGCGCGCCAGCGCGCGCAACCGCTGCTCCTCCGGTCCGCAGCCGACCAGGACGACCCGCACGCCCGGCTCGACGGCGCGTATCCACGGGATCGCGTGAATCAGATGCTCGTGTCCCTTGACGGCCGTGAGTCGGCCCGCCGTGCCGACGACGAACGCGTCGCGCGGAAGCCCGAGCGCCATGCGTACTTCCGCCGGCGATTGCGTGGCGCGAATCGCTGAAACGTCGACGCCGTTGTGGATGGTCGTGACGGCGCTGCGACGGTAACCGGACTGCTTCAGCGCCTCGGCGGTCGCGTGCGACACGGCGACGATTCGGTCGGCGCGCATCCAGAGCGCCGCTTTGTCGAGGACGTCATGGACGGCGTACCGCGTCCGGTCCCAGCCGGCCATCGGCTCGGTCAACCCGTGCACGGTCCGCACCACGTGCGGCACGCCGGCTATCGCCGCCGCGATGGAGCCGAGTACGTTGTCCTTCGTGCGATGGGTGTGCACGAGATCGACCCGCCGGGCCCGCAGGAACCGCGACACTTCCCCGACAATCGCAGCGCCGCTGTGGCGCCGCTCGTCGACGATCCCGACGTCGATGCCGGCGCGCCGGAGCTCGCCCGCGAGCCAGCCGTCGTTGAAGAGGACCGCGCTCAGCGAAAGGTCGCGGCGAGCGGCGAGATGACGCGCGGCCGTCGCCACCTGTGCTTCGGCGCCCGCCCACAGATCGGCCGTCATGACGTGACAGACCCGCAACGGATCGGGCCGCGCGGACTGCGGGCGCGCCGGAGCAACCTGCGGCACGGCGGTCATCGCGCGGCCCCCGTCACGTACTCGCGCAGCTGATGCGCGAACGGACGCCAGTCGTCCGCGCTGACGACCTCGTAGCGCAGGCCGCGCTGGGCGAGCTTCAGGAAGTCGAAGAGCACGCGCGCCTTCGACGGCGCCTCGTCGGGCAGGTCGAGCGAGTCGCGGCTGCGCACCAGACGCAGCAGCAGATGATCGAGATCCCCGAAGATCCACCGGTTGCGCAGGCCGACGCCGTACGACGGCGGCGCGACCACCGACTCGGCGCGCGCGAGGCCGCACGTGAGGTACGGAAAATCGACGCCGGCGTCGATCGCCAGCTGCAGCGATCCCCAGAAGCGGCCGTTGATTTCCATCAGAAACCGCTCGCCGGTCCGCTCGTCCTCCTTGTATTCGATCATCGCGACGCCGTGCCAGCCGAGCGGCGACAGCAGACGGATCGCTTCGTCGCGCCATCGCGGATCGACCGCGATGCTCTCGCTGAGCACGCTCGCGCCTCCGGACGGCGGCTTCTCGCGAAGCCGGCGGTGCGCGAACTCCGCGACGATCCGTCCGCGATCGAACAACGCGAACGTACCGACGCCCTTGCCGACGATACGCTGCTGAATCAGCGACGGGTACTGCGCGAGATAGTCGTGTTTCTCGTACACCTGCTCGAGCTCGGCGCGCGACCGGACGTAGTGCGCCGCGCCCGTCAGCCACCCGGCGGTCGTCGGAATCCGCGATCGCGCCGGCTTGACGACAGCGGGATACGCCACGCGATCCGCGGCTGCCGCGAGTTCCGCCCGGCCGCGGACGATTTCGGTGCGCGGCACGGCCACGCCGAGCCGCGACGCATATTCGACCAGGCGCGCCTTGTCCGTGACGAGATCGAAGGCGTCGAATGGCGGCACCGCGAGCGAGGTGTACTCCGCCATCCAGTTCTGCTCGCGGCAGACCAGATGCATCGTCACGTCGGTGACGGGCAGGAACACGTCGATCGGCTCGCGCGCGAGGAAGGCGCGCAGGAACTGCACGAAGCCGTCGGGATCCGCGCACGGAGACGGATACGTGATGTGCCGCGCGCAGTACTTTGACAGCGACGCCAGGCTGACGGGCCGCTCCTCGCCGACGATGACGCGCAGACCGCGCCGGCCGAGCGCGCGCACGATCGCGAGCGCCGGACGCTGATCGCCGTCGGTGACGAAGACGGTCATCGGCATGCGGCGAGCACCCGGCTGGCGACGCGGCTGTCGTAGCGCCGCGGCTTGAGGACGGCCCACGCGGCCAGCCGCGTCGGCAGACGCCGATTGGCGAGTGAGATCGCGGTCCGCGCGGCCGTGATGCCGAGCGCGATCGCGCTGATCGGAACCCAGACGATTCGACCGCTCCAGCCGCGCGCGCGGAGGCTGCGGATGAACGCGCCGCGCGTCGCGACCTCGGGATCGAACAGATTGACGACGGGCGGCGCCTCGTCGAAGCGCGTCGCACACCACGCAATCGCCTCCGCGCAGCGGCGCACGTCGCACACGGCGATCGGCAGCCGCGCGTGGCCGAGGCCGAGATGCCACCGGCCGAAGAGATGCCTGCCCATCAGGCCGGGGAGCGACGGATTCTCCGCGTCGACCAGCGCGCCGGGCCTGACGATTCGGACGGCGATGCCGAACGACGGCGCGTCGCGCTCGACGAGCGCCTCTTGCAGCGATTTGCCCCAGGTATACGCACCGTACGGCGAGGGATCATCGGGCCGCGGCGTGAGCTCGGTCTGGCGCTCCCACGGCGTGCGTGGAGGACGCAGCACCGAGAGGCTGCTGACGAGGACGAGCCGCGTGACGCCCGCCTCGCGCATCGACTGTAGCAGATGGCGCGTCGCCGCGATGGTGTTGCGCTCGTGCGCCGCAAAGTCGCCGGCCGTTTCCGCCGCGGCGTGAACGACCACATCGGCACCGGACAGCGCATCTGCGGAAATACCGCGGCTGAGATCGGCAACGACCCATTCATGCACGTGAGGATCGTCGGGATCCGCAGCGCGGCCGATGCCGCGCACGCGAACCGGAGCGGCTGCGCCCTGGGAGGACCCATGGAGCGCGCGCGCGACGGCGCCGCCGAGAAACCCCCGCGCGCCGGTGACCACGATGACCGGTTCCGGCGGCGCCTGTCCGGTCTGACTCGCCTGACCTGCCTGACCCACCCGCCCCGCCTGCCGCTGTCCGACACTGTCGTCGATCCGCGACACGAGGTCCTCGAACACTCTCGTGACCGACAGGAGATGCCGGGGACTGAGCGGCGATGGATCGCCGCGCTCGACCGCTCCGTAGAACACGTCGATCAGCTCCGCGAGCCCCGGATAGCTGACGCCGGTCGCGACGCGGCGGCCGACGCTCAGCGCCGTACGGGACACGAGTTGCGCGCCCTCGATCATCGGATTGAGCACTTTTTCGAGCGCGGCCTCACCGGGGTTGCCCGCGCCGACCACGATCGACCGCACGAAGTCGCACGTCAGCGCGCCGCGAGTGCCCGAGAGCGCGAGCGACGAAGCGATCGGCCGCGCGCGCAGGCTGACCGACAGCCGCCCGACGATGTCGCCCGCGCGCAGGCTGGCATGGAGTTCGTCCGGACCGCCCCGCGCCCAGTCGATTTCGACCGCGGCGCCTGGCGGCCCGAACCGTTCGAGGACCGCGATCAGCGTGTAGAGCGGATGCGGAAGGACGTCGACGAGCTGGTCGGCGAGAACGCGCGCGCCCGCACGCGTCATCGATGAGCCGGACGGTCGGAACGCAAAGTGACTGTCGGCCTGCACGAGCTCGCCGATCGCATTGGCTCGCGCGACGAGCGTCCGGAACGCGCCGTCGAACAGCAGCTGATGGCCGGCGCACACGCGGCGTCCGCGCCGCTCCGCCATCTCCAGCAGCCGCGTCGCATCCGTCATGGTCAGCGCAAAGGGCTTCTCGACGTAGACATGCGCTCCCGCGTCGAGCGCGGCATGGGCCGTTTCGAAATGAGCCGGCGGCGGCGTGCAGACGTGGACAATGTCGGGTCCGGCATCGAGGAGCGTGCGAATGGACGGGTACGTCCGTCCGCCGGCGAACGCGGCGAATTCCTCGGCGCGATCGGGCAGGCGATCGGTCACGCCGACGATCGTGGCGCGGCCGCCGAGCGAGTGGATCGCGCGCGCGTGGTTGCGCGCCATCTGTCCCGTGCCGATGAAGGCGATGCGCAGGCTCATTGGATCAGATACTTCCGGATGTGCGGGCCGACCTGGCGGGTGATCGCGAGCGGGAGCCGCTGCCACATGCGAACGAGCACGTCGGAGGACACGCCGGCGCCCGACGATTCGGCGCGATGCGCCCCGATCGGGATGCGGTACCAGAAGAGCGGCTCTTCTTCGGCACCCCACTGCTTCTTGAAACGCCAGGTGCCCGAGTCGCGCGTCGATCGGCCGAACTCGAAGCGCGCGAAGCCGTCGGCGCACGCCGCTTCGATCGTGCGCCAGTAGAGCAGCATGTTCGGGCAGGACGCGAAGTAATCCCTGCGACACGTCGCCCAGGGAACCACGAGGCGATCCCGGAACGCGATCGCCACGAGCCCGCCGACCATCACGCGTCCGTGCCGCACGAGCATCACGCGCGCGTCGGGTCCGAACGCGTCGACGACGTGGCGCAGGAAGCCGAACGCGTGGACCGGCGATCCGAGATCGCGCATGCGCTCGGCGAAGACGTCGTAGAAGGCCGCGAGGTCGCCGGCGCCGCCGCGCTCGACGGTCAGCCCCGAGCGCTCGGCCTTGCGCACCTGGTTGCGGACCGTCTTGTCGAAGCGCCGCCACAGCGCCTCGGGCTCGTCGAGCGTCAGCGTCATGTTGACCTTCGACTCGAGCGGCAGGGCGTCGATCGGCAGCCGCTCGATCGATCGCAGCTCGACGAGTCTGGCGCGGCGGGCGCGCGCTTCCGCGACAAGGCCTTCGACGAGCGCCGCGGCGATCGCCGGCGAGGCCGCGCACGGTCCGCCGCTGTCGAGAAACGGCATCGACGTGACGACGGTTCCGCCGAGCGGACGGCGCACGACGAACGACGGCAGCACGCCGACGGCGTCGTCGCCCTCGCTGGCGGCGAGATAGAGCGGCGCGTGCCCGTATGCCCGGTTGATCGCGGCATGCCAGGCCGGCGCATGCGCGAGCCGCGCGCGTTCGGATCGATCGACGGCGCCGGTCCACGCCGCGCCCGGATCGACGGTGCGGATCTCCATCGCGCTCATGCCCGGGCGACGCTCAAGCCGGCGGGCGAATCGACATCGACCGTCTCGGCCTGCGACTGGCGCTCCTCGAGCACGTCGCGAGCGGTGCCGAAGCGGAACTGCGCGAGCAACAGGGAGAGCTTGATTGCCTCCCGCTCGAGGCCGACGTAGTGGCGGAAGCGGTGCCGCCACGCCATTGGCGGACGCGGCTGATCCGGGTCGAGCTCCCAGGGGTGAAAGTAGAACATCACCGGCTGGCGCTCGTGCGTGTTGACGTGCTCGATCCCGCGGCGAATCCACTCGTACGGCGAAAGCCGGAAATAGCCGCCGCCGCCGATCGGCAGGTTGACGCCGAGCACGCGCGCGGTGCCGATCGGAAACTCGGTCAGCCACGCGAGTCCGCGGCGGAAGATGCCGTACGGAAACCTCGGCGCGCTCGGGCGTCCGTAGCGGTCGTGCAGAATCGGGTAGGTGCTCGAGTCGTAGCGGAACCCCTCCTCCAGCAGAATCGGATACGCCCAGCGCTGATCCGGACCGATCGAGAAATTCGGCGCGCGATAGCCGATGACCGGCGCGCCCGTCAGATCTTCGAGTTGCTGCTTCGCGCGGCGGATGTCGGATCGGAACTGCGTCGGCGTCAGCCGGTACACGCATTCGTGGCGATCGCCGTGGCACGCAATCTCGTGCCCCTCGGCCGCGATCCGGCGGACGAGCCACGGATGCGTGCGCGCGACTTCGCCAAGCGTGAAGAACGTGCCGCGCGCGTGATGGTGATCGAGGAGCCGCAGCAGGACGCCGACGCTCGTTTCGATGCGGCTCTCGAACGTCTTCGCGGCGGTGCCGCGCGTGGCCGTCTGGAAGATCTCGGCGTGGAAGTATTCCTCGACGTCGACGCTCAATGCGTTCAGCAAGGCAGACTCCTGAAGCTCTCGGCCGTCAGCGTCCGGCTACGAGCTTTCTGAAACCACTCGCGGTTGACGGGGTATCGGGCAGCGCGGCGACCCGGTCGGACGGCGTCCAGGTCGTCATGCGCTCGCCGCGGGCGAAGCGGATCCACGCGGCGAGGATCGAAAGGTTCGATCGGACGAAGTAGGCCGGCAGCCGAAGCGCGCCGGCGCCCGTCCAGAAGCCCGCAGCCGCCGCGGCGTAGAAGGTCAGCTGCGCCGCGAACATCGCGCGGTAGAACGGCGCGGCGACGAGCGCAGCGTTGCTCGCGAGCGCCGCGATCATCGCGAACGGCACGAGCCACCGGCACAGCTTGTGGCTGGCGAGCTGCCAGGCGAAGAGCCCGTAGCGGAACGGATTCAGCATGCGCAGGTTGCGCGCGAGAACCCCGATGCCGCGGACGACCGTGCGGATCTTCCGCGCCGACTCGCGCCGATCGTCGGCAAGGTTGCGGTAGTAACCGGCCGTGTGCGGATCGAGGACCCCGCGGTAGCCGAGCTCGATCGCGTTGAGCAGCGTGCTGAAATCGCTCTGGCGGTCGGCGCTCCATCGCCGGCACACGTCGCGCCGCGCCGCGAAGAACGATCCGCTCAGCCCGACGAGGCTGTTGACACGCGTTTCGAGTGTCCTGAGAAACATTTCGTACCGGACGTACGCGCCCTCGCCGCTCGTCTGCCCGTCCGCGTCGACGAATCGATCGATGCTGCTGACGCAGCCCACCGAGGGGTCCGCGAAGTTGGCGACGAGGCTCGAGACGCCGTCGGGCGCAATCGCGGTCGCGACGTCGCTGAAAACGAGAATCTCGCCCGACGAGGCGTGGACTGCGAGCTGCTGCGCCGCTTCCTTGCCCCGCCGCTCCGGCGCCCGCACGAGGCAGACGCGATCGCCGAAGGACCGCGCAATGTCGTCCGTGCTGTCGGTCGAGCAGTCGGATGCGACGATAATCTCGAGAAGCGACGCCGGATAATCCTGCGCGAGCGTGTTGTGCAGCTTCCCGCCGAGCCGCTGTTCCTCGTTGTGCGCGGTGATCACGAACGTCACCGGTGGACGGATTGACTGCCGCGTGACGGGCCGGCTGCGGAGCCGGGCCAGTAGCGCGAGCGCCAGCGGGTAGCCGGCGTACGCAAAGCCGACCAGCGCCGCCGACATCCAGAACGTCATTGCCGTCAACGGGCGCCCATCACGCCGCCGTCAGGTCGCGGCAGAGATTCGCGATCGCGCGGCGGTCGCGATCCGACAGCCAGTGGTGCGTCGGCAATGTCAGCAGACGTTCGGCCACCAGATGCGCCGCCGGGTACCGGTGCCCGTCGAACGCCGCCCGGATTTCGGGAATGTCGCTGATGGGCGTCGGGTACGACATGCTGACGCCGAAGCTGCGCGCCTTCGCGTACACGCGCTCCTTGATCGCCGCCGTGGGCGCGACGATCGGCAGACGCAGATAGGGCCGCGCCGATCCGCGGATCGACAACGCCCGCGCGAAGTACGAAACCGCCGCCGCCCGCGAGCGATTCGACGCCGCGAGCCGCGCTCGCCAGTCGCGCAGCAGTCCCGCCCGGAAGCCCGACAGCCGCTCGGCGCGAATCGCCTTCGGAAACGTCGTTCTGCCGAGGCCGAGAAAGGGCAACGCGGCCGGCAGCCAGTACAGCGACGGCCGGATGAAGATCATCATCAGGACCGTCCGGACGAGATCGGCGAGCTGCGCGGTCGTCGACGCCGCGGGCAGCCGCGCCGCCCGGTCGGCGACCGCCGAAGCCACCGCGTCCGAATTCGTCACGATCAGCCCACCCGATCCGCAGGTGACGTTCTTGCCGCGACCGAAGCTGAAGATGCCGGCGTCGCCGAGGGTGCCGAGCGGACGTCCGCCGACCTCGCCGCCGAGCGCCTGCGCGGCGTCCTCGACGAGAAACGCGCCGCGCTCCCGGCAGAGCGTTCGCGTCCCCGCGACGGCCGCCGGGACGCCGAAGAGATGGTGCGAGACGACGCACAGCGTGTCGCCGGTGATCGCCTGCGGCAGCGCCTGGCGATCGAAATCGAACGTCTCCGGATCGATGTCGCACAGCACGGGGCGCAGACCGGCGTGAACGACCGCGCCGGCGACCGAAAAACACGTGAAGGCCGGGATGACGACCTCGCGGCGGGGCGACAGCGTCCCTAGCGCCTGCAGCGTCAGCATCAGCGCGGCCTTGCCTGACGACACGGCGACGGCGTGACGGACGCCGAGCTCGCGCCGCATGCCGTCCTCCACCGCGCGGACCGCGCGGTGCGGGTCGCGGATGCCTGCGATGCCGTTTGCGAGGTCGCGCCACTCGAGCAGCGCGGCAGCGGGCGGCTGCGTCCTGCCGATTCTCATGACGCGGCCTCCATCGCTTTCCGTGGAGCGCTGCCCCAAATCCCGGCCCGGTCGTTTGCGGGAGCCCGATCCACACCCTCGCCCCGCGCCAACACGCGCGCGTGCGCGATGAGCGTCGGCGTCTGCCCGAACGCGGCCCGCACGTGGTGGAGCTCCTCGGGATCGAACGGCACGTCGACGATGAATCGCCTGCGGCCGCCGGCGAGATGCCGCTCGAGCTCGGCGGCGACGGCCTCGTAGCTGCCGACGAGATACGGGCAGCCGGCGTCGTAGTCGCGCATCGGCGCGAGCCATTGCGGGCCGCTTTCGTCGGTCCGTCCGCGTCCGCATGGAAACCGCGACCGCGCGAGTGCCCATGCGTGCTCGCTCGATTCGCGCGCGATGACGCCGACAGTGACGGCCGATCCCGGCAGCAGGACCAGCGGCCGCAGACCTGAGACAAGCGGCGGCGCGAGCTTCGCCGTGCCGGATTCGATCGTCCGCCGCAGCGATGCCGCAAACTCGGCCGCTTCGCCATCGCCGCCCATCAGGCTCACTCCCGCGCGGCGGCCGTGGAGAAACGCGAAGGAGCTGATCTGTTTCGCCAGCCGGGCCGGATTCGTGTCTGCGGGACGAACGGCGATCACCGGACAGAGCGCCGACGAATGCCTCACGATCGTCTGCGCCAGCATCCAGGGATCGACGACGGCGTCGTCGGCCGGAACGACGATGCCGCGGCAGCCGGCACGGTCGCTCCATGCCGCGGCGTCGGACACGACGTCGAGGAATCGCGACCGCGCAACCTTGTCGGATCGCGGACAGCTGGAAAACAGTTCGATCATGTACGCGTCGTCCGGATCGGGGCGAGGCGAAGGCGTCCGAGGCGCCACAGCGCAGACGCCGGCCGCACCGCAGGCAGGGGTGCGACGTGAGGCTGCCCGTGTCCCGCGACCACCGTCCAGATGGTCTGCAGCAGAATCAGGACGTCGAGCCACGCCGACATGTGCTTGATGTAGTAGAGGTCGTATCGCATCTTCTCGGTTTCTTCCTCGAGCCCGTTCGCGTACCCCTGGCGGACCTGCGCCCAGCCGGTGAGGCCCGGGCGCACGCAAGACCGCAGCGAGTAGTACGGAATCTCTTTCGAGAAGAGCGCGAAGTTCGACACCGGATGCGGTCGCGGGCCGACGAGATTCAGCTCGCCGCGCAGCACGTTGATCAGCTGCGGCAGCTCGTCGAGGCGGTAGCGACGGAGCACGCGGCCGACCCGCGTGATGCGGTGGCCATTGTCGCGCTCCCATTCGGACGTCGGCGCGTCGGCCGGCCGCATGGTGCGGAACTTGAACAGCCGCACGCGCCGGCCGCGCGCGCCGACGCGGTCGTGGACGAAGAGAATCGGTCCGGGCGAGTCGAGCTTGATCAGCATCGCGATCGCGGCGAACAGCGGCAGCAGGAGCACGATCGCGGTGATCGAGACGATCAGGCTGAGCGCGTGGCCGAACGCGAGATCGACGTGCGTCTTGCGGAAATCGCGCGACGCGATGAGCGAGCTCGGCGTCAGCGCCTCGATCGCGATTTTGCCGGTCAGCCGCTCGTAACACTCGACGCCGTCCTCGACGACGACGCCGCGGATGCGTGCCGCCAGCAGCTCCGGCATCGGCAGGCGGCCGCGCCGATCGGCGAGCGAAATGACGATCCGGTCCGGCGCGAGATCCTCGATCACCGCGGCGAGCCGTTCGAGCGGTCCGGCGGCGAGCGCCGCGATCGCCGGCTCGACGGACTGCGCATCGTCGACGACGACGCCGACGATGCGGTAGCGGACACTCGGGCGCGCGAGCATTTCGGCGACCAGACGGCGCGCAAGCGGACCGGTGCCGACCACGAGCACGCGCGACGCGAACGCGCCCAGGCGCGCCAGCAGCGCAATCATCGTCATCGTCAGAGCGAGGAGCGCGGCGAGGCCAATCATCGGCTGGAGAAGAGCCGCCGCCAGAGCGGCAGGGAATGCGGCTTCGAGCCGCTGGATCCGTAGTGTCCGTAGTAGCCGTAATAGCGCGCGGAGGGGCGATCGTCGGCGTTGAAGACGAAGCCGAACAGTTTTTCAGGATTGAGCCCGTTCAGCGCCTCCGAGACCAGCGCGCGCGGCGTCTTGTTCGCCGCGACAACGAGCAGTACGCCGTCGACCCACCGCTCGATCAGCCGGCAGTCCGGCATGCGCACGGCCGGCGGCGTGTCGATCAACACGCAGTCGAAGTCGCGCCTCGCCTGCGCCACGATCGCCTCGAGCCGCGGGGACGAGAGCAGCTCGTAGGGCGATGCTTCCGGCCTGCCGGCCGGCACGACCCACAGATTGAACTGCGAGATGCGGCGGGCAAGGCCGTTCAGCGCGTACGACGGATCGCGCAGGGCGTCGACCAGGCCGCGCCGCGCGTCGACGAGGCCGAGATAGCGTCCGACGCTCGGCTGCCGCAGGTCGCCGTCGATCACGAGCACACGCGCGCCGTCGGCCTGCGCGAGCGCGCCGGCGAGATTCAGCGTCGTGACCGTCTTGCCATCGCCGGGGGACGGACTCGTCACGGCGAACGCGCGGCGACCCGTTTCGGCGCGGACGTTCTCGATGCAGTAGCGAAGCGAGCGGTACTGATCAGCGGCGACCGACGCCGGAGCGACGAGGCTGACGAGCTCCTCGGCGATCCGGTCCGGCGCCAGGTCGGCGGTGATTGCCCGCGCGTCGCGGTACGGCGACGCGGGCGCGTGCGAAGGTACGACGGCGTTGATCATCATCCGCGGGAACGCTCCATCAGGCGAACCAGCTGTTCGTTGCCGTGTGCGACATAGCGCGCGCCGGCGACGGCGAGCGACAGGCCGACGATCGCCGACACGGCGGCAAGGGCGAACCGGCGCCGGGCGCGCGCGCGCGCGCTCGACGCCAGCAGCGGGACCACCGCGAGCGTCGGCACCGCGGCAAAGGCGCGGAGCTCGTCGATCGTGTGGAAGGAGGTATCGATCTTCTCGGCGCCGATCACGACGCCGACGGCGAGCCCGATCGCGAGCAGAAGCCCGAGGCCGAGCAGCCGGACGCGGTTGGGCGCGGCCGGATCGTGCGCGGGCAGGGCCGGATCGAGGATGCGGAACTGCTCCACCTGCCGCCCCTGTTCGAGGCTTTCGGCGAGCTGCGCTTCCTCATACCGCTTGAGCAGCGTTTCGTAGCGTTCCTTCACGGTCGCGTAGTCGCGCGACACTTCCTGCATTTCCTGCTGCCGCTTCGGAACGTTCTCGACGCGCCGCTCGTAGGCGGCGATCGTGTCGCGCAGCGATCGCTCCTCGGTCTTGAGCGCGCGCAGCTCGGCGTCGACGTCGCCCAGGGCGTCGCCAATCTGCCGCCCGGAATCGAGCGCGGCCGGCGCGGGCCGCGCGGGCTCGGCGCGGCGCGCGGTCTGCTGCGCCCGATCGAGGTCGGCGCGCAGACGGATGACGTCGGGGTAGTCGTCGGTGTATTTCCGGCGCAGGTCGTCGAGCTGTTGCTGCAGCCGAACGACGCGCTCGTCGTCGGGCGACGGCGGCGGCGGCGCGACGGTGCCGGCCGTCGCGCGCTCCTTCTCGAGCCGCTCGCGCCGGTCCATCAGCCGGATCTGGTTTTCGCCGTTCAGCCGCAGCTGCGTATTGAGACGCTCGATGCTCGCAAGGTTGGTATCGACCTGCTGCGGGAGCTCGCCGATGTGGCTCAGACGAAACTCGCTGGCCCGCCGATCCTGCGCGTCGAGCTCTCGTCGCGCGTCGGCCAGCTGCGCCTTCAGGAAGTCCGCAGTGCGCACGGCCTGCCCTTCGCGGATCGCCGTGTTCGCCTGCACGTACATGGCGGCGAGTTCGTTGGCGACGGCGGCGACGGTCGCCGGGTCGCGGCCGCTGAAGCTGATGGTGAACGAAATCGTCGCCATGCGTCCGCTCATCTGCGACTCAACGCCCTTGATCTCGAGATCGATTTCGCGGCGCATGCGCGCGACGAGCGCCTCGATCGGCACCTTCGCGCGCAACTCGGGATACAGATCGAAGCGCCTGATCAAATCTGCGAGCCGCGTCCGGCTCATCACGTCCTCGCGGATCGTCTGCAGGCGCGTGTCGAGCTCCGCCGTCACCGAGGGACGAACGAACGCTTCGGAGACCTGCTGCCGCTCGATGAGCACGGTGGCCGTCGACCGGTACAGGTTCGGCAGCGCCTGCGCGACCGCGACGGTCACGCCGGCGACGCCAGCGAAGGCGAGCAGGGCGATCCACTTGCGGCGGCCCCACACATCGAGTGCGACGTCCAGATGTTGCATGTCAGAGTTCAGGGTTCAGAGTTCAGAGTTCTGAGTTGAAACGTCAGAGGTCGGAGTCGGACGAGCTACGGGACGACGATGATGTCGCCCGGCTGGACGCAGAGGTTGTCCTGGCCCGCTTTCGATCCCGCGCGCGTAATCTTCTCGAAGTCGTAGGGCAACTCGCGGACCGCGTCGCCCTGTCGGCGCAGAATCGTGATGCGATTGCGCGCTGCGTACTGGCTGAAGCCGCCGGCGAGCGCGAGCACGTCGAGTACCGTCGTGCGGCTGTGCAGCTCGTACCGCCCCGGCGTCTTCACTTCGCCGATCACCGTCACCTTGAAGCTGTGGACCTCACGGACGATCACCGAGACCATCGGCGTCGCGATGTAACGCTCGAGGCCTGCGGCGATCGCTCCGCCGAGTTGCATGGGCGTCAGTCCGGCAGCCTGCACATCGTTCAGGAGTGGCAGCGAAATCTTCCCGTCGGGCCGCACCGGCATCGTGCGGCTGATATCCGTATTGCCCCAGACCGCGACGTCGAGCACGTCCTCGGGGCCGATGACGTAAGCCGCTTCCGCGGCCTCCGTCGACGGCTGCTGCGCGCGTGCGGCGAGGGACGTCGCGACGAGCAGGATCACGAGGGTCGCGCACCGCGTAATCATCGCGCCTGCCCCGCCGCGGTCGTCGCCACGAGCGAGACGAGCAGACGGTTGCGTCCGATCGTTTCGATCGACTGCGCGCTGTAGATATTGCCGCGCTGTACGTTGAGGTCGTAGTCGCCGCGGATGACGAACCGCCTGGCGATCGCCCAGTCGCATCCCGCAGTCAGGCGGTAGACGGCCGACGACAATGGACCCTGAGTCGTATGCAGCACCGCCGGTCCGGCGTGGATGCGCAGTCCGCGGCGAGGCTCGGCGGCGACGAGCGCCGACAGGCTGTGCTCGTCGGCCACCGAAAGCGTTCCGAGCAGTGTGGTGGTCGTGTGCAGGTAGGTGATGACCGCTTCTCCCGCGCGGAGCTGACGATGCACGACCGCGGCGACCTCCGGCGAGACCGTGCCGTCGGTGACGCGCGGGCCGAGCCGGAGGCTGACGGCCGTCGCGCGGTCGAGCGAACGCCGCCACTCCGCCGTCCACGCCTGCGAGACGCTCGCGTCGACATTCGCGAAGCGGAAATGCTGAAACGAATACTCGAAGCGGAAGTCGGTCCGCGGCGACCGGTGGTGCGTGACCGTCATCGACGTGCCATTGGTCAGGACGCTGACGCCGTCGGCGAGCGAGTCGCCTGCCGTGGTGACGCGCACCGTCGCCTCGGTGCGGGCACCGGCCTCGTAGGTTGCCGATGGCTGGACGCTGACACGACGCGCGCGGACACGGCCGGGAGCCGGCGACGGTTCGAGATTGAGATCGAGCGGCGTCTGGCTCTCGATGAATGCGGCGTTGACCGCGAACGCCAGACGGCGCGTCGCGCTGTAGGAGACGTCGATGCCGGCATCCTGTCGCGCGTGCGCGGTGGAGAGCTCGGGATGGCGATCGAACCGATCGGCGTCCAGCTGATAGCGGCCCGACCACGACAACCGGCCGTCGTCGTACACGGCGTCGAGGCGCGGACTGAAGCGCGTCGTCAGATCGGATTCCGGTACAGGACGGTAGAACACGTTGTCGTCGTAGATGCGCGCGACCGTGAATGAAGGCACGAGCGAGATTCCCTGCGCGGCGGCCGGAGCCGCGACGAGAAGACTTGCCGCCGCCGGAAAGACGCGGGCCATTACGCGCACGCGGCGACCTGCGTGCAGTCCACTTCGACCGCTACGCTCCGCTGCAGAAGCTCGATAGAGACGACCAGCAGACCTTTCTGCGGCCGCGTCGAGACGAGAATGCCTTCGACGCCGTCGAGCGGCCCCGAGGCAATGCGAACGCGCTGTCCCTCGCGGAGGAACGTGTGCGGCATGACGGGCATCGGTGCGCCGGCCATCCGCCGGATCGCGTCGACTTCGCGATCGGACACGGAAGCGAGCTGATCCCACCGCGCGCCGAGCAGCCGCACGATGCCGCGCGCCTTCAGAATCTCCGCGTGGCTGCGCCTGTCGATTGCGTGGCGGACGAACACATAGCCGGGGAACATCGGCACGTCGATCATCGACCGCGTTCCGCGACGCCGCGACCACGTCTTCAGCATCGGCAGGAACGTGTCGAACCCGCGCCCTGCGAGCTGATCGTGGACCAGCCGTTCGCTGTTGCTGTGCGTCCACGCGACGAACCACTGCGCCGAATCTGCCAAGGCTTCGCCCCCTTCGGTCGTTCCACCTGATCCATATGGTGGAACCCGTCTTCACTGAAACGCGGGCCTCGGTCCGTCCTCGCGGCGAGCACGAACCTCGTGGTGTGAAGATACTGCGCGGAGGAAAGGCACAAAATCACCCGGAGGTCACCACCGACGGTGGCACTCCTGGTGGGCCCGGGAAATTCAGGGTGCGGTGGGGCCGCTCGGCTGATATCAGCGGCGACGAGCTAGACGGAATCGACGGACTGCGACGACGAAATGCGCGGCGTCCGCAGACAGGCTCGATCGGTCGCCGACGATGCGCGCGCGGCCGGTCAGGCAGCCCCCGGAAGGGAGATCGATCGCGACGACGAGCGTGGACGAGGCCTCCGGCGCAGCGCCTTCGATAACCGCCCCGGTCGCGCTGATGCTCGAGGTGACGCCCTCGTGCCAGCGCCCCTCGCGTCGCTGCCGGTAGTGCACCGGCAGGCGCAGCGGAAATCGCCGGGGTCGGGCCATCGCTCGCACGGGAGTGAATGGCGCAAAACGAATACCGGTGAGAATCGGCGGAAATGCTGGAGAACTGCCGGAAGAGTCTCCGCGGAAACCGTGAACCTTTCACGAGATCCGTCGGGCGAACAACGGAATCAGTCGATGAGTCCGTTGCTGCGCGCGGCCATCGCGAGCTCGAGCCGGTTGCTCGCGCCGACCTTGCCGAACATGCGGGTGAGGTGATGTTTGATGGTCTCTTCGCTGACCGCGCACCTCTGCGCGATCTCTTTGTTGGCGCAGCCTTCGACCACGAGCGCCAGAACTTCGCGTTCGCGCGGCGTCAGTCCGAACGGACGGCCTCCCGCGCCCTGCTCGCGCTCCGCGAGCTCGCGCACCATGTCCACGAGGTCGGACACGAGCGCGGGCGCGATCCACGACTGACCAGCAAGGACGCGCACCATCGCGTCGAACAGCACTTCCGTCGGCGCGTCCTTCTGCACGACGGCACGGGCGCCGAGTCGGATGGCCGTGAGCAGATCTGCCTGCTCGACCGCGGCTGAGAGCACGAGAGCGCGTGTCGCGCCCAGTCCGGACATGGCCGCCGTCCGCCCCGCAAGGCTCGACCGCAGATCGCGCAGCGCCTCGAGCCCGTTCATTCGCGGCATCGAAATGTCGAGGAGCACGAGATCCGGATTGAGCCGCCGGACGACGTCGACCGCCTCCTGCCCAGTCGCCGCCTCGCCGACGACTTCGAAGCCGCTGCCGATCGCCACGCCGTAGACTTCGGTGACGACCGCCGGCGGTACCGCGAGCAGCTGGCGCAGGCTCACGCGGAACATGCACTCGTCGTCGGCAATGACGACGCGCGCGGGGCGGGTTGACGTGGCGTGCGGGGCGTGGGGATGTATCGTCATGGCAATCCAGGGCCTAACAGGTCACCGCGCAGAGCAATCCGCTCGCCGCACGGCGCGAACCGGGACCAACACCGTCGCGGGAAAGCAGATCGACGCCCCGACGCGCCCGGGACGTCATCCGGAATGACGAACGATCGGCGAACACGGCAGCGGCCGTGATGCAGGGTTTCATGACGCTCATGATTTCAGCTGACATCGAGCAGCCGATGATGCGCCGCGAAGAGCGCGAGCTCGACGCGCGTGGACGCGCCGACCTTGTTGAAAATGTGCATCAGATGCCGCTTGACGGTGTTCTGGCTGATCGCCAGGAGCGCCGCGATTTCGCGGTTGGTATCGCCGTTCACGACCGCGCGGACAATGTCGAGCTCCCGCCGCGTGAGGCCGAAGCTCTGGGACTGTCTTCGTGCGTAATCGAACCGCCGGATCGACGCTCCGACGTCGTCGTCGATATCGACCGGGTGATCCCCGACCCAGCACTCGCCGGCCGCGACGGTTTCGATGCTGCTGAACAGGCGATCGGCGGCCGAATTCTTGGCGACGACGCCCCAGGCGCCGAGCTCGATCGCGCGCGCCACCGCGTCGGCGTCGATCGACTGCGTCAGCAGAATCGTGCGCGTCTCCGGGCGCGCCTCGGCCAGTTCGCGCAGCGTCTCGACGGCGCGCTCGGGCGATCGCGATCCGAGCAGCAGGATGTCGGGCTCGGCGGCGCGCACGAGGATCGCCGCGTCGAGCACGGGGGCCACACCGACGATCCGAAGGCGCGGGTCGACCTCGAGGAGCCGCCGGAGACCGTCGCGAAACATGGGGAACTCGTCGGCGATGGCGACGCGGATGGCCGACGCCATGGCATGAATCGAGGCAGCGGCGAGCGGCGGAGCGACAACCCCGCTCATCAATGCACCCGCCATCCCGGAGCGGTGATGACGCTCTCGAGCGTCACACGGAGCTCCTGCAGCGTGTACGGCTTGGTCATCGCCGCGGCGAAGCCGAACTCGCGGAACGAGGAGATCGTTTCGTCCTGCGCGTATCCGCTGACCAGAATTGCCTTGACGCCGGGATCGACCGCGGTGAGCAGGCCGATGGCGTCGCGCCCGCCGAGATCACGCGGGACGACGAGGTCGAGCATCACGGCGTCGAACGGACGCCCGGATTCGCGCGCGTGCGTGAAGCGATCGAGCGCCGCCTTGCCGCCGTCGACGACCTCCGCATCGTAGCCGAGGAACTTGAGCATATTCGTCGCGAGCGCGCGCACCGATGCTTCGTCGTCCATGACGAGAACGCGCGGCCGGCCGCGGCGCGCCTCGCCGTCGCGCACGCGGGCGCGCGCGTCGCGGCGCTCGACGGCGATCGGCGCCGGGAAATGGACGTCGATGGTCGTGCCCCGGCCAAGCTGCGAATCCACGCCGATGAAGCCGCCGTGCGTCTTCACGATCGAGTGGGTCGTGGCGAGGCCGAGGCCGCTGCCCTGCTGTTTCGTGCTGAAGTACGGGTCGAAGATCCGCGGCAGATGCTCCGCTGGAATCCCGATGCCCCGGTCGACGACCGAAACGCGCAGGTAGGGCCCGGGCTCGACGCGGAGCGCATGCTGCGCGCGGCTGGTCAGCTCGAACGTGTTCTCGGCGCGCACCGTGACGACGCCGCCGTATGGCATCGCCTGCTGCGCGTTGATCAGCAGATTCGTGAACACCTGAATCAGCTGGCTCTCGTCCGCGTCGATCGTCCAGAGATCGGACGGCAGCTCGAACGCGCAGCTCACGTTCGAGCCGCGCAGCGCGAGCGTCGCCGCCTCCTCGAGCACGCGCGCCACGTCGACCGCCTTCTTCACCGGCACGCCGCCCTTCGAGAACGTCAGGAGCTGCCAGGTGATCTGCCGCGCGCGGACGCACGCCTGCTCGGCCTCGACGAGCGCCGTCGCCGTCTCCCTTCCCGCCAGCGTCGCGCGCGCCATCGAGATGTTGCCCATGATGGACATCAGGATGTTGTTGAAATCGTGGGCGATGCCGCCGGCGAGCAGTCCGAGCGACGACAGCCGGCTCGCCTTCGACCGCTCCTCCTGCGCGCGCAGGGTATCGGTGATATCCCGGAAGACCAGGACCATTCCGGTCGCCGAGCCGTCCGCGGCGCGCAGCGGCGCCGCGCATTCCTCGATCGGACGCTCTGTGAGATCGCGCGCGACGAGAATCGAGGTGCGGCGCGCTCCGCAGGCTCCCTCCAGCCGCACCGCGGCCGCGACGGGGCTGTCGTGACGCTGCCGGCTCTCGGTATCGAGGTTCTGGAAGACGGTCGACAGGCCGCGGCCGATCGCTTCGTCGCGGGGCCATCCGGTCAGCGCCTCCGCGACGTTGTTGATCAGCACGATGGTGCCGTCGGGGTCGGTGGCGATGACGCCGTCGCCGATGCTGCGCAGCATCACCACCAGCCGCTCTTTCTCCTCGGCCAGCGCCTGCTGAGAGCATCGCGCGCGATCCAGCGCCTCGAGCGCCTCGGCGTGCAGGCGCTGCGTCTCTTCGGAATGCCGCCGCTCGTCGGCGAGCCGCCCGACGAACACGCGGTACGTCCGGTGGACCAGGTACACCGGCATCGCCAGCAGCAGCCCAGCCCATTCGTTGCCGCGCGCGACGACGAACGCCGCCGCGCCGCCCGCGGTTCCGGCGACCATGAAGCTGGCCCCGCTCCACAGAAAATCATCGCGCCACGTCTCGAACACCCCCGCGTCGGTCGACAACGCGATCGCCGTCGCGACCAGGCCGGTGTTGACGATGAAGTACGTCACGATCGCGACGACGAGCGGCTTGGCCAGCGCCAGCGCGTCGAGCGGCGGCACCTGACCGCCGAACGCACCGTACGCGGCGCCCGTGGCCGCCATCGTGATCGCTTCGGCCGCGAGGCTGAACGCGGTTCGATAGATCGGATACGGCCGCTTCACGTGCCAGGTGCACTGCGTGTACGCGCCTGCGACGGCGATCAGTACCGCCGGTCCCGTGCCGAGCAGCAGCAGCGCGGCCAGATCGGCCGCATACGACATCGAGAGCGTGGACCCGCTCGCGAGGGAAATCGGCAGATTGACTTTCCACGCCGATGTCAGGCACGACGCTGCGAGCAGCGCCGCAAACAAATCCACCCGCGGCAGTGTCCTCGGAAGCGTCGTGACGGTCCCGACGATCGCGACGATGCCGGCCGCCAGCACCGCGACGACGTAGATTCTGGCGGCGGCCGGGAGCGTCTGCCAGGCGTCTCGATTGGTCGTCATTGCGACTGCTGGCCGCCCCACATCACCGGTTCGCAGCTCGGATCGGAGCAACTGGTGCCCCAGACGACGGTATCGCCGTCGCTGCTGCTCGTGCCCCAGACGACCGTGTCGCCATCGCCGCCGCTGGTGCCCCACACGACCGTATCGCCGTCGTTGCCGCTGGTGCCCCACACGACGGTGTCGCCGTCGCCGCCGCTGGTGCCCCACACCACGGTGTCGCCGTCGCTGCTGGTCGTCCACGTGTCGGTGACATGCCAGGCCACCCATTGCGGCGCGTCGCCGCCGCAGTCGGACTCGCACGTCACGCCCCACCCTGTGGGGGCGCTGCCGACGTAAGTCGCGCCCCACAGAACGCCGGCGCCCCAGGCGTTGGCATCAGCCGTGATGAGGCCGCCCGACACCACGTGGTGGCCCCAGATGAAAGCACCGCTCCAGCCGGTCGAATCCGGATACGGGACCGTCGACGGCGACGCAAGGAAGTTCGCGAGCGCAACCGCGCCAGCGGCGTTGAGGAATCCAGCGCCCTGCGTGAGCGGGTCGTATCCCGGATAGGTCTGGGCGGTGTACTGCAGGAGGGCCTTGACCGCGTTCGGCGTCAGCGCCGGGTTCGCCTGCAGCATCAGCGCGACGGTCCCGGCAACGACCGGCGCCGCCTGGCTCGTCCCGCTGAGACTCAGGTACGGCTGATACCCGGTCGTGGTCGTGCCGGGCAGCAGATACGCGGAACGCGTGTTGTAAAGCGTGCTGTTCGGCGACGTCGTGGACTCGGTGCCGACACCCGGCGCGACGAGATCCGGCTTGACCATGCGATCGATCGCCGTCGGCCCTCGCGAGCTGAACCCCGCGATGGTGTCGTCGGCGCGATCGATCGTGCCCATGGTGCTCGACGCACCGACCGTGAGTACCCACGGAGCGTTGCCCGGCGCCGTGACGCCCCCGTACTGGGTCTGCCCCTGCGCGTTGCGGCCGCCGTTGCCCGCTGAGGCGACGACGACGATGCCCGCGTCGACGGCGCGCTTCGCCGCCTGCGTCAGCGGATCCGAGTTGTACGATTCGTAAACTCCGGTCGCGACGGACAGGTTGACGACGCGGATCCCGAGCTCCGCGCGGTGCGAGACGACGTAGTCGAATGCGGCGATCACGTCGCTGATGCGTCCGTTCCCGGATGCGTCGAGCACTTTCAGGACGACGAGCTGCGCCGCCGGCGCGATGCCGGCCCGCGCGCCGCCCGAGTCGGCGCCGTTGCCCGCGACGATGCCCGCGACGTGCGTGCCGTGGCCGTAGTCGTCGTAGGCGGTGGCGCGTGACGACGTGAAGTCGACGAAGCGTTCGACGCGCTGCGCGCTCGCGTCTCCCGTCGCAAGATCGTCGTGCCACGCCGTCAGGCCGGAGTCGATGACCGCGACGCCGACGCCGGCGCCGTCGTAGCCGAGCTCGGCGCGGACGGCGGTCGCGCCGATCGTCGCGCCCGTGCGCTCCATCGCGCCGGCGGTCGCGCGGTCGTACGAGAGCCGCGCGACGAGTGGATTGGCCGCCAGGCTCACGATGGACGGGTTCGGAAGATCGATCAGGAGGCCGTCGACGATCGGCAGGCTGCGCAGCACGCGGCCGCCG
>Ga0075425_100001772_pt1 | contig 21246 bp, 19 predicted proteins | sample SoiMethybrSBSTD4_FD_75300 | JGI IMG/M metagenome (GOLD analysis project Ga0075425, IMG submission 75300) | Bulk soil microbial communities from a Populus tree surrounding site in Tennessee, USA - Soil MetaG P. TD hybrid SBSTD4 | ecosystem: Environmental > Terrestrial > Soil > Tree plantation... | reverse complement strand
TATTAAGAAAGACGCAGACTTGGAGCGCGTAGATCTAAGATCCTCTAAACTGCATGACAGGAAGGATGACAGGAAGGATATTAAGAAAGACGCAGACTTGGAGCGCGTAGATCTAAGCAAGAAGGATGGTAAGTTCTTCATTCCACTTGGGCTCTCCCGTCCAGAGATCCTCAAGGAAAAGTGGAACGCTTTCAATGCTTGGAAGAAGGAAGCTCTTTCCTAGCAAAGAAAAAGAAAAGACCTACCGAAAAGTAGGATAGTTGGTCTGTATTAACTCAGACCTAGATGAAGAAGCTGCTCTCTGCGTGCTCTTCCACATGCAGGGGGCAGCAGGTCTTTAGGGGGGCTCTTTCCTCGCTTCGCGGGAAGGCCTTATGCCGAAAGCTTCTTTCTCTTTCGCACGCTCTTCCCCCCTTCCCCCCGTGCCAAGACGGGAAACGCGAGAAGCTCTGCGGGGGTTTTTTGGAGATGGTGGCATATCTCTCTCTTCATGGGTATATGTCCGAGGGCTCTGTGGTATCGCTGAATGTCCCCTCCTTTTTTGGCTGTCGGTAGATTTTCAGGGTATCTGGTGGGGGTTTCTGTCTCAGCAGTTTGCTGTTTGCCGAACTCCCACGTTGTTAGGCAGAGGGGATGGGAGTCCTAGAGAGCCCAGCTCTGGATCCACCGAGCGCCTCTTTCTTTTTTTTCGAGGGGGCGCATAACTGCTCTGTTCCTGCAAAAACGGCTAGCAGATTCTAGGTCAGCTAGTAACTTGATAACCTTTGGTAACCTTCTGTCCCAACTCTTGGGACATTATGGCTCTCTTCTAGCTGCGAAGCGCCGCATACTCAACAAGGCTTTACATGCATAAGTTGTTTGTTTCAGGATTCTTTTACAAGAGTTCTTATTTTTGGAACAGATTATGCTCCCTTAAGCCTTGGTAAGGAAAACATTTACGGAAAATGCCTAAATCCTCTAAAATCTTAGGAATTGACCTTGGAACGACGAATTCATGCATGGCAGTCATGGAAGGTGGAGAACCCCTGGTATTAGAAAACTCAGAAGGTGCTAGAACTACGCCCTCAGTAGTGGCCTTTTCCAAGAGCGGGGAGCGTCTAGTGGGACAATCCGCCAAACGCCAAGCCGCTACCAATCCATCTAACACTATATTCAGCGTCAAGCGATTTATGGGTCGTAAATTCGACGAGGTGCGGGACGAGCTACACCGCATTCCATACAAGGTCATCAAGTCAGCCAACGGCGACGCCCACATCCAAGTTGAGGTTAATGGTGAAACAAAAACGTTCTCTCCCCCTGAAATCTCGGCGATCATTCTGGCAAAGCTCAAAGCTGATGCCGAGACTAAACTGGGGGAAAGTATTACGCAGGCGGTAATTACCGTTCCGGCCTACTTTAACGATTCACAGAGAAATGCAACTAAAGATGCTGGGCGTATTGCTGGCCTAGAGGTCTTGCGCATCATTAACGAGCCCACAGCAGCCTCTCTAGCCTATGGCCTTGACAAGAAAAAAGATGAGAAAATAGCGGTTTATGATCTTGGGGGTGGCACGTTTGACATTTCTGCACTAGAAATAGGTGACGGTGTTTTTGAGGTGCGTGCTACCAACGGTGATACCCATCTTGGAGGGGATGATTGGGATAACCGCATTATGGATTGGGTCATAAGGGAATTTCAAACAGATGTGGGAATGGACCTTTCTAGGCAAAAAGACGCCGTCCAGCGCATTAAAGAAGAAGCCGAAAAAGCAAAAATTGCTCTCTCTAGCACTCAAGAATATGAAATTAGCCTGCCCTTTATCACGGCGGATGCTTCCGGGCCAAAGCATATTCAGAAGAAGCTTACTCGTGCAAAATTGGAGCAGTTGACGGACGACTTGTTTGAGCGCACCATTAAGCCGGTAGAGAACTGTCTAAAGGACGCAAAGTGGGAGAAGTCTAACATTGAAGAGTTGGTGCTTGTAGGTGGTATGACAAGGATGCCGAAAGTAGTTGGAACTGCGCGGCAGCTTATTAGTAAAGAACCTCACAAGGGCGTAAACCCGGATGAAGTGGTAGCAGTAGGAGCAGCAATTCAGGGGGGCGTGCTTAAAGGAGACGTAAAAGATATTCTGCTCTTGGATGTTACTCCTCTTACCCTCGCTATTGAGACTGCTGGAGGTATAGCAACAGCAATGATCCCTCGCAATACTACAATTCCTACACGCAGATCTCAGGTGTTCTCGACCTACTCTGACAATCAGCCTGGGGTAGAAATTAAGGTCCTGCAGGGGGAGCGTCCATTAGCACGTGATGATAAACAGCTTGGTGTATTCCATCTGGATGGAATACCTCCAGCCCCGCGTGGTGTTCCTCAAATCGAAGTGACATTTGATATCGACGCCAACGGGATTCTCAATGTGTCTGCCAAAGACTTAGGAAGCGGGAAGGAACAGAAGATCTCTATTACAGGGTCCAGCGGCCTTAGCAAGGAGGATATCGAAAGGGCCAAGCATACCGCGGAGGCCCATGCCGAGGAAGATCGTAAGATGCGGGAGGAAGTTGAAACCCGAAATAATGCTGACAACTTTGCTTATCAGTGCGAGAAGCAACTAAGAGAGCTTGGTGCTAAAGTAGACAGCAAGACCCAAAAAACTCTAGAAGAGGCAATCGCTCAAGTCCGAGCAGCCCTTAAGGAGGGTGACACAGGTGCTGTTACTAACGCATACGACAGTCTGCAACAGAAATTTCAAGCAGTCAGTGCTGAACTTTATAAAAAGGCTGCTTCTTCTCAGACATCGGATACACCTGGCAGTTCCGATTCCAGAGGTACAGCATCCCAGACCGGTGGCAAGCAGGGTGGAAATGTCGTTGATGCGGAATTTGAAATGATGGATGAGGAAAAGAAGAAACGTCCGGAAGAATAGATCATAACTTCAATACTTTTAGCAATGTCCTATCCCCTTAGGGAAAGCGCTCTTGTTAAAATCCAAACAACCTAACATATACAAATCTAAAACTATGGCAGCTAGTAACTTTAAACCTCTTGCTGACAGGGTACTTGTGAAACCCAGCGACGAGAAGGAACAAGTGAAACATGGCATCATTATCCCGGACTCGGCCAAGGAAAAGCCACAAGAGGGAAGAGTGATGGCACTTGGGACTGGAAAAATCGATGATAACGGTAGGCGGATTGAGTTTACCGTCAAAGTCGGAGACACAGTTCTCATTTCGAAATATGGTGGTACAGAAGTACAGCTTAATGATGAAAAGTATCTCATTCTTCGTGAAGATGACATCCTGGGAGTTATTGGTATTTAGGTACTACATGTAGATTTTATAAAATTCACTTAATAGTAGATATTCTTATGGCAGCAAAACAATTACTGTTTGACGAAGAAGCTAGGCAGGCCCTCCTGCGCGGTATATCAAAACTGTCCAAGGCAGTTAAGGCGACCCTTGGTCCTTCAGGTCGCAACATTATCTTGGACAAGAAATTTGGAAGTCCGACCATCACTAAAGATGGTGTCACTGTTGCAAAGGAAATTGAGCTGGAAGACCCCTACGAAAATATGGGCGCTCAACTGGTGCGCGAAGTAGCCTCTAAAACTTCTGATTTAGCAGGTGACGGCACCACGACCGCAACGGTGCTCGCCGAGGCAATTTATCGCGAGGGGTTGAAAAATGTAACTGCAGGTGCAAACCCAACCCAAATTCAGCGTGGCATCCAAAAAGCAGTTGATGCTCTTGTCAAGGAGATTGGCCAAATTTCCAAGAAGGTTAAGGACAGCACTGAAATCGCCCAGGTAGCAACTGTCTCTGCCAACTGGGACTCTACTATTGGACAAATTATTGCCGATGCTATGGAGAAAGTCGGCAAAGATGGCACTATTACAGTTGAAGAGAACAAGTCAATTGAAACTATCTTGGAAGTAGTGGAGGGCATGCAGTTCGATAAGGGATATCTTTCCCCCTACTTTGCAACCAACACTGAAAGCATGGAGGTAGCTTTGGAGAATGCCTATGTCCTTATCCATGAGAAGAAAATTAGTAGCCTAAAAGACTTACTTCCATTGCTTGAAAAGATAGCAAAGGCCGGTCGTCCACTTCTGGTTATTGCTGAAGATGTAGAGGGAGAAGCCCTTGCTACACTAGTAGTGAACAAGTTACGCGGCACACTACAGGTTGCTGCTGTTAAGGCCCCCGGGTTTGGGGATCGTCGTAAGGCAATTCTGGAAGACATCGCTATTCTTACTGGCGGGCGTTGCCTTACAGAGGATCTCGGCATACGGCTAGAGAATGTTCAGGTCGAGGACCTGGGGCGTGCCAAGCGGATTACGATTGACAAGGAAAACACTACCATTGTGGAAGGGGAGGGTAAGAGCTCGGATATTCAAGGGCGTGTAGCTCAGATTCGTCGTCTAATCGAGGAGACTACCAGTGACTATGACCGTGAAAAACTCCAGGAGCGTCTCGCTAAGCTCGCAGGGGGGGTAGCCGTCATCAATGTAGGTGCTGCCACTGAGACTGAAATGAAGGAAAAGAAGGCTCGTGTCGAGGACGCGCTGCATGCCACCCGTGCGGCTGTTGAGGAAGGTATTGTTCCCGGTGGTGGAGTCGCACTTATCCGAGTACAGAGGGTCTTAGATAATCTTCGATTCGAGGGGGACGAAAGAATTGGTTCGGATATCGTTCGTCGAGCCATCGAGTTCCCGCTGCGCCAGTTAGCCGACAATGCTGGAAAAGAGGGTGCTTTAATTGTTGAGGAAGTGAAAAAGCGCAAAGGCAATGACGGCTACAACGTCGCCGCCGACTCTTACGAGGACCTCGTGAGAGCTGGCGTAGTAGACCCTGCTAAGGTGACTCGCACTGCGCTACAGAATGCTGCCTCCATCAGTGGGCTTCTTCTCACTACGGAAGGCCTTGTTACAGAGATTCCGGAAAAAGAAAAGCCGATGACACCACCTACTCCGGGTGGAATGGGTGGCATGGACTACTAGACTGGAGCCGGAGGATCCAAGAAGGGGATGTTGTAGTTGCGGCCGGCTCCGTATTTCCCCTTCGGGCAGCTCCGAAAAGATCGGGGCTGCCCTTCTCCTCCTAGAGAGGGACGGTCCAAAAAACCACACCCCCTTTTCTTATCCATAATCAATTATCCCTAATCAAGTCAGCCACGGCCTCTCCAAGCGTGGAGCATCTCGCCAGAGGTTTTCAATAGCATAAAATTCCCGCTTCTCTTTCAAAAAAAGATGTGCCACCACTCCACCGTAGTCGATCACTATCCATTGGCTAGCAGGTAGTCCATCTACTGACAACGGTTGCAGCCGCAAGCGATCCCTTAACTGCTTACAGATGGAGGAAACGATTGCCCTGAGTTGTGGCTCCGAGAGCGCGCTGCCGATGAGAAAGAAATCTGTCCATGAGGAGATACCGCGAAGATCCAAAAGCACTAGGTTCTCTGCTTTCTTCTCAGAAGCTGCGTGGGCACACGCTTCTATCACACCAAAGCTCTCTCTCATATAAGACTCCCCATGGGGGGGACCATAGTCAAAAATAGTTGGTATGAAAACAGCAAAATCCTCCCAATTAGCCCCCATAAATAGAAATTAGAAATAGGAGAACGGAAGACTGACTCTCACCAAGCACATTGTACAATGCTGGTTTGCTCCAAGGCCATGAAAGGAATTATAAGGGCTACGGAGCCTCCGATTTATCCAATCTATCTTGATGAAGGCAAGGCTGATAGCATCCGGAGCGAAGCAGTATTTCGCGGACAGACTCCGGAAGCAGGTAGCGGATTGAGGAGCCTTGAGAAAGTCGAGTTCGTATCTCTGAGGAGGAAATGTCCAGCCTCCTCCTTAGGATAGGGAAAGTAGCTTCAGGTACAGTAGCCCCCCTGCTTAAGACGACAAAGTGGATCTGGCGACACAGTGTCTTATACTCTTTCCAGTTGGACAATGTACGAAGGTGGTCATCCCCAATAAGGTAAAAAAACTCAGCGGCAGGATAACGTCTTTGCATCTGGCGGACTGTATCAATGGTATAGGAGGGACCGTCGCGTCCTAACTCACAATCGTCCCATTCCAATCCGGTTTCTCCTTCAAGAGCGACTTTAAGCAGATGAGCGCGAAGTTTATCTGGAACACAGGAAGGCAAGGAGAGTTTAAATGGGGAAACTTTAGCGAGGAGGAAAATCACTTTGTCCAGGCTCAACTGCTCTAGGGCATCCCGAGCCAAAATTAAATGACCGTGATGGATGGGGTTAAAGCTTCCCCCGTAAAGACCAATCTTCATAGGAACGATCGAGGAGTAGACCTGTAACTAAACTAAATAAGATACACAAGCTCCCATTCACAAGGACATATTCCAGCCAACACATTCACAACTCCGATAACAAGCACCCTCCAGACTCCCATAACGCTCGGGTAGGGCAACCCTTATGCTCTACTTCTCGTTAGGCAGAAATATAAAATCCTTCCAGGGGAGAGAAGAAAGCCCCACTCGACAAGGACAATCGAGAGCTCCCAGAGATTTTTTCAGACAATGATTACGGGCAACGCCAATTGATGGCAATTTTCTGCCTACGAAAAGACCGGTCTACGTAGAACAATTCTCCATACTGAAGAGCATATTCGTGCACCAAGCGAGTCACCTTTACATCAAAACAGCAGTACTCCGCGATTTGTAGGAGCTTTCCCTCCCTCCACCATCGAATAGCATCCAGTCCATCTGCTATCTTCCCAATACCCAGCGTTGCCTGTGCCAGAGCATTCAATGCTAAGCGGTGTCCGACTACTCTTTCTACCTCCACCATTAGATCCAATGTCGGAAGGAAGTGCGGCAGGTCTAAGACCGTATACCCCATGAGAACTTCGTAGTCAAAATGGAGGATATTGTATCCGACTACCATATCTGCCTGTTGAAGCCGTATAATCAACTCCTCCACCTGTTTTTCTAGATAAATGGTGTAGTTTTCATCCTTAGTACTAAATACTACCGCTAGGGATACTTTCATCAACTGCTTGCGATTCCATCCCCCTACGTCACCCGCCGTCCTCTGTGTTTCCAAGTCAAAGTAAACTATGTCTTTTGTCACAATTTTTTTATAATATCCACTTAATCAAGCTAGATAAGCCCTAGAATGAGAACCTTCGAAAGTCTGAATTCCAGAGAAATTCTCGCTCTCGCAATTTCTTTAGAAGAAGAAGATGCAAAAATTTATAGAAACTTTGCAGATGCACTTCAACCTACCCACCCTAAGAAAGCTTCCGACTACGGGAGACTTGGAAGGGAGGAAAGCAATCATCATCGCCATCTCTTAGAGCTCTATCAAACGCTCTTTGGATTTACTGCTATACCCTCTATTCGCCGCCGAGATATCCGAGGCTTTATATCTCGCAACCCCATTTGGCTAATTCATCCGTTTGATGCTGAAACAGCAGCACGCGAGGCGGAAATTATTGAAGTAGAAACTAAGCATTTTTACGAACTTGCTGCCCGGAGGAGCAATGATATCGCAATCCAGCAACTTCTAGAAGACCTTGCTGAGGCAGAACGTTCTCATGAAAATAGTGTTAAGCGGCTGCGTCGGGCAGAGGAAAGAGGTACAAGCAACACACGTCTTTTCATACTACAGGTAGTTCAGCCAGGACTTGTGGGACTAATGGATGGTTCTGTCTCCACGCTTGCTCCAGTGTTTGCTGCTGCTTTAGCAACGCGTAGAAGCTGGGAAACATTTCTGGTGGGGCTTGCTTCTAGCGTAGGTGCTGGAATTAGTATGGGATTCGCAGAGGCCCTTTCCGACGACGGAAGCCTCACTGACCGCGGTCGGCCGTGGGCTCGTGGAAGTGTCTGTGGACTCATGACTATCCTTGGGGGAATTGGCCACACTCTTCCCTACTTGATAATCCGTGAGATAACCATTGCTACTCCCGTTGCTATTAGTGTGGTTGCAGTAGAGCTTTTTACCATCGCATGGGTTCGGCACAGATATATGGCCATCCCTTGGACCTCAGCGCTTTTCCAGGTGGTCGCTGGAGGACTACTTGTTTTCTGCGCTGGCATGCTCATTGGGAACGCCTAGCAACAACCTTCTTGGACCTTCTCCCCCTTCTCCTTTGGCAAAATTCACTCGGTTTTGAAGTTAAGCAATCTCTCCACAGCAGGTTTTAGCTCTTCTAAGGTACTTGGGTCCATACGGTCTATAAAAAGGACCCCTTGAAGGTGGTCAAATTCATGCTGAATAACACGGGCTAACAGCCCAGTGGAGTGAAATTCCATCTTTTTTCCCTCCAAATCTTGTGCACAGAGGAAAACGCAAGAAGGACGAGGTACAAGTCCTTGGATTGGATAAGATCCTTCTATAACTGGAAAACTAAGACATCCCTCCAGGGCATACACGACTTCTCCATAGGGCTCGATTTCTGGGTTTACCACCGCAACCGGCATTAGAAGCTTAGGGGGAACGGAGCCTACCATGGGGAACATTGCATTTAGGCGCGACTGATCCCCAGGTAAGTTTAGCACAAAAAGCTGCAGGGGAAATCCTACCTGTTGAGCTGCTAAGCCAATCCCATTTGCATCAATCACAGTTTCAGTCATATCCGCCACAAGTCGGAGAACACGCTTATTTATCTTGGCAACATTTTTACCCTTTACACGAAGTGCAGGATGCCCATAGCTGACAATTTTCAGGATCATACTCATAACAAAGGAGGGCTATTTTAGTCTCAAATTTTCCACAGTTCCGTTAATTTTGCTCCATGCCTTCGGTATCATCTATACAAATCTGGCCTAAGTTATAAGGCCCTGCATGCCCGGTGAGAATCCGATCAGATGGAGGGCCATCCATGTAGATAGAGAAAAAAAGCAAAAAAAATCTCATGGAGATAAAGTCATGAGTCGTGATTTCACTAAAGCAAGTACGGCCGCAATTCAAAGAGAAGAGTTGGCCACTGGTTAAGAGTGTAGGCAATCCATGGAGGAAAGGACTGCTCTCTCGTAAGCCATTACCAGAACCCAGACCTAGACTATATACTCGAGCTAGAGTATACAACTTTATGGGCCTGGAGGAGATTGGTGAGTGGTGTCTCCTTACTTATGAGTTAAGTACGGTGCTGCCTCCTGTAGGCAGCTTTATGGCTCGATTCGCACTTAATCTGCACTTAAACGAGATTAAGCATCAGCTGTTTCCAAAACAGACGATAGAAACTAGGGTTGGAAAGAGATCCACAATAAATTCAGCACAAACAAGCCCATAAGGTGGCGTAGTTTGCCTTCGACTGTTTGTCGACACATACTCTCATGAGATCCGAGATTTTTAAAGTTCTTACTGGTAATTGTTTGCAGATCCTCAGTCCAGAGGAGTTGCAGATCAGATTGGAGGCAAATCGTCCTCTTAGAGTAAAATTCGGAGTGGATCCTACCACGCCGGACGTCCATCTCGGCCATACCATTGCCCTTGCTAAACTACGCCAGTTTCAAGAAGCAGGCCACGACAGCATTTTGATCATCGGGGACTTTACGGCCACAATCGGAGATCCTAGTGGCCGCTCGGCTGCCCGTCCGAAATTAGCCTACGATGAAATTATGTCTAATGCTCTCACCTATCAAAAACAAGTATTTAAGATTCTTGATCAAGAACGGACGCATGTTGTTTTTAACAGCAAGTGGTTCAGAACCATGTCACTTGAGAAGGTAATCTATCTGGATAGCCTTGTCACCATTCAGCAAATCCTCCAAAGAGAAGATTTTAAGGGTCGCATAAATCAAGGACTTCCTATACGCCTACATGAGGTTCAGTATCCGCTTATGCAGGGGTGGGATTCTGTGCAAGTCCTGGCAGATATCGAATTAGGAGGGATAGATCAGCTCTTTAACGTTATGGTGGGGCGACACCTGCAGAAGGGAGAGGGGCAGCCTCAGCAAATTGCTATGCTTCTCCCACTATTGGAGGGGATAGATGGTATCCAAAAAATGAGTAAGAGTCTTAACAACGCCATAGGTATTACAGAAACTCCGGAGGCGATGTTTGGGAAGCTTATGAGTATTCCGGACACCCTAACAGGGCGTTATTACGAATTGTTACTCTGCGACTCTGCCCCTTCATCTAGTTTTCATCCTATGGATGCAAAGAGAGAGCTCGCTCGTCGAATAGTTAGTAAATACCACTCACAGGAGGCAGCAAGAGTAGCTCTGGAGAGTTTTAATCTAAGGTTCAGCAAGCAAAACCTTGAGGAGGTTAATCTCCCATCTTATTCCCTTACAAAAGGGAAATATGATTCAATATCGATCATTATCGCAGTCTATTCCAGATGTTTTGGCATACATAAGTCTCGTGGAGCAGTACGGCGGCTTATCGAGCAGGGTAGTGTACGGTGGAGGGGGGAGAAAATTGCTCTACATGCACAATTTGCCTTTGATTCCTCTGGAATCCTCAAGCTAGATAGGAGGCACGCAGTTCGATTATCTGTTTAAGACAAGAGCACTTTGGCCCCGTTACTGGAAACAACGGAACCAGTTTCCAGAGTACTTTTTCAGGACCTCTAAAAAGGGAGAGTAGTTTCCACCGATTTGGACAGACTTTGGGAGCTGAGAGAGTACGCTGGCAACGGAAAGCTTCTCCAAGTCTAACGTCGTCCAGCACGTTCCAACGGATGTTTGGTGATGGGCATCACTCCCAGCAACCATTCCCAAAGAGTGTGTCGTGGCATACATGTGGGCTTGCTGGTTGTATTTTTTTCGGAAAACCGCTGCATTGAATACTTCTACCACTTCCAATTGCATCCGATCCATAATTTCAGGACAAATACTGGCACGCCATCGGTCAAAAGGATGAGGAGGAATTGGAATCCCTCCACGCATGCGAATCTCTTCTGCTACTTGAAGGGCAGGAACTCCTCTTCGATTAGGGATTGTACTCCCAATGCATAGCAGATGTCCCTCAGCGGTAGAAACTTCTACTCCTGGAAAGATCAAAAAGTTGTCCACTGGTAACCCATCTTCCCGCATGAGCCTATTTTGAACACAATATCGAAGGGACTGACAATCATTGTGGTCAGTGATGGCAATCCCACTTAGTCCACGGGACTTAGCAGCCTTTACGAGCTGCTCCGGACTACTGGAAGCATCTGCAGAAAAAAATGAGTGAGTATGAAAATCAAATCGATAAAGCATCCATGCTATGCTTACCCTACGGGGTGCGGTTATCTATCTTAAATGAATACATTTCCAGCACTTAAGGAGTGGGCGCTAGTATGTGAAGCCCTTGGAAGAGGGAAACAAAACATTTTAATCCGAAAGGGAGGGATTTCCGAAGGTAAGGCGGGATTCCACTTCAAACACAAAGAGTTTTTTCTGTTTCCTACTTGGTTTCATGGACAGCCAGAGAAGACAATACTGCAAGGGGGCTTGTGCCCATCCTCTGCGGAAAACATACTAAAAATAGAAATCCGCTATTTAGCTTCTGTAGAGTGGGTACGGTTTGTGCAAGACAATGGGAAGATCGCCTACCTTCGAGAGTTTCACGTCTTACAGGATTTTGTGGTCCAAGAGCGCCTTCAGAACAGGGGGTTTGGTGTTCATGTGGCTCTAGTGCGAGTGTTACGCTTGAATCCCACGCATTGCATTCCATATGAGAAAAGATATGGTGGATGCCGCTCATGGATAGAAGTTCCCTCTCGAGGGAGCGGTTCTGCCCTGTTACCAGCGTTGAGCGATGAGTTGCACCAGCAACGTAGGCAGGCGTTAGAAAAAATCCTCGGCTAAAAGTACTACTCCCCCGTGCTCCTCTTCTTCTAACCCGGTGGAATAACCGGGGATAAGTACAATTGAGTGTCAAGTCAGATTCACTGACGGTTTGCGATGCAAGCAGCGACAAAGCCTTGAAAGAGTGGATGTGGGTTATTGGGTTTGGACTGAAACTCCGGGTGAAACTGACAGGCAAGGAACCAAGGATGATCCCGTAACTCAACCAGCTCTACTAGGTCGCCGGTAGGTGATATGGCGCTGATCACAAAGCCACACTTTTCCATCTGCGTTCGATAACGTACATTAAACTCATACCTGTGGCGGTGCCGTTCCTGAATTTCCGTCCTCCCGTACACTCGATAAGCAAGTGTGTCTTTTTGAATAGTACTTGGGCATTTTCCTAGACGCATAGAGGCTCCCTTATTCGATGTGAGTTGCTCATTGAGAATAACAATAACAGGATGTGGGGTTGCAGGGTCAAATTCCGTGCTATTGGCGTTCCTTAATCCACATACCTCCCTGGCAAATTCGATAATTGCTACCTGCATACCAAGGCAAAGCCCAAGATATGGAATGTGAGATTCCCGCGCAAATTTGGCAGCAAGAATTTTACCCTCTACGCCTCTATCTCCAAAGCCGCCTGGTACAAGAATTCCGGTTGTTCTACGCAAATATTTCTCTGCCCCTTCACGCTCAATACATTCTGCATCTACCAAAGCTAAATCAACTCCACAATCATTACTAGCACCAGCATGTATCAGAGATTCGTAGATGCTTTTGTAAGCGTCCTGAAGTTCAGTGTACTTCCCAACAATGGAAATGCTTACACGAACCTTTGGATAGATTACCCGCCGTACAAACCTCTCCCAGCTAGCCATATCTGGCTCTGACGTTGTAAGTCTTAACGCCCTGCAGACGAAAGAGTCCAGTCCCTCAGCCTTCAGATTAAGGGGGAACTCATAGATAGTATGCTCTACGTCGCGCGCCTCAATTACCGCTTCATAGGGAACATTACAGTAGAGAGAAAGCCTTTGGCGTACTTCCCGATCCAAAGGCTTTTCGCTGCGGCAGATCAGAGCCTGAGGTTGAAGGCCAATCTCTCGCAGCTTGGCTACACTTTGCTGTGTGGGCTTAGTCTTTAGCTCTCTGGCAGCTCTAATGAACGGGATTAAAGTTACATGAACAATAACGGCATTACCAGTGCCAACTTCGAGAATGAATTGACGGATTGCTTCAAGGAATGGCAGGCCCTCGATGTCTCCAGTTGTCCCTCCGATTTCCGTGATCATTACGTCTGCACCAGACGTCCAACTAAGACGGCGAATGCGGGCCTTGATTTCCTCAGTAACATGTGGAATCACCTGCACGGTATTCCCAAGATATTCACCGCGCCTTTCCTTAGACAGGACCGCTTCATAGATTTGTCCGCTAGTAACGTTATTGGAACGGGAAAGAACACACTGTGTGAATCGCTCATAATGGCCAAGATCCAGATCGGTTTCAGAGCCGTCCGCTAATACATAAACTTCTCCATGCTGAAACGGATTCATAGTGCCAGGGTCCACATTAAGGTAGGGATCCAACTTTTGTAGAGAAATTTTCAGTCCTCTCCGCTCGAGAAGGGTCCCAAGAGAGGCGGCCGCGATCCCCTTTCCAAGGGAGCTTACGACGCCCCCGGTCACAAAAATGTATTTCACGTAGGACTAATGTTACAACTGCCGGAGATATCGACTCGCTCTTCTATCAAGACTAACATACGCTGCCTTTCTTTTCCCGGCATAAGGAACGCAGGATCCATTTTCAGGTAGATATACACATTATGGAATTCCTTGTGGAATTCTGATTCTGCAAAGAGCTTTTATACCAGTGGCGTCGTGATGCCTTTTTGCCGCATATACTTTCCACTGCGATCCGCGTAACTTACGCTACAGGATTCACGTGCAAGGCAAAAGATCACCTGAGCGAGTCCTTCGTTAGCATAGATTCTTGCTGGCAACGGAGTAGTGTTGGAGATTTCCAACGTAACATGCCCTTCCCACTCTGGCTCAAAGGGAGTAACATTGACGATGATCCCGCAGCGTGCATATGTGGACTTTCCAACACAAATAGTGAGTACTTCCCTCGGGATCCTGAAGTATTCAACACTCCTCGCCAGTGCGAAAGAATTAGGAGGTATGACGCAGGCGTCTGCTTTGGTATCCACAAAAGAGCAGCAGTCAAAGTTTTTAGGATCGACTACTGTATTGAAAACATTGGTAAAAACTTTAAACTCGTCCGATACCCGCAGATCGTAACCGTAACTAGACAGCCCATAGCTAATTACCCGCTGTCCCTCCTGACTGGCCCGGACCTGCCTGTCTATAAACGGCTCGATCATAGAGCGCTCAACGGCCATCTGGCGTATCCATCGATCCGAACAAACTGACATAGCTAGCGCATTCTTCCAGAAGGGGTTAAGGAAGTAAACTCTTTATGTGGGGAAGCTGTGCTATATAATCAGGAGAAAGCTAAAAAACATTCCCCTTCCACCTATGGAAAATGTTATCATCGTCGGCAGTGGATGCGCTGGCCTCACTGCGGCTATTTATACCGCCAGGGCGAACCTGTCGCCCCTAGTTATAGAAGGCACACAGCCTGGTGGGCAGTTAACTCTTACAACTAGTGTAGAAAATTTTCCCGGTTTTCCTCATGGAATTGAAGGCCCTGACTTAACGCAACGCATGCGTATGCAGGCGGGTCGTTTCGGAGCAAGGTTCGAGTATGGCATGCTGGAGGATTTTGAGGCTTTTGACCAAATCCAACGAGTAAAGATCGATGGCACTTGGCGTGAGAGCCGAGCACTAATCATTGCCAGTGGTGCCTCAGCTAAGTGGCTGGATCTGGAACAGGAGAGACAACTGATTGGCCATGGTCTTACTTCTTGTGCAACCTGTGACGGGGCTTTTTACAAAGACGCACCAGTAGCCGTCATCGGCGGGGGGGATTCTGCATGTGAAGAGGCTCTATTCCTCACTCGTTTCTGCTCCATTGTACATCTAGTCCACCGTAGGGAGACCCTACGGGCCTCGCATATTATGGCGAAACGAACTCTCGCACACCCAAAAATTCAGCCCGTATGGAATTCTACTGTGCAAAGATACCTTCAGGATGAATCTGGCATGATGCGCGCCATCCGCATTCTCAATACTACGTCTGGGGCCCAAAAGGAGCTTGAAGTCAAATGTGTCTTCATCGCTATTGGCCACACTCCAAACACGGCTCCTTTTAAGAATAAGCTCGAACTCGACAAGGCCGGCTATATTGTGCCGAAGCGCGGGACGCAAACCAGCATACCAGGAGTCTTTGCAGCCGGCGACGTAGTCGACCCTACCTATCGTCAGGCTATTACAGCAGCAGGCCAAGGATGCTCTGCCGCCATGGACGTCGAGCGCTGGCTAGCTAGGAGTATAAATTGAAGAGCCCTAAGCAACCAGTAACGTACTAGCTAACTAGCTACTGACAGCCACAGGATCCCCCTTTGTTGTCCGAAAGGAAAGGCTCTCCCCCTCCCTTTTTACATCTACCTGATCTCCACCTTTCAACTTCCCGCGCAAAAGCTCCTCCGCAATGGGATTTTCCAAAAAACGCTCAACAGCTCGGCGCATTGGACGAGCGCCATAGGCAGGATCGTACCCCTTCTCAATGAGAAATTCAATTGCAGTTGAGTCCAAGTATAAATTGATTTCCTTAGCGCGGATGCGCTCGATGACCTTCGCTACTTCTAGATTAACAATGCGTTCCAAATCCAGACGTGTGAGTGAACGAAAAACAATAATATCATCCAGCCGGTTTAAAAACTCTGGCTTAAAAACCTTTTTAGCTTCTTCTAGAATTTTCTCCCGCATGGATTCGTAGTTATCCTGAGGCCTGGAAACCCCAAATCCTAAGGCTGTCTGCTTCCTGATTAGCTCCGCTCCTACATTGGACGTCAAAATGACAATCGCATTCCGAAAATCCACCTTACGGCCGAGGCTATCCGTTATCTTACCCTCTTCCAAGATCTGTAGAAGGAGATGCATTACGTCCGGATGGGCCTTTTCGATCTCGTCGAAGAGCACTACTGAATAAGGGCGATGGCGTACCGACTCTGCAAGCTGACCTCCTTCTTCATAGCCGATGAAGCCAGGTGGAGAACCAATCAGGCGTGTAGCAGTGAACTTCTCCATGTACTCGGACATGTCAAGCTGGATTAAGGCATCCACGTCACCAAACATGAACTCGGCCAACGCCCGTGCAAGAAACGTCTTTCCTACTCCAGTAGGGCCCAAAAAGATAAAGGAGCCGATGGGGCGCTTTGGGTCCTTAAGGTCCGTACGAGAGCGCCGTAAGGCTCTGCAAATGGTAGCCACTGCCTCATCTTGCCCAATAAGCTGATTTTTTAAATCACTCTCCATTGCAAGAAGTTTAGAGGCCTCCTTTTGCTCCATGCGACTTAGTGGCACCCCGGTCCATTTTGAGACAATATGAAGAATATCTTCCTCTGTGACACAAATCTCCTCTTCCTTACGTCTCGCTCCCCACTCAGCGAGAGCAACCTCTAACTTCTCTCTGGCTTGCCTCTCACAGTCACGTAACGAGGCAGCCTTTTCAAAGTCCTGTAACTTAATCGCTGACTCTTTACTTGATCGAATAACTTCGATCTCATTTTCCATATCCCTTATGTTGGACGGTCTAGCCATTGAGACAATGCGAGCACGAGCACCTGCCTCATCCATTACATCTATGGCCTTGTCTGGTAGAAAACGCCCAGTAAGGTAGCGCTCCGAACATCTTGCCGCCGCTTCCAGGGCCCCATCGGTAATTCTAACTCCGTGGTGAGCTTCATACTTTGGACGTATACCCTTAAGAATCTGGACAGTCTGTGTAGCAGACGGAGCTTCTACTCTTACCGTTTGAAAGCGGCGCTCTAAAGCAGCGTCCTTTTCAACGTATTTTCGATATTCACTAAACGTGGTTGCCCCAATGCACTGAAGCTCACCTCGACTTAGAGCTGGCTTGATAATATTGGAAGCATCCATTGCTCCTTCCGCAGATCCAGCTCCGACGATAGTGTGTAACTCATCGATAAAGAGGATGACGTTCTTAGTTCTCCGAATTTCGTCTATTACCGCTTTAATCCGTTCCTCAAACTGACCACGATACTTTGTGCCTGCCACCATAAGTGCGAGATCCAAAGTAACTACCCGTTTGTCCCTCAAAATTTCCGGAACACTTCCTTTAACTATTGCCTGGGCAAGTCCTTCAACAATAGCAGTTTTTCCAACACCAGCTTCCCCAATAAGAACCGGATTATTCTTCGTACGACGACACAGAATCTGGATCGCTCGTTCAATTTCATCACTCCGTCCAATAACCAGATCTATTTCTCCCCTCTTAGCACATTCAGTGAGATCTCTCCCAAAAGCACGCAGCGCTGGGGTTTTGCTTCCTCCTTTTCCTATCCCACTTCCCACCGCCTCAGCTACCATGGGCTCCCCATCCCCTTCTGAGGTACTAAAATTAGGATCCAATTCCCTTACAATCTCGCCCCTGGTGCGTTCAAGGTCTACTTCCAAATTCTTCAAAACCCGCGCAGCAACTCCCTCCCCCTCACGAAGCAAACCCAGTAGCACGTGTTCGGTACCAATGTAGGAGTGCTGGAAGCTCTTAGCTTCCTTACCAGCCAGGGCGAGAACCTTTTTTACACGGGGAGTATAAGGAACACTTCCTACTGTTTTAGCTTCTGGACCAGATCCCACTTGCTTTTCTACCTCCGTGCGCACCATTTCCAGATCCAACCCCATTCTCTGTAGTACACTAACAGCCACACCCTCTCCCAATTTAATTAACCCTAGCAGCACATGTTCAGTACCAATATAGTTGTGATTGAAGCGATCTGCTTCTTTGCGAGCAAGCGCTAATGCTTGCTGCGCACGTGGTGTAAAATTTTTCATTTTTATAGGGATCCCCCACCTTTTCCCGGCATAGTGTTAATTTTTGCAACATCCGGCTGAGACATAGAATTCAACTTTGTTCGGATAATAGAGGAGCGTAACGCATCTCTAGCTTCAACTTCCATCTTCTGTACACCTTTTTGGAGGTGCGCCGGCTGGGTTTCAATAAAAAGCTCATCTACGAGATGTCTGCTGCCAGCGTGAAACAAACCTAAGTCTATCCCAAGTTTAATAATGGAAAGTAAATTAAGCGCTTCCTTTGAACCAATCGAGTGAGCATGGCAAAGTATACCATAGGCACGCCCAATTTGGTCCAACAGTGTGACAGAACGCTGCTCCAAAAGGATTTGGCGCGCATTCTGTTCATGCTCAAGGATAGTTTCAATCACCTTGTTGAGTCGGTCAATAATCTCTTCCTCCGACTCACCCAGTGTAGTCTGGTTGGAAACCTGGAAAAGATTGCCGACAGCCTCAGATCCTTCACCGTGGAGCCCACGGACAGCTAATCCAATCTTGTTAACCGAATTGATAATTTTGTTCACCAGATCGTTCATCACCAGCGCAGGTAGATGCAGCATGGCAGAAGCCCGTATACCGGTGCCGATGTTGGTAGGGCAAGCTGTGAGGTATCCAAGTTGATCGTGAAAGGCAAAGTCAAGCGTCATTTCCAGCTTGCTATCTGCCTGGTTAATCATGTCGAATACTTTAGTCAGCTGGAGGCCAGAGCAAATGGCCTGCATGCGCAAATGGTCTTCTTCGTTGATCATGAAACTGAGGGTTTGAGCGGTATTCATCACAACAGCACTTCCCGCTCCTTTGGCCGCATGCTCTCTACTGATAAGGTGACGCTCTACCAAAATTTGTTTTTCCAGTGAAGAAAGCGATTCTAGGTGCTCCGTAAAGGCATCTTGCATTTCTGGGAGAGATTCAACAACAGGTTTGATTATCTGCACCACACCCAAACGCTCCGCTTTTTTAGCCCAACCAGGGAAAGGCTTTCCACGCAAGTTCCTAGCCAGACGTACCCTACTGCTAATGACAATATTCCGGTGAGGTCCTTCCCCTCTTAGCCATTCACCAGTGTTAGAAATAATACTAGCGAGATTCATCATGTACGCTCCGACTCTAACTGGTGAATTTCGTCTCGGATTGCTGCTGCTTTTTCATATTCCTCAGCTTCTACGGCCTGCTGTAGTGTAGCGTTTAAGGTCCTCAGACGCTCTTGGTAGGAGCGGAGTTTATGGTGCTGAAGGGGTACCTTACCGTTATGTCGAACACCCTTATGCATGTTTTTCAACATGCCAAAAAGTAGCCTTGAAAAGGCATCATAGCAATTACTACAGCCTAAACGTCCGGTTTTCTTAAATTCTATTTGCGTAAATCCACAGACAGTGCACTTCGGCGTAGGGGGCTGCACATCTACACTTGGAGCCGTTCCTAGTCCCACCAAAAGCTCTGCCAACTCAAAACCTACAGGGTCACTTACTCCCTTGTTCTTTGAACAGACCTCACAGAGGTTAACCTTCTGCATCTTTCCCTCAACGATTTGAGTCAAAAAGACCGTTGCTTCCTTGTTTTGGCAAACATCGCATCGCATACAATCAGTAAATCACAGTACCTACCCTTCGTGTCAACTGGTGGAATTCACTGGTTAGACGCTGCGTTATAGGACCTGGCACTTCTACCCCTATCCGACGGCCGTCCAACGTTGCCACTGGAATGACCTCCGCAGCAGTACCAGTTAAAAAGCACTCATCTGCCACAAAAACCTCATGGCGAGTAATATCGGCTTCCTTTAAGGAAATTCCAAGATCTAATGCGAGATCAAAAATGACAGAACGAGTAATGCCTGCCAACGCTCCAGCAGTGACTGGGGGAGTAACTATCCCTTCATTTCTCACAATAAAAATGTTGTCAGCTGTACACTCTGCGACGTGTCCCCACTCATTAAGCATGAGGCCCTCCTCAGCACCAGCCTGGGAAGCCTCTATCTTGGCCAAAATATTATTGAGGTAATTGAGAGATTTAACCATAGGGCTAAGCGCGGTAGAGGTGGTCCTGCGAGTTGAGCAGGTCACAACCTTCAATCCTCTCCTGTAAATCTCTATGGGATATAGCTTAATGCAGTCAGCAATAATGATCACTATGGGGAGGCGGCAGTGTTCCGGATTAAGTCCCAAGTTGCCGACACCTCTAGTTAGAAGCAGCCGGACGTATCCGCTTTGCAGTTGGTTAGCTCGAACGGTCTCTAACAGTGCCTGTTTCATTCTCCCCTTGGTTAAGGGGGGTTTTAGGCAAATAGAGTGAGCAGAGTCAAAGAGACGGTCTATGTGAGCATCCAGTTGGAATACTCTACCATTATAGAATCGGATTCCCTCAAAAACTCCATCTCCATAGAGTAAGCCATGGTCAAACACGGAGATTTTCGCGTCTTCTTCGTCATAGAGAGTACCGTCAACATGAATCTTCATAATTGGTTCAATCGTTGCATTAGTCTTATTTGATGCTTATCCCCGGCAGAAAAAAAGACCTAATCCCCTGTGGAGTGAAACCCTCCTTTACAAGAATGTGGATCTTCGTAGATATGTTTAGGATAGGGCGGTTCTATCCCAGATAGAGGTACCTTCAAGGTAACCTTTGTGGTCAGGGGGGATCATGCCATGAAGTTGTGGCCTTTTTCGTCTGATTTTAGCAATCCTGCCCATTTAGACTGCTCCAACTAACAGAAGTTTACCAGAGCGGTTCTCTCGTCGGCATGTCGGCATGTATTCACAAAATGCTTTATGTGTCGGCCGAAGAACAGGGTCGTACTTCCCCCTTCATCCCTTTATTTTCCCTCATGTCACGCGTAAAATGAACGGTAGAGGTTCTCTGCTGCGGTTGTGCTCGCAGCCTCATCTTTTGAGTACGCTATAGCCTGCTCATAGCTACTTGCCTGTTGGCTGGAAAAGACCTAACCTCTTTGACACCTACGCAACCCGTGTGGGTATCTTGCTAAAATTAAAGGGATGAGGAAACCTCCCAGGAAATTAATTAAATTCCCTTCTGTCTCCTTACGCTTCAACCTGCACAAATACCGGGAAGATATTTCCGTACGGCTGGAATTTCTCTCCTGCATGTGTCTCCGCGTGTCTCCGTAACTGCTTGGGATGAAGGGTCCCAGAGCTTAGGCCCCCTTCGGCCCATACAGCTGTCAAATACTACCGAAAACTTTTTGCCACATGGCCTCCGTCAATAAATTTCTTTCAAAGGTCTCATGTCCTTGACACAAGACTGAAGAATAGGGGGGCAGGTAGGAAGCACATAAAAATGAGCGTGTACAAGCCCATCTTTTTTCATTAAGAGAGACTGTACTAAAGAAGGACTACTGGCTACCATTCACAGGCAGAAACGCTGCCTCGCAACTTATTTATGGAAGGCGTGTATTGCCCAGAATGGCCAGGGGGGATTGTAGCACCGGTCCACGGCGCTGGTTGAGACTTAAACCCTACTGTCACAAATCGTCTTTGTCCGACCGAGTACAAGAATCGGCTGCACTCACGAGTCC
>Ga0075425_100001770_pt1 | contig 21250 bp, 24 predicted proteins | sample SoiMethybrSBSTD4_FD_75300 | JGI IMG/M metagenome (GOLD analysis project Ga0075425, IMG submission 75300) | Bulk soil microbial communities from a Populus tree surrounding site in Tennessee, USA - Soil MetaG P. TD hybrid SBSTD4 | ecosystem: Environmental > Terrestrial > Soil > Tree plantation... | reverse complement strand
GCCCTCGAGATCGATCCAAACCATGGGGATACGCTTCGCCGCATCGCAGATTGTTACCTTCGTGAAGGAAAAATCCCGGAAGCCCAGGCCGCGTACCGGCGCGCCGTAGCGCACATTCCATTCCCGGATTCGCTCTTTTTTCTCTCGTGGGGGTTGGCTCTTGAAGAGACCGGTAATAAAAAGGATGCGGCTTCGGCCTATGAGCACGCCGCCCTGATCGATCCCCAGGACAACCTTATCAGAAGCAGACTTTCGCAGCTAAATTCCCGCAACTAGGCCTCTAACCATCAGTTGCGGGAATTTAGCTGCCTTCATGGCATTGATCTTGTTAGTTCAATTGCCTTAACCTCAACTAATGATCTTCTCTTTAGCAATGCTTCTGATGATTCTGCAGACCCCGACGGTCAGCCTGGACAGACTTGTGACCGGCGTTGAGCGGTCATTTGAGACGATGAAGGACTTCTCTGCGGATTTTGTACAGATTTTTCAAGATCCTTTGAACCAAAAGCAGCAGGAGTCGGGTCATTTATATCTGATGCGGCCGCGAATGATGCGTTGGGAGTACAAGAATCCTGAGGAGAAGCTGTTCGTTTCCGACAGCAAGAACGTCTTTCTGTATGTGCCGGCCGACAAGCAAGTTAGTAAGGAGGCGGTCAAGGACACCTTTGACGACCGAATGCCGTTGATGTTCCTGCTGGGCAGGTCCAACCTTCGAAACGAATTCACGCGCTTCGAACTGCTCAACACGAAGCCCTTTCTCGAAGGCACGAAGGTTGTGCGGATGTACCCCCGGCGCAAAACGGACCTCAGCGAGGTGATCATGGAGGTCGATCCGGAGAACTACCAGATCCGGCGACTCCTGCTCGCGCATAAGGACGGTTCAAAGTCGGAATTCATCTTTTCGAACATTCGCGTCAACACGGGGATCAAAGCTTCCCTCTTCCAATTTACCGTGCCGGCCGGTGTTCAGATCGTCGACGGAATCGCGCAATAAAAAATAAATATGGAGTTCAGTTGTAAGTACACCAAGCCGACCGGCGAGGTTATAACGGCCGTGTTGGTTGGTCAGAACATTGATGAGGTACGCCATCGCCTGAACGAGCAAGGCTTCCTGCCGATTTCCGTCCGTCCTCGAGGCTGGTCGATTTCGCTCAGACCACGCAAACGGCGGGATCGCATCAAGCCCGAAGACTTCATCATGTTCAATCAGCAATTCGTGGCATTGATCCGTGCAGGCTTGCCGATACTCCGTTCGCTTGACCTGCTGAGAGGCCGCATCAAGAACGATTTTCTTCGCCAGCATGTCGAGGACGTGCGCGAACGTGTTTATTCGGGTGAGTTGCTCTCTGAGGCGGTGCGAATTCAGGGCGTCTTTCCGCCTGTATATACAGCGTCTGTCTATGCGGGCGAACGCAGCGGCAATCTCGTGGAGGTCATCTCACGGTACGTGCAGTATGAGAAAACCATCGTCACCGTGCGAAAGCGATTCTTAAATTCGCTGATCTACCCGGCCTTTCTTGTTGTCCTCTCGACCGTGATGGTTGGGGTGATCCTCACGTACGTCATCCCGCGGTTTGCCGAGCTGTACTCGGGGTTGAATACCCCGCTGCCGGTTTCAACGCGTTTGCTGATCGCGTTCTCGAACACGATTCAGGCGAATCTGTACCTGTTCGTCCCATTGCTCATCGGGGGCATCATCGCTCTGAAGATCTGGCTCGGCACGGGCAGCGGCCGTCACTGGCTCGATGAATTGAAGCTGAAGGCTCCGATCATCGGAAACCTGTGGACCATGTTTTCGATGGCCCAGCTCTCACGAACACTTGCGACGCTGTTGCAGGGTGGAATTCCACTGGTGGCGGCGCTAGAGGTAGGGCGCGACGCGTCAGGTAATCGGGTTATTGGTGATTCGATCAGGGACGCGATTGGCCAGGTTCGAGAGGGCAGGACGTTGTCCGACAGCCTCGAACGGACCGGGCACTTTCCGGATCTGGCGTTGGAGATGATGCGCGTTGGTGAGCAGACCGGCTCTCTGCCGGATATGCTCAATCACGTGGCCGACTTTTATGATGAAGACGTAAATATCCGGTCGGCTGCACTGCTGAGCTGGGTGGAACCCGTCATTTTGATTTTTGTGGCGGTGTTCATCGCGTTCATCCTGATATCGCTGTATATGCCGATATTCAGCATTCGGGGTTCGATGTAACGAATGAAAGAAATTGTTGAAACCAAAAAGAAAGATCGTGAGACGGCCCGCCAGCTGGCGGAGCGGTATCACTACGAGTTCGTCGAGCTGAAGGGTGTACACCTCGACCTGGATCTCTTCCATTCGATTCAGGTTGACCTGATGTTCCGGTACAACTTTGTGCCGCTGCGCCTCGAAGGCAACGCGCTGGTCGTCGCAGTGGCTGACCCGAGCGACCTGGTGGTAATCGACGAAGTCTCTGCGCTTCTCGGCCGGCCGCTGATCATCACGGTCGCTTCGCTGTCGGAAATCCAGGACCTGCTCAAAAAATCCGAATCGTCACAGCGCATGCTGGACGAGGCAACGGAAGGGTTCAAGCTGGACCTCATTCGTGAAGACGAATCGGGCGACGAAACGATCACGATCGAAAAGATCACGCAGGAAGAGCACAGTCCGATCATCCGCCTGGTCGATACGATCATCTTCACCGCACTCGAGAGGCGGGCGAGCGACATTCATATCGAGACACGCGACAACGAAGTCGGAGTGAAGTATCGAATCGATGGTTCGCTCGGCGAAGCGATGGCGCCGATTGCCAAGGAGCACCACTCGACGATTATTTCGAGAATCAAGGTCATGTCGGAACTCGACATCTCCGAGCGGCGCATTCCGCAGGACGGCCGATTCAAGACGCGATACAAGGGACGTTCCATCGATTTCCGCGTTTCGATCATGCCGTCCATTAACGGAGAAGACGCGGTCATCCGTATTCTCGACAAGGAGTCCATCAGCGAAAAGTTCAGAACCTTGAACCTCGAAGTTGTCGGATTTTCCGAAAACGATATGAAGAAGTTCCGGCGATACATCAACGAGCCGTACGGCATGGTCCTGGTTACCGGTCCTACCGGCAGCGGCAAGACAACGACGCTCTACGGCGCCCTGATGGAGATCAAAAATGAGGAGGACAAGATCCTCACGATTGAAGATCCCGTCGAATATCAGATCCACGGCATCACACAGATTCCGGTCAACGAAAAGAAGGGGCTGACGTTTGCGCGCGGCCTTCGCTCGATTCTCCGGCACGATCCCGACAAGATCATGGTCGGCGAAATCCGCGACGTTGAAACGGCGCAGATCGCAATTCAATCCGCGCTGACCGGCCATCTCGTATTCACTACAGTGCATGCGAATAACGTTGTGGACGTCCTCGGCCGATTCCTGAACATGGGAGTGGATCCGTATAACTTCGTCTCCGCTTTGAACTGCATTCTGGCGCAACGGCTCGTGCGAATGATCTGCGCAAACTGCCGGAGAGAAGTGCGCCACTCGTTTCAGACGTTATCGGAGTCCGGGTTGGATCCGCAGCAGTACAAGGATTTTACGTTCTATGAGGGCGAAGGTTGCCTGGAATGCAACGGCAGTGGCTTCCGGGGCCGGACTGCCATCCACGAACTGCTGGATCTCTCAGATCACATCCGGGAAATGATTATCGAACGCCGGCCGACATCTGAAATCAAGCGTACCGCGCACGACGAAGGCATGACGTTCCTGCGCGATTCGGCTCTAGCGAAAGTCTTCGCAGGAGTTACCACTCTGAAAGAAATCAATAAGGTCACGTTCATTGAGTAAAACACTTATCGACAGAATCGTTGAGGCAGTTCAGGCGCAGGTGCCCCTGTGGGCATGCGAACTGACTTCCCGGCACGTTATCGTCGCCGGCGTCAGCAAACAACGCAACAGGGTTAAAGCCAGGCTCGCGGGCCAACTGAGAGCTCATAGCGTCAGAGGTTCGCTTACCGACACGAACATCGCCGATAAAGAGGCGACGCGTGCCGCCGTGTCGGAAGCTCTTAACGAAGCAGGATTCGACGGATCGGAAATTGCGGTAATCGTGCCCGATGATGCCGTGCGCATCGGCTTCATCACGGTTGAAAAATTGTCGAAAGATCCGGAAGAACAGCAGACGTTCATACGCTGGAAGTTCAAAAAGACGGTGCCATTTGATGTTGAGTCTGCGCAGATTGCTTTCCGCGCTCTTGGAACGAAGACCGACGGTAGCACCGACATGCTCGTGACTCTTTCCCCGAGAGCGGTGATTCAGGAATACGAGAACCTTTTCGATTCATTGGATATACATGCGGGACTCGTCATTCCTTCAACCCTGGCTGCGCTCAACCTCTTCACTCCGCCACCTGCAGATTCACTGTTTCTGAAGGTTGCGCCGGATTGCATAACAACAACCATCTTTCAGCATGGTCGAATGCAGTTTTATCGACGCCTCGTTGGCGTATCGCCGTATGAAGCAGCCTACCCGACCGTGATGTATTACCAGGACAAGCTCGGCGGAAAAGCTTTCGGCCAACTGGTCGTTTGCAGCTACGACTCGGATATTCGGACATCGATTGAAGAGCTTCAGGTGAAGCTCAATCTCTTGCCAGAGCGGCTCGAGCCAAAAGCAATCGAGGATATTTTCAAACCAGCGCTGGGTGGAGTTCATTGTGAAGCGATTTGACCTGAACCTTTCCACACGGCCGTTTCCCGCATACCGCCTGGTCAATGTGGCGCTCTTTCTAGTGTTCGTCGCGCTCCTGGTTCTGAGCGTGTGGCAGGCCTATGGCTTTGTAGAATATTCCGCGATGGCACGAGAAATTCGCGACACGGAGCGGAATACGCGCGCGGAAGCCGAATCGCTGGGAAGTCACGTCGCAGCTCTGAAATCAAGACTCGACCGCCCTGAAGCTGCCGCCAAACTCAGCGAGATCGAATTTCTCAATGGCTTGATTGCGCGGAAGGATCTCTCGTGGACGCGGCTCTTCGCGAATCTCGAGGAAATGATGCCGGACGCTGTCCATTTGGTGAGCCTGCGGCCGGATGTCGCCCAGAACGGCTCCATTACATTGCACCTGGATCTTGTTGGCCGCAGTATCGCCGATGTCAGCAAATTTATTGAGGCTCTGGAACGGTCTCCCGAATTCGAAAACGTGGTGGTGTCGGTCGAGCAGAAGGAAGCGTCAACGGCAACCGACGTCAACATCGCCCTCACGGCGAGCTATTTCCCAAAGAGGGAAACGCGATGAAGCGCCTTTATCGCCGTCAAAGACAACAATACCTGCTGGCGATCGTTCTCGGCGTTATCGCAATCGTCAACGTGTTGTTCTTTTTGATCCTGTACCGGCCGGTTCGGGGTGAGTACGATCGACTGCAGAGTTCGATAGAGAGACTTCGTGCTGAAGTTCAGACCCAACAGCAGCAGGTCGCGCGTCTCGAAAGGCTCAGCGCTCAACTCGAAGGCTCGGAGAAAGACAGGCAGCGGCTTTTCACAGCTCATTTCATCCCAAGGCAGGCTGGCTTTTCGGAAATACTTCCTGAACTCGACGACATGGCAGCAAAGGCAGGTGTGAGAAAGACTCGAGTCGATTACGCCATCGACGATGCGCCACATTACGGGCTCTATTCCGTTAAAATAAGAGTTCCGGTGACGGGCGAATATTCCAACATCGTCAAGTTTATCAAGAACCTCGAACATTCCGATACGTTCTTCATCATTGACTCGATCGCAGTTCGTGGCGCGGCCACAGGTTCGCAGAGCACGGATCTCGCGCTCTCGCTGGATTTGGAGACATTTTTTTATAAATGAGTAGACGCGATCGCCAGAGACTCAGCATATTTGTCGTGCTCATCGCCGTGCTTGTGTTGACGGTCGTGCTTGGTTATCGCATGAACACGCCTGCGATAACGTCTGCCGTTCAGTCGCCGGAGACCAAGCCGGCCACGAAAGCGCTAACGGCAAACGACGCTCGAATCCGCCTGGATATCGTGGAGAATCCGGACTCTGCGCAGGACATCGGTCAAAAGAATTTGTTTCAGTACGGGCAGCGCCGCGTACCTGCGAGTCCTTCCAGACCAGGTGCACGAGGAACGACGGCCGAAGCTAACCCTCCGGTTCCGGCAGTAACCCCGCCTGTTCCGGTTGTACCCCAGGCGCCACCGGGCCCGCCACCACCGCCACCGATCCCGCTCAAATACACGGGATTCGCGGTCGTGAGTTCATCGCTGACAGCATTCCTCACCGATGATTCCGGCGTGAGGCACTACAACGTGTCGGCGGGAGAAGTGTTGATGGGGCGGTATCGCATTTCGCAAATCACCGACAAAACCGTCGAGGTCGAAGATCTTCAAATCCCGCGGCGGCAAATGCTCGTCCTGCAGAAGTGACGCCATGAAGCACAGGAAAGATTCAGGCTTCTCTCTGGCGGCCCTGATGTTTATCGCAACGGCAGTGTCGATTCTTCTTTCCGCAGCATATCCCGCCTACAAAATGCAGGCGAAGCGACAGACTGAAGAGGAACTGATTTTTCGGGGCGAAGAATACGCTCGCGCTGTTCAGAAATTTTACCGGAAGTTTGGAGTGTATCCGCCGTCGATTGATGCTCTCGTCCAGACAAACGGTCTCCGATTTCTGCGGCGGGTTTACAAAGATCCAATCACGGGAAAAGATTTTCGGCTGATCTCCATCAGCCCGGACGGGTCGCTTATCGGATCCAGTTTGCCGACCCAGCGCATCAACAACACACCGCTGTTCGGTGCGCCGGTACAGACGTTTGGCGGACAGACGCCTGCACCGGGTCAGTCGGCACCTGCAGGGCAGCCGCCGGCGGGACCTACTGCCGCAAATCCGTCAACTCCCGCCACTCCAGGTAATCCGACAAATCCGGGGCAGACAAATCCGGGGCAACGGCCAGCGGCCGCCTCAGGTCCGTCATTCAGTCTGGGTCCGCCGACGCAGGCGCCCACATCACCACAATCGACGCCGCAGCGGGGCACGCAGGCGCCGCTACCAGGTTTCCAACCTCCGTCCGGAGGGACGGTGGGATCAGCCGGCATCGTTGGCGTAGGTTCCGAGAGTACGGACGCATCGATCAAGGTTTACAACCAGAGGCAGAAATACAACGAGTGGGAGTTCATTGCGATCATGACACCGACTGCGCCGCAAGCTCCCGGTGGACCACAGCGTCCCGGGACGGGTACACCTCCTCCTCCTGGCGTTGGTCCGGCTGCAGGCAATCCTCCACCTCCCGGGGGAAGTCCCCCGAATCCGTTTCAAACACCGTCACAACCACAGACGCCATTCAAGCGGCCATGAGCTTTTCGACAATTGAGTTTTATCCTGGTCCCCGTGTCGCAAGCATAGTGTTGAACCGTCCGCCGATGAATGTCATCAACGTTGAGATGTTGAACGAACTGCATGGAGCGTGGGACGAGGTGGAAGGTCTTCAGACCCAGGTGGTCGTCATTTCAGGTGCGGGCGGCACGGCATTTTCGACTGGGGTCGATATCGCGGATCACATGCCGGACAGGATCGAGCAGTCCCTCAAGAAGTTTCACGAACTCATCCTGAGAATGCGCAGGTCGGATTGCATTACGATCGCCGCCGTTCATGGACATACGCTCGGCGGCGGAGCCGAACTGGCGATGATGTGTGACTTCATCATTGCTGCGGATGACACCCGCATTGGCCAGCCGGAAATTGCGCTGGCATGCTATCCGCCCGTTGCCGCTGCACACCTGCCGTCGGCTATCGGCTTGCATAATGCTTCCGAAATCGTGCTCCTTGGCGAACCTCTCGATGCGATTCGTGCCGAACGGCTCGGGCTCGTGAATCGAGTTGTACCGCGCGCGGAACTTGATGCGGCGGTCGATTCTTATGTGGATAAACTGCTGACGAAGAGTTCGGTCGCCCTGGCGCTGGCCAAACGGGCGTTGCGCGATGCAGTGGGGGATCAGTTTGAAAACGCACTCGCGAGATCGGAGCGCATGTACCTGACGGAGCTTGTGAAGAGCGACGACATGGTCGAGGGCGTTAGAGCCTTCCTTGAAAAGCGTCCACCCTCGTGGAAGAACAGCTAGGCCGCGAATTACGCTAATTACGTCAGTTACTTCGCGTCATTAGCGTAATTCGCGGCTATTAACCCAAAGCTTCGAGCACTTCGTCGTAGTGCTCGTCGACTTTCACTTTCGGGAAGATGTGCGAGATCTTCCCATCTCCATCGATGATGAAGGTGGTTCTTTCGATGCCCATGTACTTCTTGCCGTACATGGATTTTTCTTTCCACGTGCCGTAGTCCTCGATCGCCTTTCGTTCGGGATCCGCAAGCAGCGGAAAATTCAAATTGAACTTGTCCTTGAACTTCTTATGCGATTCGACAGAATCCGCGCTGACTCCGAGCACCACGGCTCCCTTTTTCTTGATTTGGGCAATGCCGTCGCGGAAAGCACACGCCTCCTTCGTACACCCGGGCGTATCGTCCTTCGGATAAAAGTAAAGGACGACTTTCTTGCCTTTCAAATCCCCGAGCTTCACCTTACTTCCGGCATCGTCCAGTAATGTGAAGTCGGGAGCTTTCTCTCCGACTTTTGGTTCCTTTGCCATTGCTAGTCTCCCTGGGGCTTCAAAACAATCTTTCCGAACACGGCCCGTTGTTCAATGAGTTCGTGACCCGTGCGAGCCTCTTTCAAAGGCATCACGCGATCGATTACAGGTTTCAATTGTCCCCGAAACACGCACTTCATGACATCGAGAAATTCTCTATGGCTTCCCATCGTTGAACCAATGACCTGCACCTGCCGAAAGAAAATCTGGCGAAGGTCGGTTTGTGGAGCGAAACCCGTCGTGGCTCCACAAGTGAGTACACGGCCGCCGCGACGGGCGGACCGAAGGCTACGAACCCACGTGTCGGCGCCAATGTAATCGACGACGACATCGACGCCTCGCCTGTTGGTCAGTTCGCGAATTTTCTTATCGAATTCGTCGGTTTTGTAGTTGATGAGGAAGTCTGCGCCGAGCTTCCGAGCCTGCTCGAGCTTGGCATCGCTGCTTGCCGTTGCAAAAACGCGACAGCCCGTCATTTTTGCAATCTGTATCGCGGCTGTTCCCACGCCCGCTCCCGCCCCGAGAATCAAAACATCTTCGCCGGGACGGATGTTACCTTTGCTCACCATCATGCTCCATGCGGTCAGGAATACAAGTGGTGCGGCTGCCGCCTCTTCGAATGAAAGCGAATCAGGAATCGGCAGAACGATATGTGCGGGTACCTTGACCAGCTGCGCATACGCGCCATCGGCGTGCTCTCCGATCATGTGATACGAAACGCACTGGCTTGCAAAGCCTGCGGCACAGAATTCACATCGGCCGCAGCTTACACCCGGATTGATTGTCACACGCTGACCGGGCTTCAGCCCCGAAACATCGGGACCGATTTCACGAACGATTCCTGCGGCATCGGATCCGGCAATCTTGGGAAACGGTACTTTGATGCCGGGCATCCCACGGCGCAGAAAAATATCGATGTGATTGATCGATGTGGCGTGCACTTCAATCAGCACTTCACCGCGGCCGGGTGCCGGGTCCGGCGCGTCTTCATAACGAAGCACGTCGGGCGTGCCGTGTTCGTGAAAAACGACTGCTTTCATGATCAGCGCTTAGTCTATCCTACGAAAATGATTAAAGAGAAGGATGTCAGGACGGTTGTGGTCATCGGCGCGGGCATCATGGGGGGCGGCATTGCGCATGTTGCCGCGCTTGGCGGATTCAAGACCGTGTTGAATGACGTGTCGGACGAATTCCTTCAGAAGGCGCGTGAAGGGATTCGCAAAGATCTGCAGAAAGCTGTTGAACTCGGAAAGATCGACAAGAACGCAGTTAGTGACGCGTTGAATCGGCTTGCGCTCAACAGCGTTCTCGATCCTGCGGCGAAAGACGCCGACCTCGTCATTGAAGCAGTGCCTGAGAAAATCGAATTGAAGCTCGACGTTTTCGCGCGACTCGACGGCGTATGCGCGCCACACACCGTGTTTGCGTCGAATACTTCGGCGCTGAGCATCACGGAAATGGCGGGCGCGACAAAGCGGCCGGACCGTTTCATTGGGATGCACTTTTTCAATCCTGTACACAAAATGAAACTCGTGGAGATTGTCCGTGGTCTGAAGACAAGTGATGCCACTTTCAGGATTGCGGAAGCTGTTTCGAAGAAGATGGGAAAGGAAACGGTGGAGGTAAAGGAATCGCCCGGATTCGTCACGTCTCGTATGAACGCGCTGATCGGTAACGAAGCCTTCTACATGCTGCAGGAAGGCGTCGCGAGTGCCCGCGATATCGACAAAGCACTGAAGCTTGGCTTGAATCATCCGATGGGGCCATTCGAGATGATCGATCTGGTCGGGCTTGATACCCGGCTGAGCATTTTGAATTTTCTGCACGAGACATTGGGTGAGAAGTACCGTCCGTGTCCCCTGCTGGTCGAGTACGTTCAAGCCGGGAGGCTGGGGAAGAAAGTGGGCAGGGGCGTTTATGAGTATTAGATCAGCAATCAGCACTCGTGCTGATCTGAAAGCTGCACTACGCCTGCGTCGATCCCCCGCAAATACTGATCGCCTGTGCGGTGATGTTTTTCCCGGCGTCCGATGCAAGGAACGCAACCAGCGCGGCCACCTCGTCGGGCATCACCATTTCCCCCAGCGGTACTCGTGACATGGCCTGCGTCCTGAACTCTTCAACCGAGATGCCCTGTGATGCCGCACCGTTCTTCATCCCGGTCAACGCCATTTCCGTGTCCACCCACCCGGGACACAGCGCATTCACGGTGATCTTCCGCGCAGCTAGCTCGAGGGCCAGCGCTCGCGTGAACCCAATGAGCCCCGTCTTCGCTGTGCAATACGCCGTATATCCAGGGACGCCGAATTTTCCGAGAACCGATGAAATCATGATGACGCGCCCGCCGTCGGGCATATGCGCCACCGAGCTTCGTGTGACGTAATAGGAACCCAGGATGTTTGTATTGACGATGTCGATCCAGACAGCCGTATCCTTTCCGTCGATCGGTGTCACGCCAGAAACGCCGGCGTTGTTCACGACGATGTCTATTTTCCCGAACCTGTCGACAATTCGTCGTATTCCTTCCTCGACATTCTTTTGATCGCGAATATCCATCGCGACGGCAATCGACTGGTCGCCCATTTCCGATTGATGCCTCTTCAGTGCGTCAATCGATCGCGCGCACAAGGCGACGCGCGCCCCATCGGTTCGGAGTTTTTTGGCGATGGCAAGACCGATGCCCCGGCTCGCCCCAGTTATAATGGCAACCTTATCCATGAACATAGTTGGCAAAGTAGCATTAATCACGGGTTCCGCAAAACGTCTTGGCCGTGCCGTCTCGATTGAGCTCGCGCGGCGCGGCGCCCGAATCGCTGTGCATTATCGGTCGAACACGCACGAGGCGGAAGAAACGTTGCAGATGATCCGCACCGCCGGAACGAACGGCGCCATCTTTCGCGCGGAACTCACGGATAACAATGCCGTAGAGAAAATGTTTCAGGACATTGCGAAGACATTCGGCGGCCTCGACATCCTCATTAATAGCGCTTCAGTTTTTTCTCCGGCGACTGCAGACAAAACGACGCCGGAAATGTGGGACAGTCAGATGGACTCGAACGCGAAAGCGCCGTTCTTTGTCGCGCAGCATGCGGCTCGACTGATGAAGGCCCGCGGCCAGGGTAAGATCATCAACATGGCGGATGTCGCCGGTGAAGTCATATGGCCCGGATACTTTTCGTACAGCGTTTCGAAAGCGGCGCTTATTGCGGTAAACCGGGGACTGGCGAAAAGCTACGCTCCGCAAATTCAAGTCAACGCCATCGCGCCGGGTCCTGTCTTATTTCCCGACTACTACAGTGATGAACAGAAAAAATCGGCCATCGAGCGCACTCTGTTGAAGCGAGAGGGAAGTCCAAGCGATATTGTGAATGCGGTGGTGTTTCTAATCGAAAACGATTACATCACCGGAGAGATGATTCACGTCGACGGCGGCAGACACTTGATGTAATGCGTTAATGAAGCTCACTGATGATTGCATCGGTGAAATTGCTGGTCGAAGCTGTACCGCCGAGATCGCGCGTCAGAACTTTTGTCTCGCCAAGCACTTTATTCAACGCCGTCTCGATTCGCTGTGCCGCGTCGAGTTCGCCGATATGCCGGAGCATCATGATTGCCGACATCAGTAGTGCTGTGGGATTGGCGAGATTCTTTCCGGCTATATCGGGAGCTGTGCCGTGGACAGCTTCGAACAACGCGGCCTTTTCTCCGATGTTTCCACTGGGAACGACACCTAATCCACCGACGAGGCCGGCGGCAAGATCGGAAACGATATCTCCGTAGAGATTCTCCATCAGCAGCACGTCGAATTGATACGGGTTCATCACGAGTTGCATGCACGTGTTGTCGACGATTTTCTCGTCGTGTTCGATGTCGGGATAGTTCACTGCCACATGCCGGAAGCACTGCAGAAAAAGACCATCGGACTTCTTCATGATATTCGCCTTGTGTACTGCAGTGACTCGCTTTCGTTTGAATTTTCGCGCGTACTCGAACGCGAAGATCGCAATCCTCGTGCTGGCTTTTTCAGTGATGATTTTTAGGGACTCGACGACACCCGGCACGACCTCATGTTCGAGACCCGAGTAAAGACCTTCCGTGTTCTCGCGCACGATGACCAGGTCGACGTTTCCGAAACGCGAAGGCACTCCCGGCAGGTTCCGCACCGGACGAAGATTCGCATACAGATCGAGCGTCTTCCGGAGCCGCACGTTCACGCTCTCGAAGCCGCCGCCAATCGGCGTCGCGACCGGGCCCTTCAGCGCGACCGCATTTCGGCGAACGGATTCGATGACAGCATCAGGCAGTGCAGAGCCCGTAAAATCCTGCGCGTGGCCACCAACAACGAAACGTTCCCATTCGATCGAAACGTTCGATGCTTGAATTACACGCAAGACTGCTTCTGTTACTTCAGGACCAATGCCGTCGCCGGGAAGTAATGTCACTCGATGTGTCATACAAATTTGTGTTATAGCACAGTGGATTTCGTGCGCGCGCGAACTTCGCCGCATTTGTCAAGCTTTCTTCGTCACACAATTCTCTGAATCCCACGTCAGTCGTGCGTTTGCGCCGTAACGATGCGAAAACGCATGCTTGACACGTTGTATAGCGTGAGATATAAAGCGCAGGTTTGTTTGGATCAATCGTCAGAAGATCGAGGAGGGAGAGCACATGAACAAGGGCGAGTTAATCGACAAGATTGCTAAAGACGCAAAAGTTTCCAAGGTCCAGGCGAGCAATGCACTGAACTCCGCTATCGACGGCGTCGTTTCGACGTTAAAGAAGGGGAGCAAGGTTACGCTCGTCGGCTTCGGAACTTTTTCCGTCAGCTCGCGCAAGGCACGGACCGGCCGTAATCCGCAAACCGGCGCACCATTGAAAATTCCTGCCAAGAAAGTCACCAAGTTTGCCGCAGGAGCCGAACTGAAGAAAGCCGTCAACCGCGGCCGCTAAACGCTTTCACATAAAATAGGAATAGGGCGGCCCTTCAGGCTGCCCTAGGTCTTTCCCCGCCGTTTTCCTCTTTATTTACCACTCGTGGTAGTTGCTTACCACCGCACATCCGAAAATTCACCGCGTTTTATAGATTTAGCGGCTGGTTTGTCACTTGCTTAGCAGGATGGGTTTTGTCTATTTCCTGTCGTTGACTAAAATATATAAGTCATGCCGATGGGAGAAAGTCAGCCTAGCTCACAGAAACAAAAACAAGGGGGAAGGTTCATGGTTAGTTCGACTAATCGCTTTTCAGTTCTGGGTATCGCTGTCCTGCTGGGGATCATCACCCTGTCCGGGTGCGCAACCCACAAGTACGTGAAGCAACAAATCGGTACGATTACGCCGCAGATCGAACAGGCAAATAATCAGATCAAGGAAAACGCCGAGCGCATCGATGCGGTTGACAGACGTGCCACACAAGGCATCCAGGGCGCGCAAACCGCCGCCACCAATGCCCAACAGGCTGCGGACCGAGCGAATGGCGCTGCCCAGACCGCGCAAACCGCGGCTCAGGCTGCGCAACGGCAGGCGGATACAGCCAACCAGGCAGCGCAACAGGCAAGCAACCGCATCAATGGCATCGAGACTCGAATCAATTCTCTCGACAACTACACGCAGAGTGAAAGCCAGACCATCACGTTCAAGAACAATTCGGCAGTTCTGTCGGATGAAGCGAAAGCAACGCTGGATCGGATCGCCAGCACTGTTTCTGGTCAGAAATCGGGTTATCTGATCGAACTCCAGGGCTTCACCGACGACCGCGGAGCCGCCAACTATAATGACGGGCTTAGCCAGCGCCGTGCGGAAGCTGCTCTTCGATATCTCGTCAGCAAGAACGTTCCGCTGTTCCGCGTCTCGATCGTTGGTTTGGGTGAGACCAATCCGATTGCCGACAACAAGACCAGGGCAGGACGCGACCAAAACCGTCGCGTTGAAGTTCGCGTTCTCAAGTCGGCCGCCGCAGGCGCCGCAACCAACTAGGAAAAGCCAGCTGCTTCTGTGAGCAGAGGTCGGGAAATTTCCGGTCAGACGACATCGGGAATTTTCCGACGCTCCCTCAGCTATCTGGCGTAGTAGCCGGTTCGTGATTGAATGAGCTGAAGTGTGTCGCGGCGGGTGCGGACTTCGATGCGGCGATAATCTCCGCTTGCTTCGTTGGTAGAAACGTATCCAAGGCTATACGACATTCCTAGTTCACGACCGATTTGTTCGTAGAGCGGAACGATGTCTTCCATGCTGGCCGGAAACAAAACTCGACCTGCTGAAGCTTCTGCGATTTCTTCCATCCGGATTCGGACTCCCTCCAGGTAGCGGTCTGCGGCCGCTGTCCGTGGATAAATAACCTGAAGGTTTCGATATTCGTCCGCCCCGATCGTATTTGGCTCGAGATTTTTATCCGTGTTGAAGGCGATGAAGTAGACGGGTATTCGTTGATCGTGCACAGCCTTCAGCGCTCTCTGAAACAGCCGGTCTGTTGCTGGATCAGGCATCCAATTTCTTTTCGTCAGTTCGGTATACAACGACGAATCGCGCCCGTCCGTCAGGACGACCAGCGCGCGTCTTCCCGAAGTTTTCTGAAACTGCTTACGAACCGTTCGCTCAAGCGCGGCGTAGAGATTGGTCGAGCCGGCAGCTTTAGGGCGGATCAATTCGGGTAGTGAAAGCAAAGCGGTTTCGCGATCTCCCGTCCACTCGGTCTGTATCTGGAGTTCTGAATCGAAACTTCCGATCGCCAGCCGGTCCTGTTTCCGCAAATTAGCGATAAATCCGGCGACGGCTCGTTGCATCACCGGCCATTTGTGTTGCGTGCTGCCGCTGCGATCAAACAGTAAGAGGATGTTGTAAGGAGTGGATACCGGTGTGAAGTATCGAAGTTCCTGAGGGACGCCGTTTTCGTAAACCTCAAAATCGGGTTTAGCCAGATCGATAACGGGCTTTCCGGCCCTGTCCTTGACCGAGACATCGACGGCCACCAGAGGCACGTCAACCCTAAGTGTATAAACAGTTTCCTGGCCGCAGACGAGTCCCGCGCTTACAATGACTACCAGCAGGAGTCTAACGACGTTGTGCGGCATGCGTGTGCTATCCTACACCAAAAGCCGCCGGGAGACTGATGTGACCAAGATACTAAGAGCGATAGCGATTTTCGGTGGTATCGCCCTGCTCCTTTCGCCACTTGCGAAGGCAACTCCAGAAATGGCGAAAAAAGAAGGTAAGCAGTGCGTCTACTGCCATACTGCTATCGGCAAGCCGGACCTCAACGACGCCGGCAAGTACTACAAGGACCACGGCAGTTTCGACGGCTACCGAGAAAAGAAATAATCCCGCCTATAATTTCAGTATGAAAATTGCCGTGACCGGTTCGACCGGGCTCGTCGGTTCTGCACTTGTGCCTTTTCTGAAAAAAGCCGGTCACGACGTCGTCGCCCTGCGCCGCCCCGCGGACTGGAATCCCGATAACGGGACTGTCGACACGGATGTCTTGCAAGGTGTCGAAGCTGCTGTTCACCTCGCGGGCGAAAATATCGCGACCGGCCGCTGGACACCGGCAAAGAAACGCCGCATTCGCGAAAGCCGCGTAAAAGGAACAAAACTCATTTCAGACACGCTCGCACGCTTAGAGAACCCACCCGCGGTTCTCATCAGCATGTCCGCGATCGGTTATTACGGCGATCGAGGAGAGGAAGTCGTGCGTGAGGAGAGCGGTCCCGGCCAGGGATTTCTGGCGGACGTTTGCCGGCAGTGGGAAGCATCAACAGATTCGGCGACACGAAAGGGAATTCGCGTGGTTCATCTGCGCACAGGAGTGGTGCTCAGCAAGAAAGGCGGCGCGCTGGAGAAGATCGTTCTTCCGTTCAAGTTTGGTGTCGGCGGAAGGATCGGATCCGGACGGCAATATATGAGTTGGATTACGCTTGACGATCTGTGTTCGAGCATCCTGCATTGCATCCTCGCATCCGGTCTGCACGGCCCCGTCAATACCGTTTCTCCATCGCCGGTCACGAACCTCGAATTTACACGAACCCTTGGCCGTGTTCTTTCCCGTCCAACACTCTTCCCGCTTCCTGCTTTTGCGGCGCGCATCGCGCTGGGTGAAATGGCGAACGAGCTTCTGCTCGCGAGCACGCGCGTGGAACCGGCAAAGCTGCTTTCCTCGCGATTCGGGTTTCGGCATCGCGAACTGGAATCTGCGTTACGCGATTTGCTTACTTAAGGGTCTGCAGAATAGCCGCCTCGAGACTTGCTTTCCCCTGTTCGTTTACGAACTGCTTGACGATGACGCCTCTCTTGTCTACGAAGAACATCGTTGGAAAGACGCTCACGCCGCCGAATACGCGTTGCGTTTCGGGATTCAGGATCGCCATCGTGAACTTGAGTCCTGCCTTCGTGACGTAGTCGGCGCGCGCTTTATTGTCGTACGGCAACTCGAGGATGCTGTCCGCATTCGCGGCGATGATTTTCAGACCTTTGGGGCCGTACGTGTTGTGCAGTTCGCTCAGGATTGGAGCAGTCTTCATACAAGGCGGGCAGTTGGTGAACCAGAAATAGATCAGGTAGGGCTGTCCAAAGACCTGCTGGGTAGTCACAGGTTTGCCGTCATAACCCGTCATCGCGAAAAACGGAGCTGCTTTTCCTTCCCAACCCGTAATCGTGCGTTCCAGCGCGCGGCTGAATTGCGGGTTCGCTTTGATTCTGACGGTGTCGATGCGAGTGATCTCGCCGGTTTTTGAATTTCGCTCGAGCAACTTTGGAACGCGCGGATCGGCTTCCATGATACGCAGCAGCACATCGGCCTCGCCCGGAACAGTTAACTGGAACTGCTGCGAGATGTCGTTCAGAGTGGGAATCTTCTTTGTCGATTCGTTGAACTGCACCACGAAGATCGGAATTTTGAAAAAAATATTGAACAGTCTGTCGAGGACTTTCCGCTCTTCGGTTGTTTTGAAAACGGTATTGTAGAGATCGGAAACAACCACAGGCCGGCCGGGTTTGACATTGACCTTCAGATATTCCACGATTTTTCGTTCAGCAGGAGAAGGCGGCGGGACCTGCAGCAGGAGTGCAACGAGTGCAAGGCTTATCCAGTTCGTCATAGTTCACCTGATTCTGCTAAGCCGGATTTCGCGGTCACGGCCGAGAAGATGTTTTTCGAATAGCGCGTCCATTCCTTCAAGTGTCTGGCGGATATTGTTCGGACGCCATGTCTGCCAGCCTTCCGATTCATTATCGAAGACGCGGTAATCGAACCACTTGCCTTTGACTTCTGCCTGAACCGCAAATTGCTGCAGCTGTAAGAACGATGAGACGTTATCGCCTGAGAAAAAGAAAATAATAGGTGTCCGCAATGTGTCCACGAAATTCACGAGCGATCGTTGATAGTAGGCGAGAGGATTCGCCATCGGCGTCGACCCGATGAGGTATCGAGTCCAGTTTTCCGCTGTCGGATACGATGACGCGGTAACTGCGTCGATGACGCCGTACAGACAAACGGCAGCTTTGAACCGAGCTTCACCCCGGATCAGCGCAGCAGTTGCGAGAAACCCTCCGGTACCAGCGCCGAAAATGCCGAGGCGCTCGGTATCGATCAGTCCTTCCGACGAGAGCTTATCCAATCCGATGAATGCATCGCGGATGTCATAGTCCCCGCCATGCTCATACACCAACTGCCGAAAAGCTTTGCCCTGGCCGCTCGATCCGCGAACATTTGGCGCGAAGACAAGGTAACCATCGCTGACGAAGAATTGGATGAACGGATCCCATCCGATCGCGTTCTGGCCATCGAGCGTGTCGCGGAACATAAGCAAGGCCGGGTGCCCCGACTTCGGTTTTGCACTGCGAGGTTTGTAGACAAGACCCCGCACCTCGGTACCGTCGAAACTTCGATACGTCGTGATGTCGGGCCACACGAATCGAGATTCGCGGCGTAAATCCGGTGGCATCGAATTCGTAAGCTGAGTGGACCGGCCGGCGCCCGGGGTCGCGATCCAGAGATCCGATGTTCGTGCGGGATCGGCATGCGTGAACGCGATTCGCTTTCCATCCGGCGACCATTCGTAGGAGCCCTGCGGCGTAGTTCCGCCATCGAAGCCGCCGTTGACACCATCGCGATCGGATACGCGCAGCGATGGACCGTTTGCCAGGGCAGGAGTAACCCAGATGTTGAACTGCGAATTTTCATTGCGGATGTAGGCAACGAGCTTCCCATCGGGCGACCATTTGGGTGAGAGTTGGTCGATCATTTCCGGAGCGATCGACCGGTTGGATCCACTCTCCGTATCCAGAACCATCACATTGCTGTATCCGGTACTGTCGCTGGTGTACGCAAACTGGTGGGAATCTGGAGCCCACGATGGAGACAACTCTCTAAAGCGCGGGGTTCCCGGTGTGAGAAGCCGCGTGACTCTGGTATCAAGGAAAATTTCGAAGATGTCCTGATTGTCGCGCCGGTCATCGTTCGGCACCATGGGATCGGCTACGAACAGGAGCGCCTTGCCATCGGGAGACCATTTCAGGCTCGAAGCATTTTCTTCTGCGACGTCGACGACTGTGCGGCTTTCGACATCGACGGTGAGAATTCGCGTTCGTACTCTGTCGGTTGCAGTGAAGGCGATGGTCCGGCTATCGGGTGACCATGTCGGATTCCGATCGTCTGCGGCGCTCGCGGTAAGGTTGACCGTGTCGTCTCCATCGGCCGCGACGATTTCGATATCGCCGAGTCCGCCGGGCTGCACCGCAACGTAAGCGATCCACCTTCCATCGGCCGACCAGCGAGGCTGCTTTTTTTGCGATGCGTTCGACGTCAGCCGCCTCGATTCCCCTCCCGAGGCACTGATCAACCAGATCTCCGACTGTCCGCTCTGCGTCGAGATGTATGCAATCCATTTGCTGTCGGGCGACCACGTGAACTCGTGAACGCCCGGGGTGAGCGCGACCTCGTCCGGAAGCAACGGGACCCGGCCGCCTTCCTGCGTGACGAGGACGCCAACACCTATGGATAGCAGGAAGATGCCCGCGACGACCACCAGCCGGGAAATGTACGAATGCATGGAGGCAATTGTACCAGCAGGCTGTTTTGCAGACAGTATCCGCTTGAAAGTAAATACTGATGAATGTAATCTGTGCAGCCTAACGACAACGGATACGGGAGGTTGTATGAGTTTGAACGTGAAAACTCGAAAGGTTGACGGTGTGGTTATTATCGACCTTTCGGGCCGGCTGACAATCGGTGAGCCGGTTCTCCTGCTGCGTGAGACCCTGCGAGTCCAGGTCAACGACGGCGCCAGAAATTTTATTCTCAACCTGGGTGACGTGGCCTACATCGACAGCTCGGGGCTTGGCGAATTAGTGTCGGCTTATACGACCGTCCGTAACAAACAGGGCGATGTGAAGCTTCTGAATCTGACCTCGAAGGCGAAGGACCTTCTTCAGATGACGAAGTTGCTGACCGTCTTCGATGTCTACGACGACGAGGCTGCGGCGATCAATAAATTGAAGGCGACCAAGCCCGTATGACCACGAAATACGAAGTCCTCAAGAAGCGCCGCGTGAATCGCACCAAGAAGAAGGCGAGATTGAAACGCAAGGCCGAGGCTCATTTAGCAGCGCGAAAAGGGCAAAGCTCCTAGAAGTCCGCACGCTAGAATACGCCGGTGGATTATCAGGAGGCCTTCGAGGCCCTGAAAAACGGCGACTTCAAAACCGCCGCTTCCTTGCTGGAAGCGGCGGCACGTGAAACCGGCTACACCTCCGACATCATCAATCACGCTTACACACTCGCGCTTCATCAAAGCGGCGACAAGCCGCGACTCGCCGACGTGTCGTTCCGCATCGGCAACGCGCTTGTCCAGAACGATCCAGCCTCTGCGATGGATTATTTTCAGCGGGGACTGCTGGCAGGGCTGGACGGCGAACGTGTGCGCAGGATAGGTGAGGTCTTTGAGCAGTGGGCGGTGCCCCGGCTGCAGACAACGATCGCCGGCCCGGTGGATCGCGTCGCGCATGTCGTCGGATGTCTGCTGCCGGGTCACGCGCCGACGCAATACGTCAAACTGCTTGCTTCGGGTCTCAAGCGCCAGGGCGTGCAATCCACGATATTCACGACCGAGTGGGCGGCCTCCTGGTTTTTCAATCCCTCAGGCATTGTCCAATCTCAACCTGTTGAAATCGATGCGGACATCCATGTCGCCGCAGTCGGAGGCGATTTCGTCGAGCGTGCCGAGAAAATCGCAGACGCGATTCGTTCGTCCGGAATAAATGTCGCGTTTTTTCACGGGAGCCTGGCGGAGCAGATCACTGCCCGTGTTGCGGCCATGCGGGCCGCTCCGGTGCAGGTGAATGTGAACCACGGCAGTGAAATGGAGTTGGATGTTTTCGACGGCTTCATCCACCTTTTCCAGAATGCGATGGTTCGCTCGCGATTTTCGTCGCACGCTTCTGAATGGATACCGCTCGCGTCGGACATCGAAACGCGATTGCAGATGAGCGCCCCGGTCACGCGCCAGAGTCTTGGGCTCGAATCGGCGACCTCGGTTTCAGCGACCTACGGGAATCTCTACAAAGTTGCGGGCGCAGGGTACCTCAGAGCTCTGACAGAGATCATGAAGCGATTTCCGAAACATTTCCATTTGTTCGCCGGCGCCGGCAAT
>Ga0075425_100001769_pt1 | contig 21252 bp, 36 predicted proteins | sample SoiMethybrSBSTD4_FD_75300 | JGI IMG/M metagenome (GOLD analysis project Ga0075425, IMG submission 75300) | Bulk soil microbial communities from a Populus tree surrounding site in Tennessee, USA - Soil MetaG P. TD hybrid SBSTD4 | ecosystem: Environmental > Terrestrial > Soil > Tree plantation... | reverse complement strand
GTGTCCGCGCCCCCACCGCTCCACAAAAAACGGACATCACCGATGCATCACTCGCCACAAGTTGAAGAGGGCCGCAGCCGCGTTGAGGATCACGACCGCCATGAGTAGGACGGTGAGCCGCTTGTTCATACGTATGTGACGGCGCAGTGTCTCGATCATGTCGTTGAGTTGGTCCGGTCCGTTCATGGCGTGCTCCTTTGAGGACATGAGGGGCCGGCCTGTCTGGCTTCCACAACCGCAGCGAACGAGGGCGGTGCCAGACAGGCCGGCGGCATCAGGTGTTCCGCACGGGTAGGTGCCGTCAGTGTCCGGCTCGTACCGCGACGCCTGTAGCAGCTGTGGCACATGCCGTTCCATAGACGATCCGGGATCGCGCCGCACGTGCTGCATCCTCGCCGTGGTTGGCCCGGGTAGACGGTGAAGGTGTAGCACCGGGTGATGTCGCCGGTGATCTGTCGCCAGTGCCGGGTCTGCCCGGCGAGGGGGGTCAGCGGTAGTGGTGGCGGCCCGTCCCAACGACGTCCGGCGGACAGCCGTTTGTGGTAGCACGTGCCGCACAGCCCGCGGGCTTTGACGGGTCTGACGTTGGAACAGTCCCGGCATTGTGGAATGGCATCGGTCATCGCAGGGCCTTGATGACGTCGGCCATGGCACGCCAATCGACCTTGTCGCTGGGGTTCGGCTCCGGCCGGGCCGGGCGGCCCTGTACCGTCCAGTGCCCACGCGCTGGCCACTCGGTCGGACGGCGTACCTCCGGGCGCGGGCCAACGCACTCGCGGTCGCCCGCCTCCTTACGGATGCGGTAGCAGTTCGCGCAGAACCCGCGCACAGCGCGGCGCTCACACCAGCGCTGGCAGTCCGGGCACACACCCGGGCCGTTGAGCGGTTCGGCCCGATGGATGCGGCGGCCGGCGGAGTACGGAGGTGGGCCGTCCCACACCTTGCCTGCCTTGCGCCGGAGGTTGTAGCAGGCGGAACACAGCTGGCGGGCGAAGAGGAGCATGTGGCGGCCGCAGTCGCGGCATTCGTTGTCGCTCACGGGGACCTCCCAACGGCTCGGTCTATGCGTTTGAGCGAGTCGACGGTCCGCTCGGCCCGGTCGATGCGTTTGAGCCAGTCGAGGGTGGCCGCGTCAGGGCAGGGCCAGGGGTGGCGGCATTCCTGGCAGGCGGTCCAGATCGGCCGGCCGCCGGACGTGCACCACTGCGCGGCGCGGGGCCAGTGACCCGGGCCGAACACGCGGATACCGCGGCCGGTCGCGGGCAGCAGGCCCATGTCCCGGGCGGCGCGCAGCCGGCGGGCGATCCTGCTCCGGGACAGATTGAGCGCCTGCTGCACCGCGACGGTGGGATGCGTCTCGTTGCGGTGGATGGCGAGCAGGTAGACGCGGGCGGCGGCGTAGACCTCGACCGTGGGGACGGCGATCACTGGTACTCCGCGGGCGGGTCAATCCACAGCAGCTTGACCGGGGCGTCGAGGAGGGCGTCGGCGAAGGTGTCCTGGTCCATGAACACCAGGGTCATGTGAGGTTCGTCGTCCCAGCGCACGCCGATGACGTTGTCGTCGAAGGCGACCCCGCGGCCGCGGACGCTGCGGTCGGCGACGTCCCGGATGAGGAACCTACGCACGCGGACCGATCCAGGTGCAGTGGCAGTCCTCGACGCGTTGCCCGCAGGCGGTGCAGGTGATGACGAGCTGGCCGGTCTTGTCGGTGCCGAGCCGGTCGAGGGTGGCCTCGATGACGGTCTCGACCCGGTCGGCGAGGCTGTCGCCGAGCGCAGTGTCGCGGGCGACGTCGGTCAGCGCGGCGATGACGTTGACGAGGTCGACGTCACGGAGCAGCACGCTCTGGTCGATGTCTCCGTCGTCCTCGCGCCCGCACCGGCACCGCCCGATCAGGGTGAGCACGTACAGCGGGCCGCCGTCGGGGGCGTTCATGCCCGCCGCGCGGCAGGCGCCGACGGCGTGGACGAGCACGGCGTGGGTCACATCCGCCCACGCGGTGGCTTGTGGATGGTCGCTCATGTTGTGGGTCCTGGGCTCGTGGGTCGGTTGACGTCACGAGGGGTGGTCCTCCGGCGGGGGTCCACGGGCTAGGTCCTCGGCGGTGGGTAGCCCGGGGTGGTCGGCGGGGTCGGGGCCGGTGATCGCGGTGCGCCGGTACGGGTCGGGGAAGCGGGAGTTCCGTCGGGGTGAGGCCGGGCCGGTCTGATCGCGGTAGCCGCCCGGCCCGGCATCACCGGCGTCAGCCCGTCCCGTCCCGTCCCGTCCCCGCGCGGGAGTAGTCGGATCTGTGGTCGACCAGTTGGTCGACCCGTTGATCCGGTGGTTGGTCGACCCGTTGATAGGCCGGCTGGTCGGCGCCTGGTCGCCGCCCTCAACGGGGCCGTTGAGGGAATGCGGAGCGGCGGTGTCGGCGGCCGACCAGCCGGGGTCTGGAGTGGTTGAGGGTTCATCGACCGGTGCGGGGCGCAGGGTCAGGCCGGCCGCCTCCGGGGTGCGGTTGCCCTTGCGGGAGTTGCACGACCGACACGCCACGACCAGATTCGCGGCGCCCCTCGCGGCGGCCGGGTCGACGTGGTCGTACACCCGGCCGACGGCGGACTTGCGGTCGTACTCCTTCGTCAGCACGCCGCAGTAGCGGCAACAGCCCTTGTCCCGGGCCAGCACCGCATGGCGCAGCTCGCGGTCGTTGAGCTCGGCCTCCTTGGCCCGCTTGACGTCGTACTCCTCGCGGGTCGGGTTGTAGCGCAGGTAGTCGTGCACGTGATAGGCCATGCCGGCCGGCCAGCCGAGGCCGCCCATGCACTCGCAGTCGTGGCCCGCCTCGTGGAGCAGGCCGGCGCCGACGAACGCCTCGAGCAGACGGCCGCGCAGGTGCTGGCGCACGATCAGCCTGGGCACGAACCCGTTCGTCGTGTGCTTGGCGCAGTACAGCTGCAGGGCGATGTGGATGCCCAGCAGCAGGTCGGCCTCCCGCTGGGTACGGGCGAGCGCCACCAGCGCCGGCAGATCCGCGGCGACGTCGTTGCTACGCAACCAGCCCATCGGATATGTAGTGCCCTTCGCCTTTACACCCGGGTCAGCGGGCCGCGGCCGCGCCGCCACCGGCACGCGCAGTCGATGTCGGGCGACCGGAAGCGGCGGGCCGGCAGCACGGCCAGCGCCTGCCGACGGCCGGCCGTGCACGCCAGGCCCGCCTCGTCGAGGAGCCGGGCGATCGCCAGCTGCACCAGGCTCGGCCGCACCACGGCGGCCGCCGGCGTCGGGCGCTCGCCGTAGTTGCATGACGCGCACTCGGCGCGCAGGTTGACCGGGTCGTCGGTGCCGCCGTTCTCGCGGCGCACGATGTGCCCGACCGTGTCGGCGTACGCGCCGCACAGGTGCCCGTCGACGACCTTCCGGCAGATGTTGCGGTCGCGGATCAGGATCGCCTCGCGGATGCGCCGCCACCGCGACGTCGAGCCACGGCGGGTCAGGGCGCTGTTCATACGCCGATCCCGAGGACACGGCCGAGCCCGTACGTCCACAGTGCCGCGGCGGTCGCGATCGCCAGGAAGTCGGCAGCGGCGAGCGCCCAGTCGAACATCTGCGCCGGCGCCCGATGCCGGTTGGGTGTACGGAACATGGCTCACTCCTCCTCCGGTTGGTCTGCTGGTCTTTTGGGACTGGTGAAGTCGTGGCAGTGGCCGCAGTAGCCCTCGGCGATATCGGTGGGGTGGTACGACGTCATCTCGCACACCGGGCAGGTGATCGACGGCGGGATCGGGTCCTCGCCGTCATGGAGTCTGATCCACACCATCAGTCCCCCTCGGTGTCGAAGGGCAGCGCGGGCTGCTCGAGCAGGGCGGGCAGGTCCGTGCCGCCGGTACGGCGCTTGAGCGCGCCGCGCAGGATCAGGTCGACCGCCTCCAGGTCGGCGGTGTCGACGATCGGCTCGACGTGGCGGATCCGGACCGTGGCGGTCCGGGACCGGGTGTCGAACCTGGTCCTGATCTCCGACGTGTCGACCAGCACCACGAGGGTGCGCAGCCGGTCGGGTTCGGCGATCAGGTCAGCGGCGATGGCGGCCAGGCCGTTGGAGTCGCCGTCGGGCAGCCGCCCGCGCAGCGTGGCCGCGCTCACCGGCCGGGGCCGATCATCGAGGCCAGCAGCACAACCCCGGCCAGCAGCAGCGCCACCGCGGCGAACATGGCGACGACCGCGGCGATGTCCGAGGCGACCCGGCGGGTCCGCCGGGCCGGCGACTCAGTCGGCCTCGGGCGGACGCTCCCCCGCTGCCCGTTGGGCGTAGTCCAGCGCGAGTTGTGGTGGCGGTGCAGGCCGGTGGCGAGGTGAGGTCTCTGGGAGGTTGCAGCGGAGGCAGTAGGCACGACCACGGTGGTCTCGTCCGAGCCCGCCGTCTCGGAAGAAGATGTGCGTCGGCCTCCGTGAAACAGGACGCGCCATAGGGAAGATTGTCTCATATCTGCCTCTTTGTCCCGGTTCGCGTTCGGACGTGCGGGCAGGTCGCCATGTGCGGCATCCACAGCTGGCCGCGCCACTCCGCGAGCTCGGCCACCTTCAGCGCGCGGGCGCGAGTGCCATCGGGCGTCTGGACCAGGGCGACGTTGCCGGCCGGCGTCGGGTGCGGATCCAGGCACATGTTCCGGCCGGCCTCCGTGCGTACCCAGCGGATCTGCTGGCCGCACCACTGGCAGCCGTTGCGGCTCATGACTCACGGCGGCGCCGCCGAGCCTGGGCCGCGGCCAGGGACAGCCTGGAGAAGTAGGCCTTGCGCGCGGCGGTCACGCGCCGGGCCAATTCGGCCTCGTCGAGTACGCCGTCGGGGTCGACCTCGCGGGCGAACTTTCCGTACATGGCCTTGCGGGCCGCGGCCGTCCGGGCCGCACGATCGGGTGTACGGGCCCACGAGCTGTATGCGGCCACTTGGCCATGCAGTCGGGACTCAGCTTTAGACTCCATGTCGACGATCTCCTCGTTGCGAGCGGTTGGTCGTCAGGCGTCGCCGGCGGGACTAGCGCTGGCGGCGCCTTTATCTGTGTGCGTGGTGAGTGCCTGCGCCGGGATGCGCAGCCGGCCGTGGATGTTCTCAGCGGCGATCTCGCCATTGCGGATCTTCATGCGGATCGTGCGCGGATGGAACCGGGTCAGCGCGGCGTACTCGCGCACGGTGTAGAACCGCGGTGCGGTGTCCGGTTGTCCGGATACTCCGGCCACTGAATTAGATCCAGCTCCGTTCATCTGTATCACCCTCCGGTCCGCCCTTTTCCCCTGTTTGGCGTAACCGATCGCAGGTAACCACAGGTTGCGGGTTCGTACTGAAGCTTTCCCGATAGTGCCCTATTCTTACCATTTCTCATCGACCGTGCGTCCGGATACTCCGGCCACCTCTGTGTAAAGTCCCCTGGTCATAGGGCAGCATCTGCGGCGTGGCAGCGGCGAGGCGCCGACATATGCGCCCGCCCAGTCCGATCGGGCAGGCGCTCGTGGCCGTGCGCGACGAGGTGTTCGCCGGTAACACCACGCGCATGGCGAAGGCGATGGGCATCGGCCGGTCGACCTTGAATGAGTGGTTCACCCACGACGGGCCGAAGATCAGCAGTCTGCGTCACCGGCAGGCGATTGCCGACGTGATGCTCACTGATCTTGGACGGGTCGACACGTTGATCTGCCGAGGCATGGGCTACAAGGTGGTTCCGGTGCCACCGCAAGCGGTGAGCTTGGCGGTCAACGCCGCCGATCTCGATCCGGAGGACATCGCCGCACTCGACCGGCAGGCGTTCGCGATGCGCCGCCGCGATGCCGGCCTACGGAAGGGCCGGCGCGCCAAGAACGCGCCGGCCCAGTGATGCGAGGAAACCTCTACTTCCGGTCGCGCTTCGCCCGCCTAGCCTGTGCCGCCATCAGCGACAGTCGGGTGTAGTAGGCCTTGCGCGCGGCATCCGCACGACGAGCTCGTTCCTCGGGTGCCAGGGCGCCCTCGGGGTCGACCTCGCGCTCGAAGCGGTCCCGGAACGCCTTGCGGCCGGCAGCTGTGGCGGCCGTCCGGTCCTCTTCCTTGGCCCACCGTTCGTATGCGGCGATCCTGCCCTGCATGGAGCGCTCCACCGGCGTGGGTTCGGAGGGATTGGACTTCTTGGGCATGTGGTTCTCCTTGAGGGATTCAGATGTCGCCCATGACGTTGACGCGGTCGTAGGCACGTCGAGCACGAACGCCGGCGGCGGACCGTCCATAGTGGCGGACCATGGCCGGTGAGTCCCAGCCGTTGAGTTCCATGAGGTCGCCCTCGGCGCCACCGGCGTCGAGCCAACGGTGGCTGAACGTGTGACGGAACATGTGCGGGTGGATGTCCAGGCCGAGGGCGGCGCCGCGGCGTTCGATGATTTGCCGGATGCCGTTGGGAGTCATCGGTCCGCGGTTCTTGACCGCCAGCCACAGCCGCGGATGTGCCGCGAACTTATGTTCCGTACGGACGCGTAGGTAGCGGCTGAGCGCCTGTGCTGTCTTGGCGTCGAACTTGACCAGACGTTGTTTGCGTCCTTTGCCCATCACCAGAGCGGTCAGCTTGATGAGGTCCAGGTCGTCGATTGCGAGATAGGTCAGCTCGGCGAGCCGAATTCCCGTGGAAGCGAACAGCCGCATGATGGCCGCATCGCGGCGAGATTCGAAGTCGCGCCGCTTTTCGCAGCTCCTTATGAGTTCCAGCAGAACGTCCTCGTCGAGGACGGGCTTGAGTTTGCGGTCAATCTTTGGCGGTCTCATTTTCTTGAAGGGGTCGGCGATTTCCTCTTCATCCGCCAGCCATTTGAACAGTTGCTGCAGCGCCCGGTACTGGTTGTTCACGTACCCGCTCGCGGGCAGCTTTCCGTTCTTCATCGGTGTCTCGGACAGCCATAGCAGGTAGAGCTCGATATGCGCCTTCTTGACGTCGAGGAAGTCCTCGACGCCCTCGGCGTGGAGCCAGACCGCAAGCTTGCGGGCGGCGCCGAGGTAGACCGCCCGGGTGTTGTCGGAGCGGTGGGCCACCCGCAGCGATAGATCGAACGAGTCGAGGGTGGCGGTAAGGGCCGGCGGTATGCCGGGATGTGATGAGGCCAACGGGACTAGCGTCGGTCGATGCATAAGCGAGTCCTCTGCGAAGAATGTTTCCGACAGGTGTGGATCACCCGCATCGCATTTCCGCAGGTCAGAGTGTGTTTGTGGGCACGGCTGGTTTCGAACCAGCGACCCCTCGCTTGTAAGGCATCCAGCGAGCACCATTGTGCCCGTACGCTGCGCAAACTCCCCTGGCCCGACCGGAATCGCGTAAGGCGAGTGGTCGCTGCGTGACCGTACAGCAGTCCTCAGGCCACGCGCCACCCCGTGTAAGGAGCCGGCTATGCCCGTTGCCAGAGGAATGACGCCTTACCGGGTGTCGTGGCGCTGGTGTTCAGTGCAGCGCCCGATGTCTGATAGCCGGTGAATTCGACGACGTCGTTTACCGCCAGCCGGAGAATCGCGCTCGCGCCCAGCGGCATGTTGTACGCGCCTCCCGAGGCGGCGCCGGTGCCTGTCATCAGGTTGCCGTTAACGCTGATCGTGAAGATCCGGAAGCCGGTCGCGTGCGGAGCCCATGCCATCGACGCGATGATGATCCAGATGCCGGCCTTCTTGATGGTGAATTGTGTGCCGCCCGCATCGGCCATGACGCCGGGATCTTCGTCCTTGGTAGGGAACGTGATCGTGGTGTACGTGGCGTTGTTGACTGACTGCGCGCTTGTCTTGGTGAAACGGCCGAGCGCGGGTTGTTCGGCCGCAGCGAGGCGCGTGTCGAGAGTCTTTGTAGTTGCATCCGAGGCAACAGCGAGGGCCTTGATCTGGCTGGCGCCGTCGGGTGGGTCGGTCAGTTCGGGGTATGGCCATGCGTAGTTCGGCGTGGTGCCCATGTTCGTTCCTTCTTGCTAGCCGGTCACGGGAGTAGGTCCGCCCACGTGTTGAAGGTTCCGGGGTCGCCGGGTGGGCCCTGGATTCCTTGCGGACCCTGGATGCCTTGTGGGCCCTGGGCGCCGGTGTCGCCCTTGGGGCCCTGGGCACCGGTCGCTCCCGGGGCGCCAGTCGCACCGGTGTCGCCCTTGGGGCCCTGGGCACCGGTCGCGCCCGGGGCACCGGTCGCGCCGGTGTCACCCTTCGGGCCTTGAGCGCCGGTCGCGCCGGCCGGGCCTTGGATGCCGGGGTCGCCCTTGGGACCTTGAGCACCGGTCGTACCGGGCGGGCCCTGCGCGCCGGTCGCTCCCTGCAGGCCCTGGGCGCCGGTGTCGCCCTTGGGGCCCTGCGGACCGGTCGCGCCGGCGGGGCCCTGCGGGCCGGGGTCGCCCTGCGGCCCGGGCGGGCCGGCCGGGCCCTGCTCACCTGATCCGCCGGCTGTGCCGCCGAGCACGACGGCGTTGCGCCGGAACGTGACGAGCACGGCCTGGTCGCCGACGGTCACAGCTGGGCCGACGTAGATGATGCCGGTCAGCGGGTTGCCGTCGCCGATGTCGACGGAGCACTCCCCCGCGATGGTGTCCACGGCGGTCACGTTGGCCAGGTAGCAGCGCACCGGGAACGGGTCGGCGGCGGCCCGGGCGAGGTCGGTCAGCGGGGTCTGGGTCACTGCGGTCTCCGGACTGCCTTCTCCACCCGGACGTTGGACACGTAGATCTTGTGTCCGTTGGGTAGCGCGGTGCCGTTGGCCTTGTCCATGTCGACGCCGATGGTGAAGGTGGTGCCGGCGCCGACGTCGAGTTCTGCTTTGACGGTGCGGGACTTGCCGGGGTGGATGGTGACGAAGGCGCCGTAGACGCCGCCGGAGGCGTTCGGGTCGACGTAGGCGCGGGCGCGCACGTCAGTGGACGTGCCGCCGTTGCGGACGCTGAAGGTCACCCGCAGCCGGCGGGCGGCGGGCATGGTGAACACCGACGGTGAGTGCAGTCGGGCGGTGGCCGACCCGTTGGCGGTGAACAGCAGCCGCGAGCCGCCGTCCTTGACGGTGCCACCGGATCCCGACCAGCCCTTCGTGGTGTGGCCGGTCAGGTCCACCGACTTCGACGCCACGTTCGTCCAGTCGGCCTCGTCCCGGACGGTGTAGGCGTCGGTCAGCACGGTGCGGCGCGGCCCGGACCAGTCGCCGACGGGCACGAAGGTACGCACGGTCAGCGACCAGCTGTCCGCGGCGGTGAGGCCGATGCCGGCGCCGGTGAGGATGCCCGTTGTGGCGATGCCCTGGGCGTCCTCGATGCGGATGATGTCGCCGGACTCCAGCCCGTAGATCGGTGACACGTCGCCGGCGACGTCGCGGACCTGGGTGAGGGTGGACTTGAGGACGGTGTCGGCGGCCGCGGCCGCGGCGGCGTCGTCGGCCACGTTGGTCGAGTCGACCTCGATGGTGACGGTGCCGAACGGTCCGTACGCGGCGGTGTCGGCGTCGGTGTTCGTGTACGCCTCGACCAGGCGGCGCTGCTCGATGCGGGTCCGGGCGCCGGCGGCCTTGACCTCACGGGTGTACAGGAGCAGGGCGACGTTGGCGATGCCATCGCGGTTGGCCTCGGAGCTGAGCTCGACGAGGTTGCCGAGCTGGCCGCCGCGGACGGTGATGTCGGCCTCGTCGGTGGCGTCGCGGGCGGTGGTGAGGCGGAACGCGGCGCTGCCGTCCAGCGGGGTGGTGATGACCCGGCCGAGGCGGGCGGCGAGGTTGACCGCGGCGTCGATCCGCGAGCCGGTGTACTGCAGCCGGGCCGTCGGTTTCGCGGTGGCCGAGGCGTCGCCCGGGTCGACGGCGGTGGTCCACCAGGCGGGGATCCCGGTGAGGGTGTCGGCGAGCATCGTGGTCAGCGCGGCCAGGTAGGTCAGGCCGGTGGTGACCTGCCCGGCGGCCAGCGTCGGCAGGGCGTAGTCGACGACCAGGGCGCCGACGTCGGAAGCGGTGATGTCGATGGTGCCGTCGAGCGGGTTCGGGTCGAGCTTGTCGACCCGGTAGTAGCCCAGCGGCGCGAGGATCACGGTGCCGCCGACCCGGACCACCTGGTGCCACAGCCGGATCCACGATCCGAACTGGGTCAGCCAGTCGCCCACGTCGTCGGTGTCGTCGGTCCAGGACATGACCGACAGCGTGGCGGTACGGGCCGGCAGCGTCCCGATCTCCGTCAGGGTGATCGACCCGGACCGCACCTGCATCGGATGCCATTCGCCGCCGTCCGGTGCGCGGACCTCGGCCACGGCGATGAGTCCGTGGTCGCGCTGTTCGACGTCGCGGATGTCGTCGCCGCCGGGGATCACGATCACGGTTTGCGGTTCCCGCCGATGAGCGCCAGCCAGTCGAGGTAGGAAAGATTTACCCATGACCAGGTGACCGGTGACGGATCGCCCGGGCGCTGTGGGTAGCCGTTGACGACGTCGGTCCAGGACACCGCCACGACCCGGTCGGCGGCCATCCGCAGCGGGTCGTCGACCTCGACGTAGTCGAACCGCAGGAACCACTTCGCGGCCTGGCCGCGGCGGGCGAACGTGGCGTCGCCGATGGCCATCATGCACGGCAGCCAGCCGGTGCCCTCGCACAAGGTGAGCAGCAGCGGGTTGCCGGTGGCCAGCAGATGCTCGAGGTCGCCGCGGTCGGCGATGTCGTCGACGGCCAGCACCACCGACCCGTGCCGGCCCTGCCGGATGTCGTGCACCACCAGCGGCAGCCGCCGCCCGGAGATGTCGTAGATGTGCTGGTAGGCCGGCAGCGACTCCTCATCGGCGGTGACCACGCTCACCTGCCGGGAGGTCTGCGGCTGGGCCACGTCGCGCAGCCACGCCTCCGCCGGCGTGGCCGTCGAGGCCCGCTCGTAGGCGGGGTCATCGGCGGTGGCGTCGACCGGGCAGACCACCCACGTGACCGTGGCGCCCAGCGGCGGACGGTAGTCCTCGCCGTACCCGGCGCCGGTGGCGTCGAGCCAGGTCGAGTCCTCAAAGCCTGGGATCGGGATCAGGTTCGTCGCGGCGACCGCGATCCGCTTGACGGTGTACCCGGCCGGGGCGTCGCGCACGTCGAACCGGACGTACCCGTACGCCTCCTGCCACAACACCGTCAGGCTCACACGACCACCACCGAACGGCGCCGCAGGTTCCGCGCGGCCGCCGTCGCGTTGGCCCGGATCCGCACGTCGATGAGGTCGGCGAGCTTACGGTCGGCCACCTGCACGATCACCTGTGAACCGTCGGTCAGCGCGGCGAGCGCGTCGCGGTCGACGCCGCCGGCCGAGGCGGGCGCGGCCGGTGCCGCTGCCCGGCTGGTGGCGACGCGGGGCGCCGGCGCCGGCGCGGCCGGTGGCGGTGCGGCCCGGCCGAACACGCCACCGACCTTGTCGATGATCTTCTGTACCGCTTTGGGGATCTTGATCTTCTTGATCCAGTCGATGACCGTCCTCACCGCGTCGACGACGGCGTCGAAGATGGCGATGATCGGATCGAACACATTGGACTTGAGCCAGTCCCAGACCGCCTTGAACGCGGCCTTGAGCCCGTCCCAGATTTTGATGACCTTGTCGACGGCCACCTTCGCGGCCTTCCACAACGCCGTGTAGTAGGCGACCAGCGGCGCGAACACGTACGCCTTGAGGAAGTTCCAGACCGCGAGCGCGGCCTTCTTGATGCCGTTCCAGGCAGCCTGCACGATCTTGCGGAAGGTCTCGGACTTCTTGTACGCGATGACCACCGCGGCCACCAGCAGCAGGATCGCGATGATGATGAGCACGATCGGGTTGGCGGCCATGGCCGCGTTCATCGCCCATTGCACGCCGGCCCAGATCTTCGTCGCGACGGCGGCAATCTTGCTCTCCTTCGCGAATGCCTTCGTGGCGATCGTGGAGATCGTGGTGACGGTCGTATGGATGCTGATCGCGGCGTTGGCCAGCAGGATGGCGGTGGCGAGGATGCCGAACGCGATCGCGAAGATCTTGACGGCGCCGGCGTTGGTGGCCGCCCACCCGCCGAGCTTGGCGAGCCACCCGGCGAGGGTCTCCATGATGGGTAGCAGCCCGGTGCCGATGCCCTCCTTGGTTTCTGAGAGGGCGGTCTGCATGCGTTTCCATTTGCCGGTGGCGGTGTTGGCGGCGACCTTCGCGGTACCGCCGGTCTTCTTGCCGAGCTCGTCCATGATGACGGCCATGTCGCCGGACTTGACGGCGGCCTTGGACAGGCCCGGCACCAGCCGGCCGATCGCGCCGGTGTTGCCGGCGTAGCCCTTGGCCAGGGCGTCGGCGACGGTGGTGACGTCCTTGCCGGTGGCGGCAGCCACGTCGAGGACGGTGGTCATGTCGCCCTGGGCGGTGCCGACGTCGCCGGTGGCCCGGGCCAGGGACGCCAACGCGGGGCGCAGCTGGTCGTCGGCGACGCCGGTGGCCAGCGTCGCCTGGGAGATCCATGCCTCCGTGTTGGCGATCTGCTTATCGCCTGCCCCGGCCGACTTGCGCAGCTGGTTGGCGAGGATGGCCTGGCCCTGGGCGTCGTCGGCGGCGGCCTTGCCCATCGCGCCGAGGCCGGCCAGCAGCGCGGCCGCGGGCAGGGCTGCCTTGCCCATGCCGGAGGCGAACTTGGTGGCCTTGCCGCCGGCCCTGGAGAACGTCTGCTGCGCCTGCTTGGCGTCGGCCAGGATCCGGATGACCAGCGTGGTCGGGTTGTTCGCCACCGGCTACTCCTCGTCCTGCTCGCGCAGCAGCTCGAGCACGGTGGCGATCTCCGCGTCGGCGGCCGCGTCCCAGTAGGTCGTCGGGACGCGGGTCCTCAGCATGAGAGCGACGCTCATCCGGGCCCGGGACCCGTCCGGGTAGGGTCCACCTCGTCGGCGCCGTCCTCGTCGGTGAGCACCTCCACCTGCAGCGCCTTGGACTCGAATGCCTGCAGCGACACACCCTCGAGGACACCGGTACGCAGCATCGCCCGCCACGCCAGGTAGGTCGCCCAGAACATGGGCCCGGTGTCCGCGGCGGGCCAGTCCCGGTGGCGGGCCTTGTCCCGGTCGAAGGCGACCATGTCGGCGTTGAGGATGCGCACCTCGTGTTCGGTGCCGTCGTCGAGGACGACCCGGGCGCGGGGCGTGGTCAGCTTGGGTTCAGCCACCTTCAGCACCCCGGATCCGGCCGACGATCTTGTCGATCTCCGCCTCGTAGTACGACGTCCACTGCGACTCCTTGGCCTGCGCCGCCTCGTACACCCACGGCTGGGCCTCGATCCCACGGGCCGGCCAGCCGAACTCGATGACGTTGGCGTACGGGACGGAGGCCCGGCCGGCACGGACGATGGCAGCGGTACGCGTGCCGGCCGGGCGCACGGTCGCCGCGAGCGCGCCCGTGCGTCGCGGCGTCCGTCCGACCGCCTCGGCGCTCACCAGCGAGGCGGTCTGCTTGTTGACGGCGTTGAGGTCGGACAGGTCGGCGCCGGCGGCCTTCATCGTGGCCCGCAGCTGGCGGGCCCCGTCGACGCGCATGATCGGTTCAGGCATAGACGGGTTCCTCGTCGCGGGCAGGTTCCTCGTCGCGGGCGGGCGTGGCCGCGGCCGCCGACGGTGGGGGCGTGGCGCCCCAGGTGGGCTCGCCGACGATGTCCCATTCGAAGTCGACGCTCATGTTCTTCTTGACCTCGTCGCCGCCCACGTCGAGCGGGTCGACGATCAGGTTCCCGACGACGGCCTTCGCCTCCGCTGTGGACGGTTCGAACACGAACGGGAACTCCAGGCCCTTGTTCGTCCAGGTGAAGTCGACCATCCCCTGGTCGGACAGGTCGAGCAGGACGGTGCCGGTCAGCTTCGCCGTGTAGGTGATGCCGCCGGCGATCGTGTCACCGCACAAGGTCGGGACGTCGTCCTCCTTGTCCTTGTCCCACTCCACCTTCGCGGCGGACACCTGGCACGACAGGTCCAGCCCGGTGGTGGTGTCGCCGATGGTCAGCTGGCCCGGCCCCAGTTTCGTCGCCTTACCCGCCATGGTCGTCCGTCCTTTCTAGATGGTCAGGGTGAGCTGCAGGGCCGGCATCGCCTGGCCCTCGGTCACAGGTATCTGCACGGGTTCGACCCGCTGCACGTCGACGGTGTCCAGCGCGGCCATCACGGCCGCGACGAGCGGGTCGCCGTTGGCCACCCACGTCTGCGCGTCGGCGCCGGGCAGCGCCACGAACACCGTCCAGTCGATCTCGTAGATGCACATGCCGGTCGGGCGGGTGGCCTGCCACACCGGCCAGCAGTCGTACGCCACGGGCGAGGGCGGCTTGACCTCGTGCGCGGCCAGCGTCGCGGTGCCGGCACCGACCGGCGCGGTGACACCGTCGAGCATGGCGACCAGGTCGCCGCGCTGCTCGGCCTGCGTTCTCAGAACGGCCACCGCTCCCCCTACCCTGACACGAACTTGCGGCGGGACCGTTCCAGCCGTTCGATCTCGGCGTCGAAGCTGGCCAGCCGGGACGGCCCGAACTCATCCGAGCTGATCGTGCCCAGCGGGATCCCGCGGGCGGCGACGTGCCGGCCGCAGCGGCGGAACAGCGCCATCCGCAGCTTGTGCGGGTACGCGTTCGGGTCCCCCGGATACTCCAGCGGGATCCGGCACACGTCGCCCTGGTCCTCGACCTCGCCGGCCAGGACGTCGGCCAGCTCCTCATCGGACATGGACGTGTCGGCCAGCTTCAGCCACGCACGTACCTCGTCGACGTTCGGTACTGCTGCCACAGCCCACCCCCTTTCCGGGGTCCGGGCGGCCGGCCGGGCCGAGCCCAGGCCGTGCGGCCGACCGCCCGGACGTCAGATCAGGAGGCGGACGACGACTTCGAGCTCGACCGGGTCGTGGTGAGCGGGACGACGGGCGCGGTCAGCTTCGTGAACCCGTCCTCCTCGAGGAACCCGAACGCGGTGTAGCCGCCATAGGCGACCTCGACACCGAGGATGGAAGGCTCCACCGCGGAGAGCAGACCGATGCGCTCCTCGTAGAACTCGGCCATGGCCGAGCTGCCCACGATCGCGGTCCCGTCCGGCAGCGACGGTACGACCACCCGGTCGAGTTCGAACATGTTGCCCTCGAACCGGGCAAGGCTCGACTCCCCCGCTCCCCCGTCCGCGGCGCTGGGGAACACCAGCTTGGCGGTGTCGACCACCGGGCCGACCTTGCTCCACACGTCGAGCGCCACCCACAGCCGGTCGGGCAGCCGACCGCAACCTTGGTAGACCAGCGCCGCCGCCTCGTACAACGCCGACGCCCAGCCCTGCAGGTCGTTGGTCGCCACCGTGATCGGGCCGTTCATGCCGGTCGCGGCCGCGAACTTCGTCGTGGTGGCGGCCTCGGTGGCCACGGCGTAGGCGTCGGCCAGATCCTGCACGAGGATGTCCCACGCCGTCGGCGAGGTCCAGTCGATGTCCTGCCGGGAGATGTTGACCGAACCGCCGAACGTTTCCTTCGCGAACTGGATCGGATCGATCTTCATCGGCTGGCTGGGCAGCGCCGTCTTCTCCGCGGCCTGCTTGCCCGCCGTCGCGTGCTGGGTGATGTGCGGGCGAGAGAACTGCGTGCCCGGGATCCCGGTCAGCGACTTCGGCCCCAGCGACGTGATCAGCGGCCGGGACGCGTCGATCGTGTTCAGCACCGGCCCGACCACCGGCACCGGCAGGATCCCGGGGGTGTCGGTGGTGATCTGGTTGGCAGCCCGCTGGAAGGCGTCGGCCTCCCGCATCGCCCGCACCCGGACGCCGGCGGCGTCGGCGCGGGCGCCGAAGATGTTGGCCAGCTCACTGTTGCGGTGGGTCAGCGTGGACAGGTAGTCGATGATGTACGCGCCGGCCGAGGAGTACACCGGCAGCGTGTTCGAGGGCCCGCCGACCGGACGTACCCGGCTGCCGCCGCGCGGACCGGTGGGCAGCACGGCGGATTCCCGCATGGCCTCGAACTCGGCGAGCGGCTTGATCTGTTCGTCGAGCTCGGCCAAGCGCTGGCGGGCGGCGTCGAGGTTGGCTCGTTCGGCCGGGACCAGGTCGCGGCCGTCGCCGGCGTCGACCTGGGACAGCAGATGGTCTACGAAGTCGACCTGCTCCTGGCGCTGTTCGTGCAGGCGCTCGAGCGTGGGGATTGGCATTGGAACTCCCATGGCGGACGTGAGGATTCTTCCTCGCGTGTCCGGCGCGTGGGTGTTCCGTGGTGGCGCGCAATGGCTCCGGCGGAGTCCCGGCAGGGTCGGGCGGCGCGTGGCCTAGACCGACAGGCTATCGCGCCACGCCCGCCACCGGTCCAGATGCGGCGTGTCGGAGCGGGCGGCCTGCCGTTCGCGATGCGCCACGTGGGACACGGTCGCGTCGACGAAGTTGGGCACCGGTGTCAGCGACGTCTCGACCAGTCGGCCCTCCCGCAGCGTGCACCGGTCCAGCGTCTCCACGTCGTCGAGAGTCCACTCCTTGAGGTCGGAGACCTCCCAGTCCTGCAGGATCGGCTGCCAGCCCACCGACAGGCCGGTGAGCACGCCCTGCTGCGCCAGCCGCGCCGCCCGCTGCGCCTCGGCCGAGTCGTCCAGCGCCCACTCCCCCCATAGCCCGTCAGGTCGGGAGTCCCACTTGGAGGCGGTCCCGATCGGGAACGACTCGAAGTCGTGGAACAGCAGCAGCGGCAGCGATGCCGCGGCCTCCTTCGTGGACTTGTCGAAGCAGCCCTGCGCCATGGACAGCAGGAACCAGCCCCGCGACGCCCACGCGTTGTAGGGCACGGCCCGGCCCACCATCGTGCGCAGGCTGCTGGTCGTGTCGACGTCGGTCACCTGACAGGTCATCGCCGGGCCGCCGCGGACCCGGACCTTACGGATCGTCGTCACGTCGGCTCCTTATCCTCGGTGCCGGTCGGGGCCAGCAGGGTCGTGCTGGCGCCCAGGATCGGCATGGCCAGGTACTGGCGGGCCTCGTCCACCGTCAGAATCCCGGCCTGTACGGCCAGGGCCAGGGTCTCAATCGTGGTGGAGAAGTCGTCGCGCGTGAGCTGCAGCCGGTCCAGCCGGACCCGCTGCCCGCGCGGCAGCCACATCATCGACCACACGTCCTCGAAGTCGGCCAGCACCGGCTCGAGCGAGATCCGCAGCAGGTTCGAGAAGTTCGCGCCCGGCGACTGGTAGGTCAGCGTCGCGTTCGGCGCGCCGAGGTAGTAGCCGTCCAGGTTGAACATGTTCGCCACGTCCAGCAGGGACAGCCGGCGGGCGTCGGTGAGCTGCGCGTCATCGGGCGACCAGCCCAGCGGAATGACCTGGGTACCGGCCGGCAGGATGGCCGGTGCCCGGGTCGGGCCGCCGTACTTGCGCAGCCAGTCCAGCTTCGCGGCGCCGGCCTCTTCCTCGCCCAGGTTCGGGTTGTTCGAGATCACCGCCACCGACGGCACCGCCGCGTTCGACAGCGTCTCCTTCTCGTAGATCTCCTGCACCGCGACCCGCTCCAGCGAGCGCAGGTGCTGCTCGACGATGCCGATGCCGCGCACCGGGCAGGCCGGGTCTGCGCCGCGGCGGACGTGCACCACGTTCTTGACGTCGAGTTCGACGCCGTCGACGAGGTAACGCACCGCGCCCGGCTCGTTGGGATCCCAGTCGATGTCGCACCAGGCGGCCGGCAGCCACACCGCCGCGGTCGGCCAACCGGACACCGCATCCCGGGCAGTGATGATGTTGAGACAGTTGCCGTGCAGCAAGTAATCCTGCACCTGCACGCCGATGAACCAGGCCCGGGCGACGTTCGGGTCGGGCTGCTCGAGCAGCCGCGGCCGCGGCAGCAGGGTCGTGCCGCGGTAGGCGTCCATCGGCATCTGCCGGATCGCGCCGCAGTAGATGGCGGTGGCCCGCGACACCGACGGCAGCGCCAGCGCGCTGGCCGGATCCGTGACGTACGGGCCGAGGTCGGTGAGCGGCAGCTCGTGCGGCCAGAGGATGCGATTCCACGGCTGGGTCGGCAGCAGCCCACCGTGCCGGGCGACCGGACCGAACGGGAAATTCAGCGCGCCGGCCACCGCACGGGCGGTGTCAACGGCGTAGCGAACCGGATCAGCGCGCAACCGGTCGAGGGCCTGGCCCACAAACCTGACCGGATCGGGCACAGCGTCAGGATAGCCGTGAAATATATAATTGATATGCATCCTCTGGTGCAGTCCGTACTCCGTTGCGGTCCACGCGCGAGGGCGTCGGTTCATAGGGGTGACCGGCGCCCTTGTGTTGTCACAGGATCCGGAACGGCGCCGGCGGCGGCGGGGCATGGTCGTACGCCCACAGCGCCAGGCTGCCCGCCCGGATCGGCGAGATCTTCGCGTCGGGGCTGGGCCTGCCCCACACCCACCGGTCGCCGACCTCCCGCTTGCCGGCGACATCGGCGGCCGCGTCGAACGCCGGATGCGGGCGTACCCGGGCGGTGCGGTCGGCCAGGCCGCGCAGGAACATCGGCGCCGCGCCGGCCACGTCGTCGAAGGTGGCCGGGTGCAGGTCGATGCCAGCCCGCAGGCACTCATCGCCCACGTCGACGGCCGGGCCCATCCGGTCGTACCAGCGCGCCCGCGGCGCCAACCGCTCGTCGAGCTCGGCCAGGCGGGCCGGCACCCACGACACCCCGGGCCGGAAGTCGACCAGCTCCACGTGCCCGACCCCGACCGCGTCGCGCCAGCCGGCCACGATCGCCGCGGACGCGCCGTCGCGGTCCACGTCCAGAGCGAGCGCGGCCACGCCCGGCGGCGGCAGCGGCGTGAACGCGTCGGCGGCCAGGCCCCACAGCAGCGCGGGGATGGTGCGGTCGGCGGTGATGCCGGTCCACCGGTTGCCGTAGGCGCGGGCGAACTCGTCCACGCCCATGAGCCCGGCCGCGGTTCGCAGCGCCGACAGCCGCAGCGTGAATCCGTTGGCCGGATGATCGGCGGCGACCGCAGCCAGGTCGGTGGGGTCGACGTCGTCGCCGATGGAGTACTCGAAATAGGCCATGCCGGTCGTGGCGCCGGCCTCGGCGGCCAGGCGGCCAGCATCGACGAGCCCTTTGAACCAGGTGGACCTGTAGTTGCCGGCCGTCGAGAACATCCACAGCTGGCCGTCGACGGTCGTGAAGGTCGGCATGATCGCCTGCAGCAGCTCGTCGCCGCGGACCTGGTCGAACGTCCAGCACTCGTCGATGCAGACCAGTCGGTTGGCGGTGGAGTGCAGGGCGTCGTCGGACGGGGCGAAGATCGAATAGATGGAGCCGCTGGGGAACTCGATCGACTCGGAGCCGTTGGACGCGCGGATCTTCGTGAACGGTGGCTTGAACGGCGAGCGCCGCACCCGCGGGACGAGTCCTCTAAGCAGGGTGTCGCGGGCGTGTCGGCGGTCCTGCTGGGTGTACCAGCACAGCCGGTCCGGTTCGGTCAGGCAGATGTGGGTGGCGTTGGAGCCAGAGAGCACCGTCTTGCCGGTTTGGCGCTGCGCGGTGATGACGATGATCGGGTGGGCAAGCTCGCCGGTGGCCGGGTCAATCTCGCGGGCGACGTCGATGGCGTCGTCCTGCCAGGGCATGAACTGCCAGCCCAGTGCGCGGGCGACCTTGGCGACCTTGCGGCCGTGGGTCGGGCGGGTCGGGTCACGAGGGGTTGCCCACCGCGGGCGTGCCGGGGTCGGGCCGGGCGAGATCGGCGAGGAAGTCGGCGACCTGGTCACGGTGCGCTCCTCGGGCGGTCGGGTCCAGGCGCAGCCGGGCCAGGGTTTCGCGGAGTTCGCCGGCGAGGCGGGCGGTGACCCACCGGTCGTTGGCGCCGGCGGCGCCGTCCAGCGAGCGGGCCAGGGTACGCGCGAGCGCGATCAGACCGGCATCGAGTTCGCCGACCGACTTGTCGCGCTGGGCGGCCCGGACCGCCTTGTCGACGGCGACCTCGACGCGGCCCTTGACCGGGCGGCGGGCGGGGAACAGCGGTGGCTGCTCGCCGGCGGGGCGGCGGGGCATCTAGTCCAGCAGCAGCAGCGCCACGGTGGCGCCGCCCAGCATGAGCACCAGGACGAGGAGCAGGGCCATGGCGTGGCCGAGGCCGCGGCGCTGCTCGGCGCCGAGCTCGAGCTCGTCCTCGACGTTGATGAGGCGGGTGTGTACCGCATCGAGCATCTGCTGCTGGTCGGTGATCGCGGCGAGCACGGCCGGGGCGAACTCATTGGCGAGGTAGCCGGTGCGATCGAGCGTCGTCTTCTGCGCGCCGCCCGCGGTGTACTTGCTACTGGCGGGATCGATGTCGTAGTCCCACACGTCCTTGGCGCTCACGTCGCCTTCCTTCCAGTCGGCCACGCTCTGTCCCGTCAGGACGGACAGCAGGGCCTGCTTGTTGGCCAGACTCGTGGTCTGGTCACGGTTCTCGGACAGATGGATGTGCCACAGGTGCGAGGAGTCCGACGTGACCGCGTACCCGTAGCGGGTGTCCCAGCCCTCGACGTAGGAGTCCGCGTCGGCCTGGCCGTAGAACTCCCGCCAGCCATTCAACCGCGGATCGTCGGGATCCTGCGCCGAGGCGAGCAGCCGCGACGTGTACCGGTCGATGGTGGTGTAGTCGCCGAGCTGGGCATCGGGGAACGTCCAGTCAATCGCACCCGCCTTGTCCGGCGGGCCACCCTTGTCGGGCGGGTCGGTCACCGAGTAGTCGTACGGGCTGTTCTGGTTGCGGGTCCCGTGGTAGCCCGGCTTGTTAGCGGCGATCCCGCCGAGCTGGCTGCCCGGCTCCAGCAGGGACAGCTGCTGCCACAGCCACCACATTTCGTCGGTGATGGCGCCGGGGTTCGGGTTCGCGCCGTACGGCGACACCGCCAACGGCGTCCCACCCGGGCAGCCCACCTGCCGACGAGGCCGCTCCATCAGCGTCGCCTCGTCAGCAGCAGTGCGACGAACGCCGCGGTGCCGGTCACGCCCAGGCCGAACCCCAGGAACCACACGACCGGTGCCGGCAGGCCCAGCTGCGCGGCCAGAATGTTGAGCAGTGTCGCCAGTACGGCGATGCCGACCAGCAGCTCGGCCCGCAGCTGCCGGGCATGTTGCCGGTTCGTCTCGTCCTCCAGCGGGGTTCGGGTCACCGCACACCGCCGAACAGGATCGACGCGAGCGCCGCGCCTGCCACGATCCCGCAAAGCATGCCCGCGATCACACTCGTCGCCCAACACACTCTATCCATTGTGGATACAAGTTCGCGCGTTTTCATCGAAACTCCTCACTATTCATCGTGTTCTTCCCGGTATCCCCCGCTGCTGGGGAGAGAAATGGACAA
>Ga0075425_100001768_pt1 | contig 21258 bp, 17 predicted proteins | sample SoiMethybrSBSTD4_FD_75300 | JGI IMG/M metagenome (GOLD analysis project Ga0075425, IMG submission 75300) | Bulk soil microbial communities from a Populus tree surrounding site in Tennessee, USA - Soil MetaG P. TD hybrid SBSTD4 | ecosystem: Environmental > Terrestrial > Soil > Tree plantation... | reverse complement strand
ACTGCCTTGGGATGCGTCGTACCACAAGGGCCCAGCGCCTTGGGATATTGGCCAGCCGCAGCCAGCAATAGTGCGTTTGGCATCCGAAGGCGGATTCGCCGGAGCGGTGCTCGATGCGGGCTGCGGGACGGGCGAGAACGCTCTTCACGTCGCCTCGCTGGGATTGTCGGTTCTGGGCGTTGACGTGGCTGAAACGGCATTGGCGATTGCCCGAGAGAAGGCCGACGACCGTGGTATCGCGGTTGAGTTCGCTGCGGCAGACGCGTTCCAGCTGGAGCGTTTGGGGCGCAGGTTTGAGACGGTGCTGGACTGCGGACTGTTCCACACCTTCGACGGCGACGAGCGAACACGATACGTGGTGAGTCTGGCGTCGGTGACCGAGCACGATGGAACTCTGTATGTGTTGTGCTTCAGTGACAATGGTCCCGATACTGGCCCGCACCCGGTCAGTCAGGAAGAGCTGAGAGCGGCGTTCAATCCCAGCAATGGATGGGACGTCGCCGCCATCGAACCGGACCGGATTCAGACGAGATACCACGAAGACGGCGCACCGGCCTGGTTCGCGACAATCAAACGGATCTAGACTACTTAGACCCTTAGCGAGCCACGGAACCCCCTGGCGGCATAGTAAGATTCCGCACCGTTGTGATACACGAAAACAGTGTCGAAGCGGCGATCACAGAAGAGGGCGCCGCCGAGTTTTCTGATATCAGAAGGTGTTTTCACCCAGCTCGACGTTTTCGTGTCGAAATTTCCAAGTTTCTGCAACTCTCGATATTGTTCTTCCGTTAAGAGCTCAATGCCCATGGCAGCTGCCATATCCATAGCGTTATCTTCTGGTTTATGTTCTTTCCTTGAATCCAGCGCTTCACGGTCGTAGCAAACACTTCTGCGGCCTTTAGGACTTTCCGGTGAACAATCATAAAAAATGTATTCGCCCGTCTTTTTATCATGACCAACAACATCCGGTTCACCGCCAGTCCTTTCCATTTCGTTCATTGCCCACAGTTTTTCAGTATTAGCTTCCAGCTTTGCTTGTGCGTTAGCCCATTCAAGACCTTTGTGGCGGTTCATGTTTTTCTCAAAACGGGTTTTCAACGCTACGAGCAGTCCTTTACGTTGTTCTGGTGACAATTCCTTTTGATTCCTCTTATGTGGTTTGTGCATTGTTTTAGGATCCTCTCGATTCACGAGTTTTGAGCCGCATTAGGCGGCCCGTTGGGCGCTTCAACGCCGAACTGCTTGGCGTACTCGACGTTCAATCGCTGCCAGCCGTCGAACTTCATCGCCTCGGGGCCGACGATGCGGCCGATGGGAGTTCCGCTGAGAAGGTGATCCAGAACATCGAAACAAATGTGCCACCCGGCAGCACCCATTGCGATGAAGCGGTGACCGATGTTGGTCCACAGCGTCAGGCGCGTACCGCCACCAAAGGCTTCGAGTTCCCACCGCATATCGAAGCCACCCCACTTGTACTCAAGCGCGTGGGGAGCGTCGGCTCGCGTCACGGTTGTTTGGGTAACGTGCGGCGCGGGCGCCCCTACCGTGGTGAGCTTCACCGTGTTTCCAACCGTACCCAGGCTCCTATCGGCGTCGAAGGGCGCCCACTCGCGCAGATGCGCCGGGTCGGTAAGCGCCTGCCAGACTTTTTCCGGCGAGTGGCGGAGTTCTCTGACAAGAATGAGCGTCCACTTCTCTCCGTCCTTTCGTACCTGCGCCCCGCTGGCGGGACCCGGTGCGTACTGCTCGCGATCGGTCACCATTCTTCTCCTTAGCGTGAATAGCGTGCCAGCTGGGTGAGCTGAATGATGTTGCCGCAGGTGTCTTTCAGCATCGCAATGGTCGAGCCGGTCACGTCGGTGGGCGGCATCGTGAACTCGGCGCCGCGGGCCTTGATCCGCTCGTAGTCGCCCTTGACGTCTTCCGTGTAGAACATGGCCCCGGGCTGGCCCTGTTGAAACATCGCCTGCTGATACGCTTTGGCGGCGGGGTTGTTGTTCAGCGCCAGCTGCAGCTCAGTGCCGTCCGGCTCCTCGGGCGAGGCCACGGTCAGCCAGCGAAATGGGCCGTTACTGAAATCGGTCTTCTTGGCAAAGCCCAGTACCTCCGTATAGAAGCGCAGGGCCTTGTTCTGGTCGTCCACGTAAACGCTGGTCAATTTGATTTTCATTTCTTTTCTCCTTTGCTAAGTTCGCGGTTTTGGCCACGTCTTTTCCTTGTCTTCGTTTTCGTTGGTGTTGACTGATCCATGCGGTCGAGGTGGCGTTCGAGAGCGTCCAGGTGAGCGTGCCAGAACCGACGGAACTGAGCCAGCCAGGCATCCATCTCCTGGAGCGGTTCAGGTTTCAGCCGGTAGAGACGGCGCTGTGCGTCCACCGTGGATTCCACGAAACCGGCTTCGCGCAGCACTCGCAGGTGCTTCGACACGGTCGGCTGCGGCATACGAAGTTGACGCTCGATCTCTCCCACCGACTGTTGTGACGAAACCAGGAGGCTCAGTATTGCGCGGCGGTTCGGCTCCGCAATGATTTCGAAGACAGATTCCATTCTTTTTATATACTCTACAGAGCATATACGTGTCAACGTATATACAGGCAAGGGGCAACGGTTTCAATCGGCGTGCGGGGATGCACGGTTCGGTGGGTTTTTAGCGGGTGCAATTCAGAGCTCTGGGCGCTCCGGCCGCTTGAGCGTTGAGGCGGGGACAAGGGCTGCCGCCCCTTTCCCCGCACTCCTTTCTCCGCTAGCGGCATCCTTCCTCCGCTGCGCTCCGGACAACTTTCACTTGACGAAGCCGGACACTTTCCAGCACGATCGAGAAGCCAGCGTCGCTACGCTCCGATGGTGTTCGGATCATCCCGGAATGCCGTTCGGCTTACCCCGGGACGAGCGTTCAGCTTCACTGGAATCCCAACCTGTGGGTGATTGCATGGAAGCCGTCTCCCAGCCCGGCTGGATGACCATTCACTGCCTCGTCATGCACTCGTCGATGATATCGTTCATCTGGCACGTATCCATGTGCGTAAAGTAAGCCACAATCCGGGCAAGCGTGGTGCTCAGTTTCACTCGCCAGATGCGCGCAAACTCTTAGGCGTGCACGAGGTCACTTCGCTTTAGTGTCGCAAGCGCTTTAATGGATTTGCCGGCCTTCGCCTGTCGCGACCCGGAGCTCGTAGAGGCTTTGTAGATTCAGCCAAAATTTAGCACTCGTCCCAAAAAAATGAGCCAAGCGAAACCTGCAATTGTGGTTTCCAAACGTGTGCCGCACATTCTTGCACGTACACGCCTCCACGCTGTCAAGTATTTGCGTGTCCCATTCCAAATTGGCGAATTTAACCGCTTTCACCGAAAGGTAGCCGCATCACGAAGCTGCCGGGCGACACTTTCCAGGAAATCGTCGTCGTGCTGCTCGGGAGATTTCTGCATGCCAGTCTTTTCCGTCACAATCGCGACTACCCGCTGTGCGGCGGTCGTGCGAACAGTCGATTCAAGTTCGTATCTGCGATTCAGGTAGGTTTCGATGAGTACCAGTTCGTCCGGAGTGAGCCTGCGCAACTCCGGTCTGACCGGTTGATCGGCAGTTCGTTCTCCCCAGTTGGGAGCTACCGATTCCAGCGCTTTGTCGTGTACAACAATCGTTCCTGCCACGTAGTCGCCTACGCGACGGTTCTGCTTATTGCACATCATACAAATCAGACCGACTCCGTACATGCCCGGCAAAATATCCAGCCCCCGCATGAGATTACGGCCCAGGCATTCCATGGACGTCATCGGCCGCCCGCTCTGGTGAATTACTCGGATTCCGGCAATGCGCTTGCCCGGCGTTTTTCCCTGCCACAGAATTTCGAAAAACGCGAAGTACCCCCAATACAGGCAAAAAGGAAGGAGTATCAGAATGAAGGCCCCGATGGTTTGCGAGAAGAAACGATCGAGTCCATTCGTAAGGCTGGCGTAGCTAGTCGCAAACATTGCGCCCAAGAGAAAGAGAACGAACATGGAGATCACTTGCAGTACACTATCGATCGCCAAGGCCAGAAAGCGGCTGCCGATGCCGGCTAAAGGCAGCTCCAAGGCGATTTGTTCGGGAGTATCGATGGCGAGCCGGTCAAGGGATTGCACGGGTGATCTCCACAACTTGGATTGAGAAACGCAAGCCCTACTGGAAACAGCTGGAATCACTGGTGGCGAGCGGCAGCCGGGGGGTGAAGTCGCTAGGCCACGGTGACCTGCAGGAGCTCAGCCTGCTCTACCGGCAGACCGCCGCCGACCTTGCGGCCATCCGGCAGGACCCAAGTTCAGTCCATTTTGCGCGCTATCTCAATCAATTGATGGCGCGGGCTCACAATATCATTTATGCAGGCCGTCGCGCGAGTCCCTGGGCGGTTCTCACCTTCTTCAAGGAGGAGTACCCGCAAGTGTTTCGGCGCAACCTTAAGTTTTGTGCGTTAGCTCTGGCCGTGTTTGTAATCGGGGGACTGGCGGGCATTGCTCTCACGTTGCAGGACCCGGATTTCCAGTTACAAGTGCTGGGACCTCGCATGGTGCAGACCATCCAGCGCAAGGAAATGTGGACGCACTCCATCATTTCGGTGAAGCCGCTGGCCTCGAGCCGCATCATGACCAACAACATGACGGTGTCGTTCATGCTGTACGCAACCGGCATTTCGGCGGGGCTGGGTACTTTGTTGGAATTGTTTTTTAACGGCTTGCTCATGGGTGTGATCGGAACGGCCTGCGCACTGGCCGGCATGAGTCGCAGCCTATGGAGCTTCGTAGCGCCACATGGAGCGCTGGAACTGCCAGCCATTTTTCTGGCTGGCGGTGCCGGATTCAAGATCGCCCAAGGCCTGCTATTCCCTGGAGTTCTGCCAAGGAAAGATTCACTGATAGGTGCCGGACGTGAAGCGACAGCTCTAGTGCTGGGTACTGTGCCGATTCTGGTCATCGCCGGCACAATCGAGGCGTTCATTTCGCCGACGTCGCTGGCCGCTCCGCTGAAGTTTGCAATGTCAGGAGCGATGGCGGTGCTGCTGGGGGCGTACTTGTTCGGATTGGGCGGGAAGACAATTCGTACCTCTCGCGAAATTGAAAATGATTTTGCAGGCACGGGCGTCCTCCCCCGTGCAAAATCTATTTCACACTAACTACAGCAAGTTTCTCTCCTTAGCTTCCAGATACGAATTCACTACCGTGACCGAGGCGGATGCAGAGCTGACTTCCACAGCCAAGGCTCCCCGCTGGCGCAGCTTTGCCAGCATGATCTCACGGCGATGCAGAGTTTCCTGCGCAGCTGTAGTTCGGTACATTGCGGAGACAGAGTCGGGCTCGCTGGAGGCGAGCTTCGCGAGATCGGGCTGGCCGATAACCACCAACAGGACGAGATGGCGCGACGCGGCCACGGAAGCGGCATCGATCACTTCCGGTGTCATCGCAGTTTCCGGAAAATCGGTGAGCCAGACGATCAAGCTGCGGCGCTTTTGGGTCGAGAGCAGAGCGCTGACAGCTTGCAGGTGATCGCCTTCGAGCGGCTCTTCCTGAATGTGAGCAAGCTGCTGGATGAGTTGGCGGAGGTGCGCACCACCGCGATAAGGCGGCATGCGCCGTTGCACCTGGCGTCCATAGGCGAGCAGTCCAACGCGGTCCCCGGTATACAGAGCAACCTGGGCCAGGCTGAGCGCAGCGTTGACAGAAACGTCGAGCTTGCTGACCGTAGAGCTTCGCTCGACTGGACGGCCGGGGACGCCCATCCCTCCATGACTATCACGTGATGCGATTCGTGCCCGCATGAGGCGTCCGGCGTCGATCACCAGCCAGATCGTCTGGCTGCGCTCGATTTGAAAAAGGCGTGTGACTAGTTTTCCGCGGCGGGCGGAAGCGGTCCAGCAGACGTCGCGAAATTCATCGCCTTCCTGGTACTCCCGAAGGCTCTCAAATTCGCGGCCGCCGCCACGAAAGTGTGTGTGGCGCTTTTCCATTTCAATCTGCCGGCTGCGAATAAGGTAGACAGACTGTTGTCGCGCCTCTTCGAGGTTCGGATAAACGCAGATCTTTTGTTCGAGGCGCGCTACAGCCCACCGCTCGGCGATCCCCATGGGTGTTCGATAGCGGATATAAAGCGCGCCTAGCTCGACCGAGCCACGTTTTCTGGGAGTGATCTGGTACGAAGCTGCAACTTCGCCCTTCGCTGAGCACCTGAGCTCCATTTGGGGCGCTTCAGCACGAAGATCAGCTGGGATGTTGTCGATCACGGTGGCGAAAAGCGGCACGCGGCTCGAATTCTCGAGTAACAATTCAACTTCGGATGGAACTGAGAGTGCTGCGGCCGAACTCCAGCGGCGAGTGACGGAAAGGGTTCGCGGGGCCGGCAACCGAACCAAGTCAACGCCCCAGGCGACCAGAACCAGAATGTCCCAGGCTGCGAGCGCGTAGTAGAACCGGGGATCCTGAAATGCGGCGCCTAACCAGACCAGTCCGATCACAATGAGCAGAAAGAATCTTGGGCCAAACGCTCCGCTCATGCGCTTGCGGCGTTCGGGTTTGGCGGTTGTCGAATGCGGAACCAGGGTGCCGGAACTGCGCCCGGAGTCCACTTACTTTGGAACCTCCACAGCACGTAGCACGTCGGCGATGATGACATCGGCCGTAAGCCCTTCGAGATCGGCTTCTGGTTTGAGCACAACGCGATGACGGAGCACCGCTGGCGCGGCTTCTTTGACGTCATCAGGAATGATGTAATCGCGCGCATCCATGGCAGCGATCGCTCTGGCAACTACCATCATGCTGATAGCAGCGCGCGGGCTTGCGCCCAGTGACAACGCAGGCCAGTCGCGCGTGCGGCGGGCAATCTGCACAATGTACTTGAAGAGCGCTGGTTCCACCCTGACTGACTTTACCTCTTGTTGCGCCTGCGCCAGCAGTCCAGCCGCCAAAACCTGCAGGCCCATGCTGTCGAGTTCTCGTGCTTCGAGTCCGTTCTGGACATTCGCAAGAATCTGAACTTCGTCGTCTGCATTGGGATAAGCAACTCGAATTTTCAGGAGAAACCGGTCAAGTTGGGCCTCGGGTAATGGATAAGTTCCTTCGAACTCTATCGGGTTTTGCGTGGCGAAAACGCTGAATTCTGCGGGAAGCTGATGGCGCGTACCATCGATTGTGACCTGGTATTCCTCCATGCATTCGAGGAGCGCCGCCTGGGTGCGGGGAGGCATGCGGTTGATTTCGTCCACTAGCAGAAAGTCAGTAAAGACTGGGCCCTGGTGCAGATCAAAGGTGCTGGTCGCCACATTCAAGACGTTCGTGCCAATAATGTCAGCGGGCATCAGGTCGGAAGTGCACTGCACCCGCTGGAACCCAAGCCCGAGGATGCGTGAGAGAGTCTTGACGAGCAGAGTCTTGGCCACACCCGGCACGCCCTCGAGAAGAGCGTGGCCTCGGCACAGCAAAGTGATAAGACAATGGTTGCGAAATTCCTGCTGGCCAACGATGACCTTGCCGGTCTGCTCGCGCAGATGATCGAGCAATTGCGGCACGGCCTGCATCAGTGTTTCTCCTGGGCGGCAGGATACAAGTGAAGCTTCAAGGCATACCCATAAAGTGATTGGACTAGTTTCAGGGCTTCGCGTTTCGGAAGATCGGGTCGATAGCGCGCCGAAGCAGCCCGTTGTAATGTCGATAAAAAGAGGCCGTCGTCAAAATGCCAGCGCTCCCGCACCGCGCGGGCAATTTCCTCGGGGGAGGCGTTCACTGCCAAGCCGAGGCGGCGCGCGGTCCAGTAGTGGAAACGCTGGTAATACACATCTACCGCGACGGATGCTGCTGCGGCCTGTTGGTAAAGCCCACCCAGTGTCTCCACGAATTCCAGCGGCGCAAGCCGGCTTTCGGCTGGCAACGGACGGATCGGTCCGCTGCGGCGCGAAAAAGTGAGCAGGGCGGCTACCGCCAGCACTACCGATTGCAAAAGCAGAGCGGTCATCAGGGGATGCCTCTTCTGAGCGGCGGCGCGTTCTCCGTAGCCGTGAACATATTCGTCGAACAGCACGCGCGTGTCATGATTGCCGATAGCGGCGAGGAGAAATTCGAGATTTCCAGGCTCCTTGAGTCCGGCATTCGTAAAAGGAGTGGCCGAACTCAACCAGATGGCATCGCCCTGCCCGTGTGCATAGCGCACAACCACCTTCTGTTGAGCATCTCCGTACATCGGTATGGCCGAGTTACCCGTCCAGTGCGCCACCGGTGAGAGTGTAACTTTCGGCGCGGCACGAGTGATCGGAGAGGGCGACAACGCCTTAAATTCACTCCAGGGACGCTTTGGCGCAGGATCGAATTCGGAAGAATTTTCCGGCAGAAAACTCGCCCCCAGGAGGCCGGTCGCGATGATCCGACCACCGCCAGAAAGAAAGCGTTCGATCGCTGCCTTGTCTTTCTGGTCCGGAATCATCGCCGGGTCAGCGACGATGAGAACGCTATGTTTGTCCGGCTGAAGTGCGGTCGGTGACTGCTGCCAGCGTTCAACGTGATATCCGGTTTCCTGCAGCAGCCAGTACGCTGCCTTTGCGCCTTCCGATGCAGCCGAGTACGTTGTTGCCGTTTTCTGCTCATTGCCGGTAGGAGCAAAAATGAATCCGACGATTATCAGCAGAAGAAACGACGCTCCCGCGATCAGGAGAAGTTTCCGATCTGCAGCACTTATACCCGCCGGCATCCCAGATTCTCCAGGCAGGCGAGAGTTTCGCTGAAAGTCTCAGCACCGGCTTTTTGATTTCCGTACCAGGTGAGCTCAAGTTGGCGCGTCAGACGAGACAACGTGGAGTGGTGTCGGCTGCTTTCGGGCAGCAGGCGGAGATATTCACGCGGCGTGCGGGCCTGATCGGGACGCCACATGCCGTTCACTTCTAAAAACGCGATCCCCGCCCAATACGCAAGGTGCACCGCGTCACGCCACAACCCTATCGCTGCGGCAGCCTGGGCCTCCTCCATCCACACTCGCCATTGCTTGGAGCTGACCGGCAACGAAGCCGCCATGATGGTTTCCATCCGAGCGTTCTGCTTCATGTTGCGGTAGATGACCATCGCAAGCACTACTACGGCGAGGGCAACCAGGGTCCAGACAAAGACTCGCCCGACCACTGGGGCTGAGGAGGAATTGAAGAAATAAAAGAGAAGGCGATAAATCCATTCTTGGATCTTGTACTTGAGCCGGTCAAACCAACTCGGGCCGTGAACCTGGTGAAACTCGGCCCGGGACAGGATCTCATTCAATGTGGCACGAGACCCGGAAGCCTTGGAGGGCGGCTGCTGAAATCCCTGCGCATCATCTTTGAGTATTTGGATCCGCTGCAGCAAGTCTTGCGAACTTGTGCCGCCTTTCAGTTTCTCGAGGCGATCCACTATCCATTCGGTATTTACATTGAAAGTCTGGTCCTGGTCCTGGACCGTGATTCCACTGCGAAGCTGGGCAATTGCGTCGTCGATTCGGCCGCGATCTGCAGGTGACTGCCTGGCAAGAGCGGAAAGCCGGTCAAGTTCCCTTACATACTCAGGCAGGGAATACACGCGCCCAAGTTCTGCGGTGGCTATATCGTCCGCGAGCCACAGAAGCAGACAAGCGGTACACATGGCCAGCCGGAGGGCACGCGTACGGCGGTGCGCGGTACGGGTCGGATGCGAAATCAGGCTCTCTATCAAGGCGCCGCAGCCGCAACCGCTTCCGGACTCGAGCCGAGGGTTGCCATCATCAGTTGCAAGTCGAATCCCTCTTTGCGCACGCGCTGGTCGTAATAAATCAGCGTCAGGGCAATGGTGAGCAGTGGTCCCACGAGGCTCGTGCTGATGAAGCCGCCTGCCGTTTGCAGCACCACCGTCAGCGCCTGGCGGGTAACAGGATCATGCAGCCCCATCACGCTAGTGGAGGCAAGGAATCCGAATTGAATAATTGCGCTCACAACCCAGGTAAGCGCAACCATCAAGACAGCCACCACAAAGATTCGGCCCCGACTGCCCTTGCTGAGAGATTTGCTGCGGCTGGTGCTGGTGTTTAGTCCGCCCCCCTCAATTACCGTGACCGGGATGGAGAGCGACCATGCAAGCGCCAGATAAATACCGGGTACTATCAGGAACAAAAAGCCGATACCGGTTGCGATTGCCACTGCAATCGAGATTCCGATCACACGCAGCATGCTGGCCTTTGCAAGCGCATAGGATGAGCCGATACCTGCGGCGCGGTCCAGGTGGAGGTTGGAGACCGCTATGATTGTGGCCGCATGCGAAATCTCCAGTGCAACATAACTGGCAAGCGCGGTGAATATCACCATTACACCCACGCCCCCCAGTAGCCGTTGCAGAATCATCATCGCGGTGCTCACGTGCAAAGCCAGCGGCACCAGTTGCGGCAGCGCGGTGATTCCCACAAACAGCAAAAAATTGTTGCGATAGAGATGAAACGTTCTGTCCAGTAACTCACTGGTGGAGAGCGGACGCAATACCGTTACCATGGCAACCCCGCACGAAATTTGCGGGATATTATCACTAGCTTCCCCGTTGCTCAAGACAAATTGCGGATTGCATTGGCTATAGTCGGCGCTGGAAACCGTGCATCTCGGAACCACTTCAAGTGGAAACTCTTCTGCAGCCTGCGCCCGCAAGCCTGCCGCTTTCGGTGAACATTTCCAGAGGATTTCCCCCATCTCCACCGGCGTTTCTTTGTGAGTGAAACTCCCACGGGGTCTTCTTCCCGTCGAACCCGTCGGCAAGCTGTAACGGATCGTGGCCCACGTTTCGCCCTCCGGTTTAGAGCCTGTCTAACTCCCATTCGACAACACTAAGGATTTCGGCGTAGATTATCGTCGCCATGCGGGCAGCACAGGCGCAGACGGGCTTAAGATCGGAGTGTAAGCCCTTTTGTTCGTGTACTAACCCCGGTGCAATCCGGCGCGGCGATTCAGCCGTATCTTAATAGAAGGAAGAGACGAAGCGTTTGTCCAGCGTTGAAGCCAAAGGGAGTTCAGCAGAGTTCTCGCTGGTTGCGGCGATACGCGCTGGCGACGAGAACGCCATGGCTCAACTGTACGACCGCTACGCGGGGATCGTGTACTCGGTCGCGCTGCGGGTGCTGGGAGATACGGGTGCGGCGGAGGACGTTCTGCAGGAAGTGTTCATGCAGTTGTGGCGGAACCCTGGAGTGTTCGATTCCAGCCGAGGAAATCTGGGGGCATGGCTGGCGGTCATCGCCCGAAATCGAGCCATTGACGGATTAAGAAAGCGGCGCCCGGAGACGGATATCGCGGATGTTGTGGTGTCGGTGGAGCCAGATTTGGCCAGCGAAGCGGAACGTGGACGGGCGATGCAGAAGGTCAGAAGCCTGCTGGGGAGCATGCCGGCAGTGCAGCGCAGCGCGCTGGAAATGGCGTACTTCGAAGGGCTCAGCCATTCGGAAATCGCCAGCAAAACAGGCGAGCCGCTGGGGACGGTCAAGACAAGAATTCGCGGCGGGCTGATGGTGCTGCGCAAGGCGTTTCAAGGATGACGGTGCACGAACAATTCGCGGACGATCTGGCGCTGTACGCTTTGGGGTCGTTGGCAGCGGCGGAGCGATCTCCCTTGGAGAAGCACTTGGATGAGTGTGCTGGTTGCCGCCGCGAATTGGAGCAACGGAGAGGGGATATGGCGCTGCTGGCGCTGTCCGCAGCGGGGCCGATGCCGCCGCTACGCGCCCGGCAGCGGCTGATGGAAGCGATCAAGCGTGAACCGAAAAGACAGGCCGCGCCGAGGCGAACCGCATGGTGGGCAATTGCCGGCTGGGTTGCGGCAGCAGCGATGGCTGTGGTTGCAATAGCTGAGTGGAGAGATAGCTCTGCTCTGCTGCAGGAAGCGCTGCGCTGGCGAACGCTTTCCAATCAGCAGGCGCAGGAACTTGAAGAAGCGCACAAGATTGTCGAAACCTTGAGGTCGCCAGAAGCACAGGTCGTAAATGTGACCAAAACCAATGCTCGTCCTCAACCGCAGGGTAAGGCCTTCTATGTGCGCGATCGATCGAGCCTGATTTTCCTGGCGAGCAACATGCCGGCGTTGCCACCTCGCAAGGCATATGAGTTGTGGCTGATTCCGAAACAGGGATCGCCAATTCCTGCCGGTGTGTTCAAGCCCAACGAGCGCGGCAATGCCATGGTGATCAATCCGCCGCTGCCAGCGGGAGTAGAAGCAAAAGCGTTTGCAATTACGATTGAGCCGGAGAGCGGATCATCCGTTCCCACGATGCCAATTGAGATGATGGGAGCGGGAGAGTAGCAGGCCTGCCTTCAATTTCCTTTCTTCACCGCACCTCAAAACTTTCCCCTGCTGAGCTCAGAACTCCTCAGGAGTTGTACAGGCTGGCATGTAGGAATTTCTTGCGCCAAGTTGGGGAGAATTCTCGATCATCTGTTTGGTCATCTCTATCTCTATGCGAATCAGACTTGGCAGGGCAAGTGCAATCAACAGGAGGACAACTTTGAGATGAGTTTGAGATGAATGATCGGAGCACACATGAACGACACGAAGTGGAGAGAATTGTGCGAGGCGATCATGAAAGAACAGGACCCGAACAAACTGCTGAGTCTAGTCGACCAATTGAACCGGGAACTGGAGCGGCGCGAGGAGGAATCGAAATATCGAATGCACGGTGCGGTAAACACGCCGGAATGAGCGCGGGCTTCGAGAAATGGCTGACGTCAACCGTGCGATCACTGATCACCTGGTAATCCTTGCGAGCGAAACTACGCCACCTTCACTCCGGAAATAGTTGAAGCTTGCAGCTCCACTCCGGACATGGCCTTCGCGATAACGCGGTCCTGATCCTCAAAAAGATGTGTCCAGTAGTTCTTGGCGTAGCGCCACAGGGTGGAAAGATCGGTCTGATACCAGCAGCATTCGGTCATTCGCGGAGAGAATCCGCACAGGAAACGAAATCGTCGATGCAGATCGAGAGCTGAGACCAGGCTGGCTGCGGCCATGCGATGATTGCCCTCGATGATGGTGAGTGGCTGAGTTTCGTCAATGCCAATGAGCAATACGGCGTTATGGTCTTCTCCTTTGGCGAGGCCGGAGCTAAGGGAACGCAGCTTATCGATGAAGTCATTTCTGCGATGCGAGCCGACTCGGTCGCGGATACGATCCAACATGTCGGCAAGATAGAAGTTCCCCTCCGCCAGGCCCCGCCACTGGTCACGGGGAAAGACGCGAAGCTTGTAAATGTCACTGCTCTGAAGTTCGACCTGCCACCATTCAGTGTCAGTCGGTAACTCGCGCCACAGCCTGCCACGGCGCAGATAGAGCAGCGCGCGCCGGACGGTGTTTTCACGCTGGTTGGTCAGGTTCGGATGATCCACAATGTGCTGGAATTGCTGGCGGTAGCGATCAAATTCCGGCTGATAGAACTCGCTCTTCAGGAACTCGGAGATCACCTCGTTTTCGTCCACAGGGCGAATTTTTCGCAGTATTCCGATAGCTGCAGGCGCAATTTCGGCCTCAGACCTGGCGCGAGACTGGGAGCCGAGGAAAGGAATGGATACGGACACCAGCAGCAACATCATGACGACGAGCTGAACTGCGATGACCTCCTGAAGGGTGCTGTGAAAGATATATATGCCCAACACGATCGCGCCGCTGAAACCTAGCTGCAGCCAGCTCACGTTGCCGATCTTGCGAGATATTTCGTAGCTCATCAGGACCACGCCGAGGGAATAGATACCGGTGGTCGCAGCATAAAGAACCAGAAGCGAGGAATATGCGACCTGTTGCCCGAGAGGAAATCCGGAGCCTAATACGGCTTGCCACATGCGAGGTGGCGCCAGCCACACGGCAAGGGTGAACAGAGAGGTAATCAGAACCACCAGCAGAAGCGCGGTACTCAAGACGGCACGGCCGTCGCGCTCGCGGGAGCGCACGCCCGCAGAAAAGGGAAACATGCTGCTGACCACCGACCAGGAGAGCATGTAGACAACTCGGCCCACCAGAGCCACGGTAGCGTAGACCCCGGCCTCGGTCGCGGAGAAGAAGTGCTTCACCAGCACGATATCGAGATTGTTGATGATGACTTGTCCGACAAAGAAGACGATAGCCTGAACGCCTTCCTCAAGAGTGGCGGGCAATCTGCCCGGCGAATCAGTCCTTAGTTCACGGCCAGGTCTGGCAATCAGATAAGCCATAATAATGGAAGCAACTACCGCCGCGATGACGCCGCTCACACCAAGGCCGAATTCGATCAGCAGCAGCGCGCCGCCCAGTTTAACCACGACTTCGAGGACGAAATTTCCCGCCAGATGAGGAAAATCGTACATGCCCTGCATCAGGCCACGGCGCACCCCTAATGGGATGAAGAAGAGAATGCCAGCCGCCAGCAGCACGATGTAGTTGCGCGTTGGCAGGTTCAAGTACCGAGACACGATAGGACTACTGAGAATCAGCAGCAGGCTGACGCCGGCGCCGTAAAGCCAGGCACGGCGATGAAGAAAGCGGTAAATGCTGACTTTGCCAGGCAGCAGATCATTCTGGGCCACGAACTTCGAGCACAAGAGTTGGAAGGAAAGGGTGACTGACGACAGCAGCATCAGCACGGTATAAACAGCGCTGGCATGGCCGAAGCCGGCAGCTCCAAGGCCATGGGCGATAGCCAGGTTGTAGATCAGGTTCATCGCCCCGACCAGCGCCGAGCTGACCAGCATGATCATGCTGCCGCTGAGCAGGCGTGCGCGCAGCGTGCCTGTGGCGCCGCCGCCCCAAACGCGCTCGGCGCTTTGCTTCAGCGCCTCGGAAGCGGTCGCGATTGGTCCCTCAGTTTTTGCCACAGGATATGTTCCCCAGAAAATGTAGGTTGTTCGACGACATCAGATGTGTGCCAGGAAGATTCATATTTAGAACAGGTTTAATTGAATGACTGGAAGCACGGTGGTTCTACTGTTGCCCGCGAAGTTGTAGAAAGTTTGCTGCTGCAGGCCGAAGGAAACACGAAACGGATAGGTAACCGGGACCTCTCCCATGCCGTCGTGGATCGGGCTCTGCATGCCGCGCACATAGGAAAGCAGTATCTGGTTCTGAAAGTTGTCGTACACATGGAAACCTTCGCCACGTGACCAGCTTCCGGAAGCTCGGACGTTCCAGTGTGGAGTTGCTGCAATGTCAACATTGAAAGCCGGGCGCATGGATTGCGCGAGAGCGAAGTTCAAGTCTTGCACGCGCCACGATCTCAAGTATTCACCGAAGACAGCGGCTTTAATGTTGTCTCCGAACTTGCGTTGCACTCCCACGTAAGTGCTCGTGGTGAAGTACTCCCTGACCAGGGGACGGAATAACACATCGCGTACCGCGTATCCCGTAATGAATGATGTCTTGCCCCATGGCCTGCCCACCGCAAACTCGAGGCGGCCCGCCAAATCGCGTGAGTGAAGATCCCTCTCAATAAAGGGACCGGCTTCGTGCATGGCGCTTCCGGAGATCGAAAACCAGTTCATGAACGAACTGGTGTACATGTACAGGTATTGCCGGAAGAGGTTTTGATTCATCTCGCGCGGCGAGATGGTGTCGCGCCGAACCGTGAACTGCAAGCCGGGATTGAGCGTGATTGTATTTTGGCCGAGGTGCAGGACAGGGTTGACGCCAACATTGAAAATAGTGTCGTAAGTATCGCGGTCTTGAATCAGCAAGTCGCTGGGAAAAGAGACGCGGCCACGGGCGTTGCGTTCTCCCACGAGTCCGCTGATTACAGGCCAGCCATGCAGGCGCACACGATAACGAGCCTCGGCTATGGATTCGAAAGATGAGCGAGGCGTGGGGAAAAGAGCCGGATCGGTGATGCCCCTCAGCTTTGCATCAGTGGTGTAGATGTTTTCATCTTCAAAAACCGGGCTTAGGGAAAGTTGCGGATGCACACTGAGGATTTCCGTAATCTGGCGGCCTTGCTGTTCCGCCAGGCGAATCTCGGTCTTCTCCGCCGAAGGATTTCCCTGCACGATCTGATTAGCGCGCGCGAAGGCGGCCAGAGCCTGTAGTGTGTCCTGCTGTTGCCGGTACACATTGCCCATCGCGATCAGATATTCGTAGTTCTCGTAATTCTCGGGACTGTTTCCCAGACTCCTCAGGGTCTGACCTGCGTTTTGGGTTTCCCCGAGCGCCAGGTAAGTATTGGTAAGGCCGATGGCGACTGCCTGGTCATCAGCTCCGGCGATGTGAGCGCGCTCGAAATATTTCTTGGCAAGGTCGAACTCGGTGATCGAAACCAGCACCTGGGCAGCTTCCAACAAGTGTTCCGCGGTAATGGGATTGGCTTCGCCGACGCGCGACTCGGCAAATCCCAGGCTGATTTGCTGGTGCGCTTCTTCGGGGTGTCCGCCTTGGGCGAAGAGTCGCGCCAGGGCCAGGCGAGTTCCGACGCGGTCGGAATCGGGGATGTCGAGCGCGCGGGAATAACGATCCATTGCGCCCTGTTCATTACCAAGAATCATCAGCGCTTCGGCGGTGGCCATCAGCACACGACCACTGTTTCCGCCGGTCTGTTCCGCGCTGGTGATTGCTTGCAAGGCTTCCTGTTGGCGATGCAGCTGGGCATAGTTTCGCGCCATTTGTGCATAAACCTGGGCGTCGTTCTTTGAGCCAAGGCCAGCCTTCAGCACCTCTATGGAATCGTTGTAGCGGTGCAGGCGGTAAAGGGCATCGGCCAGGGCCAGCCGGATTTGAATGTCATTCGGCGCCAGTTTCAAAGCCGCCTGATATTCGCCTTCCGCCTGGCGAAACAGAATCTGTTGTCGGAATGCTTCCGCCCGCGCCATGTGCGAGGCGCGCGATTCACCCATCAGCTTGGCTGCAAGATCCACCTGCTTGAGCGCCGAGCGGGCGCGGCGCAGTTGGAGATCGGAAAAGGCCAGGCCTAAATGCGCCTCCCCGTAGTTAGGACGCAGCTTCAAAGCGGCCTGAAAATCCTGGGCAGCACGGGTCGGTTCTTTTAGATCATTGAGCACGAAGCCACGATTCATGTAGGCGGTCGCGACCTTGGGATCAAGTTCCAGAGCTTTGGTGAAGTCGTTGACTGCCTCCGGCAATTGCTCGTTATGTGTGTGAACGTAGCCGGTGATCAGCCACAGATCTTTGTCTTTGGGAAGGATGGGCTTGTATTTTTCGGCGAGTTGTGCGGCTTCGTCGTACTTGTTCAGAAAAAGCAGATCGTAGGCCAAGTACACCGGCGCTTCCGGATCACGAGGCAATTTCTCCAGCACCTTGTAGCCGAGGGCAGCCGATTCCTCGTAGTGGCCAGTCCAGGTGAGATACCGCTCGCGCTCGCGCATGACTTGCGGAAATTGATTCACCCTAGCATTCGCCTCCGCGCGGTCGAGCCAGCGTTTGGCTAAAGGCAGTTGATGCGCTTCAAGGGCGGAGTTTGTCGCGCCGGAATATACAAGCGGGTTTCGGGGGGCGAGTTCATGGGCCTTTTCGTAATTTTCCTGCGCACGGTCGAACTGCCGCTGTGACGTGTAAAGATCGCCCAGCGCCAAAGAAGGCACGTAATCGCGCGGATACAGTGAGGCCAGCTTGGTGAAATATTTCTCTGCCGTTCGAGCATCTACGACTTCACGCGCCAGATAACCCATTGCAGTCAGTGCCGCATGGTTATTGGGATCGGCACTCAGGACTTTGTCATAGAGCTGAAATGCATCCTGCTTGCGATTTGTCTTCCACAGCAGGTTCGCGTAGTTGAGCGTGATGTTTACATTTTGAGGATCGAGGGTGAGCGCTTCCTTCAGGTCCTTTTCTGCGGCTTCAGTATTGTCTGAGGCCCCTTCAAGCAAGGCCCGAAGCCTAAGAAATTCCGGACGGCTCGCATCTTCCACGCCAGTGATCTGCGCCATCGCCGACTGCGCAGCATGCAACTCGCCCTGCGCGGCGGGACCCTCATCAATCGCCTGGTATAGCTGGTACAGACTCAGATGGAGCGACACTGGGTAGAGCGGACCTTCAGCAACGCCCTGCGGCAGATGATCCAACGCGATGCGGTATTCGCGAATGGCTTCTTCATTGCTGTCCTGCAGGCTGGCAATCTGGCCGCGAATGGCGTGCAGGCGATAGCTCGCAGCATCGTGAGCCTCGGCGCGCTTCAGCAATGAGCCGGCTCGATCAAACTGACCGACGTTTACCAGCGCCTGGGCGGCGCTCAGTTGCAAGGCGGCATCGTTTGGAGCATTGTTTGCCGCCTTGGTGTAAGTTTCGGCGGCCTCTTTTCTCTTCCCGGCGACCTGGTAGGTGTATGCAAGTTCGGGAAGAGCGGTGCGGCCCTTGGGATAGGTTGCGGCTTTTTGCAGGGTGGAAATCGCTTGATCGTATTGTTTGGTGTCGCGGTAGAAAGCGGCCACCGCGCGCAGCACATCTGGATCGCGGGGCGCGCGGCTCAGGGCACGATCCAGGAACTGTTTCGATTCCTGTGGCTGGTTGAGCCGCTGATAGGCACGCGCTATGAGCAACTCGGAGCGAGGTGAAGCCTGCAAGGCCTCGCCTCGGCGTAGCAATTCGAGAGCGATCTTGGCATCGGTGTTGAGCGACAACTCTCCTGCGAGTAGGAGATCGTTCACGCTCTTCGGATTCGCGGCGAGAACTTTCTTCAGAACGTCCTGGGCTTCGGCTTGACGGCCTGCACGGGCGTAGGTCTGTGCCAATCCGGATAGTCCCTGAATGGAGGAGGGCTGGGCTTTCAGACCGCGCTGATAGGCGTCGATCGAGACCTGGTACTTTCCGGCGAGACGCGCGGCGTAACCCAGCAGAAACCACAATTGCGTGTTCTGCGGGGCTGTGTTGGCGGCTCGCGTCGCAAACTCCACGGCACTGTTGTAATTGTTTCTTTGCAAAGCTTGCTGGGCAGCGCGTGCGTTACGCGCGACCTCGATGCCGGATCCCCATCCGATTCCTGTTTCGGCATTCTGGCTAGCTTCAGTCTTGGGAGTCGCGCTCTTTGACGATTTCGATTTCTGTTTGGCGGGAGAAGAAGGTGCAGGCTGATTCAGCTCAAACGTCTGCCCAAGGGCCGCTGAACTGGCCAAAAGGGCAAGCAAAAACAAAACTGCCTGTGAGCACTTCCCTGCCATGGTGCGGTAAAAGCGCGGGACAGCCCCTCCCATAGATTGTCAAGAACGAGGAAGTTGCACGCGCTTGCCGACGCTCTGATGCGGTGGGGTTTCGCATGGTTGGTTCGTGAGCTGCCGCTGGAAAGGCAAGTTCTTTGGAAATAGAGGATTGGAAGGAATGTGACCCAGGTAAGTGCAAGTATCTGCAGCAAACCTTCCTGCGGCAGGTGGAATCCAACCGCTGCTCACATTGCAACGGGGGAGGATTCATTCCCGTGGAGACCACCTATTTCCGGCGGCCAATCCCATTGGCGGCGATTCTGCTGCTGGCCGTGGTAGTGCATGGTCCGCTGCTCCTGATGGAGTTACCGCTCAACACTTCCTACGACGCCAACCTGCACGTGTTCTTTGCGTCGCACTACGCTCACCACTGGTTCGATCCGTGGAATGAAAAGTGGTTTGCAGGTTTTTCACAGACGACATATCCGCCGCTGGCGCACTACTGGATTGCCATCTTCTCTCATTTGGTAGGCCTGCGCATGGCGTACATGCTGGTGCAGATGATCGCCATCCTGTTGCTGGTAGGCGGAGTGTATCGGTTCGCGCGTCTGTTCGTGAGTGAGCGCGCAGCGAGTTACGCTGCGCTATTTACCGTGTTTCTCGGCACCGTGGCGTTTCTGGTGTACTCGGCCGGGCAGCTCTCAACTTTGCTCTCGGCGGCAATCTATCTCCTGGCACTTCCCTACTTTTATCAATGGTCGCGAGCGGCTGATCCGCGGGGCCTGATAAAAGGCGTGGTGCTGATTCTGGTGGCGGCATCAGTACACCACGTCACCTTGTTGTTCGGGTCCTTCCTGTTTGCCCTGCCCGTGCTTTGGCTGGCGTTTGTGGATCGTGGAGAACGATCGGTACTTGCAGTCTTAGGACGCGCCTTGATTTTTGCCCTGTTTGCGGGAGTTGGAGTAGGCATCGTCCTGCTTCCCTACTGGATTGCGATTCTCAAGCACCCGATCGAGCAGATGCCGATTCCGCACGCGAGCCGCTCCAATTTTCTTCTGAATATCAATTATGCGATCAATTATTTCTTCATTCCGTACGGGGCGATGATTCTGGCGTTTCCGGCGATTCTATGGCTGGGATCGGCAAATCGCAGGCTCCAGCCATTGCTGCTTGGTTTTTGGGTAGCGCTGCTATTCGGGTTGGGAGGAACTACTCCGGTTCCGAAGTGGGTATTTGGACGGGCATTCGAAATTCTGACCTATGAGCGGTTCACGCTGTCAGCGGCCATCCTGGCGTTACCGATCGTGGGGCTATTCGCGGAGTACCTGCTGGATCGATATCGTTCGTTGGCGGTGGTGGGCCTGGCGGTTTGTTGCGTGTTCACCATGGGACTGGCTATGGGTTGGCTAGCGTGGAGTCCGTTTAAAACGCTCAGCAGCCTCAATGTGGATCAGGTTACTGATTTTCTCAATCGTGACGGGCACGATAAGTATCGGTATCTGACACTGGGTTTCGGCAACGCTCTGCCCAAGGTTTCAACCTACACGCAGGCTAACAGCGTGGATGGCGAGTACAACTCGGCCCGACTGTTGCCGGAGATGACGCGCTACGGGGCCGCCCAACTTACCAGCGCGAAGTATTTCGGCACAGCCGGAATGGAATCTCTGCGGGCGATGCTGAAGCACGCGAATAACTATGGATTGAAGTTCATCTTCATTCACGAGCCGTACTACGAGCCAATGGTGGCATTTGCGGGTTGGCGCAAGGTGGAGACGTACGATTACGGAACCATCACTGTCTGGTCGAAAGATGACGTACCCCCAGCCCGGCCAATTCAATCGGACGCGATGCCGGCGCCATGGGAAGGGCTGCTGTGGGGGACGTTACCTCTCGCAAGCAGCATTCTGGCGATGCTGCTCGCGCTGCTATTTCCTGATCGCGCACGCGTTCGCGAAACCGTGGTCGAGTTTCCTGCGCCCGCTGAAGAGATTTACGCGAGGGAGGCACGCTGATGAAATACTTCGTACCTCTTCTGATCACCGCAGCTACGGTCGTGTTGATTGCCATGGCCTGGGTGAACTCCGGGGGGATGGAGCGTAAACGCATGCGGTCTTCGCGAACTCCCGAGGAGGCCGTGCGGCTGCTCCTGACCCAGGCGCAAGCGCGCAATTGGGATCGCGCT
>Ga0075425_100001767_pt1 | contig 21260 bp, 13 predicted proteins | sample SoiMethybrSBSTD4_FD_75300 | JGI IMG/M metagenome (GOLD analysis project Ga0075425, IMG submission 75300) | Bulk soil microbial communities from a Populus tree surrounding site in Tennessee, USA - Soil MetaG P. TD hybrid SBSTD4 | ecosystem: Environmental > Terrestrial > Soil > Tree plantation... | reverse complement strand
TGCCGTTTCGCTTCTCGGCCAGGAGAAGGCGCAGGAGAAGAAGGTCACGCGCATCGCGCGCGCGACCGGTCCGATCACCATCGACGGAAAACTCGACGATCCGGGCTGGCAGAACGCCACGAAATTCGAGACCTGGTTCGAGACCAACCCCGGTGACAACATCGAGCCGAAGTGGAAGACCGTCGGCTACGTCACGTACGACGACAAATTCTTCTACTGCGCGATCGATTCATTCGATCCCGAACCGACGAGCATCCGTTCGGCGTACGCGGATCACGACGGCATCAGCGGCAACATCGACGACTACGCCGGCCCGATCATCGACACGCGCAACGACGGCAAGACCGGCTATCTCTTCCTCGTGAACGCCCACAACGTGCAATACGACGCCGTCACGGACGACACCAGCGGCAACGAAGACTCGTCGCCCGATTTCTTCTGGGACTCGGAGACGAAGATCGACCAGCACGGCTGGACCGTGGAGATGCGCATCCCGTTCTCGTCGCTGCGCTACAGCGGATCGAATCCGTCGCAGTGGGGACTGATCCTCTATCGCAATCGCCCGCGCGATCGCCGCTATCAGTTGTTCTCCAACAAACTGCCGCGCGGATCGAACTGCTTCGTCTGCAACTACGACAAGATCACCGGACTGGAAGGACTGCCGTCGGGCGGACACGTCGTCGCCGCGCCGTACGCGACCGCGCGCTCGACCGGAATCGCATCGGACGACGGACTCAAATACGGCAACGGCGCGACGAACGCCGGCATGGACGTGAAGTGGACGCCGAACGCCGACACCGCCGTCGACGCCGCGATCAATCCCGACTTCTCGCAAGTCGAATCCGACGTCGCCGCGATCTCGACGAATCAACGGTTCGCACTCTTCTTTCCCGAGAAACGTCCGTTCTTCCTCGAAGGGACGGAGCTTTTCAGCACGCCGATTCAGGCGGTCTACACGCGCACGATCACGCAGCCGCGATGGGGACTGCGATCGACGGGCAAGTACGGCAACGACGCGTACACGCTGCTCGTCGCCGACGATCGCGGCGGCGGCAGCCTCCTTCTTCCGTCGTCGCAAGGCACCGGCTTCGCCTTTCAGGACTTCAGCTCCTACGCCATCATCGGCCGCGAGCGTCACGACCTGGGACACAACTCGTACGTCAGTTTTCTCGGCACGGCACGTCAGGAGGAAGGCGGCTCGTACAATCGCGTCTTCGGTCCCGACTTCCAGTTCAAGTCCGCGCATCACACGCTCACCGCGCAACTTCTCTTCAGCGACTCGCGCACGCCGAATCGTCCCGATCTCGCGGCCGAGTGGAACGGACAGAAGCTCCACTCCTTTGCCGGCTTCGCCTGGTATCAGTTCCAGACGAAGAACGACGACTACTACATCGAGCATCACGACTACGGTCGTAACTTCCGCGCAGACAACGGATTCGTGCCGCAGGTCGACTGGAAGGAAACGTACACGGAAGGCGGACACACCTTCCGGCCGGAAAAGAATTTCTTCAGCCGCATTCGCGTCTTCGCGATGGGACAGTACGACACCGACCAGAGCGGGACGATGCTCTACCGCCTCGTCTCCGGCGGCTTCGGCGCGGATGGCAAGTTCCGTTCGTTCTCGCGTCTCCGCTTCGCACACGAGAAGGTGCGCAACCGCGATACCGTCTTCGATCGCAATCAACTCCTCTACAACATTCAGTTCGGATTCAAACATCTGCTTCAGTACATCGGCTTCAGCGGTTGGGTAGGCGATGAAGTCGACTTCGCGAACAATCGTCTGGCGCACGGCGCCGACGTCGCCATCAACGCGACGGTCCGTCCGACCGATCATCTGAACATCGACGTCAGCGAAGATCGCCGCTGGCTGCACGAGCATCCGCCTGCTTTGCCCGACGCGACGCTCTTCACGGCGCAGGTCGAGCGCATCCGCGCCGTTTACACGTTCAACTCGCGCATGTTCATCCGCACGATCCTTCAGAACACGCGAACGAACCGCAATCAGCGCCTCTACTTGAAGGCGGTCGATCAGCACAGCGGCGCGCTGGCGACGCAGGTACTGCTCGCGTACAAGATCAACTGGCAGACGCTCGTCTACGTCGGTGCCGGCGATCTGCGCGACGTCATCACCGAGGACAACAGCTTCGAGCCGGCGTCGCGGCAGGTGTTCATGAAGGTCAGCTACGCATTTCAGCGGTAGGTAGTTAGGAACGCGCGATCATCTCGCGCACGCGCCGCACGTCTTCGTGCAGCGGGCGGTCGCGCAGCACCGGCTGCGCGATCGCTCGCACGCGCAGGTACGTTTCGCGCGAGCCGCGGCCGAGGTGGTTGGCGGCGGCTTCGCCGGCGACGTTGCCGAACGGCGTGCCTTCGAGCATCGCTACGCGCCACTCGACCGCTTGTGCGGCGACGAGCATCTCGATCGCCAGCACGGCCTGCGTGTTCGCGACGATGTCGCGCATCTTGCGATTCGCGTGCGTCGACATCGACACGTGGTCTTCGCTGTTCGCTCCCGTCGGAATGGAATCGACGGACGCGGGATGGGCGAGCACTTTGTTCTCCGACACGATCGACGCCGCGGTGTACTGCGCGATCATGAGTCCCGAGTTCACGCCGGGATCGATGGTGAGATTGGGCGGGAGTCCGCGACTATGATCGCTGTCGAGCATCGTCTGCGTACGGCGCTCGGAGATGTTCGCGAGCTCGGCGACGGCGATGGCAAGAAAGTCGGCGGCGAGAGCGAGCGGTTGGCCGTGAAAGTTGCCGGCGGAGTAGGCGAGGCGTTGATCGCCGTGATAGTCGGGAGGCCAGTTGTCGCGGAACTGCAGATCGATCGGAGCGTCGCCGTTCGGAAAGAAAAGCGGGTTGTCGGTGGCGGCATTGAGCTCGCGCTGCGCAATGTCGCGCGCGAACTCGATGGCGTCGCGCGTCGCGCCGTGCACTTGCGGCGCGCAGCGAATCGAATACGGATCTTGAACGGCGCCCGCCCGTTCCGCGAGACGGCTGCCTGCGATCAACTCCGCAATTCGTGACGCGCTTTCGATCTGTCCGAGCTGTCCGCGCGCTTCGTGCACTTTCGGATCGAGTGCTCTCGCGCATCCGCCTATGGCCTCGAGCGCGAGCGCCGCGCATTCATCTGCGGTATCGGCCAAGCGCGTTGCGTCGTGCACGGCGAGGGCGAGCATCGTCGCCGAGAAGTTGGCGCCATTGATCAATGCCAGACCTTCTTTGAAGCTCGGAAGAAGATCGGCCGCAGGGATGCCGAGGAGATCCGGCAGCTCGGTCGCCGAACGCAGCGTCTGATCGTTCAGCGTGTAGAAGCGTCCTTCGCCGAGAAGCGTGGCGAAGAGATGGGAGAGCGGACAGAGATCGCCGCTCGCGCCGACTGAGCCGCGCAAGGGAACGAGTGGAATCACGCCGCGATTGAGCATGTGCTCGAGGATGGCGACGAGCTTCCACCGGACGCCGGAGAATCCCTTGAGAATGGCGTTGAGCCGCGTCGCCAGCGCGCCGCGCACGACTTCGGCGGGAAAGTAGTTTGCGAGGTCGTCCGGATTCGTGTTCACGCCGACGCCGACCGAATGCGACAGCAGCAGATTGCGCTGCAGTTGTTCCATGTCCTGCAGCGCGATCGTCTTGTCTTTGAACTCGCCGAAGCCGGTGGTGACGCCGTACTCGACGCTCTGGCGCTCGACGACCTGTCGGATCAGCGCCTCGCTTGCTTTGACGCGCGCGTCGGTCTTCGGATCGTGCGCGACCTCTTCGCCGTCGCGCGCGATGCGCACGAGTTGCTCGATGGTGAGCGACTCGCCGTCGAGGGTGATGGTCATGCGCTCTCCGCGAGCATTTTCTTCACCGTCGCGACGAGCTCCGCCCGCGGCGCGGTGATCTGTCCCGGGCGCGCGGCGAGCCAGTCGCGGCGATCGCCGACATCCTTCGCTTTTTCTCTTCCGACCGTCATGTCTTTGATCGTGACGTTGCCCTGTTCCTTCTCGTTCGATCCGTAAAGAATCGCGAGCGGAATGTCGTACTGATCGGCGTACTGGAGCTGCTTGCCGGCGCGTTTCTGCATGCCGATGTAGAGCTCCGTCGGAATGCCGGCCCGGCGCAGCTCCCAGGTCATTTGCAGATAGTCGTCGGTCAGCGATGGATCCATGTTGATCACCAGCACGCGTGCCGTCGCTTTGCGTTTGTCGAGCTTGTCGAGACTGGCGAGGGCGGCGAGGAGGCGATCGACGCCGATCGATGCGCCGACGGCCGGAATCGCTTCGCCGAGGAAGCGCATGACGAGATCGTCGTAGCGTCCGCCGCCGAAGACCGAGCCGAATTGCGGCGCCTCTTTGAGAATCGCTTCGAACACCGGACCGGTGTAATAGGCGAGGCCGCGCGCGATGGAGAGATCGAGCGACACGCGATCGTCTCCGTAGCCGAGTGCGTAGAGGTGGTTCGAGATGCGCTCGACGACGTCGATCTGCTCGCGCGAATGCTCGACATTTTCGAACAGCGAGCGGAGTTGCGCGATGACCTCGCGGCGCTCGTCGTGTTTGATGTTGAGGAATTGCTCGATGCGCGCGACCTGATCGACGGTGAGGCCGAGGCCGCGAATCGTGTCGCCCGACTCGTCTTTGTATCCCTGCATCAGCTCCAGGCGGATTTTGTCGATGCCGACTTTGTCGAGCTTGTCGAGCACCCGGAAAACGTCAACACCTTGACCTTCGGGAACCGACGCGTAGGCGAGGAGCAGATTGAGCACCGCGCGCGAAGAGAAGCGGACGAGGTAGCCGCCGACGTCGAGCGCCGACAGCGTGTCGCACATCCCGGCGATGATCTCCGTATCCGCGACTTCGCTCACGGTGCCGACGGAGTCGAGATCGAACTGCGTGAACTCGCGGAAGCGTCCTTTGTCGGGCTTGTCGGCGCGCCACACCGGCGACACCTGATAGCGACGGAACGGCCGCGGCAGATCGTTGTACTGTGCGACCACGCGTGCGAGCGGCACGGTCAGATCGAACCGAAGCCCGAGCTCTTCGCGCTCCGGATTGTTCACCCGGAAGATCGACTGCTGCGCTTCTTCACCCGCGCTGCCGGTGAGGACATCGAGGAACTCGATCGCCGGCGTGGACAGCGGAACGAATCCGTACGACTCGTACACACCGCGGATCGTGTCGATCATCCGCTGGCGCGCGAGCATCGCGTCGGGCAGTAAGTCGCGTAGACCACGCGAGAGGCGGGGTTCGACGGTGTCGGGCATTCTCGACCTCAGGAATGTGCGCTGCCCGAATGCAAAATGCAGAATGCAAAATGCAGAAACTCAATCATTTCTACATTCTGCATTCTGCATTCTGCATTCGCGCGTAAGCGCGTTTGGTACAGGGGGCCGGCTTCGAACCGGCGACCCCCAGATCCACAATCTGGTGCTCTAACCAACTGAGCTACCCCTGCACACCGGGACGCGAATGATACGCGACTGAAACGCCCCTTACAACGCGGGCGCTCAGCCGCGCATTCTCAGCAATACATCGGCGAACCATCCGCGCGGGTCGGTCCATTTCCGCTCGATGGAAAATCCCGACGCCCGGGCGATCTCGTCGAGCGTGGCGTCGTCGTACTTGTGTGAGTTCTCGGTGTGGATCGTCTCGCCCGGCTCGAAGCTCACTTCGTAGTCGCCGATGCGGACGCGCTGCGCGTCGCGCGCGACGAGATGCATCTCGATGCGCCCGCGCGACTCGTCGTAGAACGCGAGATGCGCGAACTGCGAGAGATTGAAATTGCCGCCGAGCTCGCGGTTGATGCGCTGCAGGAGGTTGAGGTTGAACGCGGCGGTGATGCCGAGGGCGTCGTCGTACGCGGGCTCGACGATCGACTTCGGTTTGCGCAGGTCGGCGCCGAGAAAGAGCGCGTCGCCGTCGTGGAGCGTGGTGCGGAGATCGCGCAGCATCGCGATCGCTTCGTCGAGATCGAGATTGCCGATCGTCGATCCGAGGAAGAGGACGATGTTGCGAACGTCGTTGCGAAGGACGCCGGCGAGCGCGCTCGACGGCGTGCGGAAGTCGGAGCAGACCGCTTTGATGCGCATATGCGGGTAGTCGTAGAGCAGCGTGTGCGACGTCTTTTCGAGCATCGTGCGGTCGACGTCGACCGGAACGTACTCGACGTTGCCGCCGAGCGCATCGAAGAGAATGCGCGTCTTCTTCGCGCTGCCGCTGCCCAGCTCGACGAGCCGCACCGGCGATCCGAACGCGCTCACGATCTCCGTCGCCGATGCCGTGAGAATCGACGTCTCCGTGCGCGTGACGTAGTACTCGGGCAGCTCGCAGATCGCGTCGAAGAGCGCGGAGCCGAGCGCGTCGTAGAAGTAGATCGGGAGAAGGAACTTCGGACGCGAGGTGAGACCACGGCGGACGTCGGCAGCAAAGTCGCTTCGCGCCACCGAGCGTTCGATGAGCGCGAAGCGATCGGTCATACGGCCGTCATTGTATCTTCGGCTTCGGCATCGTCAGATACAACTCACGCGGCGTGAGCTTCGCGCGGTAACGGAAGGGGACCGCGGCCATTCCCTTGGTGTACGTGACGAGGTCGTAGTCGATCAAGTACTGCAGGTGATATCCGCGGTTCGTTTCGAGCTTGATACCGGCGGTCTTGTCTCCTGCAGTGGAGAACGTTTTCACTACTTTGTCGGCCGCATCGCTGTAGGAGGCGTCGATGGCGATGCCGTTCTTGATTCGCTCGCGGCGCTGATCGGAGTGGACGTCGGCGATATTGGTGTCCGGCGAGAAGTAGATTCCGGTCAGCGACCGCAAGGATCCCTTGTCGTTCGTCGCGTTATGGATTTCATATTCGACGAGTGTGTCTTCCGCGACGTGTCCCTTGCAGGCGTTGGCGCAGTCATGGCTTTGGGTGATGTTCAAGAACACCTGACGATTATTCTCGGGCGAAGAATAGATTTTCTTTTCACCGTAGGCGTACAGCACATTCCGGCGTTCGACTTTCGTGTCGCCGACTGTCCACCTGCCTTCTCCTTCGACGAACATGGCGAGGTAGGGCGGTCTTCGATTCGGCTCGATCGTGTTCGCTTCCCGTTTGATGCTCTGGTTCGCGCCGCCGCCGGAATGAAAATGCGCAGTCGGCGAGCCTGCGTGCCACTTCCCATAATTCAGCGCGAAGGCGCCGCCCGCGCGCTGCACGCCGAGCGAGCTTCCGGCGTATCGGTCGCCGATCTTCACGACTTCGGTGTCCTTTTCCGCCCACGGCATGTTGAGTTTGTTCGAATTCGAGTTGTGGCTGTATAGAGTGCATGGTCCCGCTTTGGACGCGGGCACGTTGTAGTGATAGACGTTCCAGTGATCGGCGAAGTGGACTTCGTCGAGATAGTCGTCGTAGTCGCGGGGGCCGCGGCTGGTCCACCAGTCGAGTGTGTTGCTTGGATCGTCGACGGCCACTTCGTACTTCATCACCGGCGTGACCACTTTCAAATCGGGACAATGCCAGCCGGCGCGCCCGTCGAACTGGTCTCCCATCGAGTAGATGCGTCCCCACATCCCGTCCGCTCCCTTGAGCGAGGCCGTGAACGTGTTCGCGCGCAGGATCGTGTCGAGGGCCTCTTCCGGAATCTGCAGGCCGGGATCACTGGAGTGGGGTTTGGCATTCGCGAGCACAAAGCGGTCGAGCGCCGCGTTGAACTTCTCGAGTTGGTTTTGCATGTCTTTTTCGAACTTATCTTCGAAGAATACGGACGACATGAGCGGACGCTTGCAGTTTGCCTTGTCGACTTCGCACTGTGACTCGCGGATCTCCGCGGCGAAGAGATAGATCAGAGCTCCCTTCTGTTGTGCCATGCGGAGCTTCAGGAATTTCTTCTCCGCGAGGTCGTAGGCCTGCATCGGGTCGAAGTTGAGCCTCATCGAGTCTCCCATCACGACCGTGTAACGGGCGTACGGGTAGTAGAGCACCGACTGGTTGTCGTCGGTATCCTCGACGATCGCCGAATGGAGCTCGCCGAGCTTTACGCTGAGATTCGCGGCCTCGACGCGGTTGGAAAAATCGACCAGCTCGGTCTTCTTCCTTGCGTGATCCGACTTCAATAGCAACGTGTAGTCGTTCCATAGTGCATTGATGGTGGTGAGAATGGCGAACGTCGTCGCCTTGGAGCCGATGTTCTGGAACTCGAAGTCGAGCTTCGCGTCGACCCGGTCGACGCTTCTTTGCAACGTGTCTTGCTTGACCTTGAGGTCGTCCAGCTTGATGTTGATGTTGTCGAGTGATTGTTTGACTTCCTGCTCCCACTTCTCGTCGTTCTGGCCCGTAATGCTGCCGAGGGCGTCGCAAAGGAATGCTGCGGTCTCCGATGGATTGGTCAGCGGATCACAGCCCGTCTTGAAGATCTGCCTGCCCAACTGCTTGACGGCGATTTCGACTCCCTTTGCCCCCGCGGTGGTCGCGGCAGCATCGAACATCTTGTCCACGAAGTTCTTTTTGGCGGCGTACAGCGAAGGCGAAAGCACCAGAACCAGCAGAAGTACGGCGACGCGATGGGAGATCTTGAAAAGCATGGCTCTCTCCTTTCGGGCGGCACTCAATTTGTGGGGGGAAGGCGGGACCCACGGAAAGAATAACAGAGTCGCCTCTCCACGGCGCTTTGGCACAGTTGCGCAAACCTTCTCGTTTCGTGTTCGTCTTACAATCGAGCAAACGCCAATGCGAGCCCGGGGACTCTGCGCGGTTCTGATTCTGACCGGCTGTTTTTCCGGTTACGACACGACGCTGGTGTCGCCGCGCGTCCGCCGCGGCACGTTCGTGAGTCAACTCGTCATCACCGGCGAGCTCGAAGCGGCGCGCGGCACCGCCGTAACCGTTCCTCAGTTGCCGAACTGGCAGACGTCGATCAAGTGGCTGGCGGCGGACGGCGTCGAGATCAAAGCCGGCGATCGCGTCGCGGAGCTCGACAACACGTCGATCGCCACCGATCTCGATCAGAAGCGGCAGACCGAGACGCAGGCCCGCGAAGAGCTCGAGCAGAAGCTCGGCGACTGGGCCGCCGATCTCCGCGAGAAAACGTTCGACGTCGAAAAGAAAAAGAGCGATCTCGAGAAGGCAAAGATCGAAGCGGGCATCCCGAAGGAGATCGTCTCCGCGCGCGACTACGACGATCGCCAGACGAAGCTGAAACGGGGCACGACCGAGTATGACAAGTCGGTCGAGACGCTGCGCTCGCAGCAGAAGGCCGACAAGGCCGATCGCGCCAATCTCGATCTGAAGATCGCGCGCGCGCACCGCGAGGTCGAGATCTCCGAGCGCGCTCTCGAGCAGATGGTGCTGCGCGCACCGCGCGACGGCATCGTGGTCGTGCGCGACCATCCGTGGGAAGGGCGAAAGATCCAGAACGGCGACACGGTGTGGGTCGGCTTCGCCATCGCGCTGATGCCGGAGCTCGACTCGCTGCAGGTCACCGCTTCACTCGCCGACGTTGACGACGGACGCATCACTCCCGGCATGCCGGCCACGGTCACCGTCGACGGCTATCCGTCGCAGCACTTCGCCGCGACGGTGGCGAGCGTCTCCGCCGTGGCGCAGGAGGAAGTGCGATTGTCGATGCGCCGCAAGTTCCGCGTCGTGGTGAAGCTCGCGAGAGTCGATCCGGCGCTGATGCGGCCCGGTCTCTCGACGCGCGTGGAGATTCGGCGCGAAGTGCGGCCGAATGTGCTGATCGCGCCGCGCGCGGCGATCGATTGGTCCGCGAAGTCGCCGCGGGCCCGCCTCGAATCCGGACGTCTCGTCGACGTCGTCCTCGGATCGTGCAACGCGCAGGAGTGCATCGTGAAGAGCGGACTCGAAGAAGGCGCGAGGCTGCGCACATGAAGCGCGCCTGGATCCCCGCCGCCGCGCTCATCCTCTTCTTCTTCGGCGGTTGGACGCTGCGCAACAAGCTCGCCGCCGATCGGCAAGGCGAGTGGGTGAGCGTCACGCGCGGCGATCTCGTCACCGGCGTCGAAGTCACCGGCGTGCTCGCCTCCGTGCAATCCGACATCCTTGGGCCGCCGCAGATCCCCGACGTCTGGGATTTCAAGATCTCGATGCTCGCGCCGGAAGGGACAGACGTGAAGAAAGGACGCCCGGTCCTCGGGTTCGACACGACGAACCTCCAGCATCGCCTCGATGACAACCAGGCCGTCGCCGATCAGGCGCGAAAAGAGATCGAGAAGCAGCGCGCGAACGTCGCCGTGCAACGCGAAGATCGCAAGCTCGAGCTCGCGGAGGCGGAAGCGCGCATGCGAAAGTCCGCGCTCAAGCTCGAGGCGCCCGCCGACATCATCGGCGTGAAGGAGCGAAAGGAAGTCGAGCTCGAATATCAGCTCGCGAAGCGCGAAGTCGATTCGATCCAGTCTCGCCTCGCATCGTTCGAGCGCGCCGCGGCTGCGGCGATCAAGCTGGAGGAGAGCAAGCAGCACAACGCGGAATCGATCGTCGAGCGCAGTCAGGACGCGATCCGGCAGATGACCGTGCTCGCGCCGCGCGACGGCACGGTCGTCTATATCGCCGATCAGCGAGGCGAGAAGCGGAAAGTCGGCGACACGATGTGGAAGGGATTGCGGGCGATCGAGATCCCCGATCTGCGGTCGATGAAGGCGAACGGCGAAGTCGATGAAGCGGACGCCGGAAAGATCGCCATCGGACAGCGCGTCACGCTCCGCCTCGACGCGCATCCCGACGACGAATTTCACGGCACGATCGTCGACGCATCGCGCACCGTGCAGCAGCAGACCGGCACGAAGAATCCGGTGAAGGTGCTGCGCGTCGAGATCAAGCTCGATCGCACGGATGCCGCGAAGATGAAGCCCGGGATGCGCTTCCAGGGCTCCGTCGAGCTGGCCCGCGCGCGCAACGCCGTCCTCATTCCGCGCGATGCCGTGTTCATGTCCGCGAAGGGACCGGTCGCGTATCGCCGCGGTTTCTTCTCGGTCGACACCGTTCCGCTGAAGCTCGGACGCGAGAACGATCAATCGGTCGAAGTGCAGTCGGGACTTCGCGCCGGCGATCGCGTGCTCGTCGAGAAGAAGAAAGAAGCGCAGTCGTGAAGCGCCGCGTCACCATCATCGCTTCTTCGTGCGCCGCGATCGCGGCGTCGGTGGTTCTCATCGCCTCGCGTCCGACGTCGGATGCCGTTCCGACCGTTCGCGTGGAAGGCGCGCCGTTCGTGCGTCGCGTGACGGCGGAAGGAAATCTGAAGGCGGTGAAAGCGATGCCGCTCAGCGCACCGACTCGCGCGCCCGGCGCGTTGAAGATCGCATGGATTGCCGACGACGGCTCCTTCATGAAGAAGGACGACGTCGTGGTGCGCTTCGATCCCACCGACTTCGAGAAAGAGCTGCTGAACGGCAACGAAGATCACACCACGGCGTCGAACAATCTGTCGAAGTCCGACGTGCAGGCGAACGCGACGCGCGCAAACCTCGGGCGCGATGTGACGCAGGCGCAGCGCGAGCTGGAGATGGCGAAGCGCTTCAACTTCGATGACGCCGACATCTTCTCGAAGTACCAGCGCATCGACGCCGAAGTCGATGCCGATCTCGCCGGCGATCGCATGTCGCACGCGCAGCATCTCATCGGTGTGCGCGACGGCCTGGCCCGGACCGAGCACGATCTGGTCGAGATCGAGGACAAGAAGGCCGGCCTGCGCATCCGCAACGCCACGCAGGGGCTGCAGTCGCTCGAGATTCTCGCGCCGTACGACGGCATTCTCGTGCTGCAGCGCGACTGGCGCGGCGACATCCCGCGCGTCGGCTCGAACGTCTGGGCCGGCATGATGCTCGGCGAGATTCCCGACATGAGCGCGATGAAAGCGGAAGTGTTCGTGCTCGAAGCCGACGCCGCGGGACTGGCCATCGGCAAGAACGCCGTCGTCACGCTGGAGTCGAATCCGTCGATCGCGTACAGCGGCAAAGTCACGCAGGTCGACAAGCTGGCGCGGCCGCGCGTGCGCGGCGTGCCCGTGCAGTATTTCGGCGTCACGGTCTCCTTCGATCGTACCGACGCGAAAGTGATGAAGCCGGGCGCGCGCGTGCGGGCGACGCTCGACGTCGAGAATCGCGCGCGCGCATTCGCGATCCCGCGGCAGGCGCTGTTCGAGAAGGAAGGGAAGAAGCTCGTCTACAGGCGCGAGAAGGGGAAGTTCGTCGCCGCGCCGGTGGAGATCGCGACGTCGTCGGCCGGCCGCGTCGTCGTGACGAAAGGTTTGAACGACGGCGACGTGATCGCGCTCGTCGATCCGACTGAGAAGAAGAACAACGCATGACCGACATCGAGACGCTCAACACCGCGTTGCGCAATCTCGCGCGACACAAGATGCGCACCGCGCTCACGATGCTCGGCATGATCTTCGGCGTCGGCGCCGTCATCGCCATGCTCTCGATCGGCGCGGGCGGCGAGCAGAAGGCGCTGGAGACAATCGGCAAGCTCGGGCTGCGCAACGTGATCGTCCGCGCGAAAGAAGTGAAGCCGGAAGAGCGGCAGGAGCTGCGCAAGAAGTCCCTCGGCGTCTCGCTGCGCGACGGCGAAGCGATTCAGGAAGCGGTGCCCGGCGTCGAGCGCGTGATGCCGCGCGTCGAAGTGAAGCCGTACAAGATCATCGCCCCCGGCTCGAAAGCGAAGGCGAAAGTGTTCGGCGTGCCTTCGAGCTATCGCGACATCGCCTCGGTGGCGTTGAGTGAAGGACGATTCTTCGACGCGCTCGACGAGCGTGAGCACTCGCAGGTCGCGGTCATCGGCCAGGAAGTGCGGCGGCGGCTTTTCGGATACGGACCAGCTGTCGGAAAGCTGCTCAAAGTGAATGACGTCTGGCTCGAAGTCGTCGGCATCCTCGCCGGCGAGTCGCCGGGCGGCGGCGACGCCGCGGTGCGCTCGAACGCGGAAGAGATCTGGGTTCCGGTGTCGACGGCGATGCGGAAGTTCGATCGCGATCCGCTCGACGCGCCGGTCGACGAGTTGATCGTGACGGTGAAAGAAGGAGTGTCGACGCAGCGGACGGCGGATCTCATGAAGCCGCTGATTGATCGTTTACATGGTGGCGCGGATGACTACGAAGTCGTTGTCCCGGAGGCGTTGCTCGAACAGCGGCGGCAGACGCAGCGCATCTTCAACATCGTGATGGGATCGATCGCCGGCATCTCGCTGCTCGTCGGCGGCATCGGCATCATGAACATCATGCTCGCGTCGGTGCTGGAGCGGACGCGCGAGATCGGCGTTCGCCGCGCCATCGGCGCCACGCGCCGCGACATCCGCTCGCAATTCGTGATCGAGTCGTTTGCGATCAGCGTAATCGGCGGCCTCTGCGGAATCGTGATCGGCATCGTGCTGGCGCGGCTCGTCGCCGCGTACGCCGGCTGGCCGACGGTGATCACGCTGTCGTCGCTCATTCTGTCGACCGGCGTCTCAGTCGCAGTCGGACTGGCGAGCGGGATCTATCCCGCCTCGCGCGCCGCCGAGCTCGATCCGATCGAGGCACTGCGCTACGAGTGACTCCAGTGGAGGATAGGCGCCTCGCCTGTCCTTTCTCTCTCAGCAACGAGAACAGGCGAGGGCGCCTATCCTCCACGGCGACGTCGCGATGCCGCGGCGATGAGGATGATCAGAATCACGACGAGGCCGGGAACGAAGACGCGCTTCTGTGCGATCAACGACGGCTGCACGTCGCTCGACGTCGCGCTCGCGTGATCGGGATTGACGACCGACACCTCCAGTGCGCCATCGTCTTTCTTCGCGTAGTCCGCCGTGAGCCGCTTCGGCGACTCGAACGACACTGCGCTTGCCGGCGTGCCGTTGATGATCACCTGACTGGCCGGCAGAAAGTTGCTGCCGTCGATCGTGATCTTCGATCCGAATCCTTTCGACACTCTCGTGATCGACGGAGGCTGCGTGCAGACGACGCAGCTCGCGACGCGGACAAACGTCTCGTACGTCTCAGTCGTTTCTGCGTAGTCGATCGGGGACATGAGATCGAGGAATGGCGCGCGGGTGGCGATGAGGAGATCGCCGCCGCCGGTCGCGACCGCAGTCGCGTCGTGCGGCCGCTCGATATCCGCACCGCCGCCGCCGGCGATGAGTGACCACGTTGCGGCCGTGCCGATCGAGTTGATGCGCACCGCGAATGTGTACGAACCATTCTCGAGATCGTGCGACGGCGCGTTTTCGATCTTGAAGTCCTGCGATTCCGTCGTGCCGACGACGTAGACGTTTTCATTCGGATCGACGGCCAACGCGATCGCACGATCGTTGCGGCTGCCACCGGCAAACGTTGCCCATCGAAGCGATCTCAGATTTCGATCGAACTTGCAGACGAATGCGTCGCTCGCGCCGACGAGCTCGCGATGCCACGCATCTTTGGTTGCTGGGAAATCGGCGGACGAAGTGACGCCGGCCGCGTAGACATTCCCCGCGCGATCGAACGCAACTGCATTCAATTCGTCGGGCATGACAGCGTTCGTACCGCCGATGCGCGTCGCGCCGGCGAGTGACTCTGCCCCTTCCTTGCTCGGATCGATGACGACGACGCATCCGCTGCCGGAGCCGCCGGTCTTGCTGTCGATCGCGCCGTCTCCGCCGACGGCCATTCTGCCGTCTGCGTCGTAGGCGATCGCGAGCGGCATCACGCCGCCGAGGTAAGTGGCGTAGCGAAGATTCTTCGAGTCGAAAATCGCTGCAATCAAGCCGGGGCTTCGTTCCATCTTCACGGGCTGGAATCCGCGCTCCATCGTCGCCGGCGAAAGGCTCATGTAGCTTTTTTGCGTGGCCGCATAGATGACGCCGCGCGAATCGATCAGCAGTAAGTCGGGATCGGGAATCGCGTGGCTCGTCGTTGACTCGACGACGTCGCCGCCGGCCGAGAGCTTCGCGATCCGCATGCCTCCGATGTTCTGTACGAATGCGACCCACAGCTTGCCGTGGCCGTCAGGCCTGATCGAAACAAGACCGCTCGCCGCCAACCCGTCGATCAGCGTCGTGTAAACGAGTTTTCCTTTCGCGTCGAACTTTTGAACGCCGAGGAGACCGCCGCGGGACGGCGTGATGCCGGCGGACGACAGCGAGTCGTGGTCAGGTCCTCGCGCCTTGGCGGCGACGTAGACGTTGCCGTCGTCGTCGGTGGTGATCGCCCCTTCGGGCTTGAACGACGATTGCGGCGGTTGAGACGGATCGATCACCCATCGATGGACGTCGAAGTCGACGTCGATCGGCTGTGATGGATCGGTGCTGCCGAATTCGATGTAAGACTCGCGAAACTCCGTCGGCTTCCATCGCGCGCCGATCTCCGTGATGTCGCCGTTGAGTTTCTGTGTCGCGCGCAACTTCGCCGTGCGCGCTTGCACGTTCGCTTGAGTGTTGCGAACGATGAGACTTCCGTCCGTGTCCAGCGACAAGCTTGCGCTCTCATCCCACGTCACGCCGATTTTCGCGAGGTTGGTTCCGGCGGCGATCGTGAGGTGAATCCGCTGCTCGACCGGCGTGAGCGTCTCGGTGAGATCGATGTTGTGCGCCGCCCCGTGCAGTTGAACGCCTTCATAGACGGGAATGCGCACGTTGTCGCGGCCGAAGTAGTAAATCAATTTCTCGCCTGTCGGGTGCACGCCTTCGTACGTCGTATTCGCGTGCTCGCCTCCGGCGACCGCGACCACGCGAGAGATCGATCGCAACGATGGAACGTGATACGGAAACGGTCCGCCCGCTTCGCTGCTCGCTGCGAGACCGCGCACCGCGAAGGCGTGGCCGTCGGGAGCTTTGAACAGTCCGATCGCACGCGGAAGCAGACCGAGTGAGATGCTCGCGATGCTCGAGTCGCCGTCGGAAAAGGAGAACGGCAAATCCGACAACGCCTCGCTCGTCGGCGTCGGTGGCTGCGGCGGTGGAACGTAAATCGGAGTCGGCGTGACGCTCACGGACGGTGACGGCACCGCTGCCGGCGGCTGCGTCGACGTTGTTGCTGTCGTCGCCGTCGTGGCGGGAGTGTTGCTGATCACGATGTGGCCGTTTGCATCGCGCTCGATCTTCGTCTGCGCTACAAGCAGCAGAGCGAGTGAGATCGCGGCGGCCGCGCCCACGATTCGGTTAACTCGCATCGTTCGATCAGCTTAGTGCATGAGGTTGCCAGTATGATCCCTCCCATGCGTAGACGACTCGCGCTCTTCCTCCTGCCGCTCGCTTTTGCAGGCGCGGCGTTCGCAGCGGCGCCGGCAAAGAAGCTCGTCGTGCCGCCGATCCAGTTGCATCACCGAACGCTCGCCAACGGACTCGAAACGTACTCGGTCGAGGACCACTCCAGTCCCACCGTCGCGATTCACGTCTGGTATCGCGTCGGATCGAAGAACGATCCGCAGGGACGCAGCGGATTCGCGCATCTCTTCGAACATCTGATGTTCAAGAGCACCGCGCACATGCCGGCGGAGATGATGGATCGCTTGACCGAGGATGTCGGCGGATACAACAACGCATCGACGCGCGACGACTCGACGGAGTATCACGAAGTCGTTCCGTCGAATTACCTCGAGACGTTGCTGTGGGCCGAAGGCGATCGCATGGCCAGCCTCAACGTGAATGAAGAGAACTTCAAGTCGGAGCGCGACGTCGTGAAAGAGGAGTATCGCTTTCGCGTGCTGTCGCCGCCATATGGGCGGCTCTTCACGGCGCTCGAAAAGGATTCGTGGGCGGTGCATCCGTACAAGCGTCCCGGCATCGGCAACATCGAAGAGCTCGACGCCGCGACGCTCGCCGACGTACAGGCGTTTCACAAGACGTTCTATCGTCCCGACAATGCGGTGCTCGTCGTCGTCGGCGACTTCGATCCGAATCAGCTCGACTCTTGGGTCGACAAATACCTCGGCGTCGTGGCGCGTCCGGCGACGCCGATTCCGCGCGTGACCGTCAAAGAGCCGCCGCGAAAAGCGTTGAAGCGATTCGACGAGCACGGACCGAACGTGCCGCTTCCCGCGATCGCCGCGACATGGCTGTTGCCCGAAGCGCGACATCCCGACAGCGCCGCGCTCTCGGTCGCCTCCGCGCTCCTCGGACTCGGACAGTCATCGCGCGTCTACGAGTCGCTCGTCTACAAGAAAAAAATTGCCGCCGAAATCGAGATCGACGCCGATCTTCGCGAAGATGCCGGACTCTTCATCGCGTTCGCCGTGTTGTCGAACGGTCACAATCCGTACGAAGGAGAAAAGGCTCTGCTCGCCGAGATCGACAAATTAGCGAAGAAGCCGATCCCGGCAAGCGAGCTGGAGAAAGCGAAGACGCAGCTCATTGCGTCCATTCTTCGCGATCACGAAGACAACAACGGAAAGGCGTTCGACATCGGGAACTCTGTCGTCGTCTTTCACCAAGCGGACATGATCAACAAGTGGATCGGACGTTTACAGGCGGTCTCGGCCGCAGACATTCAGCGCGTCGTCAAGAAATACGTCACTGGAGCGCATCCCGTGCTCATCCATTACACGGCTGAGGGAGGCGCGAAATGAGTAGACGATTCCCGCTCGCAATCTTGTTGTTGACGATCGTGCCGACGTATTCGAGAGCTCAGCAGACACCGCCGCCGCCTGCCGCGCCGCGGGCGGTGAGCGTGCCGCATCCGAGCGAGAAGACGCTCGAGAACGGGCTGCGTGTGATCGTCGTCGAGAAGACGGGACTGCCGCTCGTCGCGACGCGGCTGCTCGTCAAGACCGGTGGTGAAGCCGATCCCGCCGATCGCGCCGGACTGGCCGACATGACGGCGTCGCTGCTGACGAAGGGAACGAAGACGAAGAATGCGGAGGAGATCGCGCTCGGCGTCGAAGCGCTCGGTGCGACGATCGACAGCGGCGCGGGATGGGACAACTCGTTCGTCGCCCTCGGCGCGCTCGCGAACAACTATCCCGACGCGATGAAGTACGTGAGCGACGTTGTGATGCATCCGACGTTCGCGCAGGAAGAGATCGATCGGCTTCGCGATCAGAACATCGACGCACTGCGCGTGGCGATGCAGAATCCCGCGCAGCTCGCCGGCTTCGTCGCCGCCCGCGTCCTCTACGGCGGCGCGCCGTACGGCCACAACCTCGGCGGCACGCCGGAGTCGCTGCAAAAGATCACGCGCGACGACGTCGTGAAGTTCCACCAGACGTACTACCGTCCCGACAATGCGGTCCTCGTCGTCGCCGGCGACGTGAAACCCGCCGATGTGTTTTCGGTCGCGAAGAAGCTCTTCGGCAGTTGGTCGTCGTCCAGTGGAGGACAGGCGCCCCCGCCTGTCCAAGCGTCCGTAGAATCGCACCCCCAACGCGTCGTCGTCATCGACATGCCCGAAGCGGGACAAGCCGCAGTCGTCGTGACGCGCCGCGGTCTGCAACGCGTCGATCCGAACTTCTTCGTCGCGCAAGTCGCGAACTCCGTCCTCGGCGGCGGCTACTCGTCGCGACTCAATCAAGAGATCCGCATCAAGCGCGGACTCAGCTACGGCGCGGGAAGTGCGTTCGAATTCCGCCGCGACGCCGGACCGTTCAGCGCGAGCGTGCAAACGAAAAACGAATCGGCCGTCGAAGTCGCAGGACTCATCGGGACGGAGATCAGCAAGATGTCATCGACGTCCGTGGCGGAGTCGGAGCTGACGCCGCGCAAGGCGACGCTTGCCGGCGATTTCGGACGCTCCATCGAGACGACGTCGGGACTCGTGCGTCGCCTCGGCGCCCTCGCCGTGTACGGACTGAGTCTCGGCCAGATCAACGAATACGTGAAGGACGTACAGTCAGTGTCCGCTGCCGACGTGCAGAAATTCGCGACCGAACATCTGGGCGGCGACGCCGACATCGTCATCGTCGGCGACATGAAGAAGATCGGCGACGCGCTCAAGAAGGCGTATCCGAACGCGGAGATCATTCCGATCGATCAACTCGATCTCGATTCGCCGACGCTGAGAAAGAAATGATCGCGACCCTCCTGCTCGCAACGACGATCACCGCCGCCGACGCGGAGGCGCAGTGGCACAAGCTCGCCGGAGCGGGCGAGCTCAAAAAGATGAAGGCGCTGTGCACGTCGTGGGGGACGTCGCCCGACGCGAAGGTCGCGGCGCAGGCGCAGATCTGTCTCGCTCAGCTTGCGGCGCACCAGGCCAACTCGCTCGAACTGGCGAAAGGCGAGAGTGGCGCGTTCATCGGCGGAGGATTCAACGGTCCGCATGTGGACGAAGCGCTCGGCCATCTCGATAAAGCGATCGCACTTACGCCCGACGATCTTTCCATTCATCAGGGACGCTTGTTCCTCCTCACGCACAGTGGGCGTTTTCGCGACGCGCCGGCGGCGCTCCGGAATTCGCTCGCCGTTTATCACGGGCGCGACGCGCTCCAAGATTGGCTCGGCTACTGTCAGGCATTCGCCGATCACGGCGCGTACGACAGCGCGGTCGAGTACATGCATGTCCTGGAGAAAAAGTATCCGAATGATCCCGACGTAATCTCGAACATCGGCGCGTTCCTCTTCATGGGCGACAAGTACGCGGAGGCGCTGCCGTATGTGAAGCGCGGCGCCGAGCTCGCGCCGAACGATCCGATCAACATCTGGAATCTCGGGCGCGCCTACGACAAGACGGGCAAGTACGATCTCGCTCGAACCAATTACCTCAAAGCGCTGGCGCTCGAGAAGAACGCCGAGGCGTTGCGCGACAAGAAGTGCATGTTCGCCGACTTCCTCGAGCAGCGTGGCGACAAAACCAACGCCGCGAAGTATCGCGACGGGAATCACTGCGGACAGTGAACCGCCGCAATCTCGCGATCATCATCGTAGGAATCGCGATCGTCGCGATTCTGGCAACGATCGCGATCGTGCTCGTGCAGCGCATCCATCACGCTGCGCAGCAGATCGGCAAACCGCAGGAGACGACCGTCGATGTCGGCGACGTCGTCACGCAAGTGCGCGAGATGAGCCGGCTCGAGACGGCGGCGATGCACGTCGTCAACGTCTCCACGATCACGCAGTCGTACAACTACGTTCCGCGCTCGCTCGGCAATGACGAGATCACGCTCTACAGCGAAGGGGACGTGATCGCCGGCGTCGATCTCTCGCGCGTGCAGCAGAGCGACGTCTGGCGCGAGCCCGACGGCACGCTGGTAATACGCACGCCCGAGCCGCAGATCTTCATCACGCGGCTCGACAGCGCGAAGACGCGCGTGCTCAATCGCAACACCGGACTGCTGCGCCGCGCCGATCCGAATCTCGAGTCCCGCCTGCGTGTGTACGCCGAAGGGGCGATTCGAAGAGAGGCGGCGCAGAAGGGGATTCTCAATCTCGCGCGGCAGAACGGACAGCAGAAGCTGGCGACGTTCATTCACACGCTCGGATTTCAGCGCGTGAAGTTCGTCAGTGCTTCCGGAGCCCGCGCTCCGTTGTGAGATAGACCGCGAAGCTGCCGAGCCAGTGTCCGCCTTCGTAGTGCTCGCCGGTGACCGATGCGAGTCCCGCGTCGCGATGCGCCTTCGCCATCTTTCGAATCGCGGGGAGGCGAGGATCGCTCGACGGCAATGCGGACGCGATTCCTTCGAGCATCCACGCGCGACTCAGATTCAGTCCGTCGAGATGCGCGAGCTTCGGATCGCTCGGATCGGTCACGATCTCCGGCTTGAGATCGATCTTCGGCAGGAACGTCGTGAGCCACGCCGCGAACTCTTTTTGCGGCAGCACTCGCCGCATCAAGTCGGCCTCGGCGATGCACGGCGAGAGGAAGTCTTCGCCCGACGGCTCGTAAGCAATCGGACAGTTGCGATCGTTTAGGAAAAACGCGCGGCTGCGATCGATGACGAGCTGCTTGAGCTGCGGATCGTTCGTCGAGTCGAGAATCAGTCCGAATGAAAACGCCGACTGCGAGTGCTCGCCGATGCGAATCGGATGCGACAACTTCGGCAGCCACGCTTTCAGTCGCTCGGTCGCCGCGCTCTCGAGCGGCGCGAGCGTTTGCGCGAGCGGATCGTGCGTCTCGCGCAGCTCGGCGCCGAGCTGCAGCAGCCACGCCAGTCCGTACGGACGCTCGAAGCTCGCGCGCCCGTCGCCGCGCATGTAGACGACTTCCTGCGCGATGTTCTCCGGCGTGATGCTCTGCGCGACGGCGTCGTGAGCCGCTTTCGCGAACGGCGCGTCGGGGAACGTGCGCGCGAGCCGCGTCAGCAGCCAGTGCCCGTGCACCGACGAATGCCAGTCGTAGCAGCCGTAGAACGCCGGCGTCAGCTTGCGCGGCGGCGCGACGTCCGCGTCGCTGTTCA
>Ga0075425_100001763_pt1 | contig 21294 bp, 14 predicted proteins | sample SoiMethybrSBSTD4_FD_75300 | JGI IMG/M metagenome (GOLD analysis project Ga0075425, IMG submission 75300) | Bulk soil microbial communities from a Populus tree surrounding site in Tennessee, USA - Soil MetaG P. TD hybrid SBSTD4 | ecosystem: Environmental > Terrestrial > Soil > Tree plantation... | reverse complement strand
TCGCCTTCGATGTACTGCATCACGAAGAAATGGTCGCGGCCCTCCGCAAAGTAGTCGATGACGACCGGCAGCACTGGATGGCGAAGGTTGGCGAGGAGCTGGGCTTCGCGCTCGAAGGCGCGGTCGGCCGCCGCGCCGTGCACCGCGAGCTCCTTGACGGCGACGGTGTTTCGCAGCCGCGTATCGACCGCCTCGTAGACCGCGCCCATGCCGCCTTTGCCGATCTGGCGGACGAGCCGATAGCGGTCGTGGAGATAGGTTCCTGCTGGCGGCGTGAGCGTATGATAGTCCCACCTCGGGAGGGCACGATGGGCAGGAAAGTCACGCGCCGCGAGTTCGTACAGACGAGCACCGCCGCGGCCGCCGTGTTCGGGCAGTCGCCGACCATGATGACGCAAAAAAGCGTCAAGCCGTGCGTCGTCGCGTCGAGCAACGGCAACAGGTCCAAGGACGCCGCCGGCGTCACGTGCGTCGCGAAGGCGTTCGACATGATGAGCAAAGGCGCCGACGTGCTCGACGCGCTCGTCGCGGGCGTGGCGATCGTCGAGCTCGATCCGACGCAGACCGGTGTCGGCTGGAGCGGCCTGCCGAACGCCGACGGCGTCGTGCAGCTCGACGCATCGTGCATGCACGGCCCCAAGAAGCGCGCCGGCGGCGTCGCGGCGATCGAGGGGGTCCGCACGCCCGCGAAAATCGCGCAGCTCGTCGCCAACGAAACGGATCATCACCTCCTCGTCGGCAAGGGCGCGCAGGACTTCGCGCGCAACATGGGGTTCACGATCGAGGAGGGACTGATCAACCCGATCGCGCGCGAGCGCTGGCTCGAATGGAAGCGGCGCACCGATCCGCTGCACTACCTGGATCCCAAGAAGCGCGCCGAGGCCTGGTACGAAGCGGGATTGCAGATGGTCCGCGAGGGGTTGATCGACGGCGAGCATTTCTGGGGGACGATCAACTGCGACGGCGTCAACGCGAAGGGTGAAATCTGCGGCGTGACGACGACGAGCGGCCTGTCGTGGAAGATTCCGGGCCGCGCGGGCGATTCGCCGATTCTTGGCGCGGGCCTGTATGTGGATGGCGAGGTCGGCGCCGCCGGATCGACGGGCCGCGGCGAAGCGAACCTCTATAACCTCTCGTCATGCTTGATCGTCGAGGAAATGCGACGCGGCGCCCATCCGAAGGATGCCGCGATCACCGCGCTCAAGCGCGTGGCGAAAAACACAATCGAGAAGCGGCTGCTGAACAGCAAAGGGCAGCCGAATTTCGGACTGAGCTTCTATTGCCTGAACGCGAAGGGCGAGTACGCCGGCGTGTCGATGTATCAGGCGACGTACGCGGTCTGCACCGAAAACGGTCCGCAGACGCTCCAGAGCGACGCGCTCTATGAAGGACGAGCCACCGATGCCTAGAATCAACCGCCGCGAGTTCGTTCGGGCGACGACCGCCGCAGGCGTCGCTGCCGCCGCGCCGAAAACGCTGTTCGCACAAGCGCCGACGATGATGACGCCGAAGAGCGTCAAGCCGCTCGTCGTCGCTGCTTCGAACGGCAACAAGTCAAAAAACGACAAGGGCCAGACGTGCGTCGCGAAGGCGTTCGAGATGATCACGGGCGGCTCCGACGTCCTCGATGCGCTCGTCGCCGGCGTGAACATCGTCGAGCTCGATCCTGAAGATTCGAGCGTGGGCTACGGCGGCCTGCCGAACGCCGAGGGCGTCGTGCAGCTCGACGCGTGCTGCATGCACGGGCCGAAGAAGCGCGCCGGCGGCGTCGCCGCGCTCGAAGGCGTGCGGACGCCGGCCAACGTGGCGCAGATGGTCGCCGATCAAACCGATCATCACCTGCTGGTCGGCAAAGGCGCGCAGGACTTCGCGCGCATCATGGGGTTCACGATCGAAGCCGACCTCAACACGGAGAAATCGCGCAAGGCGTGGCTCGAATGGAAGCGGAAAACCGATCCGCTCCACTACCTGCCGTCGAAGCAGCGCGACGAGGCGTATCACCGCGTGGCGATGGAGATGATCGCGGACGGCTGGGTCGACGCCGAGCACTACTACGGCACGATCAACTGCGACGGGATCAACGCCAAAGGCGAGATCTGCGGGGTGACCACGACGAGCGGGCTCGCGTGGAAGATTCCGGGGCGCACGGGTGATTCGCCGATTCTCGGCGCGGGGCTGTACGTCGACGGCGACGTCGGCGCCGCCGGTTCGACGGGGCGCGGCGAGGCGAATCTGTACAATCTGTGCTCGTTCCTCATCGTCGAGGAGATGCGGCGCGGCGCGCATCCGAAGGACGCCGCGATGACGGCGCTGAAGCGTGTTGCGAAGAACACGATCGAGAAGCGCCTGCTCACGCCAAAAGGGCAGCCGAACTTCGGACTGAACTTCTACGTGCTGAACGCGAAGGGTGAGTACGCAGGCGTCACGATGTTCGAGTCGTCGAAAAGCGGGGAGAGGGTGACGCGGTCGACATTCGCCCTCTGCAACGAGAATGGCCCGCAGACCCTCAACTGCGAGCCGCTGTACGAAGGATATCCGCCGCCCACTGACTAACGATGCCTATGACCTCGCCTCGCCGCACGTTTCTCCGGCTGCTTGCGTTCGGCAGCGGCTTCGCCGCCGCGTGCCGCGCCAAGGCCCCGGCGCCGCTGCCGAGCCTGCTCGGCGCGCCGATCTCGCCGTACGGCGAGCGATCGACGTTCGTTCATGCGATGCGTCAGATCTCGGATCGCTCGCGGACGCCGGAGCAGGCGTCGAGCCTGACGCCGCTCGCCGACACGTACGGCATCATCACCCCCTCGTCGCTGCATTTCGAGCGTCATCACTCGGGCGTGCCGAAGATCGATCCCGATCAGCACCGGCTGATGATTCACGGCATGGTCGATCGGCCGCTGGTCTTCACCGTCGCCGAGTTGCAGCGGCTGCCGAGCCTGTCGCGCATTCATTTCGTCGAGTGCTCCGGCAACAGCGGCAACGGGTGGGCGCCAACCCCGCGCACGACGGTGCAGGGTACGCACGGCCTCACGAGCTGCAGCGAATGGACCGGCGTCAAGCTCTCCCTGCTCCTCGAGGAAGTCGGCGTCCAGTCCGCCGCGACGTGGATCCTGGCCGAGGGCGCGGACCCCGGAAAGCTGACGCGCAGCGTCCCCATGAGCAAGGCGATGGACGATGCGATGGTCGTCTACGCGCAGAACGGCGAGCCGTTGCGGCCCGAGCAGGGATTTCCGCTGCGCCTGTTCCTCCCGGGCTGGGAAGGCAATATCAACGTGAAGTGGCTGCGGCGCCTGAAGGTCGTCGACCAGCCGTACATGACGCGTGAGGAGACGTCGAAGTACACCGATTTGATGCCCGACGGCACCGCGCGCCAGTTCACGCTCATCATGGACGCGAAGTCCGTGGTGACGCATCCGTCCGGTGGCCAGAAACTCATCGGACCAGGCTTCCACGAAATCACCGGGATCGCGTGGACCGGCCGCGGCCGCGTGGCGCGGGTCGAAATCACCACCGACGGCGGCGCGACGTGGAAGGACGCCGTTCTGCAGGAGCCGGTGCTGCCGCGCGCGCACACGCGTTTCCGCTTCGCGTGGGACTGGGATGGCAGCGAGGCGGTCGTGGCGTCACGCGTCACCGACGACACCGGCTACGTGCAGCCGTCGCGCGCGGAGCTGGTCGCGGTGCGCGGCGTCAACTCGAACTATCACAACAACATGATCCAGGCGTGGAAGGTGAAGGGTGACGGCTCGGTCGAGTATGCGGTTGTTTAGAATTCTCTTCCTTCTGCTTTGTGTGCTTTGCGTCCCTTGTGGTTCGACGTTCGCGCAGTCGCCGCACTTCAAGGTGGGCCGGCCGCCGACGCCCGATGAAGTGAAAGCGTGGGACATCGCCGTCGGACCTGACGGGAAGGAACTGCCGCCTGGGAGCGGGACCGTCGAGCGCGGGAAGACGGTCTACACGGATCAGTGCTCGCGCTGCCACGGCGCGACCGGCGTCGAAGGCCCCGAGGCGCCGCTCGTCGGCGGGCAGGGCACGCTCAACACAAAGAAGCCGCTCAAGACGGTCGGCAGCTACTGGCCGTACGCGACGACGCTGTTCGACTACATCAACCGCGCGATGCCGTTCGACCGGCCCACCGTCATGACCGCCGACGACGTGTATGCCGTGACCGCCTATCTCCTGAACGTCAACAGCATCATCAAAGCCGACGCCGTGATGGACGCGCACACGCTGCCCGCGGTGCGGATGCCGAACCGCGACGGGTTCGTCGCCGATCCGCGCCCCGACGTCGGCGTATCGAAGCGGAAGGGCGGCCGGTAGGCCGCTTGATTCAGTAACTACAGCTGTAGTAGATCTACTGGCGTCAGTAGGAGCATCAGCGTGACGCCGAGATTGACGAAGCTCGAGCTCCGGATCATGGAGGCGCTGTGGGACCATGGCGCCGCCTCCGTCCGCGAGATCCAGGAGGCGCTCCCCGAGAAGAACCGCCCCGCGTACACGACCGTCCAAACGATGGTCTACCGCCTGGAAGCCAAAAAGGCGGTGCGGCGCGTCAAAAAGGTCGGCAACGCGCTGATCTTCGAGGCGGCGATCTCGCGGACGACGGCGCAGCGGCGGCTCGTCGACGAGCTGCTCAGTTTTTTTGGCGGGCGGACTCAGCCGGTCGTCGCGCATCTGATCGATGCCGGCAAGCTGACGCTCAAGGACGTACAGGAGGCCGAGCGAACGCTGCGGAGCCTCGAGCGAACGGAAAAGGAGCGGCGATGAGCGTGATTTCCGCCGTTGGCACGCATCTGTGGCAATCGACGCTGTTCGCGGCGCTCGTCGGCCTCGCGACGCTGGCGCTCAGGCGCAATCACGCGGCCATCCGCCACGCACTCTGGTTCGCGGCGTCGATGAAGTTCCTGGTGCCTGTCGCCAGCCTGACGGCGCTCGGCGCGCAGTTCGGCCCGCAGACGCCGGTGCGCGTCACCGAGACCGAGATCGTGATCGTGATGAACAACGCCGGCTCAACGCTGCCGGCGGTGCTTCCCATGACGGCTGCCCCCGCGCCGTCGCGGCTGCTCGACATCCCGCCCGCCGTTCTTTGGTCGATCTGGTTGGCGGGCGCCGTCGTCGTCGCGCTGGTCTGGACGGTCCGCTGGCGCCGGGTGGCCGCCATCGCGCGGGCGGGAGCGGTCGTCGACACTGGCCGCGACGTGGACGCGCTGCGGACCCTGCAGCGCGCGGCCGGTGTCAAACGTCCCATTGCACTCGTCTCGACGACGGATGCGCTCGAGCCGGGCGTGTTTGGATTCCTGCGTCCGGTCCTGGTCTGGCCGCGCGTCATTGCCGAACGGCTGGACGAGCGGCAGATTGCGTCGATCCTCGCCCACGAAGTCGCGCACGTGCGCCGGCGCGACAATCTCATGGCCGCGCTGCACATGGCGGTGGAGGCGGTGTTCTGGTTCCATCCCCTCGTCTGGTGGCTCGGTGCGCGCCTGGTCGACGAGCGTGAGCGCGCGTGCGACGAAGCCGTCCTGCGATCGGGCAGCGAGCCGTCCGTGTACGCGCGGACGATTCTCATGGCGTGCCGCGCGTTCATCGAATCGCCGCTGCCGTGCGTGGCCGGCGTCACCGGATCGGATTTGCGGAGGCGGATCGAGCGCATCATGAGCGAGCTGCCGTCCGAGGCGCTCACGATCTGGAAGAAGACGTTGATCGCGGCGCTGCCGGTGGCCGCCGTGATTGCCCCGATCGTCATCGGCGTGATTGACGCGCCGCGGCTGCGGGCGGCATCGATGCGCGTCCGCCAGTCTGCGCAGGCGGCCGCCGTGAAATTCGAGGTGGCGTCGGTCAAGCCGAACAAGTCCTCGATCGGCAAGGTCGCGATTCAGACGCAGCCCGGCGGCCGGTTCGAAGCGGTGAATGTCACGCTGCGGCAGCTCGTGCGGTTCGCGTACCAGCTGCAGGACTCGCAGCTGTCCGGCGGACCGAAATGGCTGGACGACGACCGGTTCGACATCGTCGCGAAGGCGGACGGCGACGGGCTGGGCGAGCCGTTTGTGGCGGAGCGCACCGGTCAGCCGAGTCGTGCGCAGCTGATGCTGCGCGCGCTCCTCGGCGATCGGTTCAAGCTGCAGGTCCACACCGAATCACGGCAGCAGGCGATCTACGCGCTCGTGTTGGCGCGGCGCGGCGGCGAGCTCGGCCCGCAGCTGCAACGGTCGGACGTGGACTGCTCGGCGCCCGACGCCGACAAGCGCGAGACCATGAAAGCGAAGGCGAAGCCGCTGGGAGACAAGTCCAAGACCCAAACGACGACGGACGGCCCGCAGTGCGGGATTCGAATTTGGCCCGGCAACATGACGGGCGGCGGTGCAGGAATAGCGCAGCTGGGAAACAGCCTCGCGGCGATGGTCGGCCGCCCGGTCTTCGACAAGACCGACCTGGCGGGCACCTTCGATTTCACGTTGACGTGGACGCCGGATCAGATCCCACCGGGATTCGAGAAGAAAGGCGCCGCGATGGGTCTGCCGAAGATCGATCCCAACGGCCCGTCGATTTTTACGGCCATCCAGGAACAGCTCGGGTTGAAGCTCGATTCACAGAAGGGGCCCGTGGACGTGCTCGTCATCGATCGCGCGGATCATCCGGTGGAGAATTAGCCATGAAACAGAAGCTCGCGTTCCTCCTGCTCGCGCTCGTGCCCGCGCTCGTCGCCGCGCAGGCGCCGGGCCAGACGGGTCCCCAGTTCGAGGTGGCTTCGATCAAGCAGAACAAGTCGGGCGATGGCCGCGTGATGCTCGGCGTTCAGCCGGGCGGCCGGCTGACCGCGACCAACGTCACGCTGCGCATGCTGATTCGCAATGCGTATGCGCTGCAGGATTCACAGCTCGTCGGAGGACCGAGTTGGCTCGCCGACGATCACTACGACATCGTCGCGAAGGCCGAGGATGGTGGCGGCGTCGGCAATCCGTCCGCACCGACGCAGATCGGCAATCCGTTCGCACCGACGCAGAACGGAGAGCCAAGCCGCGGTCAGTTGATGATGCGTGCGCTCCTGGCCGAGCGGTTCAAGCTGGTCGTCCACGACGAAACGAAGGAGATGCCGATCTACGCGCTGATACTGGCGCGCAGCGACGGCAAGCTGGGGCCGCAGCTCAAAGTCTCGGAGACTGATTGCGCGGCGTTGATGGCCGCCGGCCGCGGGCGCGGCCGCGGACCAGGCATGCCGCCCCCGCCGCCAGGGCCGCCGCAGCCGGGCGCGCCACCGCCCCCGCCACCGCCATGCGGAATCCGGATTGGGCCTGGCAACATGGGCGTCGGCAGCGCGGGGATGACGCAAGTAGCGAACGCGCTGGCGCAGTTTGCGGGTCGCCTCGTCTTCGACAAGACCGGCCTCACCGGCAATTACGACTTCACGCTCACGTGGACGCCGGAACAGATTGCGAATCGTCCGCCGGGCGCGCCGGAGCCGCAGATCAACGGCGTCCCGATCGATCCGAACGGACCGTCGCTCTTCACCGCCGTGCAGGAGCAACTGGGTCTCAAGCTCGATTCGCAGCGCGGTCCGGTAAAGGTCCTGGTGATCGATCGTGTGGAGCATCCTACCGAGAACTGACGCTGCCGGTGCTGGGTGCTGCGTGCCAGGTGCTGGGTGCGCGGTGAGTGGTGCGCTGGTGCCGGGTGCGCGCGTGCGCTGCGCCACTCTCTTGTGTCTGCTCCTTGGCGGCCAGGCCGTTTGGGCCTCGGACCAGTACGGTCAGGTCACTTTTTCGAACCTGCCGGTACCTGGCGCGACGGTCACTGCGACCCGCGAGGGTGCGACGCGCGTCACGGTGACCGATCCGCAAGGCGTCTTCCACTTCGCCGACATCGCGGACGGTTCGTGGACGCTGCAGGTCGAGATGCTTGGGTTCTCGCCGGTCACGCGTGCCCTGGTCGTCTCCGCCGGCGCCGCGCCGGTGGTGGTGGCGCTGTCTGCGCTGCCGTTCGCCGACGTCGTGGCCAACGGCGCACAGCGCGTCGATGCGAAGGCGCCCGCGCCCGCGGCGGCGCTGGCGCCATCGCGCACGCAGCCATCGACCGGACCAGCCGCGCCGCCTGCTTCGTCCGGCGGTTTCCAGCGGGCGGCCGTGAATGTACCGGCGCGCGCGGCGTCTGATGCAGTCGTCGCAGGCGGGGGAGGGGAGGCCGATCGCTCCGGCGATGCGGCCGACGGGTTCCTGATCAACGGCAGCGTGAACAACAGCGCGGCGTCGCCGTTCGCGCAGCTCGCAGCGTTCGGCAACAATCGTCGCAACGCGCGGTCGCTGTTCAACGGCGGTCTTGGCGCGCTCCTCGGCAACTCGGCGTGGGGCGCGGCGCCGTACTCCTTCGCCGATCGGCCGACGCCGAAGCCGGAGTACAACGACGCGCAGATTGCCGGGTCGTTCGCCGGGCCGGTGAAACTGCCCGGCCTCCGGAATCGCGTCAACCTGTTCGGCGGCTATCAGCACACCGCGGACCACAACGCGACGACGCAGTCGACGCTGGTGCCGACGGCGGCCGAACGGCGCGGCGATTTCTCGCAGAGCGTCGATGCGTTCGGCCGACCCGTGCGCATCGTCGATCCGCTGACGGGTGCGCCGTTTGCCGGAAACGCGATTCCCGACGCTCGGATCAGTCCGCAGGCCGCCGCGTTGCTCCGCTACTACCCGGCGGCGAATCTCGATGGCGGCGGCCGCTTCAATTACCAGACGCCGGTCCTGACGTCGACGCTCCAGGACGCCGTGCAGCTGCGCTACATCGAACCGTTCACGCAGAAGACGCAGTTGTTCGGCAACGTTTCGCTGCAGCGGACGAAGACCGACGGGGCGAACGTGTTCGGGTTCGTCGATTCCACCGTCGTGTCGGGCGCCGATTTACCGGTGAACTGGTCGCACCGGTTTTCCCAATTTGTCTCGATGCGGCTCCGGTATCAGCACACGCGGCTGACGACGAACGCGACGCCGTACTTCGCGAACCGCGAGAACGTATCCGGTGATGCCGGCATCGCGGGGAACAACCAGGATCCGGCCAACTGGGGTCCGCCCACGCTGTCGTTTGCGAGCGGCCTTGCCGGCCTTGGCACCGGGCAATATGTCTCGAACCGCGATCGCACGCATGGCGGCGGCGGCGAGATGCTCTGGAACCACGGACGCCACAACGTCACCGCCGGTGGCGATCTCAGAGTGCGACACCTCGACATCGTGGCGCAGCAGAACGCGCGGGGCGCCTTCTCGTTCAACGGCGGCGCGAGCGGATCGGATTTCGCCGACTTCATGCTTGGCTTGCCGCACACGAGCACGATCGCGTTCGGGAACGCCGACAAGCTGCTTCGCGCGCGCAGCGCGGACGCGTACGTCACCGACGACATGCGTCTGACCCCGACGTTCACCGCCAACGTCGGTCTGCGATGGGAGTATGAATCGCCATTCACCGAAGCCTTGGGCCGCCTCGTGAACCTCGACGTGACGCCCGGTTTCACGGCGGCGCGCACGGTGATCTCCGGCAACCCGCTCCGTCCGGATCGACGCGGATTCCAGCCGCGCATCGGCGTTGCCTGGCGTCCCATTGCCGGTTCGTCGCTCGTCGTCCGTGGCGGGTACGGGATCTATCGCAACTCGGCGGTGTATCAGGGGCTGACGCTGTTTCTCGCGCAACAGCCACCGCTGTCCACGACCGCGAGCGTCGAGACGAGCGCCGCGCATCCGCTGACGCTGGCGAACGGATTCGCCGCCGCGCCAGCGGGAACGGCGAACACCTTCGCCGTCGATCCCGATTTCCGCGTCGGATTCGCGCACAACTGGCAGGTGCTCGCGCAGCGTGACCTGCCCGCATCGCTGACGCTCACCGCGACCTATCTCGGCACGAAGAGTGCCCACCTGATGCAGGAGTTCCTGCCGAACACGTATCCGATCGGCGCGGTGAATCTTTGTCCGACGTGTCCTGCGGGCTTCGTCTATCTGACGTCGAACGGCACGTCGACACGGCATGCGGGGCAGCTGCTGATTCGCCGCCGACTTCACAACGGGATGACGGCGTCGGCGCAGTACACGCTGGCGAAGGCGACCGACGATGCGGCGGCGGCGTTCACCGGGGCGAGCCTGAACGGCGCCGCGATTGCGCAGAACTGGCTCGACCTCGACGCCGAGCGTGCGCCGTCGAATTTCGATCAGCGCCACGTGCTGACGGCGCAGGTGCAGTACACCTCCGGCATGGGCCTCGGCGGCGGCGCGATGGCCGGCGGTGCGCGCGCGTCGATGCTCAAAGGCTGGACCGTCACCAGCCAGCTCACGGTGGGAAGCGGTCTGCCAATCACGCCGATCGTGCTGACGTCGGTGCCCGGTACGGGCGTGACGGGTACGATCCGCGCGGATCATCGCGCTGACGCCGACGCCGCACAGTCCGGGTATTACGCGAATCCCGCCGCGTTCACGGCGCCGATCGCCGGGCAGTGGGGAACAGCCGGCCGCAACTCGATTCGCGGTCCCGCGCAGTTTTCGATGAACGCGAGCCTCGGCCGCTCGTTTCTGTGGGGCGACCGCTACACGTTCGACTGGCGCTTCGATGCGACGAACGTGCTCAACCGCGTGACGTTCGCGAACGTCAACACGATTGTCGGCAGCCCGCAGTTCGGTCTGCCCCTTCAAGCGAACACGATGCGGAAACTGCAGACGAGCCTGCGATGGCGATTCTGAGCCGCCGTTCGCGCGTGTGGCGCCTCTGCCCAAAGTGGCGCAGGACTATGGTCCAGCGACTGGCTGCGATTCTCACCGCGGCACTCGGTGCGACCGTCGCGGCGCAGCAGCCGACGTTCCGCAGCGGTTCGCGCCTGACCATCGTCGACGTCACCGTCACCGGCAAGGACGGCAAGCCCATCGAAGGCCTGACCGCGAACGACTTCACGCTCACCGAAGACGGCGTGCCACAGGCGATCAGTCTCGTCGCCTTCCAACGCGTCGATAGTGCCGCGGATGCCCCCGCGGCCGATGCACCGCCGGTGCCGGAACTAGCGGCGGCGCCGCCGCCACCACGGTCCAACGTCGCGCCGACGGTTCAGCCCCAGATCTCGTCGTCACCCTCGGGCGACATCCGCTATCGCAACCGGCGGCTGCTCGTCCTCTACTTCGACCTCTCGGCAATGCCGCCGTCCGATCAGGCGCGCGCGTACGGCGCCGCGCGCAAGTTCATAGCGGAGCAGATCCGGCCGCAGGACCTCGTCGCCGTCATGACGTTTCAGGGCGGCGCCGTCCGGGTCAAGCAGGACTTCACCGGCGATCGCCAGACGCTGCGCGAAGTGATCGAGACGCTGATCTATGGCGACCAGCGCGACGCCAACGACATGCCCGATCAGACGACGGACGTCGGCACCGCATTCGGGCAGGACGACGCGGAGTTCAACATCCTCAACACCGACCGTCAGCTGTCGGCGCTGCAGACCGCCGCGACGATGCTTCGCAATCTGCCGGAGGAAAAGGCGCTCGTCTACTTCTCGAGCGGGCTGCGGCTGAATGGCGTCGACAACCAGGCGCAGCTGCGCGCGACGGTCAACGCGGCGATTCAGGCAAACGTATCGATCTTCCCGATCGACGCGCGGGGACTCGTGGCGGAAGCGCCGATGGGCGATGCGACGCGGCCGTCGCCGGGCGGTCTGAGCCTGCTGACGGGGCAGGCGGCGCAGACCATGATGAGCAATTTTCAGCGGTCGCAGGACACGCTGTACAGCCTGGCGAAAGACACCGGCGGCAAGGCGCTCTTCGACAACAACGACCTGTCGGTCGGCATCGTGCAGGCCGCGTTGGCCATCCGCAGCTATTACATTCTCGGCTTTACGAGCACGCACACGGCCCAGGACGGGAAGTTCCGGCGCATCAAGGTGACGTTGACGCGCGACCTCAACGCGGATCTGGGGTATCGGCAGGGCTATTTCGCCGACAAGACGTTCGCGAAGTTCACGGCCGCCGACAAGGAGCGTCAGCTCGAGGATGCGCTGATGCTCGAGAACCCTGTCACCGACATCAATCTCGCGATGGAGGTCAACTACTTCCAGTTGAATCGCGCCGAGTACTTCGTGCCGGTCTCAGTGAAGATCCCGGGCAGCGAGATCGCGCTGGCGCGCCGGCGCGGAGCGCAACGGACAGTCATCGATTTCATCGGCGAAGTAAAAGACGACTACGGCGTGACGATGCAGAACGTGCGGGACAAGCTCGACATCAAGCTGAGCGACCAGACGGCGGCGGAGCTCGCGAAGCGTCCCGTGCAGTACGAGACGGGATTCACGCTGCTCCCAGGGAAGTACGTCATCAAGGTGCTCGCGCGGGACGACGAGACCGGCCGGATCGGCACGTATCAGGCGGCGTTCACGATCCCGAACCTCAATCGCGAAGCGGCGCGCGTGCCGATCAGCTCCGTAGTGCTCAGCAGCCAGCGGCTGGCGCTCGCGAACGCGATCTACTCAGTCAAGAAGGACGTCGAGCGCGTGAACCCGCTCGTGTTCGAGGGGCAGAAGCTGCTGCCGAGCGTCACGCGCGTGTTCAGCCGCGGCCGCGACTTGTACGTGTTCCTGCAGGCGTACGAACGAGCCGAATCGGAGTCGCAGCCGATCGTCGCGTTCGTCACGTTGTTCCGGGGCGAAACCAAAGCGCTCGAAACTGCTCCGCTCGCCGTCACCGTCGACGAGGATGCGAAGGCGAAGGGCGCGTCGCTGCGGTTCAGCGTCCCGCTTGAGCAGGTGCCGCCGGGACGCTACGACTGTCAGGTGTCCGTGCTGCTGCCCGGTGCGTCGAAGGCGACGTTCTGGCGCGCTCCAATCGTCGTCGTGCCTTAGCCGAGCAGCTGTTTCGCGATGGTTTGCAGCTGAAGGTTTGACGTCCCCTCGTAGATCTGGCCGATCTTCGCGTCGCGATAGAGCTTCTCGACCGGATAGTCCTTCACGAACCCGTAGCCGCCGAACAGATTCACGGCGAGCGACGTGACGCGCTCGGCAACCTCCGACGAGAAGATCTTGGCCATCGCAGCCTCGGTCAGGAAGCTCTGACGTGCATCCCGGAGCCGTCCCGCGTTGTAGACCAGCAGCCTCGCCGCCTCCACGTCGGTGGCGGCGCGCGCCAGCTGATGCTGCACCGCCTGAAACTCCGCGACCGCCTTGCCGAACTGCTTCCGCTCCTGCGTGTACTTGATCGCGTGCTTCAGCGCACCATCCGCGAGGCCGACCATCTGCGCGCCGATGCCGATCCGTCCCTCGTTCAGCGTTTCGATCGCGACCTTGTAGCCTTTGCCGACCTCGCCGAGGACGTTGCCCCGCGGCACGGCGCAGTCCTCGAACAGCAGCTCGCACGTGCTGCTCGCGCGGATGCCGAGCTTGTCTTCCTTCTTCCCGACCGAGAAGCCTTCCATCCCGCGCTCGACGACGAACGCCGTGATGCCGCGATAGCCGGCGTCTGGATTGACGTTCGCGAACACGATGAACAGGTCCGCCTCGTTGGCGTTCGTGATCCAGAGTTTTTGTCCGCGCAAGACCCAGTCGCCGCCGCGCTCCGACGCGCGCGTGCCCAGGGCGAAGGCGTCGCTGCCTGATCCGGCCTCGCTGAGCGCGTAGGCGCCGACGGCATTCTTCGCCAGGCGCGGGAGGTAGCGCCGCTTGAGGTCGTCGTGGCCCCACCGAAGCAAGGCGTTGATGACCAGCGTGTTCTGGACGTCGACGAGGACGGCAATCGACGGGTCGACGCGCGACAGCGCCTCGATTGCGAGCACGGAATGGAAAAACGTGGCGCCGGCGCCGCCGAGGGCCTCGGGTATCTCGACGGCCATGATCCCGAGATCGAACAGTCTGTCGATGAGCTCGCGCGGGATTTTGGCGTGCTCATCCATCTCGCGCGCGAGCGGACGGATTTCGCGATCCGCGAATTCGTAGACGCTGTCGCGGAAGAGCGTCTCGTCTTCGGACAGTGTCGTCAGGGCCCGGCTCGCGACGGCTGTGTCGGGAGTAGTCACGCTCGAAATGTTAGCACCCGTCCGCGCTAAGATAGGGCATGGTCAGGCCACGGCCGCTTGCGGCTGGGATGGCGCTCGCGCTGACGCTCGCGATGTCGGGTCGCGCCGAGCAGCCGACGCAACCACCCGCCGGCCAGCAACAACAACAGCAGCAACAGCCGCCGCCACCCGCCGGACAGCCACCCCCCGATCAGCCGCAGCAGCCGCCGACGTTCCGCACCGGTATCAACTTCGTGCGCGTCGACGTGATCGTCAGCGACAACAAGACCGGCGCGCAGATCGCCGACTTGAAGGAAACAGACTTCGACGTCACCGAAGACGGCAAGCCGCAGAAGATCGAGGCGTTCCGCCTCATCAAGCTCGATGGTGGCATCTCGGAGGCGATCAAGGAGCCGCCGCGCGAGATCAAGACGGACGCGGACGAGGAGATGGAAGCGGCGCGCGAAGACGTGCGGCTGTTCGCGATCTTTCTGGACGACTATCACGTGCGCCGCGGCACGAGCCTCGCCGTGCGCAATCAGCTCACGCAGTTCGTCGAAAACAACATCGGGCCGTCCGACATGATCGGGCTGATGTATCCGCTCGAGCCGACGTCGGCGGTCCGGATGACGCGGAACCACTCCGCCGTGGTGCGCGGCCTGGCGCAGTTCACCGGGCGCAAGTACGAGTACGAGCCGAAGAACCAGTTCGAGGAAAACTACGCGCACTATCCGACCGAGACCGTCGAGCGCATTCGCAACCAGGTGTCGCTCTCGGCGATCCGCTCGCTGATCGTCCACATGGGATCGCTCAAGGAAGGGCGCAAGGCGCTCATCCTCGTGAGCGAGGGCTACTCGAATCTGCCCCCGCCGCAGATGCGCAACGCCGACGCCACCATGCCCGGCCTGGGGAACCCGGACGCGTTCAATCCGTTCGCCGGCGACAACAACCCGAACGAAGATCGCGCGCAGTGGATGGCGAGCCTCGACATGGAGTCGGACCTGCGCGAGATCTACGACCACGCGAACCGGAACAATGTGGCTATCTACACCGTCGACCCGCGCGGGCTGCCCGGCTTCGAGTTCGACATCAACGAAGGCGTCGGGTTGCGGACCGACAGCAAGTACCTCTCGTCGACGCAGGACACGCTGCGCACGCTGGCCGAGCAGACCGACGGCCGTGCGATCGTCAACCGCAATGACATCGCCGCCGGCATGAAACAGATCACGCGCGACTCCAGCGCGTACTACCTGATCGGCTACAACTCGTCGCAGGCGCCGGCCGACGGCAAGTTCCACGAGATCAAAGTTCGTGTGAAACGGGCGGGCCTGCAGGTGCGCTCGCGCAAAGGCTACTGGGCGCTCAACGCGGAGCAGACGGCGCGGGCGCTCGCGCCGCCGAAAGCCTCCGTACCGAAGCCCGTCGAGGTCGCGCTCGCGTCGGCTGTGGCTAGGCCGAGCAAGGCCGCCGTCGTGCGAACCTGGCTCGGCACGTCGCGCGGCGAGAACGGGAAGACGAAGGTCACATTCGTCTGGGAGCCGATCGTCCGGCCGCCGGGCGATCGAACCGCCGCCGGCGAGGAACCGTCGCGCGTCTCGCTCATCGCCGTCGCGCCCGACGGCTCGCCGGTCTATCGCGGCAAGATCGAAAGCACCTCCGCGCCGGCGGCAAACGGCGGCGCGACGGCATCTCAAGGGCCGAAAGGACCCGGGCGCGCTAGCTTCGATGCGACGCCCGGCAAGATCCAGCTGCGCATCTCGGTCGAGGGTGCAACCGCCGGAGTGCTCGACACTGAAATCCGCGAAGTCGACGTGCCCGACCTCACGCGGGCGCAGACCGTGTTCGGCACGCCTGAACTGTTTCGCGCACGGACCCTGCCCGAGTTCCAGAAGCTGAAGGCGGACGCCAACGCGATCCCCATGGCGATCCGGGAATTCAGCCGTTCCGATCGATTGATCGTCCGCATTCCGGCCTATGGACCGGCCGGCACGGCAGCGACGTTGAGCGTGCACCTGCTGAATCGCGCCGGTTCGGCCATGAGCGAACTGACGCCCGCTCCTGCGCCCTCCTCGGGAGAACAACAGGTGGAGCTGCCGCTGGCCGGTCTCGCCGCCGGCGAGTACGTCCTCGAGATCAAAGCCGCCGACGGCGACGCGAAGGAGCTGGTCGGCTTCCGCGTCACGAGCTGAGTCGCACGGTCCTCGGTCTCCGATGCGCGGCCCACTCGCGATACTTCTGACGACGGTGACGGTCGCTGTCCTTCCGGCGCAAGCGCCGTCCGCGCCGCCGGCAGGCGGCCACCGCGTCCACCTCGACGTGTTCGCCGCCGACGCGCGGGGCCGGGCCGTCGACGATCTCAAGCCGGCCGAGTTCGAGCTGCGTGAGGAGGGTGCGACGCAGACGCTCGACGCCGTCCGCCTCGTTCGAGACGAACCGCGGCTGTTCGCTATCTTCCTCGACGAGTACCACGTCGCCGCCGGCGCGGACACCGACCGCGCGCGCGATGCGATCGCGCGCTTCGTCGACAACGAGCTCGCCACGAACGATCGGGTCGTCGTCATGAAGCCCCTCGATTCGATCTTCGCGATCCGCTTCACGACCGACCGCGACACGGTGCGGCAGGCGATCCAGAGCTTCGCCGGCAGGAAAGGCGAGTACGCGCCGCAGAACGCTTACGAGCGGAACTACATCGCCGGCACGCCGGCGCGCATCGAGGCGGCGCGCACCCAGGTGGCGTGGTCGGCGATCAACGCGTTGGCGATTCATATGGGCGGGCTCGCCGCCGGGCGCAAGACGTTAATCGTCGTGAGCGAAGCGATGGCTACGCCGGAGCGATCGCGCGGGCAGGAGTTCCTGCCGACGCGCGATACCACCGTGCGATCGGCCAACCGCGCCAACGTCGCGATCTATCACGTCAACCCGGGCTCCGCGGCCGCGGGCGCCACCGCAGATGCGCTCGATACCGCCGCCATGGAGAGCGACGGCGCGTCCATCAACGACGACCTGGACGGCGGACTTCACCGCGCGGCGGCCGATGCGACACGCTATTACCTGTTGTCGTACACGTCGGCGCGTCCCGACGACGGCCGGTTCCACGAATTGCAGGTACGCGTCACGCGTCCCGGCATCCGGCTGAGGGCGCGCCGTGGGTTCGTTGCGGCGGCGCCCGACGAAGCGCTGCGCGCGACGCTCCTGGCGCACGCGAACGACCCGAAGCCGGCTGCTCCGGCGGAGCCGGCACCGCACGCGAGCCCGCTGATTCGTCCGTGGTTCGGGATCTCGCGCGGCTCGACGGGGAAGCTGCGCATCACGTTTGTCTGGGAGCCTGCCACGCGCGTGCCTGGCGATCGCAGTCCCGCGATCAAGGGCAGCCCGGCACGATTGACGCTCACGGCGCGGGGCGCCGACGGCAGCGTCCTGTTCGAGGGCCCCGTGGCTGCAACCGGCCCGGCCGTGATCGACGAGCCGGGCGCGACACCCGCGCGCGCCGTCTTCGACGCGCCGCCGGGACGCCTGCGCCTGCGCATGTCGATCGAGGACGTCACCGCCCGACCGCTCGATACCGACGTGCGCGACATCGCGATTCGCGAGATCAAGGGGGCCGTCGCGCTCGGCACGCCAGAGATTCTGCGCGCGCGCAACGCGCGCGAGTTCCGCTCGCTCGAGACGTCGAGCGCGGTGCCGGTCGCGGCGCGCGAGTTCAGCCGGACCGAGCGGCTGTTGATCCGCTTTGCCGCGTACGCGCCTCCCGGCACGCAGCCGACGCTGTCGGCCCGGCTCTTGAGCCGAATGGGTCAGCCGATGCGCGATCTCGCCGTCGCCGCCGCGGGCGAACCCGGCGCTGACAACGCGATCGACCTGCCGCTCGCGAGCCTGGCCGCCGGCGAATACATGGTCGAAGTCGCGGCCACCAGTCCGGCGGGCGATGCGAAAGATCGGATATCGTTCCGCGTGACGCCCTGACGCGCTCATGATCGCGATGCGCCGCTTCGCCGCGTTCCTCGGCGCGTGCCTCGTCGCAGCGAGCGCTCGCCCCGTCCAGGCCGCGGATCTCAAGGCCTTGGAGTTCCTCCTGGGCGACTGGGAGGCTGTCGCCACGCCGCCCGGCGAGAGCGGGGCCTTCATCTTCTCGCTCGCAGTGCAGGAGAAGGTCATCGTCCGGACCAATTACGCGCAATACCCTGCGCGCGACGCACAACCGGCGACGCGCCACGACGATCTGATGGTGATCTTTCCGGACGACGGTGCGCTGAAGGCCGACTACTTCGACAGCGAACAGCACGTCATCCACTACGTCGTCACGCCCCACGGGCCGACTGAGGTCGTTTTCGTGAGCGAGCCACGGCCCTCGGAGCCCCGCTACCGGCTCACGTATACGCTGGGCGCCGACAAACTGCTGAAGGGGACCTTCGAGATCGCGCCGCCCGGCGCAGCCGACTTCAAGCCCTATCTGACGTGGTCCGCGCGCAAGTTGAAGTAGCGTGGCCGCTGGACTACGCTAGCTCTTTACACACACACACACAGAGGAGGCAGGTTCATGGCGCTCAAGATCAATGACGTCGCGCCCGACTTCGAGGCCGACACCACGGAGGGGCACATCAAGTTCCATCAGTGGCTCGGCGATTCGTGGGGCGTGCTCGTGTCGCATCCCAAGGACTTCACGCCGGTCTGCACGACCGAGCTCGGACACATGGCGAAGATCAAGCCCGAGTTCGACAAGCGCAACGCGAAGATCATCGGCATCAGCGTCGATCCGGTCGAGAGCCACAAGCGGTGGTCGAACGACATCAAGGAGACGCAGGGGTACGCGCCGAACTACCCGATGATCGGCGACCCGACGCTGTCGATCTCGAAGCTCTACGGCATGCTCCCGGCCGAGGCAGGCGACACGTGCGACGGACGCACGGCCGCCGACAACCAGACCGTGCGCAACGTGTTCCTGATTGGCCCCGACAAGAAGATCAAGCTGCTCCTGGTCTATCCGATGACGACGGGCCGCAACTTCGACGAGATCCTGCGCGTCCTCGATTCACTGCAGCTGACGGCGAAGTACAAGGTGTCGACGCCGGTCAACTGGAAGCAGGGAGAGGACGTCATCATCGCCGGCTCGGTGTCGGACGAAGAGGCGAAGAAGACGTATCCGCAGGGCTGGCAGTCGCCGCGGCCGTACATCCGCATCGTCCCGCAGCCGGGCACCGAACGCGTCTGAGCAGGCTCGACTTACTCGTTCCGTAATATCGCGGCGGGGTCCGTTCCGAGCACACGCGATCCCGCGACGAACGCCGCCGCGACTCCCGTCATCCACAACAGCCCGGCCGCAGCGGCGAGCGTCGGGCCATCCGCCGCACCGACGCCGCGCAGAAGCGACGTCAGCGCCCGGCCCGCACCAAGCGCCCCGATCGCACCTCCAAACGCGCCGGCCGCCAGGAGGACGACGCTCGGCCTGATCACGGTCCACAAGACGTCGCGCTCCGAGGATCCCAGCGCCACCCGAATCGCGATCTCGCGCCAGCGCGCTGTGACCTCTCCGGACACGAGGCCATAGACGCCGACGATCGAGAGCAGCACGGCGAGCGCAGCGAAGACCAACGCGAGCTCGGTCGTGAACCTGGCGAGCGCGCGGCTTTCGGCGAGCATGTCGGCAACCGGCCGCATGCGATCCAGCGCGAGAGCCGGCGCCGCTGCGCGCAACTGTTCGGTCAGCAGCGGCACCACGGCCCGCGGATCACCGCGAGCCGACACCACCAGGTACCCACCGCCAAGCGCCACTTGCTCGGTCGGCACGTAGAGCGCCGGCCGCTCGGCTTCGCCGGCCGGCGTGGTGTCGCCGACGACGCCGACGATCGTGACGGGCGCGCGCACGAGCGGTGTCGTCAGCCGAACGCCTACGGCGGCGCGTCCGCCAAGCACATCACGGAGAAACGTGCGGTTCACGATGGCGACACCGGCGGCGTTCCGCGAGTCTGACGCCGCGAACGCGCGCCCTGCGAGAATCGGAATCCGCACGGTGTCGAAGTACTGCCAGCTGACAGGGCGCAGGACGGACGGCACCGCCGCCGCCGACTCGCCGACGATGCGCACCGGCGCCCTGATGCCCGCGACCTGCGTCGGGAGGCGCATCGCGACCGCGGCCCGCCGAACGCCGGGGACGCTTTCCGTCGAAGCGATCAGCGTTCGAAACAGCTGCTGCGTATCTCCGGGGAATCCACCGCGCAGGAACACGTCCACGGCGATCAGATCGTCGGGCGCGAAACCGTGGTCGATCGCCGCGAGATGCTGCAGGCTGCGCATCAGCAGCCCCGCGCTCGCCGTGAGCACGACGGCGAGGGCAACCTGCGCGAGTACGAGTCCGCGACGACCCCGCGATCGCGGCGCCACGCGCTCGGATCCGGCGCGATCGAACGCCCCTCGCGAAAAGCGTATCGCGGGGACGATGCCGACCGCGAGCCCGGTGACGAGCGTCGCGCCGGCGGCCATCACGAGAATGCGGCGGTCCAGCACGATGTCGGCGAGGCGCGGGACGCCCGCCGGCGCAATGGCGAGCAGCGCCCTGAGCGTCCATTGGCCGAACAGCAATCCGAGCGCGCCGCCGATGGCGGCGAGCACGACGCCTTCCGTGAGCAACTGCGCGGCGAGGCGGACCCGCGTCGCGCCGAGGGCGCCGCGCATCGCGATCTCGCCGGCGCGGTCGGCGCTTCGTGCTGCCAGGAGGGCGGCGACATTCGCGCACGCGATCCCGAGCACCAGCAGCGTCGCCGCGAAGACGGCGCTGAGGGCCGCGTGCACGTCGCGGACGCTCGTGCGCTGCACGTCCTCGACCCAGGCGGTCCGCGTATTTCCCGACGCGCTCCGCTCCAGCGCCGCCATCTCGCTGCTCGCGGCGGACACGGTCGCCTCGTCGCGCAGGCGGCCGAGCATGTCCAGATCGCGATCCTGGTCGCGACGTTCGTCGCTCGTCGATGGACGCCAGATGTCGGACTCCGAGGGGTACCCGCGCGCGGCGACGCCGATCACGGTGTATGGCGCTCCTTCAATCGTCACGATGCGGCCGGCGATCGCCTGGTCGGCGAGAAACGCTCGCTGCCAGACCGCGCGGCTCAGGACGACAACGGGAGTACCGGCCCCGATTTCCTCCGCGCTGAAGGTGCGCCCGATGTCGGCGTGGATGCCGATGGTGCCGAAAATGTCGCCGGAGACGCGCGTGACGACGGCATGAACGGGGTGGATGCCGCCGCCGCCAATCACACGGGTCGCGCTCGAGAACCCGGCGCTCTGATGAAACACGGTCGAGGCGCGCAGCGTGTCGAATTCCGCGTGCGTCAG
>Ga0075425_100001761_pt1 | contig 21303 bp, 20 predicted proteins | sample SoiMethybrSBSTD4_FD_75300 | JGI IMG/M metagenome (GOLD analysis project Ga0075425, IMG submission 75300) | Bulk soil microbial communities from a Populus tree surrounding site in Tennessee, USA - Soil MetaG P. TD hybrid SBSTD4 | ecosystem: Environmental > Terrestrial > Soil > Tree plantation... | reverse complement strand
GTGGCGGGATGGTGGGGCGACCGCGCGATCGGCGTCGAGGTCCGGTGCGACGCAGAGCGGCGCTGGTGGCTCAACGACGTGGCCTGCCCCGCGGTGACCGGTTGCCTGGATCTCGATCTCGCCTTCACGCCCGCCACGAATCTCCTGCCCATCCGCCGTCTGGGACTCGTGTCGGGCGAGTCCGCCGCGGTGCGCGCGGCCTGGCTGAGCCTTCCCGGGCTCAGCCTGGAGCTTCTCGAGCAAGTCTATCGGCGCACGGGCGAGGCGATCTACGCCTACGAGAGCGACGGAGGGCGATTCACCGCCGAGCTTTCCGTGAGCGGAGACGGCTTCGTCACGCGCTACCCGGGGCTGTGGGAGGCCGAGCCGGGTAACTAAAATAGCCTCGCATCTTCGCCATCATCCGGAGCGCGAGACGGCCGGGTCCTCTCGTCGATGCGCATTAACCAGGCTGTCCGATTCACGAGTGCCGTAGGTGCGACCGGCCGGGTGGCGTCGGGGGAGGGGTGCCCTCAGGCGGAGTGGGACCCCCCTCGTCTTGCACGCAGCCCGCGGGGCTGCGATTCAGGCGAGCGGGTGACGCAGCATGAGGGCACCCCTCCCCCCGGCGACAGGACCCGGCCGCCTCGCGCTCCGTGTGTCGATGAACGGGCAGACGCTAGCGCGCGTTGTGGAAGATGACGCCCAGGGTGTAGCGCTCGCCGGCGAGGAGGCGGCTCACCCCGTGGCGCATCGCCGCGCGATAGGCGCCGCGCGCGCCCCTGACCGGCCGGTGACGCGTGGTGAAGATGACCGCCTCGCCCTGCTCGAGATGGACCACGCTCCCGCGCGACTGGGCGCGCGGCCGCTGCTCCACGAGCAGGAACTCGCCTCCCGCGAAGTCCTTGCCGGGCTCGCTGAGGAGCACGGTGAGCTGGAGGGGAAAGACCACGTCGCCGTAGAGATCCTGGTGCAGGCAGTTGTAGCCGTCGGGCTCATAGCGGAGGAGAAGCGGCGTGGGCTTGCGCTGCCCGCGTCGCGCGCAGAGGGCGAGGAGCCCCGCGAGGTCGGCGGGATGGCGCACGCGCGTCCGGAGCGCGCTCTCCCAGCGGTTCGCCACGAGGGCCAGGGGCGGATAGGCGTGCTCGCGCAGCTCGGCCACGAGTGGCGGCAGGGGATCCGCGAGGTACTTGTACTCGCCGATCCCGAAGCGGAAGCGCGCCATGTCCACGCGGCTCCGGAAGCGCGCCTCATCGTGATAGAGGGAGCGGAGCTCCGCGCACTCCGTCGCGGTGAGCAGAGGCGGGGTGCGCCCGTAGCCCCACTCGTCGAGAGAAGCGCCGAGGGCGGGCCAGTCGAGCCCGGCCAGCCGCTCGGCCACCGATCCGCTCATGCCGCCTCGGGCTTGCAGACCTTGCAGGGCCGATATCCGATCGAGCGCGCGTCGTCCACCGAGGCGAAGACCACGCGGTTGTCCGGCCGCATGCGACGGCCGTGGATGCAGCCGACGCGGCACACGATGTGCGTGCTCGTGCACCCCTCGTACACCGGCGTGGTGCGCTCGAGGGAGAGGAGCCGGCTCTTCACGTCCGTGCCGAAGAGGTAGCCGCCGAGCCCCCCGCCCGTCTGCAGCACGCGATGGCACGGCACGATGAAGGGCACGGGGTTCCGGCCGAGAGCCGTGCCTACCGCGCGCACCGCGCGGGGGTGGCCGATGCGCTGGGCGACCCACGCGTAGGGCCGCACCTCGCCAAACGGGATGCGGCGGGCCGCCGCCAGCACCTTCTTCTGGAAGTCTGGCGCCTCGCTCAGGTCGACGGGCACGGAGAAGAAGGCGCGCTTGCCCTGGAAATACTCGGACAGCTCCTCGCGGGCCTGCTCGGCAAGCCGGCGCGCCGCCGCGGAGGCGGCCTGCGGCAGCCGCTCCGCCCGGATCAGGGACACACCCTGCGGGGTGGTCTGGATGGAGAGCGAATCCAGGAGCCGCGTCGTCTGCCGCGCGGAGTCCCGCGCCGCCTGCAACACCCGCCGGGCCAGATCGCCCGCGTCCGCCGCGGGCTCGAAGTATCGCATGAGGATCTCGTCCACGCTGTCTCGCTTCATGCCGCTCCTCCCTTCGTCAGCGCCGCCCGCAGCAGGCTCTTGCCCCGCTGGAGCTGGCTCTTCACCGTGTTGATCGAGATGCCGCGGATGCGCGCCAGCTCTCCATAGGAGAGCCCGTCCACGTAGCGGAGGGCGAGGAGCACGTGCGCCTCCGTGGGCACGCGGCCGAGGGCCCGGCGCAGATCGAGATGCTCTCCCGGCGGATCGGGACGCACGGGCGGCTCGAGCTCCGCGCGGCGGCTCCGGCGCCGTCTCAGCTCGTCCACGCAGACGTTGGTGAGGATGCGATAGAGCCAGGTCGACACCGCCCATTCCGCGCGGTAGGTTCCCGCGCCGAGATAGCACTGCAGCAGCGCGCGCTGCACGGCGTCCTCGGCATCTGCGCGCGAGCCGAGCAGCCGCCGCGCCACCCCGAGCAGCCGGCCGCCGTAGCGGCCGACCAGCTCCGTGAAGGCCGCCTCGTCGCCCTTGGCCACCCGTCCCATCAGTCGTCGTTCCTCGTCCATGGCGTTCACTCACCCGGGTATACGCAGGAGAGGAGCGGAATGGGCGGAAGCGGGAAGACGGCTCCGGCGGTGCGGACGTGACGGCGCTACGCGCGCTCGACCCGGACCTTGGTTCCCGCGCGCACCTCCTTGAACACGGTGGGATCGCCCACGATCTTGCCGAAAACGTTCACGGGGCTGGCGGGCCGGATCTCCTGGCCTCGGCTCATGGGCGTGGGACCGAAGAAGATGCAGAAAGCGGTGCCGGGCGGCCAGTAGCCTAGATCGCCCATCTCCACGGTCTCCAAGGCCCGCTCGGGCTTGGCCTTCACGGGAATGGAGAAGTAGATCTCATCGCCCCATGTTTCGCCCGCCACGGTGAGGGGGAGCGCGTCCCACACGAGCCGCGCCGTCTCCGAGTCGTCGAGGAGCGCGTCGGCGGCCACCGAGCCGGCGGTGATACGGATGCGCCGCGGAGTCATCGGCGGCAGTGTAGTCGCGGCGCGCGCAGCGGGCAACCGTCAGCCACCGCGTCGCCTCCGGTACGCGGCGAGCCTCGTCTCAAGGGCCGCGCGGTCGGGCACGCCCGCCGCTCCTGCCGCCTCCACCGACGCCGCGCCTGCGCACGCGGCCAGCGCCGCGGCCTCCCAGGCGTCGCCGGATTGCTGGTACTCGATGAGGAGCGTGGTGGCGAACACGTCACCCGCTCCGGTGGGGTCGACCTCGGTGGCCGCGTCGGCCGTCACGTGGTACGGCTCGCCGTTGACGTAGAGGGTGGCCCCGCGCCGTCCGCGCGTGATGGCCCCCAGCGGCACCTGATGCAGCCACCGCACCGCCGTCTCCTCTGAGCCGCCGAGGTCCTCCTCGCTGAGCACGAGGAGCTGAGCGCGGGGCAGCACGGCATCCGCGTCCTCCCACGGCTGCGGCCTCATGAGGCCACCCGCCTTGCGCTTCCGCATCCATCCCTGGGGGAGCACGGCGACCGAGGCATCGTCGAAGGCGCCGGCCAGCGCGGGATCCACCTCGTTGGCCACGGGACCGAGAAGAGCGAGGGGCGCCTTGCTCCAGGCCGCGGGGAGCTGCTCCGCCTCCAGATCGACGGCGCGCGAGAGCAGCGTGAGGGTGCGCGTGCCCTGCGACTCGCCTACCCGATAGCGAGTGGTCTGCGGCGACGGCACCACGTGGACCTCGATGCCGTCCGGGAAGATGTCGAGCGGATAGTCGGCGGCCGTGGCGGTGAGGAGACCCACCCCCAAGCCGAGGCGGCGCGCGGTGAGGGCGGCGTAGTAGGCGGAGCCCCCCGGCCGGATCCCCGACGGCGTCTCGTCGAAGGTAACGTGGCCGATGGCGACGAGATCGATCATGGCTTTTCCCTCCCCGCGGCGGGAAGGGCGGGATCAGAGCTCCAGCTGCTTGGCGATGATCTCCTTCATGACCTCGGAGGTGCCGCCGCCGATGGTCATGAGTCGCGTGTCGCGGAAGAAGCGCTCGATGGGGTACTCGCGCATGTAGCCGTAGCCGCCGTGGAGCTGCACGCAGTCGTAGGCGACCTTCTGCGCCATGTCCGCGGTGAAGAGCTTGACCATGGAGATCTCCTTCACCGCGTCGGCGCCCTCCGCGAACTTGAGGCAGGCGGAATAGGTCAGGGCCCGGCCCGCCTCGATGAGGGTAGCGAGATCGGCCAGCTTGTGCCGCACCACCTGCTTCTTGGAGAGCGGCGAGTCGAAGGCCTGGCGCTCCTGCACGTAGGCGATCGTGTCCTCCAGGGCGCGCCGGCAGCCCGCCACCGAGTGGAGCCCCGCCACCAGGCGCTCGCGCTGGAACACGCGCATCACCTCGTAGAAGCCCACCCCCTCGCGGCCGAGGAGGTTCTCCACGGGCACCCGCACGTCCTGGAAGGCGAGCTCCGCGGTGTCGGAGGCGCGCATGCCCATCTTGTCGAGCTTGCGGCTGACCGTGAGGCCGGGAGTGCCCCGCTCCACGAGGAACATGGAGATCCCGCGGTGCCGCTTGCCGTCCGTCTCCCCGGGCTGCAGGCGGGCGGCCACGAAGTAGAGGTCGGACACGACCCCATTGGTGATGAACATCTTGGAGCCGTTGAGGACGTAGTGGTCGCCCTCGCGCACCGCGCGCGTCTTGATGGCCGCCACGTCGGAGCCGCCGCCCGGCTCGGTGACGGCGATGCAGCAGACGCTCCGCCCCGCGCAGATGCCGGGGAGATAGCGCTCCTTGAGCGCCTCGCTGCCCGTCCAGTAGAGATGCGGCGAGGCCATGTCCGTCTGCACGCCCACCGCCATGGCCAGGGAGCCGGAGCGCGAGCGCGCCATCTCCTCGCACAGGACCATGGTGGTGAGGAAGTCCGCTCCCGCCCCGCCGTACTTCTCGTCGTACTCCACCCCGAGGAAGCCGAGCTCGCCCAGGCGCGGCCAGATGGACCGGGGGATCTGCCCCGCCTGCTCCCACTCCTCGATGTGCGGCTCCACTTCCTTCTCCACGAAGGCGCGTACCGACTGCCGGAACATGTCGTGCTGCTCGCTGAAGATCTTCATCGCGCGTCACCCCACCGGGCCTTGACGGCGTCGCGGTCCACTGCACCCTCCGCCGTGCGGGGTACGGCCTCCGTGAAGACCACCACGTGCGGGCGCTTGAAGCGCGCGATCCGTGACGCCACGAAGTCGCTCACCTGCTCCGCACTGTACCGGCTTCCCGCCACCTCCACCACCGCCTTGATCGCCTCGCCCCAGCGCGCGTCGGGGATGCCGTACACGCAGACGCCGCTCACCCCCGCCATCTGCATGATGACCGTCTCCACCTCGGCGGGGTAGACGTTCTCGCCTCCGGGCTTGATCAGCTCCTTCTCGGGCTTGCGCTTGACGTAGTGGAGGAAGCCGTCGGCGTCGAAGCGCCCCACGTCGCCCGTGTGATGCCAGCCGTTGCGGAAGGTGTAGGCGGTCACGTCGGGCTGGTCGAAGTAGCCCTGGAAGACCAGGGGCCCACGCACCACGATCTCCCCCGCGGTGCCCGTAGGCACCGGGCGGTCGTAGTCGTCCACGATGGCGACCTGGCTCATAGGTACCGGGCGTCCCGCGGCGCCGGGGCGCTCCGCGACGCGCTGGAGGCTCACGAACCCGCTCGTCTCCGACTGGCCGAAGCCGGTCCAGAACTGCGCGCCCGTCTCCGCGTGGAGGCGCTCGATGGTCTGCGGCGTGTCCAGCCCGGAGACGTGGCGAAGGCTCGCGAGCCGACTCCCCTGCTTGGCCGCGGCATCCAGCAGGCTCAGGAGCACCGGGGGAAAGTCCGAGACGTGGGTGATGCCGTGGCGGTCGATGAGGCGCACCGCCTCCTCCGCGTCGAAGCGCGGCACGAGGACGCTGGCGCCTCCCGCGTGCATGTGGGCGAGGCTCATGCCCAGCGCGGTGATGTGGAAGAGGGGCAGGGCGAGCAGATAGCGGTCGGCGGCGGAGAGTCCCATGGCCGCCATGGCCGTCAGGTTGGCCGTCACGACGTTGCCGTGGGTGAGTACGGCGCCGCGGGGCACCACGTCTACCGCCGCGGTGGAGATGGCGGCGAACGGGTCGGCGGGCGAAACCTGGGCGGGCGCAACCTCCCGCGACGACGTGAAGAGCGAATCGAACGAGGTGAAGCCCGCCGCGGCCGGGCCGCCGAACTGATACCAGTGCGGCAGCTGCCGCTTGCTCTCGGGCCACCCCGCCACCACGGGCAGCGTGGAGGCGTCGGCCACCATCATCTTCGGCGAGGCGCGATCGAGCAGGCGCGCCACCTCCTCCGCGGTGAGCCGCCAGTTGATGGGATAGGCGAGGATGCCCTGCCGCGCGCAGGCCCCGTAGAGGACGAGGTAGGCGGTGTCGTTCTGGGCGAGGATAGCGATGCGATCGCCGGCGCCGATGCCGAGAGCGGCCAGGCCTCCCGCGAGAGCATCCACGCGCGCCTTGAACTCGCGGAAGGACAGCGTCTGCTCGCCCTGGATCAGCGCGGGCGCCGCGCCGTGGAGGGCGGCCCCGCGCGCGATCATGTCGTAGACGGTGAAGCCCTGCACGCTCATGGCCGACTCCCGCCTCCTCTACTGGCCGACGATGTCTTTTTTCATCCCGCCCAGGGCCGCCAGGAGCTCCTCCTGCTCCTTCGCTCCGACCTTGAACTTGTTCAGGCTCTTGACCAGGTCCTCCACGGTGGCGTTCCACTCCGCCTCCGTGATGCCCATGCCCTTGTGCACCGTCTTCATGTCCTGGCCGAGATAGGCACAGGGCCCGCCCGTGGCGTCGCAGATCTGGTCGGCGAGATTGGTCTGCAGCTTGGCCACCCGCGCCGCGTCGAGACCCTTGAAGCGGCTGTTCACCCGCGGATCGGCGGCCATGGTCGCCACGAAGTCGTCCACGATGAGCTTGATGTTCTCGCGGCCGCCCAGGCGCTGATAGAGCGTCGGGCCGGAGGCGGCCGGCTCCGGCGGGGCGGAGGAGGCGCAGGCGTTGAGGAGCAGGGCCGCCACCGGGACGAGGATGGCTCGGGTCAGGGCACGCATCGGGACTCCTCCTGGGCGAGAGCTGCGGTTAGCTCAGCCAGCGTTTGCGGCGCTTGTAGTGCTTGACGTCCCGGTAGGACTTGCGGGCGCCGACCTCGGTGAGCCCGAGATAGAACTCCTTGATGTCCGCGTTGTCGCGGAGCTGGTCCGCGGTGCCGTCGAGAACGATGCGGCCGTTCTCCATCACGTAGCCGTGGTCGGCGATGCCGAGGGCGAGGGCGGCGTTCTGCTCGACGAGGAGCACGGTGAGCTTCTGCTCGCGGTTCAGTCGCTGCACGATCTGGAAGATCTCCTCCACCAGCATGGGGGCGAGGCCCAGCGAGGGCTCGTCGAGGAGGATGACCTTGGGGTCGGACATGAGGGCACGGCCGATCACGAGCATCTGCTGCTCGCCGCCCGAGAGATAGCCGGCCTGCACGGCGCGGCGCTCCCGGAGGCGAGGGAAGTACTCGTACACGTGCTCGATCCCGCTGGCCAGGCGGTGCCGGTCGGACTGGATATGGGCGCCCACCACGAGGTTCTCCTCCGTCGTCAGGTGCTCGAACACGCGGCGGCCTTCGAAGACCTGCACGACGCCGCGCCGGACCACTTCGTACGGAGTCAGCCGGTCGATGCGTTGCCCGCCGAGCTCGATGTGCCCCTTGGTCACCTCGCCGCGCTCCGTCCTGAGCACGCCGGACACCGCCTTGAGAGTGGTGGTCTTGCCGGCGCCGTTCGCACCCAGGAGCGTGGTGATCCCGCCCTCGCGGACCTCGAGCGACACCCCTTTGAGCACAAGGATGACGCCGTCGTAGATCACCTCGACGTTGTTCAGGTTGAGCATGTCGTCGTCGCATCGGAGGGGGCACGGTGCCCCCTCCGATGCACTCCTCCCGCGGACGGCGTTACTTGGCCGCCGCCTCCTTGATGTGTTTGGCGACCACGTCGGGATAGGCCGAGAACCAATCCGTCACCTTCTCGAACTTGCCTCCCTTCACCTGCCAGATCTGCACGAGCCCGCCACCCTCGTGGTCGGTGGAGGTGATCTTGAGAGGCGGCACCAGGCCACCCAGGGTGAAGTTGTTGATCTTCTCGAAACCGGCCTTGGTGTCCACCCCGGTGATCTTCCCGTCCGGCTTAGCCTTGAGGGCATTGCGGATGGCCTCGATGTGAACCGCCGCCACCAACACCCCCCGGTTGTAGTACACGGACGAGGCCATCTCCTTGGGCGCGGGCTTGCCCTCCTTCTTGTACATCTCCCGGATCTCGTTCAGCACGGGATAGTCGTGCCCCACCCCGGCGAACTGCATGGTGTAGTAGCCCTCGGCCACGCCGAAGCCGCCCGCCGCGTCGATGTTGACCTCGGCCGATCCCCACACGAGGGAGATCACCTTCTTCAGGGGATACCCCTTGCTCTTGAACTCCTTGATCGACACGGCGGGGGCGCCGCCGAACAGGTGCGCGATCACGAAGTCCGGCCGGAAGCGCTGCGCGATGTCGAGGACCTGGGCGCCCATCTCCACCCCCGGGGGCGGCACGGCGAAGGTCTTGAGCTGGAAGCCCTCGCGGGCCGACAGATCCTCGAGGACCTCGATGGGCTCGCGTCCGGCCGGGTTGTCGTAGAAGATGTAGGCGATCTTCTTGCCCTTGAGGCTCCCGCCGAGCTGCTTCTTCACGAAGTCCACGGCCGCCGCGCCCTGCGACCAGTAGGTAGCGGCAATGGGGAAGATGTAGGGGTAACGGACGCCATCGGCGGCGGCCGCGCTGCCGAAGCCTGGCGATGTCCCAGGGATCCGGTCCTCGTTGAGCTTGGCGGCCAGGGCGTAGATCTGTGGCGTGCCATACACCGAGATGGTCACGGCGCCTTCCTTCTTGTGGCGCTCGTAGGATTCTACGGCGGGCGGCACCTTGTACTCGTTGTCGATCTCAGGGGCCTTGATCTTGTGTCCTTCGACCCCGCCCTTGCTGTTGATGAGGGCGATGTAATCGTGGAAACCGGGGCAGAGGACGGTGCCCACGATCTGGGTCGGCCCCGTCCGGTCGCACTGCATACCGATGACGATCTCGCCCTTGGACTGGGCGTGGGACGGCTCGGGTGCGGTCAGGCTGCCCGCCACGATGAGTGCCGTCACGATGGCCAGAAGTTGTCTCATGAGTATTGCTCCTTTCCTCGCGTACCTCAGTACGCGAATGGCCAAATGCGGAAGTAGTTGCGGATATTCCGCCACAGGCGATTCAGCCCCTCGGGCTCGACGATCAGGAAGAAGATGATGAGGGCGCCGAACATCATGAGGCGGAGGTTGGGGATGAGGTTGAGCACGGTCTGGGGAGCGAAGAAGAGTCCGCCGAACGCTTCCATGGCATAGCGGATCGCGATGGGGAGGAGGGTGACGAAGGCGGCGCCAAAGATCGAGCCCAGCACGGAGCCGAGTCCCCCGATGATGATCATGGCGAGGTAGTCGATGGAGACGCCGATCTGGAACTGCTCGTAGTTGGCGATGCCGAGGTAGTAGGTGTAGAGGACGCCGGTGACCCCCGCGTAGAACGAGGAGATGGCGAAGGCGAGCAGCTTGTAGCGGAAGATGTCGATGCCGATGATCTCGGCCGCGATGTCCTGGTCGCGGATGGCGATGAAGGCGCGCCCCACCCGGCTCCGCACGAGGTTGAGGGTGCCCACGATGGCGAGGACCACGAACACGAGGAGGAAGAAGTACATCTGGCGCTGGCTCGAGAGGACGAAGGAGCCGAGCCGCGGGCGCGGCACGTCGATGGAAGCCTGCACCCCGCCGCTGATGAAGGTGACGTGGTTGATGGTCCACTCGATGATGAGCTGACCGGCGAGGGTGGCGATGGCGAGGTAGAGCCCCTTGATGCGCACGGAGGGCATGCCCACCACCGCTCCCACCAGGGCGGCCATGAGCCCCCCCGCGAGGAGATTGACGGGCCAGGGGGAGCCGAGACGGATGGCCAGATTGGCCGCGGTGTAGGCGCCCACGGACATGAAGGCCCCGTGCCCGATGGACACCTGCCCTGTGTAGCCGACCAGGATGTTGAGACCTAGCGCGCCGATGACGGCGATCCAGACGAGATTGGCGAGGGACAGATAGTACTGGTCGAGGGCAAGGGGGATGACGCCGAAGAACAGCACGGCCACCGCCGCCACCGTCCAGCGGGCGATGGGCAGCGGATAGAGCGCCATGTCCGCCTCGTACGTCGTCTTCAGCACCCCCGACTCACGATGGAACATGCGCTCTCCCTTCCCTACGCCCCGTGTCCCTCACGCCCCGTGCGTCTAGCGCGATGAGAAGGGTCCAGATGCGAGGCGCCGCCCGATGGCCGCACGCGAGGCGTAGTCTCTCTACGTTGAGCGTGCGGCCGAGGGCGGCAACGAAGCAGATGGGCCCTTATCATCGCGCTAGACTCTCTCGATGATTCTCTTGCCGAAGATGCCGTAGGGCCGGACCATGAGGGCGAGGATCATCAGGACGTAGGGGGCGAAGTCCTTGGTGCCGCCCCCCACGTAGGGATCGACGTATCCCGCCACGATGTTCTCCACGATGCCCACGATGAGCCCACCGATGACCGCGCCGGGGATCGAGTCGAGCCCGCCCAGGATCACCACGGGAAACACCTTGAACCCCACGAGGGAGAGGTTGACGTCGACGCCGAGCAGGTTGCCCCAGATGATGCCGCCCAGGGCCGAGACCACGCCCGTCATGGCCCAGGCGAGGCCGAAATAGCGTTCCACGTTGATCCCCATGGCCATGGCCACCTGCTGGTTGTCGGCCACCGCCCGCATGGCGATGCCCTTGCGCGACCAGAGGAAGAACCAGCCGAAACCCGTGATGAACACGATGCTCACCGCCGCGCCCAGGAGCTGGATGGGCGGGATGAACAGGGGCCCGATCACGAACGGCTCGTCGCTGATGGGCAGGGGCAGGGACTTCGTCCCCGCCCCGAAGAAGGTGGGACCCACCCCGCGCAGGATCGAAGCGAGGCCGATGGTGGCCATGACCACGGCAATCACGGGACGGCCGATGAGCCTGCGCAGCACGACCCGCTCCAGGGCGAAGCCGAAGACGATCATGCTGGCGAGCCCCAGGACGATGGCGACCCAGAGGGGCGCGCCGGCTGTACTGATGGCCAGGGCGACCACCAGCCCCGCGATCATCACGAACTCGCCCTGAGCGAAGTTCACCGCGTCCGTGGCCTTGTAGACGAGCACGAACCCCAGGGCGATGAGGGAGTACATGAGGCCGATGAGCACGCCGTTCGAGAGGAGGAGGAGGAGGAATCCGAATTCTTCAGACATGAACGGGTGCCCTCTCCACGTCCTCGATGTGGACCCGCGATTGGATCGACGCCTGCCGTCCGTCCTCATAGGTGATGGTGGTGGTGAGCTCGACCTCCCTCGCCCCGCGGTAGAAGGCGTCGAGCACCGCGGCATACTTCTCCGCTACGAACCGCCGCCGGACCTTGCGAGTGCGGGTCATCTCCGCGTCGTCGGCCTCGAGGTCCTTGGTCAGGAGGAGGAAACGACGCACCTTGGTGGCGTCGGGTAGCGTCTCGTTCCCCTTCCGGATCTCGCCCGCGATCAGCTCCCGCACCTCGGCCTTCTGCGAGAGATCCATGTAGGAGGTGTAGGCCAGCCCGCGCCGTTCTGCCCAGTTCCCCATCGTGCCGAGGTCGATGGCGATCATGGCCGCCACGAACGGCTTCTCGTTGCCGAAGGCCACCGCCTCCCGGATGTAGGGGCTGAACTTCAGCTTGTTCTCGATGAACTGGGGCGCGAAAGGGGTGCCGTCGGCGAGGGCGCCCACGTCCTTGGCGCGATCGATGATGACGAGGTGGCCGCGCGGATCGATGAACCCGGCGTCGCCTGTGTGGAACCAGCCGTCGGGGTCGATCACTTCACGCGTCGCCTCCTCGTTCTTGAAGTAGCCCTTGAAGATCGAGCAGCCGCGCACGAGCACCTCGCCGCGATCGGCGATCTTCACCTCCATCCCCGGCACGGGACGACCCGCGCTGGTGGGATTGGCCTCCGTGTCCGGCTGTAGGGACACCAGACCGCTCGTCTCCGTCGACCCGTAGACCTGCTTGAGGTTGACCCCGATGGACCGGAAGAAGCGGAAGGTGTCGGGGCCTAGGGGCGCACCGCCCGTGAGCGCCCACTTCGCCTTCCGGAGCCCGAGCTGATCGCGCACGGGGCCGTACACGAAGAACTCGCCGAGGGCGGTGACGAGACGAAGCGCGGGAGGCACCGCCTTGCCTTCCGAGCGCAGGATCTCCGCCCGCTCCGCCGCCGACCGAAACAGGTTGAAGGTGTGCCGCTTGAGCGGCGTGGCGTCGTTCGCCCGCACCTGGATGGCCGTGAGCATGTTCTCCCAGATGCGCGGCGGGGCGAGCACGGTGGTGGGCCCGAGCTCGCGGAGATCGCGCTGGACCGTCTCGGGGCTCTCCGGGCAGTTGGCGCAGAAGCCGGCGACCAGGCTCGCGAAGAGCGTGTAGACGGCATCGCCCGCCCACGCCATCGGCAGGTACGCCAGCGAGGTGTCCTCCGGCTTCACGTGCGCCTCTCGGCAGAAGATCTCCGCCACTCCGATGGCGTTGGCGTGGGTGATCATGGCGCCCTTGGGATGGCCGGTGGTGCCCGAGGTGTAGCAGATGACGGCTACGTCGTCCGCCTTGCCCTTGTCGATCTCGGCCTCGAAGTAGCCGGAGCTGGTCGTTCCGAACTTCCGCCCTGTCTCCTGCACCTCCGAGTAGGACCGGAGCCAGTCGTGCCGATAGCCGGTGAGGCCTCGAGGGTCGTCGTAGATGACCACGCGCAGCGCGGGGAGCTCCGCGCGAAGCGCGAGGATCTTGTCGACCTGCTCCTGGTCCTCGGCCACGATCATGCTCACCTCGGCGTGGTTCCAGACGTAGGCGAGCTCCTTGGCGATGGAATCCTGGTACACGGCCACGGACACCCCGCCCAGGGCCTGGGCGGCGAGCTGGGCCGCGTAGAGGCGCGGCCGGTTGTCGCCGATGATGGAGAGGCGGTCGCCGCGCCGGAAGCCGAGGGCAGCCAGCCCGAGGGCGAAGTCACGCACCTGGTCGTGATACTGGCGCCACGTCCAGCTCTGCCAGATGCCGCGATCCTTCTCGCGGATGGCGGGGCGGTCGGCGAATTCGCGCGCGTTGCACAGGAGCAGGCGGGGAAGGGTGGTCCGGTCAGCCACGTCGGCCTCCATTGGTCGCGCCCTTGGCGTCTCCGAGATAGGCCTTGATCACCTGGGGGTTGGCCCGCACCTCGTCGGGGGTGCCCTGGGCGATCTTCTGCCCCATGTCGAGCACGGCGACCCGGTCCGAGATGTCCATGACCACTCCCATGTCGTGCTCGATGAGGATGATGGTGGTGCCCCACTCCTGGTTGACGTCCAGGATGAAGCGCGCCATGTCCTCCTTCTCCTCGTGGTTGCAGCCCCCCATGGGCTCGTCGAGGAGGAGGATCTTGGGCTCGAGGGCGAGGGCGCGGCCGAGCTCCACCCGCTTCTGCAGCCCATAGGCGAGCGAGCCGGTGGGCAGGCGGCGGAGATCCTGGATGCGCAGGAAGTCGATGATGTCCTCGACGCGCTTGCGGTGCTCGACTTCCTCCTTCTGGGCGAGCCCCCAGTACACGAAGGACGAAAGCACCCCCGATTTCATTCGCACGTGCCGGCCCAGCATCAGATTTTCCAGCACGGTCATCCCGCGGAAGAGGGCGATGTTCTGGAAGGTACGGGCCACCCCGAGGGCAGCGACCTGGCTCGGCTTGACGTGGGTGATCTCGGCGCCGTCGAGGGCGATCCGGCCTGAGTCGGGGTGATAGAAGCCGCTGATCATGTTGAGCAGGGTGGTCTTGCCTGCTCCGTTGGGGCCGATGACGGAGAGGATCTCCCCCCGCTCCACGTCGAGGCTCACGCGCGTCACCGCCTGCACGCCCCCGAAAGCCTTGGAGACCTCCGCGATTTCGAGCTGGCTGGTCACGACAGCCACCGCTTCCGCCGCTTGTAGTGCTTCACGTTGCGATAGCTGCGCCGCTGCCCGACGCCCGAGAGGCCAAGGTAGAACTCCTTGATGTCCTCGTTCTCGCTGATGGTCTTCCGGTCCCCGTCCAGCACCACGCGCCCGTTCTCCATCACGTAGGCATAGTCGGCGAAGCGCAGGGCGATGGAGGCGTTCTGCTCCGCAAGCAGCACGGACACGCCCTCCTCGCGGTTGAGCCGGCTCACGATCTCGAAGATCTCCTGCACGAGCATGGGGGCGAGCCCCATGGACGGCTCGTCGAGGAGCATGAGCTTGGGATGAGCCATGAGGGCGCGGCCGATGGCCACCATCTGCTGCTCGCCCCCCGACACGTAGCCCGCCCCTACCCCGCGCCGCTCGCGCAGGCGCGGGAAGTACGCGTACACCATCTCGAGGTCGCGCTTGGCGGCGCGGCCGTCACGCTGGCTGTAGGCGCCCGTGAGGAGGTTCTCTTCCACCGTGAGGTGCTCGAAGACGTGGCGCCCCTCCATGACCTGCACGATGCCGAGCCGCACCACGTCGGACGGGTCCTTGCGGCGCAGAGGAAGGCCCTGAAGCTCGATGCTGCCCTTGGTCACCTCGCCGCGCTCCGTGCGCAGGAGGCCCGAGATGGCCTTCAAGGTGGTGCTCTTGCCCGCGCCGTTGGCGCCCAGGAGGGCCACGATGCCCCCCTCGGGCACGGCGAGCGACACGCCCTTCAAAACGAGGATCACGTGATCGTAGATCACCTCGACGTTGTTCACCGCCAGGAGCGGTGCGGGCGTGTCGCTCACTGCGCCTCCTTACTTTTCCTTCGAGCAGTCGCGCTGCGTGTAGTTGAACTTCTTGCCCTCTTCGATGGCGGACGCCTCGATCTTCGGGCGCACGACATCGCGCATGGGCTCGATCCACGAGGAGATGACGTTCCACTTCTTGCCGTCCCACTGCTGGATGAGCACCGGGCCGTTCCCCTCGTGGTCCTCGCAGGAGACCTTGATGGGGTGCATGAATCCCTTCATCCCGAGCTGGTCAAGCCGCTGCTCGGTGAGGTTGAAGTTCTCGAAGCCCCACCGCACCTGCTCGCCCGTGAGGGACTTGTTCCCGTACTTGCCCATGGCGGTGCGGATGGCTTCCACCGAGAGCATGGCGTTCACGACGCCCCGGTTGTAGAGGGGCGCGCCCATGTCCTCCTGCTTACCCGCGCCCTTGCCCTTGTCATAGACGTATTTGACGATGTCCTGAAAGACCTTGAAGTTCGTGCCGGGTGCATGGAAGGTCGCGCCCTTGTACCCCTTGGCGCCTTCGCCGGCGGGCACCACGTCGGAGTCGTTGGCCGACCACCAGTTGCCGACGATGTGATCCATCTTGAAGCCGATGGCCGCCGCTTCCTTCACCGCCACCTGGTTCATGACGCCCCAGCCGGAGACGAAGATCCAGTCGGGGTTGATCTTGCGCACCTGGAGCCAGGTCGCCTTCTGCTCCTGCCCGGGGTGGTCCACGGCGAGGAGGGTCAGCTCGAAGCCGTACTTCCTCGCCAGATCCTCGAGGGTCGGATTGGCCTCCTTGCCGTACGGGCTGTTGTGATAGATGTGGACAATCTTCTTCCCCTTGAGCTTCTCGAGCCCGCTCTCCTGCTGGCCCATGTAGCGGATGACAGCGGAGGCCTGGCTCCAGTAGGTGGTCGGGAAGGTGAAGACCCATGGGAACCACCGGCCATCGGCCGTGGCGGCCGAGCCGTAGCCCATCGAGAAGATCACCACCTTGTCCACGGGGCCCTTGGGAATCAGCGTGTAGGTGATGCCGGTGCTGTAGGGATTGACGAGCACCGGGTTCTTCGCCTTCAGCCGCTCGTAGCACTCTACGCCCTGCTTGGTGTCGTACTGGGTCTCGCACTCCTCCCAGACGAGCTTGACGCCGTTGATGCCGCCGTCGCGCTCGTTGACGAGGTTCCAGTAGTCGTTGAAGCCGTTGGCGATGGGGATACCGCTCGGCGCGTAGGGCCCCGTCCGATAGACGAGCAGTGGGATGAAGATGCTCTGCGACTGGGCGAGGGCGGCCCCGGCCAGGGGCGACGCCAGCACGACCAGGGCGAGCAGGGCGATCAATACCGCTTTGCTTCTCGACATAGGCATTCTCCTTGATGCTAGTGGGGAAACGGCCAGAGCCGGAGCTTCTCCTTGGTGACCTGCCACAGCCGAGCGAGCCCGTTGGGCTCGACGATCAGGAAGAACACGATGAGCGCTCCGAAGACCATCAGCTCGATCTGCTTCTGCAAGGCCACCGGTAGGGGCAGCCCGATGAGATGCGGCGCGTTGGTCAGGAAGATGGGCACGAGCACGATGAAGGCCGAGCCCAGGAGGGAGCCGAGCACGCTGCCCAGGCCGCCGATGATGATCATGAAGAGCACGAGGAAGGACAGGTTGATGTCGAAGGCGAGGGTCTCCGCGCTTCCCAGATAGAGGAAGACCAACTCCGCCCCCGCCACCCCACAGTAGAAAGAGCTGATGGCGAAGGCGAGGAGCTTGGTGCGCATGGGGCGCACGCCGATGATCTCCGCGGCGATGTCGCGGTCGCGGATGGCCATCCAGGAGCGGCCCACGCGGCCGCGCACGAGGTTCTTGGCGATCAGCGCGAAGATGGTGACCATGGCCAAGGCGACCATGTAGCGCGCGCCCGGCGAGGCTTCTGGTCCCGTGATGGTCACCCCGAACAGGGTGCGGGTCGGTGCGGTGATGGTGCCCGACGACGAGTAGTTCACGAACCACGGCACCTTGTTGAAGAGCCAGATGAGGAAGAACTGGGCGGCCAGGGTGGCCACGGCCAGGTAAAAGCCCTTGATGCGCAGGCTGGGCACGCCGAAGACGAGCCCCACCAGGGCGGCCACGAGTCCCGAGAGCAGAAACACGAGGATCACGTTGACCTGCGGGAAGGCGGTGGAGAGCTTGAAGGCGGAGTAGGCGCCTACCGCCATGAATCCCCCCGTGCCGAGCGACACCTGCCCCGCGTACCCCGTGAGCAGATTCAGCCCCAGCGCGGCCAGCGCGTAGATGAGGAGAGGGATGAGCACGGCCTGCAGCCAGTACTCGCTGGCGAAGAGCGGCGGCACCACGAAGGCCACCGCCACGGCGAGGAGCACGAAGATCCGATCCTGGACGAGAGGGAAGATCGCCTGGTCGCTGGCGTAGCTCGACTTGAACTGCCCCGTCTCCCGGTAGATCACTCTACCGTTCCTCGGCGTTCAGCCCGGGAAAACGGTGCCACCCTCACCCTGCCCTCTTCCTCTCCGAGGGAGAGGGTGCCAGCTCGATCCCCTCGCCTCCGGAGGGGGAGAGGGCGCCGTTCGAGCTGAGTCGTCCGCCTCGGACGAGGAGGCGAGGGCTGAGATGATGAGGGGGAGATCATCGCTCTACACGCGCTCAATGATTCGCTCTCCGAACAGGCCCTGCGGACGGACGAGGAGGAAGGCGAGGGCGAGGACGTAGGCGAACCAGTTCTCGATCGCGCCCCCTACGAGCGGTCCCCAATACACCTCGCCGAGCTTCTCCCCCACCCCGATGATGAGGCCGCCCACGATGGCGCCCGGCACGGAGGTGAAACCGCCCAGGATGAGCACGGGCAGCGACTTCAAGGCGATGAGGGAGAGGCTGAACTGTACGCCGCTCTTCGCCCCCCACATGATGCCGGCCACGATGGCCACCAGCCCCGCTACCGACCACACCACGACCCAGATGGTCTTGAGGGGGATGCCGATGCTCAGCGCCGCCTCGTGATCGTCGGCCACCGCGCGCAGGGCGCGCCCGATCTTGGTCTTCTGGAAGAAGACGGCGAGGACGGTGACGAGGACGGCCGCGGTCAGGGCCGCCGTCATCTCCAGCCGGTTGATCTGCACGCCCTTCACGAGGAAGGAAGTATCGGGGATGCCCACGTCGAGCTTCTTCACATTGGCGCCCCACACCATCTCCCCGAATCCCTCGAGGAAGAAGTTGAGCCCGATGGTGGCCATGAACAGGATGATGTGCTCCTGGTTCACGAGCGGGCGCAGGACGACGCGCTCGATGGCGAAGGCCATGGCGATCATGACCAGGATGGTGAGGGCCAGCGCCACGGGGACGGGCGCTCCCTTCTCCATCAGCCCCACCAGGGTCAGGGCCGCGAAGAGCACCATCACGCCCTGGGCGAAGTTGAAGACGCCCGAGGCCTTGAAGATCAGGACGAACCCGAGGGCGACCAGGGAGTACATGAGCCCGGCCGCGATGCCCCCGATGAGCACCTCCGTGAGGAAGGTGACGTTGCCCGCCATGTCGGCGAAGGGCGCCACCAGCACCGCGTGGAGCAGCTCAATCATGGGCCACGCCCAGGTAGGCGTCCATCACCGCCTGATCCTTGCGCACGATCTCCGGGGGGCCGTCGGCGATCTTCCTGCCGTAGTCGAGCACGACCACCCGGTCGGAGATGTCCATCACCACGCTCATATCGTGCTCGATCAGGGCGATGGTGGTGCCGAACTCGTCGTGCACGTCGAGGATGAAGCGGGACATGTCCTCCTTCTCCTCCACGTTCATCCCCGCCATGGGCTCGTCGAGGAGGAGGAGGTGTGGCTCGGCGGCCAGCGCTCGCGCCAGCTCCACCCGCTTCTGGAGCCCGTAGGGCAACCGCCCTGCCGGCGTCTTGCGGATGGCCTGGATCTCCAGGAAGTCGATCACCCGCTCCACCGCCGCGCGATGCTCGAGCTCCTGCCGCCGCGCGGGACCCCAGTAGAGGGCGTCGAGGAGGAAGTGGCCCCGCATCTTGAGGAGCCGCCCCGTCATGATGTTGTCGAGCACGCTCATGCCCTTGAAGAGGGCCACGTTCTGGAAGGTGCGGGCGATGCCGAGGGCGGCCACGTCGAAGGGCTTGAGCTGGGTCCGGTCGCGCCCCTGGAAGACGATGTGGCCCTGCTGGGGATGGTAGAAGCCGCTGATGACGTTGAGGAGGGTGGTCTTCCCCGCCCCGTTGGGGCCGATAATGGCCACGATCTCTCCGCGATGGATGTCCACGCTCACGTCGCTCAGCGCCTGCACGGCCCCAAAGCGCACGGTGATGCTCTCGACGCGCAGGAGGGGCTCCGCGTGAGGTCCGGCCACCACGCCCGCCCTCCCGCTCTCCGTGAGGGGGCGGGACATCAGGCGCCTTCGACGTCCATGATCCGCACCTGGCGCTCCGTCTCCGAGGTGCGGCCGTCCTCGTAGGTCACGGTGGCGCGCACGGTGACGCTGGTGGCCGCGCGGTCGTAGAGGGCGGAGATGATCGAGGCATACCTCTCATTGATGAACCCGCGGCGGAGCTTGCGGGTTCTCGTGATCTCGGCGTCGTCGGGGTCGAGCTCCTTGTGAAGGATGGCGAAACGCTTGACGCGCTGCGAGGGAGCGAGGGTCTCGTTGGTGCGCCGGATCTCGTCGTGGATGAGGCGGTAGGTCGCGGGGTTCTGGGCGAGGTCGGTGTAACCCGTGTAGGCGAGACCGCGTCGTTCCGCCCAGTTCGCGAGTACCTCCATGTCGATGTTGATCATGGCCGCCACGTACGGGCGCTCGTTGCCGACGGCCACCGCCTCCTTCACGTACACGCTGAACTTGAGCTTGTTCTCGATGTACTGGGGCGCAAAGACGGTGCCGTCGTCGAGCTTGGCCACGTCCTTCACGCGGTCGATGATGACCAGGTGCCCGTCGGGGTCGAAGAGCCCGGCGTCGCCCGTGTGGAGCCATCCCGCCTGGAGGGTCGCCGCCGTCTGCTCCGGGTTCTTGTAGTAGCCGGAAAAGAGGCCTCCGCAGCGGATCAGCACCTCACCCTGCGGCGACAGCGTGATTTCCACACCCGGCAGGGGCGCCCCCACCGTCTCGAGCTTGACCTGCCCGTCGCGATGCAGGGTGGCGGGAGCGCAGCACTCGGTGGCGCCGTAGAGCTGTTTGAGGTTGACCCCGAGGGCGCGGAAGAACTGCATCATCTCGGGCCCGAGGGCGGCCCCGCCCGTGATGGCGGAGCGGATGCGCCGGAAGCCCAGCTGGTCGCGCAGCGGCTCGAAGACGAGCCAGCGCCCGATCGCGCAGAGGGCGCGGAGGCGGGCGGGCACGGGCTGGCCTTCCAGCTCGAGCTTGGCCTTGCGCATGCCGAGGGGCAGGAAGAACTTCGTGAGCGCGCGCTGCAGGCGGTCGGCGTCCTCGATGCGCACCTGGGACTGCGAGAGGATGTTCTCCCAGATCCGGGGCGGGGCAAAGGTCATGGTGGGGCCGATCTCACGGAAGTCCTGCCGCACCGTGGAGGCGTCCTCGGGGCAGTTCACCGTGCAGCTGGCGAGGAACGCCACGGCCATCGAGAAGAAGCTGTCGCCGATCCAGGCCATGGGCAGGTAGGCCATGATCTCGTCGCGCTCGTCGAGCGGCTCGATCTCGAGGAAGCTCCGCGCGGTGCTGATGAGGGCGCCGTGCGAGATCATCACGCCCTTGGGGAAGCCCGTGGTCCCCGACGTGTAGTTGATGATGGCGAGATCGCCAGCGCGGCCCTTGCCGACCTCGGCCTCCCAGAAGCCCGCGTGCTCGGCGGCGAAGCGCAGGCCGAGGTCCTGCACCCGCTCGAGGCTCAGGAGGAACGGGTAGGCGTAGTGGCGCATGCCCTTGGGATCGTCGTAGATCACCAGCTCCACCGCGGGGAGCTTGTCCTTCATCTCGAGGATCTTGTCGACCTGCTCCTGGTCCTCGCAGATGACCATGCGCGACTCGGAGTGATCGATCACGTAGTGCATCTCGGCGGCGATGGAATCCTGGTACACGGGCACGGGCGCGCCCCCCAGGGCCTGCGCGGCGAGCATCGTCCAGTAGAGCTGCGGACGGTTGTCGCCGATGACGGCGATCTTGTCGCCGCGCCGGAAGCCCAGCGAGGCCAGCCCCAGCCCGATGCGCTCGACGTGGCGAGCGGAGTCTCGCCAGGAGTGGGACTGCCAGATGCCGAATTCCTTCTCGCGGATGGCGACGCGGCGGTCGCCCCATCGCGCTACCTGGGCCAGCAGGAGCTTGGGGAGGGTGTCTGCGTTCTCCGGCTGGATGGCGGACATCTACGGGCCCGGTGGTGAGTCGACGGATTGGTGTCGACGGCGATCGCGCCGTGCTGCGCGAGTCACCGGCTGCTGCGAGGGAAACTTCACGCCCACGTCATTGGAGT
>Ga0075425_100001760_pt1 | contig 21331 bp, 21 predicted proteins | sample SoiMethybrSBSTD4_FD_75300 | JGI IMG/M metagenome (GOLD analysis project Ga0075425, IMG submission 75300) | Bulk soil microbial communities from a Populus tree surrounding site in Tennessee, USA - Soil MetaG P. TD hybrid SBSTD4 | ecosystem: Environmental > Terrestrial > Soil > Tree plantation... | reverse complement strand
AGGCAGCGTGCTACGCCAATCACCTCTTGTCGTTTCCTCACGTGCCGTCGCCTACGCTGAGCTCGATCACAAACAACGCCAAGCAAGACATACAGCCGGCCCAAGGGACCCACGACGGCACTATCCAGGCATGCTCGGGAGGAGGATCGCCGCGGCGCTTGATCCATGCCAGCGAAAGGTTGGCCATGGCGAAAACCAACAGTGTCAGGCGGGATGCCAGGTCGGCAAGCTCATGCAACGGCAAAACCAGGGCGAAGAGGAGAACCAGGGCGACGGTTACGGCCGTCGCAAGGGTCGGTGTGCGTGACCTCGCATTGACCTTACCAAATATCGAAGGCAGCTGGCCTTGGCGACCAAGCCCATACAGCACACGCGAGGCCATAATGATTTGCACAACAATACCATTGAGCGTCGCGATCAAGGCGATCGCACTCATGATGCGAGGCGACGCACCCGTCACCCGCTCAAACACCAACGCCAGCGGCGCGCTGGAATTGATGAGCTCGGGGAGTGGGACGGCGACGAGGGCAACCCAGATCACCAGCATATAGAGAATGGTCGAGATCACGAGCGTTAGGAAGATTGCTTTCGGTAGGGTTATCGCGGGGTCGCGTACCTCTTCGGCCACGTTTGCCAGACTTTCAAAGCCGATGAAGGCAAACACGGCCAGCAGGGTCGTACTCAAGAGAGCGCTGGTCGTGCCCGGCACGGCAAATGAAGGAAGGGCTTCGGCAAATCTGGAAAATAGATCGGGTACGAACAGAATGCCCGAGACCACAATCAAAACCAATCCCGCGGTCTCGATCAGCGTCAACGCGCCGGCAAAGAGCACAGACTCCTTTATGCCCCAGGCTGCCACGGCTCCCATGGCAAACACCACAATGGTCACCAAGACCGACGCGGGTAGACCGACGAACACAGACATGTAGCCAGCCGTCCCGACGCTGATAGCCGATGCCGAGACGATGGCAATGCAAACGACAAATAGGCCGACAGCGGTAGCCAAAGCATCGGAATTGAAGGCCACCCTTGCGTAAGCGGCTTCACCGGCAGCAACGGGGACACGACCGACCAATTCTGCAAACGAAGCCGCTGTCAAAGACATGACTGCGGCCGCGACGAGGAAGGCAATAGGTGCCGACATGGCCGAGCGCGCGGCCGCAGCACCGATCAGGACATAGATACCAGCGCCAATGGTGACCCCTAGCCCGTAGAGTGTCGCCTGCGCTAACGACAAGGTTCGATTGAGGGTTGGCTGCTCCGCCTGCGTCTTCACATCCTCACGCCCGTGTTTGCCCAGTCTTGCAGATCGAGGCCGTGCCGTTGCGATGCACGCGGCCATCGAGCCGCTGTCGCGCAAAGACCTATTGGGCAGCCAGCATTGGGTCGGCTTGGTCCAACCACTGCGGCGCATCGCCACCCAGTTGCGGCGTTGGCCGGGTCCAGTGCGGGTTCGTTTCGGACAATTTCACGATCGGGCCGAGATGCCGGAGTGGCCCGCTCTTCGGCCGGCTTTCAATGCGCATTCTGTCAAGTTCAGCCGCCGTCAAGTCCAGGCCTAGGCCGGGAAATTCTACCTTCCCTTGCTGATAGATAAACATGCCCGATCGGCAAAGCGACGCGCGGACGTGGTAACTGCCACCATCGCGCGCCCGAATGGCGAGGGCTAAAAGGATGCCATAGGCAGCGAGATAGCCCGTGGTGTAATCGCAGGCGGCCGCGGGCAAAAGAGCCGGGCCGTCGGGACGCGTCATAGTGCGGCCCTCATAGCAAAGACCGGTCATTGTCTGGGCGACCTGCTCCCAGCCCCCACGATGACTCAAAGGGCCATCGGCGCCATAACAATCGATCGACGCGTAGATTATTCCGGGCCGGAGCGTGGCGACCTCCTCAGGCCCAAAGCCGAGCTTACTGATGGAGCCGGGACGATAACCCTGCGAGAAGACGTCCGCGCTCGCTATTAGCGTCCTCAGGCGCGCGGCATCCTCAGCTGCGCTGAGATCGAGGAAACAGCTGCGCTTGCCGTGGCTCGTGTCCAGAACATGCTCGGGTATCTGCGGTAGACGTTCGGCCGTCACCATCAAGACATCCGCTCCATGCTCGGCGAGCGTCCGAGCAGCCATCGGGCCTGCAAGGATACGCGTGAGATCCAACGCCCGAATACCGGTCAGGGGACGACCGCCTTGCGGCAGCGGCTCAGGATCACTGTCACCCAGCTTGATGATCTCGACGATGGGCTTTGCCGCTAATGCTCGGGCATGCGGATGTTGCAACCACTCCGCGTTGGAACGGACCATGCCGCCGCACAGGCGCGCCTCGTCGATCGCTGCCTCGAGATCGAGCGCATCCCATTTAGCAACAGCCCTCGCGACAGATCCCGGATCGGGTTCGCAGTCGAGCAGCTTCAACATCCGAGCTTGCAGATTGGGCAGACCAAAATGCGTTAGCACCCAGCGCCCGTCTTTTGTCCGCCACGGTTGCGTTATTGCAATCATCGCCTCGTGATGTTTATTGATCACGGCCTTGTAGGCGCCGTCAGGATTGGGGCGCTGCAGGTACACCGAGCTACGCAGCCCGGCAGCCGCATGGCGAGCATCGATCGTTACGCCTTGAGCCCGCCCAGTCTTAAGCTGCCAAATGTCGGAGACCGCCAAGCCAACGCCGCCAAGCACGGCGGCACACGTTTCTGCGATCTTAAAGCGCGTTGAGAATACCGGATCGGTGCCGGTGATGGTCACGGCCGCGGCCGGCGGCCGCTGCAGACCCCTCACCGCCTCGCGGACGCCCATAACCTCTGCGAACGCCGTGGTCACGCTGCCATCCTCCACATGATTTTACACCACTGTGCCGCGGCCATCAGCAAAGGTCTACACCCCCAGGTCGGGCCCGATGCATGAAAGTGCGTCGGGTTCAGGCTCTCGCCTGTGCCAAGCAGGGCGAATATGCTCGGCGATCGGAGCTCGGAGCCCACCCATGAAATGGCAAATCGGCGACGTCACGATCACTAAGATCGTTGAACTGGAAACCACGGGCGGAAGCAGATTTATCCTGCCGCAAGCGACGCCCGAGACAATCCGACCCATCCGGTGGCTGACCCCGCACTTCGCCGATGCGAACGGTCGTTTGAAAATGAGCATCCACGCCCTCGTCCTCGAGGCACCGGGACGCCGCATTATCGTCGACACCTGCCTCGGCAACGACAAGAAGGACCGCCGGATTCCTGCCTGGAACGAACGACAAGGGCGTTTCCTTAGCGATTTGGCGGCGGCAGGCTTCGCACGCGAGACGATCGACACCGTTCTATGCACGCACCTGCACGTCGATCATGTTGGCTGGAACACAATGCTGGTCGAAGGTCAATGGGTCCCGACCTTCCCCAATGCTCGATATTTGTTCGGCCGCGTCGAATATGAACACTGGCGCACGCAGACCGAGCGCCTCGACATGCTCCCCGTGTTCGCGGACAGCATTCAGCCGATATGGGAGCGCGGGCTCGCTGATCTCGTGGCATGGGACCATCGCATCTGCCCGGAGATCGGGCTGCTGCCAAGCACAGGGCACACGCCCGGCCATGCCAGTGTCATGATCAGTTCGAAGGGCGCGCGCGCCATGATCACAGGAGATTTTGCGCATCACCCCTGCCAATTGGCGCATCCGGAATGGTCTTCTACAGCCGACTATGATCCTGCTGCCGCCGCAGCCACGCGACACCGGCTATTGAGCGCGCTCGCGGGTGAGCCCGTGTTGATTATCGGCACACATTTTGCCGGCCCGACCGCCGGTCATGTCCTGCGCGACGGTGAAACCTACAAGCTGTCGGTCTGAAAAGCTTGCGCGCGCGCCCCCGAAGGCTGCGAGGCTCGTCGGCGCCAGACCACGTCTTCGGCGCGCAAAAATCGCGCGGGCACTATCGCACGCAACGACATAGATGCATGGCTTTGCCGTTGGCCGCGGACGCGCGATCGCGCGATGCGGCTGCAACTTATGCCTTGAGCTTTGCTTCGACGCCAAGAAGGCCCGACGGCTTCAGCAGCAGGACAACGATCAGCAGAATGAAAGCATAGACGTCCTTGTAGGTGCCCGATACGAAGCCCGCCCCCAGACTCTCGACCACACCAACCAGCAGGCCACCCAGAATAGCGCCAGGCAGGCTGCCGAAGCCACCGACAACGGCGGCTGCAAACGCCTTGATGAGCACGCCAATACCCATCAACACCTGAACATAGTTGATGGGTCCGATCAGCACGCCGGCCGCCGCGCCGAGCGCACAACCAATGCCGAAGATCAGCGAGATCATCAGCGGCACGTTTACACCGCTCAAATAGGCAATGTCCTTGTTGTAGGCGACGGCGCGCATCGCCAACCCCAACCTTGTTTTCCTGAGAAGCAGGTTGAGACTGAACATCAGGAGCAACGCGGCGGCCACGATCCACACGTAGGACATCGGCAATGTGAGATTGCCGAGCTCAATTGGCCTGCCGAACGGAACCGGAAACGGCAAGGGCTTTGCACCCCAAATCAAGAAGGCGACATTTTGCAGGACGATCGACATGCCAAACCCGGCGATGATCATGCCCATGCCGGCAACGGTGTACCCCCCGCCGGCTCGGGTTAGGCGGCGGTAGAACAGGCGCTCCAGGACTATGCCCAATAGGCCCGTCAAGATGATTGCCAGCAACAGGGTAGGTATGTACGGCAGCGCGAGCCTTTGAAACAGAACGAGGCCGATGAACGCACCGATCATGTAAATCTCGCCATGGGCGAAGTGGACGATGTCGAGACCCGAATAGATCAGTGAAATGCCGAGCGCGACCAGGGCATAAACCATGCCTACCGATAAGCCAATGATTACGAGATCGATCAGGTAGTCCACGCCTTACATCCCTGCCTTGATCCGTCGCCGTGATCCGTCGTTCCACTATCGCCTGAGCGTGGCCTCGCGGTTGGCCACGGTACCGCCGAGATAGGCGAGCCTCACGTTATCGTCGTGCAGAAGCTGATCCGCCGGCCCCTCGATATGGATGCTGCCGTCCCGGATCACATAGCCGTACTGCGCGAGCAATAGGGCCATGCGGACATTCTGCTCGACCAGCAATACGGTCATCCCGTCACGGGAGATGCGATGAATGGTACGAAAGATGTCGAGTACCACCTGCGGGGCCAAGGCCGCACTGGGTTCATCAAGCATGATCATTTTCGGGTTCGACATAAGGCCGCGCCCAATGCAAACCATCTGCAACTGCCCGCCCGACAAGGTGCCGGAGAACTGACCGCGCTTCTCCTTGAGCATAGGGAAGTAGCTGTAGACGCGCTCTAGGCTCGCCGCACGCTTAGCCCGATCGCGCTCGACGTGAGCCCCGAGGCTCAGGTTTTCTTCGACCGTCATGCCGGGAAAGGCTTCCTTGCCTTGCGTGACCTGCACCAGGCCCCGCCGGACGATGCGATCCGGCCGCAGACCGTCGATGCGCGAGCCATCGAATACGATCGACCCGCTCCAGGGCCTGAGCAATCCCGAGATTGCCTTGAGCAAGGTGGATTTGCCCGTGCCGTTGCCCCCCAGCAGCGCCACGATCTGGCCGCGGCCAATCCTCAGGCTCGCGCCATTCAGGATTTGCACGCTGCCGTAGCCGCCGATCAGGTCGTTGATTTCGAGCACGCGACCTTGCCTTTTTTCGTATCCAAGCCGTGCCGAGAGGCTCATGCGGAACGAAGGAAAGCTCGGACCTCTTCGTCCCGCATCTCCTTGCCCAAATAGGCTTCGATCACACGCGGATCATCTTTGATGTTGGCGGGCGACCCCTCGGCAATCTTTTCCCCGTGCTCGAGCACGCTTACGGTCTCGCACGTCTCCATCACCACCTTCAAGATATGTTCGATAATGATGACGGTAAGCCCATAGCGCTGCTTGAGGGCCAGTACGGTCTCAAGCAGAACATCGACGTTGACGGGCGAAAGGCCCGCCGCCGGCTCATCGAGCAGCAATAACTTCGGTCGCATGGCCATGGCGCGGCCCAACGCCAGCAGCCGACGCTGTCCGCCCGACAGCTCTCCAGCCGGCATTTCCGCATAGTCAACAAGACCGATGAACGCGAGAAGCTCCAGCATCTCCTGGCGCGCCCGTCGCTCGTCAGCCCACACTTTGCGTGTGCCCAACACAGCCGAAGCCGGACCGTAGCGGATCAGGCCGTGATACCCGATCAGCATGTTTTCGAGCACGCTCATGCCTGCAAAGATCCGCAGCAGCTGAAAGGTACGCGCCACCCCTCGGCGGGCGATCTCGTGCGCCTCACGGCCGGTGATGTCGTCGCCGTCAAAATGGATGCTGCCGCCAGGTTCGGGCTGGTAGATGCCCGAAATCAAGTTGAAGAGCGTGGATTTTCCTGACCCGTTTGGCCCGATCAGCCCGCGCACTTCGCCGGCTTTGACGCCGAGGTCCACCTTCGAGATGGCCGTCATGCCGCCGAAACGCTTGCTGACGTTTTTAAGCTCGAGCAGCATACCCTCAAGTTTCCTCAGGCGCGGTTGTGGCGGCGAGTTCTGCCCGCTTTTGCCGGATCGAGGCGAACCGACGGCGCCGCAAGAAATCATCGATAAGGCCGCCCACACCGCGCGGCATAAACATCACCGTCAGGACAATGACGGCGCCGAACATCGCCATGCGATATTGATAGTAGTCGCGGGTTAAATCGTCGACGATCGTCACGATGATGGCGCCGATCACACCACCCCAAATGTGACCAATGCCGCCGAATACGACCATCAACAGCAGGGTCACCATTTCCGTAATCGTATAGCTGTTCGGGTGTAGAAAGCCGGGTGCCATATGCGCTTGCAGGCTACCGGCGCAACCAGCGTATAAGGCGCTCAAGACGAAGGCGATCAGTTTGTATTTGCGAACATTGACGCCGTTAGCCGCTGCCGCGAGCGGATCTTCGCGCACGGCCTTGAAAGCGCGGCCAACATCGGAGCGCAGGATGCTGAAGGAGAAATACAGTCCCACAAGCGCCAGCGGCATGACGACGTAGTAGTAGGAACGATGGTCGGCGAGGGCGAAGCTACCAAGGTAGGGCGGGGGAATGCCTTCATAGCCAATCGCAGCCCCCAGCCATTCGGTACCCGAAATAACGATGCGCACGGACTCGGCAAGGCCAAGCGTAGCGAGCGCCAAATAGGCCCCTTCAAGGCGAAAGGATGGAATACCTACGATGGCCCCCGCGAAGGCGGTGAGCAGCATCGCGAGCGGCAAGGCTCCCCAGAAGGGTATGCCGGCCTTGGTCGAAACCACGGCCGACGTATAGGCACCAACGGCCGCAAGCGCGATATGCCCAACAGTGACCTGGCCAGCGAAGCCTTTGACGATGTTGAGACCGACCGCCAGGATGATGTTGATGCAGATCACGTTCACCACGAATTGCGTGTAGGCATTCGTGAGACAGAAGGGGATCGGTAAGAGTAGCAGCCAGGCAAGGATCCACGGCAGTGTGGGGTGCAAAGCGTTGAGCTTGGCTGCCCCTGCGCTTTGCCCCGCCGGAGGTCCAGAGTCGTTTGCAAAATCTGCGCGCACGGGCCTGGCCTGGTACCTTACTGGGCGGCCGCGCTGGCCGCCCTGTGGGGGATCGCCTGTCGCGCCTGATTAGAGACCGAAATCAGGCTCGAACGAAACGCGCGCGAGTACGTTCATGTCGTAATCCTTGCCACCCTTGGTGTACTCGACGAGAATTCCCGTTCGATTGCCATCGCGGCATTGGGGTGTCGGATCGGCGCAGAAATTGATCGGACCCGAGGCCAGCCCGCTATAGTTCTGGATGTTGGCCAAGGCGTCGCGGATTGCCGCGCGGTCAGCCTTGAGCGAGGCTTCCGTCAATTCGAGTTTGGCGTTCTTCAGCGCCAGTTTTAACAGTTGCGCGGTCTCATAGGCCTGACTGAAGTCGTGATCGGGACACCTGACCTTGTATTTCTCTTGCACCATTTTTACGAACTGCTGAGCCACGGGACGCTCATCCTTGCAAGAAAAGGCGGCCGCAAATGTCAAGCCAACCACCGCATCCCCGGCGAGCTCGGGCACAGGCGCATTGGAAGCCGCTGATGCGGCGACCCGCCGAACTTTAGCAGGAATGCCGACCTCGAGCGCCTGTTGCGTGATGCGGGCAATGGCATCGAGCTGGCCGCCGATCGCCAGCACCTCGGGATTTAAAGACTTGATTTTTAGGAGGTGGGACCTGAAGTCGAGGTCCGTCTCTTGCATCTGCGCTTCATAAAGCGGCTCGGTCTGATAGGTCCGGCGCATGAACGCCATGTAGTCCTTGGCAAAGCCGATGGCCGCACCATCGGTCGTATAGAGGTAGGCGACTTTCTTGCCCACCTTCTCGGACAGGTACTTGGCATGAATGGCGGCATAGAAGCGCTCCGATACCGAGGTGCGAAACACCCAGGCGCTCCCCTTCTTGGTGATGTTGGCATTCGTGGAGTGCGGTACAATTTGCGGCACTTCTTCCTTCGCCGTCACGTCGACCATGGGCAAGGAGACCGAGCTGCAGGTCGAGCCGAGCACGAGGTGCACCTTGTGTTGGTGAATGAAGCGGTTGACGTTGGCAATGCCCTTATCCGGCTTGCATTCGTCATCCAATAGAATGACTTCAATCTTCTTGCCATTTACACCACCGGCGGCATTGACCCCCTCCAGTTCATCCTTTGCCAGCTGACCATATTTGAGGCCGTTCTCCACGACCATGCGTAGCGTTATGCCGATGCGGATCACCCCATCCTGGGCATGCGCCGGCGCGCTCAGCAGCCCGGCGCCAAGCGCGGCAGCAGGCAATAGCGCCAAGATCGAGGCCTTCGTCTTGTGGGTCATAGGTGCTTCCTCCGTTTCGTTCTCTTTAAGACGTATTGAGCTTTAGAGCGGCACATGGAGCGATGCTGAGCCATTGACCCCACGGCATTGTCTTGCTGCCGCGCGATTGCTTGGGTGCAATTCCCGCCAGCGGGAGGCATTGCGGCGCTCAGTGCAGCACTGGCACGGGCTTCACGACCACCCTTCAAGCCCACCCCCGGCTAGCCAGGCAGCGCCCAGCGCATAGAGCGCCTCGACTTTCTCGCCCTTGAGCCCTGGCATGTCCGGCTTCACCGCGTAGCCGATTTTTGTCTGCAGGTAGGCCAAATGACGATAGCCCACCGGAAAGCGCTCGAGCAGGGAGCGGTCGAGGGCGATGCGAACGGACGGGTCGATGGGCATGATGCTATCTTTTTCATAGATCGGCTGACGCAGCACAAGCCCCCACCGACCGGTGCGCTTTTCCAAAAAATCATAGAACCGGCCGGTGCAGACAACATCGGCCAAGATGCCCTCCACGCTGCTGCGCTGAGAGATCGTCATTTTTGTCTGCGCCACGGCGCGCTTGGCATTGAGATCGATCGATGTGCCACCAAGAAAGTGCAGGATACTCACCCCCTTGTCCCAACCCTCCCGCGAGACGCGGATGAATTCCTCGCATGGGCCCTGGAACCAGGTTGCCATCATCACGCCGTCGGGATGCCACACCGACCTGAACCGCGGCCAGTCGCCGGCATCCCGCCACACGACCCAGTTTTCCAAGAGTTCACGGATTTCCCGGCGATCATCGCTGGCCGAACTCGAGGCCGTTTCGCTCATGGCTCACACCTCTCTTCGCGGCAACCCAAGCGGCCGCTCAACGGGCAAGATTGACGCCTGCCGCCGGTCCGACGCGAGCTCACCCAGTGCGGGTGCCCGTGCCCCCCAAAAGCTAGAGGGTGCCATTCTTCCAGCGCACTGCCTATGGCTCGCGCGAAGCGGGCTTGCAGCTTTGCCAGGACTTCCCTCGCGGGGCAGGACTTGAGCGCGCGCATCTTGCGCCCGATCACCGGGGAAAAGCGAAGTGGCGATGGGGCAAGGTTCAGCGCGCATTGTCGAGTTGCCGTCGGCCTGCTCGGTCCCGGTATGCCAACAGCCGCCCCAATCCGCCGCCTGGCGTCCGGCCATGACACATGACAAGAGCTTCTGCCAATTGCGAACGCAAGGGGATGCCCCGCGGACGGACCTATCAGCGGCACACGGCCCGGTCAAGCTGACGCCCTCGCTGCGCGGCGATAGGCTGAGCCGAGCCGCGCGCGCCCCCGGGCCGCGATGCCAGCCGCGATCTGGCGCTCAAGGCGTCACTCTCCACGGCCGTGGAGACTTGCGCGCGCCCGGCCAATGCACGATCATCGAAGCCGAAGTCGGGGTTGGCCCCGATGCCTCAAGTGCGCGCACGATGCGACCTTCCCCGGCTCTCCCGGAGCGCGCCTGTGGTGGGGTCAGGTCACACCAACTTTGGCGCCAGGTCGTCGTGCGGCGAGCCTGATTGCCACTCTAACGCAGGCATTGGGCAGACGCCGTGGATGCGAAGCAGGCCTTGAACGCGGATCCTTACGATATCCTCGGCGTCGCCAAGACTGCCTCTCAGGACGAAATCAGAACAGCGTACCGGACGCTGGCAAAGAAGCTGCACCCCGACCTCAATCCCGGCAACAAAGAGTGCGAGGAAAAGTTTAAGGCGGCTTCGGCCGCTTACGATGTGATCGGCGACCCGGAAAAGCGCCGGCGCTACGATAATGGCGAGATCGACGCCTCTGGTGCAGAGCGCCCGCCACGCGGCTTCTACCGGGAACATGCCGGTGGGCCACAGGACCGCTACGCCAGCGCGGATGGGTTCGCAGACATCGCCGCGGACGACGAGATCCTAGCAGAGATCTTCGGGCGCAGAGGCGGCAGCAAGTTTCGCATGTCCGGGGCTGATGTGCACTACCGCCTCGAACTCGGTTTCCTCGATGCGGTCAACGGCAGCAAACAACAAATCACGCTGCCCGACGGCCCTGCTCTCGATATTACAATCCCCCCCGGAACGCGCGCGGGGCAAATTCTACGGCTGCGCGGCAAAGGTATGCCTGGGCTCAACGGCGGTTCCCCGGGCGACGCCTTGATCGAGGTGGCGGTGCGCCCCCACCCGGTCTTCGCCCGTGACAATGACGACATCCGGGTGGAGCTGGCTATTCCACTGCGCACGGCCGTCCTCGGCGGCAAGGTCGACGTGCCGACCCCGGACGGAACCGTCAGCATGACCGTTCCCAAGTGGTCCAACAGCGGCAGCGTGCTAAGGCTCAAAGGCAAGGGCGTCCCGCGACGCGACGGTGGCCGCGGCGATGAATATGTGAAGCTCTCCGTTGTGCTGCCGGCCAAACCCGACGCCGAACTCGAACAATTCATGAGCCAATGGCAGCGCGACGGCGATGACCACTCGGCGGCAGCGACGGGGGCATGACGATGGATCACCGCGAATTTCTTGATCGCGTTCGCCTCGAAGCCGAGGCACTGGAGGCCTGGATTGCCGCGGGCTGGTTGGTGTTGAGCCATGAGGATGCAGAAGGACAGTTCACCGAAGTAGATGTCGCACGCGCCGAATTGATCCACGATCTCAAGCGCGACCTCGGTGTCAATGACGAGGGTATCAGTGTCATCCTCGACCTGATCGATCAATTGCACGGGATGCGTCGCACACTTGGCGGCCTATTGTCGGCAATCCAGGCGCAGCCCGACGACGTACGCCAGCGCCTCGTTGTCAGCGCCCAGCAGACCATCATTCGCCACCACACGGACCCCGCCGGCCGCGAACGGGCTTCACCGGCTCGCCGTGGCGCGGACCCCGGCAGCGAGAGCCAGGGTTGAGGATCCGTCCTAGAAAGGCGCCGGCCCTGGCGGCCGTGCGTTTTCGCCGCGGCGAGACCTGTCTGACTGACCTGCGAGACAACCGATCCCACCTGGAGGGGCGCAGAAAGCCGACTCCGAAAAAGAACGTCCCAAACGTTTCTTGGGATCGGAGGCTATTTGGCGCTCGGCGGCGGGGCAAAGGCCGGGATGTCCAGGGGCGGCAGCCCCGGTGGATTCGGAGCCGGAAGCATTTGACGCAAGCGGTCCTCGACGTCCTCAGTTGTGAGGGGGGTGAGTTGGCCGCGCGATTGCGCGTTGGGTGGTTCAAGCAGGTGAACCAGGCGGGGATATCCGAGCGCCAGCAATAACACCAGTATTTGCGCGGCCAAGTAGGGCAGCAAAGCCCTGGCAAACGTCGCTGGCGGCACAGCCGAGCCAAGCACCCCCCGCGTCATCATCAGCGCGTAACCCACCGGGGGCAGTAGAAAGCTGGTCTGCAGCGTCAGCAGGACAAGGGTCGAGATCCAAACGGCGTCGGGCACACGTATTAGGAGCGCCGGGATTAGGATCGGCACCGCAACAAAAATGATCTCGAACGCATCGAGCACGAAGGCAGCCACGAAAATTGCGCCGAGGATCGCGGCAGTGGCGCCGATGTCGCCCCCTGGCAAAGCGGTCACCCAGCGCTCGATCAGCTTGTCGGTGCCGAGCAGCCGCAAGACCAACGTGAACGTGGTGGCTGCCAGCAGCGGGGCGAAAAGCGTACCCGTCGTGGCCATGCTTTCCCTCAGCATCGGCCCGAGCGACTTGCCATTGACCTGACCGGTTAGAACACCCGCCAGCATGAGCAGGAAGGCACCGGTGGCTGCGCCCTCCACGGCGAAGATGTAGCCGGCGGCGACCCCGCCGAGCAGGAAAACGAGAAAGGCCACCGTTGCCAGCGTCAAAGCAATGTCGCTCGCTTTGGCGCAGGCCGTTGGCATTTTTTCCGGCTCTACGGCATTGCCGCGCGGAGCCGAATACCAGCCCACGAGCAGGCTTAAAACCAGGAAGAGAGCGGCCGGAATAATGGCGGCGCGCAGGACGTCCTGGGTGTTGATGACGCGGTCGCTGCGCCCCGTAGCGTTGATGGCGAAGGTGTGGGCTGACAGCATGGCATCCCCGAGCAAGATCAGCACCAGCGATGGTGGGACGACTACCCCCAACGTGCTCGCGACGGCGATCGTGGCGTGCCGAAGCGGTGTCGGCAGTTCGGCCAGCCGCAGACTTGGTTCAACCGTGCGGGCTAGGGCCAGAACGCTGGCGCCGACCGAGCCACTCATCGGCGCAAGGAGCGCACCGAGCCCGAGCCCCGAAACCACCGCCGTGCCGGGTCGGGGCGGCAGCAACCGCAACAAGGTGCGGAACACCGCGGGGGCTACCGTCAAGCGATTGAGAAGCGCTCCCATGAGAACGTAGAGTGGCAGCGCCTGCAGCAGGTCGCTTTCGAATAGGTTGACAAGGCGGCTCGACAAGGTCCCGAGCAGGGCTGGCGGGACGGTACCGCTCACGACCGCGGCGCCAGCGCCGAGGATGGCGGCAAAAATGAGGACGAGGAAAGCCGGCAAACCCGTGACGATCAACGCCACACCGACGAAGGCGAGAAGCGCTAGTCCGAAGGCAGCCATTAGGGCTCGTCCTGAGCGCGTGACGGCTTCTCGACCCCGCCGCGCGGCGTGACGAGGTCGACGATTGACGTGGCGAGAATTCCGATTGCCAAGACCCATAGGGCCAACTTGATCAGAAAGTAGCCGGGGTTGCCGGTCTCGGGGAAGCGCTCGAGCTGGCCAAGGGACCGCAGGATCGGTGGGGTTGCCGTGATGAGAATGCACAACGCCCAGGGCACCAGCGCCAAGAGATTACCCGCCTGTGCAAGGAGCCGACGGGTCGCCGCCGTGTAGTGGCGCGCGAGCGCGTCCGTGGCGAGGTGCGTTCCGGCCCGGCTCGCGGCCGTCACGCTGGCCGCGACGTAGAGGGCAAATAGCCATTGCCCCAAATCGTTGGCCTCGCGCGAATAGGCGTGCACGTATTCGCGCAGCGGCCATTGCAGGAACAACAATAGGCTGATCGGCAGCGCCAGCCATTTGAGGCAGGAGAGCACGGAGCTCAAAATCCGATCCAACCGGTGCCCAAGCATTCCCGTACCGCTCGCGATTACGCTCGGCAAGGACTATACAACCGAGCGGCGAATGCTACCTAGCCCCGCCACGTCGCCGCGGGGGTTGGCACGGCGCTCGGGATCATGCCACTTTCGCGCCGCCGCGCCGGCTTGCCGATTGATGAGACCATGCAGAGCGAAGAGGGGAATTACACCCGAACCGACCTTGTCGTGGCGATCATCCTCGCGGCAATCGCCGTCGTGTGGATCTTGGCCTACATCGTCTTCTTCGTGAAAAGTGGCGCGGCGTGAGATCGAGGTTGCGGCAGCCCAGCCCAGCCCAGCCAAGCCCGCAACACGTGCGCGAGCCAGCCGAGGGCTTTTGCAAAAAGTCGATCGCGTCAATGCGCGAGCCGCGGCTGTGCCATTCCAAAGGCTTGGGCGTGTCGCCGTTGCGTGTTTGTTCTGGCGCGCGCAATCACCCCCGTGCACGTGCGCCGCGCGGGCTAGAGATCGCCAACATCGCCAACGCGTGTGAGCCCGGCGTCCGCTAGGTTCCGCGCGGGTTCAGCACGCTGTCAGGCGGCATCCTGTCCGTCGCCGGTGCACAGGCATGGGTGGCAAGACAGGCAATAACCGCCAGGAGTATCAAAATGTAGTGCATGCCCTGGGCAATAGACGGTTTTGGCCAGAGGCTGCAAGCGCCTTGCTCGCCCATAGGGTGCTCTGGGGTGAGGATGTGGCATTGGGATCATTTGCATCGACGGGGCCGCGGCGCGCGCGCCTCGCAAGGTTGCGCGACAGTTGCGTATTTGTGTCATCGCCCAGCCCGCACTCCTGCCCCAGGACACGGGGGCCGGAGGACGCCCAGCCGCGTGTGTGTGCCACTGAGCACACACCCGTGGTGGCGCAAAAGCGACCGCATCGACATGCAAGCTTGAAGGCGAAAGGCGCTTGATTCGGTACCCCGCGCTGGCGGCGCCTGAATTGGCTCGCCGGACGGCTTTGCGTCGCTTGCCCCGCATGGTCCACCTCGTGCGGGAGCCTAAACGCTGCGGCGAATGCCCCGGCGCCGCGCGGGTGGATCAGGCAAGCGGCGGGGTGGGGGTCGAATTATCTCAACTGCGCGGGCCGGTCGTCCCCCCGGCCCGTCATGCCGTTCGCGCCTGTGGCGCGGGGGTTGCCGGCCCCAGCCGCCGCGTGACAGGGGGATGGCAACGTGCGGGCCCATGGCCGGTTGACCTAAACCGCAAGCAGGGTATTGACCAATGAAATGGCCCCAAGCTTGCCTGCGAGGATCGGCAAATGTCGCCCTTGCCTCGTCAGATCGATACCCCGAGCGTCATGTTCAAGAACCTCCCGACCGGCACCAAGCTTTTCATTTTATGCGCCACATTTCTGATCTCGATCGCGGTCCCCATCTACGGGCTCGTGACTGAGAAGCGCCTCGCCGTTGATTTTTCGCGCAAGGAGCTTTTGGGCAGCCGTTACCTGCACACGGTGCGTGAAATCTATTCGGCCATTCTGAGCCCCCGTGAGGCAACGCGCGCGCGAAGCGATCTGGCTCAGCCCGCTCTCGTTGGCGGACTGGCGCGGGCCGAAGAACAGCTGGGCGCGCAGCTGCAAACGGCCGACCTCGCAGGCGCCTTGGCCGGCGCGCTCAAGGAGATCTCGTCGCAGGATAACCAGGCCGCTTCGCAAGGCGGTCTCGTCCTGAGCGCGCTCAGCAAGGCGCAGGCCTTGGCCTCGCGTATCGGCGACGACAGCAACCTGGCGCTCGATCCGGATCTCGATACCTACTACCTCCAGAACATTGTCGTGCGCGGGTTGCCCACCTTTCTCGCGCGCCTTGCGGAGCTGCAAGACTTTTTCGCCACCAGCCTTTCGACGGGAGGCTCCTCGGCGGTACGCGATGTCCGCCTGTCTGCGCTCGTGGGTTTGGCCCGATCTAGCGCCATGGAGGTGAAAGAAAACCTCGGCGCGGCCTATCGCGGCAACGGCGATGGCCGCTTGCAGGCAGCCGTCGATGCCAAATTCGCGGCTCTCACGTCGAGCGTCCACGCGTATCTTGCCGTCCTGATGGCTAGCGCCGCCGGGATCGACACCAGAGACGCCGTTGCCTACGATCGCTTCCATAGCAGAACCGTCGAGCACGCCATCGAGGCCTGGACAGCAGCGCAGGGCGAACTTGATAGGCTCCTGCACGTGCGCATCGATGGTATGCTGGCAAAAATGCTGGTCGGGCTGCTATTGATTGGCACGTTTGCAGGATTGAGCATTATTTTGGCTCTGCTGACGCATCGCCACATTGTGCAGCCCCTCAAGCGCCTGGAAAACGTGGCCTCGAAAGTGCGAAGCACCAAAGACTACAGTCTACGTGCCGACCACAGCAGCAAGGATGAAATTGGCCGCGTCACCGCCGCCTTCAATGATATGTTGGCGGAGCTTTCGGCAGCGCGGGCGCGTGAGACGGCCGAACGCGTGGCCTTTGCCCAGGCAACCCGATTGACGACAATGGGAGAGATGGCGGCTTCAATTGCCCACGAGGTAAACCAGCCCCTGGCGGCCATCGTCGCCAATGCCAACGCCGGCCTGCGCTGGTTGAGCCATGCAGCGCCCGATCTCAGCAAGGTCCAGGCTGTTCTGCAGCGCGTGGTCAGAGACGGACACCGCGCCAGCGAAGTGGTCGGTAGTGTGCGCGCATTGATCAAAAGGGATGTGCAGCAAAAAGCACCCCTCGACATCAATGTGCTGATCAAGGACGTGGTCGCGCTCCTGCAAACCGATATCGAGAGCGAACAACTCAGCCTTGAATTGGAGCTGTCCACCCCTGCGGGGAGTGTACTGGCCGATCGTGTACAGCTGCAGCAGGTGATCTTGAATTTGCTCACAAATGCCATTGAGGCTATGCGCGGCTTCAATGCTCGTCCCCGCGCGCTCGCCATCCGGACTAGTCATGGCGACTCCGATAGCGTATGCGTCGCGGTCGAGGATTCGGGGCCGGGAATCGACGCGAAAGACCGAGATCGAATCTTCGATCCGTTCTTTACGACCAAACCACGCGGCATGGGCCTAGGGCTCTCGATCTGCCGCTCCATTATCGAGGCGCATGGCGGGCGCCTGCGGGCGACGCCTGGCCATCCCGGGGGGACCGTCCTTGAATTTACGCTCCCCGCATACCACGCCAGTAGGTCGTGATGCCGCATAGAGGTCAACCATCCCCCGTCGTGTTCGTCATCGATGACGATCCCTCCCTGCGCGAGGCCCTGGCAGACCTGTTTGCCTCGGTGGGATTGGGTGTGGAAACATTCAGTTCGGCCGGCGAATTCTTGCGGCGCACGACACCAGAGCATCCCAGCTGCCTGGTGCTCGATGTCCGCCTACCGGGTTTGAGCGGCCTCGACTTCCAGGCCGAGCTTGCCAAGGCCAACGTTCAGGTCCCCATCATTTTCATCACCGGCCATGGCGACATTCCCATGACGGTGAAGGCCATGAAGGCCGGAGCGGTCGAGTTCCTGACCAAACCCTTTCGCGACCAGGATCTGCTCGACGCCGTGCAGCGCGGGTTGCAACTGGATCGGGCCCGGCGCGAGCAGGAAAAACCAATCGCCGAGTTGAAAGCGCGCTTCAAAACCTTGACCGCGCGTGAGCAGGAGGTGATCGGATTCGTCAGCTCCGGTTTGATGAACAAGCAAATCGCCGGTCGGCTCGGCGTGAGCGAAATCACGGTGAAGGTGCACCGCGGCAACGGCATGCGAAAATTGGGCGCCAAATCGCTGGCCGAATTGATCAGGATGGCCCAGCTTCTGCAGTTTGATCGCCCGGAGTAGTGCACTCTAAACCAACGTATAGGTTTGCAGCGGCCCGGACTTTGCCTATCTGCTGGGAGGTTATCCCAGGCACGAGAAGCACTTGACCAATAATCCACTCGTCTCGATCGTCGATGATGACTTGTCGGTGCGCGAAGCAACCACAAGTCTCCTGGAATCGCATGGTTATTTGACCGCCAGCTTCGCCTCCGCCGAAGAATTTCTAGGCTCCGAGCGGCTGCAGGATACCTCTTGCCTTGTGACCGACGTGCGCATGCCCGGTGTGAGCGGCGTCGACCTGCAACGGCGCTTGCTAAGCGCCGGTCATCGCATTCCCACGATCTTCATGACGGCCTACCCCGAAGAGCATATGCGCGCGGCGGCGTTGGACGGAGGGGCACTTGCCTTTCTCACCAAGCCCGTGAACGAGGAACGCCTGATCTCGTGCCTGCAGGGGGCCCTGCAAAAGGATCCCAACCCGTAGCGCCGCGCGGCGCCGCCGCGCACGATTGACCGGATCCTTCGCAGCCCACGAGCCGAGTTTGCATGCCACAACGCGCATCAGCGTGATTGGCCTAGGGGCGACTGCCCAGGTTCGGGTCGATCAGACGAGCATGACGGCAGCGATGGGTGCCGCGGCGATGGCCTTGTGCAGCGTTGCGGTAAGGGCAGCGCCACACAGCATCAAAGCACTGAATATGGCGGCGAAGGCGGCTGCGGTCGCAGCAAGCTTGAGGGTTTTCATGACTTGCTCGCTTGGGGTTGCTACGCGGCACGTGATCCACCATGCGAGAAACCGAGGTGCGGGCTGCGACGTTCCCACCGCGGCCGGACAGCGCTGTGGATAAGTCGCACGCTTCGACGCGGCAGCGAGGCGAAGGACTGCTGCCTCGCGCGCACAGTAAGCTCGGCAACTCAACGCCAATGGCCGCATCGCTGGCTTAGCCGAGCTTTAAGGCGGAGGTCGGAACAAATGTTGCCGCCAGCGCATTGCCCGCCAAAGACAGGTCCGCATTGCCGGGTGGAGGACAAGTTCAAGCGTGAGGTGGCGCCCCGTGCACCCAGTTCATGATCCGCGTTTTCTTGCCAGGTTGGGCCCCGTCCTGCGGGTAGCGACGGAAGAGATGGTCAAAGAGGAGATGCCGCACGAGATTGCGCATCTGCTCATCCGTCTACGGGAGTTGGAGACAGCCGCTCGCGAGCAGCCTCGGCGTGAACCCGATCAGGGATAGGCCAAAAATGGGCTGCGCTGGAGCTCTCCCGTCGGTCGCTCCCAACACGAAAGCTTTTCCCGGCGCGAAACCGGGGAGCCAGCTTCTTCGTTGATGACTCGCGTTGCGTTTTCAAAATGGAGAAGAGCCATGTCGGCGATCAACTGGGCGGCGATTGATTGGGTTTCGCTGGTCGCGCTTTCACTGTTCGTATTGATCGTCGCGCGTATCGGCGAAAGGCTGTCGTTCGGGAGCCGCGGGCTTGGCGCATTGCTCACAGCCTTGCTGTTCGCGGCAGGCTTCGCCGTTTGGTCCTACGCGCTGCACGATACGCTAACTCAAGCGATCGCCATGCTCACGCCCGCACCCCAGGGCTAGGCGAGACCCAACGGATCGGCACTGCTGCCTCGGCGGCGGCTTACGCACGAACGCTTGGGGCCGCTCGATGCGGCGCCGAGCGTGGCCCCTGGTTCCGGAACAAAAAAAATGCTCCAGGCGTTGGTTCGTCGACCGCAGCGAGCAATAGGCAAGGATGTGCAGCGATGGCCAGCAGCGAACACGTCGCGGTAGTGCGAGAAAGACATTTTAATTCAAGGACCATCAGCATCTTGGCTGCGCTGGCCGTCGATGTTGGGCTGTTTTGGCTCTTGTACGTAAAAGCAAAATTCAATCCGCCACTGGGTGAGGCGGAAATGTTTTGGGTACGCGTGACCGCCGCCTTCGGCGCCTATGCCGTGCTGCAGCAGTGGACGCTCGCCAATCAGACGGGCCGAGGCGACGATTTCACGGCGGCACTCGACAAGTTCATTGCCGCGAGCCCCATCGTCATCGCCGCGGTGGTCGAAGCCTACTGGCTCGGAGCCGAGGGCACAGGCGCGCTCTCCTGGCGCCATCACGCCGTTGCCCTGCTGTGGTCGGCCTTTGCCCTGACCGACTTCTTCGCAACCGATATCACCAACCAGCGTCTGCGTGCCCGCCAGTTCAACGTTGGCGATGGGTCTTAAGCCTTAACCCAACCGGCGCCCACAAGCTCGCCTGTGGCGGGAGGCACTTGGCCGCCCGCTCGGCGCTTAAGCTTGCCGGGCAGGCCTAGGCAGGCGCGCCCTGGCGCCCAACGCGCCAGGAGTTTCCCCGATATCGCACCGAGTCTCGCCTTGTATGCTTGCTCAGCCACAGCTCGAGCAACCCACCATGGCCTCGCGACCTACCTTGGCGCGCCTGCCCGCCACGCCGCTCTTGACCGAGTTCACCCAACACATTGCCCAGGCCAGGAGCCCGAGCGAGGTCCTCGATGAGCTCAATACATTTGCCTCGAAATTTCTGCCCCTGCGCGCGCTGGGCGCCGCCCGCGTGCCGCTGCAGGCAAGCGATTGGCGCTCAAGCAGACTGGGACGCGACGTGTTCTTGCACAGGTCGGTCCCGCAAGGCTGGTGGCAGGAGTATGCCGCCATGGCGCAGCGCGAATATGACCCAGGCCTTATGATGGCGCGCTGCAGCCTGATGGCGTGCACCTGGACCGAAACCATGCAGATGCTCGATCCGATCGGCATTGATCGATGGCCCTACGAGCTCTCGCTGAAATACGGCATTCGCGATGCGCTCACCTGTTCGGTGGGCCGGCGCTGGCTGGTCGCCTATTGGTCGGGACAAAACTTGGGCAAGGCCCTCACTCAGCCCTATCGAATTATCCTGTTCGCGGCTGCGAGCTTTGCCGCCTTGCGGCTCGAGCAATTGATCGACCGCGATCCGCGGCTAATGGGAAGGCGCACCCGTATTACGCCACGCGAACTTGCGGTCTTGCGATTGGTCTCTAGCGGACGGCAAACCGCCGAGATCGCCAAGGCGCTCGAGCTCGGTGAGGAAACCGTGCGCAGTCACCTGAAGAAGGCGCAGGGCAAGCTTGGCGCGCGCAACCGCAGCCAAGCGGTGGCCGAGGCGATCCGGCAGCAGCTGATCCCCTGAATGCCCGGCCGACACTGACGTGGCCGCGCGCTAGCCCACCCGCGCGCCGGGAAAGCGCGCTCTCAGTCGTCGTCAGGCGAGCATCAGCCGCCCGCGCGCGCCCGGCGGAGCAACACTTTGCGCTGCGGCCACGCAAGACCGTCGTGGCGCCTTTGCGGGTTTGAGCCGATTTCAGATCGTCTCGGCTGGGTTCAGTGTGCGGCCGCTTATGCGCAAGTCATGCATCCGAAGAGACACGGCATGTCAGTCAGCTCGAACGCGTTCGCCCTAGGGTCGGCCCTTGCTCTACTCCTCGCGGCCTGCCCCGACGTTCCGGCACAATCTCAGCAAGCCCCAGCCGAGGGGGCACCGCGGTTTCCCCAGGCGCAGGGCGATGCCCGGCCCGCACCAATGCGCGATTTCCAAGCCATGATTGAAAATCAGCGCGCGCGGGTGCGCGAGCGGGTCGCCGGCGCGATGGGCCGGATCGAGGCGGCGTGCAGTCAAGAATTGCGCAATTTCTGCAGCA
>Ga0075425_100001758_pt1 | contig 21337 bp, 23 predicted proteins | sample SoiMethybrSBSTD4_FD_75300 | JGI IMG/M metagenome (GOLD analysis project Ga0075425, IMG submission 75300) | Bulk soil microbial communities from a Populus tree surrounding site in Tennessee, USA - Soil MetaG P. TD hybrid SBSTD4 | ecosystem: Environmental > Terrestrial > Soil > Tree plantation... | reverse complement strand
ACTGTAACTTGCTGGGAAGTGTCCATCTCCGCTCCAAGTGGACACTTATCCGATGTGTCCACTTCGCGAGCATGACTCTCATCTACGAGGATGTCGAGACGGTTACAACCGGACGCTTACCCTGAAGCGGCGATCCAATGCTTTTGAAAATGGAAAAGGACTCAATGCAAAACGGAAGCATGATCCGGCCTAGCTGCAGCAGGGGTCGTTGTGATTATCGGGACGCGCAGCTATGAAATTATGACGATGCACTGGTGACTGGGAGGCTAAACAATATAAATAATAAAGGATGAGAAAAGAGATCAACTTGGTGACAGTGCGCCTTGGGTGGCTGCCCCCACAACTAACTGAAAATACGATAGATATGCCTTGGATAGAATGGCAGGGCAGCGTTCTAACCAACTGAACTACGTCCCCACTCGCCAAATCAACAAGATGCGTTGGCACAATTCCGAAGAACATTGAAGGTCTTCCCGGAAACTCCACACCATCCCCAACTGACAGTTATCACTTCCCGGCCACCGGTTTGTACGGTTGTTTCATTCCTCCGCGCTTGAGCTTCAGTGGACTCGGATGTTTTGGTTCGTAGACACCTATTTTGCCGCCGCCCGGAAGTGTAAATGTAGCAACCTTTCCCCAAGGTCGTTCGCTCACATCCGAAACTTTCACATTCTTCGTTTTGAGATCTTCCAAAGTCGCCGCGATGTCATCGCACATGAGGTAAAGCTCGTGCTGGTCGTTGTTCTCGGAATCATGGAACGCCGCTTCGAGGGGCGGCATGGCGAAAATCAACCAGTTGTGGCCGGCATCAACGGAGGAAAACTTGAGCACATCGCGAAAGAAGGCTCGGTCAGCTTCTGGGTCCTTGGTGTAGATGACGATGTGTGCGCCGTTGATCACTCTGGTTTCCGAAGGGTGACGCTCATATTCTCATAGTTGGACGAGCATCGAGGAACTGGGTCGTGATACTGAACCATCCAACGGTTACCTAGTTTAACGGTGTGGAACCGTTCGCGTCACATCGCCTTTGCAAGAGCAACCGGTTCTGAGCGCAAACACAGTTTTTTACGGCTCGGTGGCAAGGCACAGCTCAACGAAGAGAGCGATGAGGAAACCAGGCATCTGCTGGAATCCAAATGTGGAAAAAAACCTGTAAACCTTCTCAACCAACATCCACGCGAACTACCCCTTCGTTATGATGAAGTTGCCGGAGCCAGTGGAGCCGACGCCTCCTGTCAAGGACCACGTGCCGGAGATGGTATTCCCGTTCCCGATAGAGTGAGTGCGTTGCCGCTGGGAGATCCCGAACGATTGTATACCGGCGGTGATATGTCTCGCGCTCAGTGCGGCAACGGCGTTGCAGTTTGAAATCCACGGGCAGGGTAATCCAGCCTAGCCTATGGGAAACTTGGGGCATGTCAGAGAAACGAACAAAATCGGACAAATCACAGCGACAGGCCGACAAGCTCGAAAAGAAAGCTCGCCATCCCGGCGCGAAAAGTAAGAAGCGGCCATCGCGAAAATCCATCCCTGAAACTTGTCAGAGCAAGATGGCGCGGATTAAGAATTCCCCGTCGCAGCATCAACATGAGCATAACGAGCGCGAGGATTTCAGCCAAGCGCCTGCTCGGATCGTAAAGGAAGCCACAAACAGCCACTGGGCCCGGGGTGTTCGGAATCACATCGTGAATTGCACTGGATTTTTTGCATACATCTCCGCCATTTTGTCGCGCAACTCCCGCATAGTCTGGCAAGTCTTGGATACCCCAATCAGGGTGTAATGTGTTGCGTCAGCTTGCGGAGTCCGTATTAATCGGTCACCCACTGCTGCCAATTTCGGGCGTCGTACGCAACTAGTCTTTCGTTCGGTGGAGTCATTCGCCATTGCCTCTCGCCACGAATATTGATGGCACTGTCACTGAGGTTTATTTCAGAAGATGTATAAGATTGAACAGTCATTGGGAATCGTGCATAGGTACTATTTTTCTTAATCTGAGAGCCCGGAATAGCGCTCATGGGTTAGTGTCGGACACGCCGACGTTCGGACCCTCACGACCGCGCCGCGGTGCTGTCCTCAGATGTGTTTCAGGCCGGACTCATGGTTCGGCCTTTTCTTTCACCCGCCGCAAAAAGGCCGAGCGTACCGCACGAGGCTGATCGCGACAAGCTGACTTCCGCACTGCGACAAACTTTCAAATACGTGCGTGGTACAAAACCCGGGTCAATCTACTAGACCGTTAGCCGGCAGCGCAACCGAATAATCGGCCGCAATGAACCAGCTAGTGAAAGCACTTCCAACGCGTCAATTTGGGGTACAAGCGGTCCTGAAGGGCGCTCTTCCACGTCACCGCCTAAAACTGCTTTCACTCAGCCTAGGCAACTTTGCGTAGTTCTGGCCTGTCTCGGTCGAGGCTCGCTTCATGCGTGAGAGAAAGATTTGGAGCGTCGGTCCGCTCCAGTATTTTCCGTTTTCTCCATCTGAACAGAAATGGGGCTAGAGTGGCTAAGGCGATTACCAGCACGACAAATGGAATCATGAGCCCCAGAGACCCGCTGCCCTTGTGAGTCGCGGTCGGTGTAGGAGCGGCTGCAGCAGGGGTGACGGCAGTCTCCGAGGACGGGCTCGCAGCTGAAGCAGCGGGGGTTGCAGCTTCCGTCGCGAGCAGGGTGACAGTCTCCGAGGGCGGCCTGACCGAGGGCGCGGGGGCGGCCGCAGCCTGTGTTGCTAAAGGTCTGGGTGGATGGGTTGACCGTCGCGTTGGATGAGCAGTGTTCGCAGCGGGTGACTCAGCGTCCGCGGCGGGTTTGCTGACCGTTGCCGAAGACGGACTTACGGTCGCAGCGGGTTCCGCAGCATCCGTAGCGGGTGTGCTGACAGTTGCTGAGGACGGACTGACGTTTGCAGCGGGTGTGTTCACAGTTGCCGAGGACGGGCTGATATTCGCAGCGGGTGACTCACCGTCCGCAGCGGGTGTGCTGACCGCCGTCGTAGATGGACTGATCGTTGCAGCGGGTGCAGCGTCCACAGCGGGTGTGCCGACAGTCGAGATAGGTGCAGCGGTGGCCACTGCGGGTGCGATGACAGTCTCCAAAGACGGAATGACAGTCACGACGGGTGCAGCTGCGGCTACGGCACAATGTTCGGAGATCATGCTCACTTCTGTAACGGCAAAACCGTCGCCGGTGCCGGAACTCGCGGCGCCACTTACTTTGAAACCTATAAGTTTTACGTTCTGGCCCAGATGTGGCTTGAGATCAACGCTGCTGGTGACGATTTTGAAAATCTGACGAGTGCCGTCTTCCGCAACTGTGTAGAGCCCCTCAGATCCGCCCAAGCAACCTTTAACGTTGGCCTGGCCCATGGTGGTGCCAACGTCGGGAGTCTGCGCAAACCCCAACGTCACCAGCAGGGCCGATACAACCATCAGCAGGAATGCTCTTTTCATGGAATCCTCCTAAGATTCACGCCTCGCGGCGGTCTGAGGTTTCACTTGGAATTTGGTCTTGCCGTTGGTTCTTACGCAGAACACTCGCGCGTTGTGCGCCGGTTGAATTCCGGCCTGGGAACCTGGAGCATCCGGAGTGGAACATCACAAACCCTATCTGCTATAGACTTGACTGTCTGTTCACAACCGCTCACATTCGATAAAACAGCACTCAACAAGACATGCTGCCTATCTCCTTTGCCCGCGCCACTCGCGAATACGTCGTGTTCAGGACACCTAGTTGCAAAGGCGCGCAATATCATGAAGACGGAAACGTCAGACATGGATGCATCGGTGCATCCCGCGACGCAAGCCTCGATGAAGACCGCTTGGGCGTCCGTTATTGATCGGCTGGGAGAACGGTTATCGCGCTATGCCGGACCGGTTCGGATATCGGAATAGCGGTTCAAACGCGAATCGTGCCCCAACACGGTGACCGCAAATTTCACATGCGGCAAGCCTCACCAGCGTTAGAATTGCGAAAGCAGCACGGAATAAGAGACTCTGAGGTAATGGTGCTCGCTATAGGTAAAAAAACAGCATGGCTGACGGTCAAACGATCGCTAATAACAATCTACAACGATGTTTATGACGAACACCTCTTCGTATTCGCCGCCGGACTCTCGTACTATTTCGTGCTCTCCCTATTTCCCCTGCTGGTTTCGATGGCATCGCTGCTAGGGTATGTGCCCATTCCTCATCTGTTTGAGGGCCTTCTAAGCCTAATGGCCAGGCTTGTCCCAGGAGATGGAATGAGTTTGGTGCGCAACATCGTGTCTGACGTCAGTCACAAACATACGCACTTTCTCACGCTCGGGTTAGTTTTCACATTGTGGACAGCGTCCAGCGGATTCGCTGCGATAATCGACGGCCTTGATCTGGTCTATCGGGTCCGTGAAACTCGCCCGGTGTGGAAGACTCGGCCACTTGCGCTGGGACTAACGTTGCTCGCAGGGTCTCTGCTGGTCGTCGCTGTCGGATTGATGGTTGAGGGGACGTACCTTGGGACCTGGTTTACCGGTCAATTGAACCTGAGCCCAGCCGTACTCGCCGCCTGGCGTAGTCTCCGGTGGGGTATCGCCGGAGCCTTTGCCGTGCTCGCGCTGGAACTGATATACCATTTCGGACCTAATGTGAAGCAGCGCTTCCGCGACAGCCTGACGGGAGCAATGGTTGCGGTAGCGGCCTGGGTTGGGGTGTCATACCTGCTGGGGATTTACTTCCGACACTTCGAATCTCTTGATAAAACCTATGGGCCGTTAGGTGCTGCCATTGGCTTGTATGTGTGGTTTTACTTGTCCGGTTTTGCAATTCTGCTCGGCGGAGAAATCAATTTCCTGCTTGGCGAACTGCGACACCCCAGAATTCGGCCAACGCCCAAACCGCCCTATGCTCAGATCAACAGTCTGAATTCCGCAGCCTGAGCTTATCCAACCAGAGCCACACCTCCCAAGTTGGTCTCGCTGCGCAAACGCAACGTAGTCAGACCGTATCAATACCCGACGAGAGTGAGCAGTTGTGAACAGACCTCACGTGGCGTAATAGCCAAAAATGTATCAATCCTTGCTTGGGGACTCAAAGTGTAAAGGGTACGTGTGCCGTCGGCCAGTCAAAGATGAAAGTTGGAGATCACGATTGACAATAAGGAGAGGATTTATGAGAAAAGTTTTGTCGATAATTGCACTTGTTTCGTCGTGTAACCTGGCGCTGTGGGCCGTGGACAATAGCAAGGTTCTGGATGCTGCCACTCAAACTGTACAGAGCATGACCAACGGCGCTAAGCCAATTCCATCATCGTTGCTACACGCCGCCCAGTGCATCGCTGTGGTCCCTCAATTGACCAAAGCCGGATTTATCGTGGGAGGTGAGCACGGCAATGGCGTGGTAAGCTGCAGGACGGAAAGTGGTTGGAGCGCACCCGCGTTCATTACCATTACTGGCGGGAGCATAGGTCTGCAGGCGGGCGGCGAACATCAGGAAATCGTGCTGCTGATGAACAATCAGGGTAAGCAGGAACTGATAAACGGACATTGGGATCTTGGAGCGGAAGCTGTTGCCGCTGGACCGACTGGCGACAGCGCAGGTGTAGCCCAAAGTACCGGCTGGAAAGCGCCCGTTCTCTCCTATGCGCATTCAAGCGGAGCTTATGCGGGAGCCAATCTTCAGGGTTCGAAGATCGACCTCGATCAGGACGCGAACCACAATCTGTACGGAAAAAGCGTTTCGATTCAGTCGATCCTCGAAGGTCAGGTACACGCGTCAGAGGCCGCGCAGAAGTTCCTGTCCGCGCTTGAGCAGGTCACGGGCAAATAGCTAGTGAACGATACATGCCAGAGTTCGATGATGGCGAGAGGAACGCTTACTGCGTTAAGCCCACGGCGTCTGGGACGAATACGAGGACATTGCTACTGCCAGCCTCATCGAAGTTTGGATTGACGAGACCGAGCGCCGCACCTGGTTTCTGTTCGAGGCAGGACGCCGGAGCGATTCTACCGGGCATTGAAACCTCGCTGGATTCCGGCAGCCCTGCGAGCCCTCAGCCTTTGTGGCTGTGAATCATTTTCTGGATCGCCTGGAGAAGCGTCTCCAGTTCGAAGTCGCCACCGTGCCGCTGGCTATTGATAAAAAATGTCGGCGTACCGTTTACCCCGCTACGTACGCCGCTGGAAAAATCCCCCCGCACACGCTCGGCAAAGGCGACGCTGAGTTTGCTGCAGCACACGACAAGTTCTGGGAACATGCATGACCTGATCTTCGAGAACCAGAATTCCTTGAGTGGCTACCCTTCGCGGTCAGCATACATGCGAAGGGTCATGTTGGTGCACGATCCCAACGCGGATACTCCCACCCGCCTCCGATAGATCGATTGATCTCCACCAAATACTGAGGCTCGAGAGAAACCAGCTTCGCCCTTATTCATCGATAGCACAACTTGCAGCCCTTGCTCATGAACGTTTCTGGTTACTTCGAAATCCCGGCCACATCAGTAGCTCCAAACTGGAACAGGATCTTACCGCTGCGATTCGATTTCAAGGATTGCTTGAAGGCTTCCTTGAACTTGTCGAGCGGGGCTGCTCAGACGCGAACACCAGGTGTTTCTTCGGGACAGACCGATGTCGGAGCGGGCTTCAATTACCAGACCAACTGGCTTGAACTGTTCGCCCAACACCGGAAGGTCGGACCGAATTTCAACCCGGAGGTGGGTTTTCTCGAACGAGCCGACTGCATATGCGACTATTTAGATGGCAATTTTAAGTTCAGACCGAAGATTCACGGCGTACGTGAGCTCAATTTTGAGGGATTCATCTTTCATGCACCCGACACTCGGCATGTGCTTCAAACACAGGAGTGGCAGAACACGTTTCGGATTGAGTTCAACAATGGGTCCTATAGCGACGACGACATTGTAGATGTCTTCACCCAACGGCTCACCGAGCCGTTTAACATCTACAAGAACGTTTTCATCCCAGTGGGGGAATACCAATGGACTCGCCATCAGTTGACCTACGGGACATCCCAAGCACGTCGCTTCATCATGACTTTCTTCGAGCGCTTTGGAACCTACTACAACGGCCATCTGAATGAAGCGCGTGTGCGAGCAACGTATCGTGCTAACGAACGTCTGTCATTCGCCTTTGCCGAACAGTGGAACCGCTTCCGTCTGCCGATACCGGGGGGAGACTTTTCTGTCCTCGTTGGCAATTTCCAGACAAATTACTCACTCTCGCGCTTCCTTACACTCTCCAGCCTGATCCAAATGGACACCGCCAATACCCAAGCTGTGAGCGCCAACCTCCGCGTGCGCTGGAACTATCGTCCCGATAGCGATCTGTACGTGATTTACACAGCGGGGACGCGCTTCGCCAGCCTGGTGGCGGAGAATCCGCCACAATTTTATGAAAACCGCTTCGCCATCAAATTCACGTACTCGTGGCGACCGTGAGGTGAATATGAAATGGATTACCCGCAAAGACATAAAAGTGGACCGCGTCGCTTGCCCCTGGTTGATAAAGAGGTTCGTTGATCCGCAAGCTGAATTCTTGTTCGTAGAGGAACGCGACTTGCTGGAGCAGGCGAAGAAACAGGATGCGATTCCTTTCGATGCGCCGAAGATTGAAGCCATCAAACTCAATCATCGTGGCCCACGCTGCACCTTCGAAGCCATCATCGAAGACTACGCAATCTCAGATCCAGCGCTGCAAAAACTGGCGCTCATCGTCCGAGCGGCCGACGTGAAGGGACAAGAGGGCGTGGCCGCCGAAGGCATCGGTTTGCGCTCCATGGCCCAAGGATTCGCCGCGATGGGCCTCTCCGATGAGGATCGGATGGCTCGGCAGTTTCCCGTCTATGATGCCCTCTACGCCTACGTCCAAAGCGAGGAAAAGTGAACCCGCATCCCACGCGAGATCTGGTTTTGATCAACACCGCGGGCTTCCTGCGTTCATTCGGCGTGGGGCTCATGGGCGTGGTGTTAGGGATCTATCTGTTTCGCATCGGACTAACGTCCCTAATCATCGGTTTCATCATCGCTGCGGGCTTGGCTGGTTCGGCGCTCGCGACCACCGTGATGACACTGGCAGCCGACCGGATTGGACGCAGGCGATTCCTGGTGATGCTCTCACTTCTAAGTGCTGTGGGCGGCATCGCCTTAGCGACAACACCGACTCTGCCATTTCTTGTCATGATGGCGTTTGTCGGAATGCTGAATGGTACGGGCACGGACCGTTCGGCTGCGTTCGCTCTCGATCAGGCGATTGTTCCGGGACTGGTTTCGGACGTTAAGCGAACTTGGAGTCTGGCTTGGTACAACGTCCTTCTCGACGGAGGAGGGTCGCTCGGAGCGTTGGGCGCGGGGCTGCCCATTCTCCTACAGCACCACGCGACTCTCTCGTTGTTCCACTCCTACCGATTCGTGTTTTTTGGCTACTCCGGACTGTGCGTGGCAGTGGCGGCGATCTACCTGTTTCTTTCACCGGCGGTCGAGATCCCAAATCCGTCATCACTGGCCTCGTCAAGCACTCGGGTCGGACCAGAAAGCAAGAGAATAGTCGCCAAAATCACCGCTCTGTTTTCGCTCGACGCGTTCGGCGGTGGTTTTCTGACTGATGCACTCGTTGCTTACTGGTTCTTCCGGCGGTTCGGAATCGCGGAACAAGACCTCGGTATCGTCTTCTTCGCTGTACACATTCTCAATGCCTGTTCGCATCTTGGAGCGGCGTGGCTGGCTGGCCGTATCGGACTTGTGAATACCATGGTCTTCACCCACCTCCCGTCCAGCCTCTTCCTCATGGCTGTACCATTTGCCCCCTCCTTCAAGTGGGCAGTTGTCCTTTTTCTCTGTCGTGAGGCACTGGTCGAGATGGATGTTCCCACGCGCCAGTCGTACGTGGCGGCGCTCGTCAAACCGAGCGAGCGCACGTTCGCGAGTGGAATCACAAACCTGGCTCGCAACCTGTTTTGGGCTGTGGGCTCCGGAGTAGCGGGGGTAATGATGCAAGTGGTCACTTTCTCAGCACCGCTGCTGGTGGGCGGTGGGGCTAAGGTCACTTATGATGTGCTTCTCTACACATCGTTCCGTTTATTAAAACCTCCCGAAGAGATAGCACGCGGTCATAACCTGACTGGCTAGCGACTAAGAGTTGGATTCGGCGTTTGTCTTTCTTTACGCGCTGTGATTGACGCTATTGTTTCTGTTTTCAGCCGACCGCGAGATTCGTGTTGCAGAATCTACTCCAAGTGCTAGAGTACCTAGAGCTAGAAGTTGCGGAGTGCGTGATCGAAAAAGAGCGCGGTTCCGCTGTATTCTTAAACTATTAGCCTCCTGTGTAAGGAGTAGTTCCTCTTCTTGATGAACGCCGATCACCTTCCCCTGCCGGCGCATTCATCGCGAATCGAAAAAGCACGATAGCCCGGCTATCGCGCCTGAGTTTAGGTCTCTCTGCCGGTCCTCGTGCACCAGCCAAAATGAAAGGAGTAATCGCATGCCCACCCCGCCAACTGCACAGCCAACCCCTTTCAGCAAAGACGTTCTGGGACGTTATGTTTGTAACGGTCTCGACGAAGCATTAGCCAGCACCGACATCTCCCGAAGCCCCGATGCGCGGATGTTCGACGTCATTATTCTTGGCGGCGGATCCTTTGGTTCCGTCTGCGCGCAACACCTCTTTACCCAAGACACGACCCACAGCCATCGGATTCTTGTCCTTGAAGGTGGCCCATTCACGATCCCCGAGCATGTCCAGAATCTGCCGTTGTTTGCTGGGCTCAACGTGCCCAGCGCGACCAGCATTCAGGATTTGAGAAGCCAGGGACAATTCGGACCTGATAAGCCGCGCGAAGAAGTCTGGGGACTTGCTTGGCACTCATCCACGAAATTCCCTGGACTCGCCTACTGCCTAGGTGGCAGGTCTCTGTATTTCGGTGGTTGGTGTCCGCAGTTACTCGATGCGGAGATGCCGCCGGGTCGCTGGCCCCAAGCGGTTCGTAACGATCTGGACGCGACTTACTTTGCGCAAGCCAGCGAGCAGATCGGAACCGATGTGACAAACGACTTCATTTCCGGCCCGCTTCACGTCACTTTGCGCCAGATGCTCTTCGACGGCATTCAGGCAGGTAATGTAACCGAGGCGATCCCGCTCAACCAACTCCCAGTGCATCCCCCAATCCAAACTGACATTGACCAGCTGGAAGCGCCGCTCGCGGTGCAGAGTCAGACCCGGTCCGGCTTGTTTCCTTTTAATAAGTTCAGCTCGGCTCCGGTGCTGATCCGCGCGGCCAGAGCCGCCTTCTCCGAGAGCGCTGGCAATGATTTCAAGAAGCGGCTCATGATCGTGCCGCGCTGCCATGCGATTCAGCTGCTCACCGAAAACGTCGTTGTGAACGGCCAGATGCTTAAGCGCGTGCACACCTTGCAGACAGACCAGGGTTCCGTCCCCATCCCGCAAGGCGGCGTCGTAATCATCGCCTTGGGTACCGTCGAGAGCACCCGGCTGGCATTGCTGTCCTTTGGAGACGTTCCGAATAACCAGCTAGGCAATAATCTGATGGCTCACTTGCGTTCCAACGTAACCATCCGCGTTCCTCGCAGCTCCCTACCCGGAAACCTTCCGCAGGAACTGATGGCGTCTGCCCTTTTCGTCAAAGGACGTCATCGCTACGCTGACAATTCCCCCGGCCACTTCCACCTGCAGATCACCGCAGCAGGGCTGGGAAATCTAGGCACCGACTCAGAAGCCGAACTCTTTAAGAAGATTCCTGATATTGACACGTTCGATGCATTCCAGAATGCCCATGACCAAGCTGTGGTCATTACGATTCGCGGCATTGGTGAAATGCAACCCGATAATCCTGCCAACCAAGTGCGTTTGGACCCGGAAATTGACGAGTCCGGCGTACAGCGCAGCTTCGTTTCTTTGTCTGACCCGGCTCAGGGCGCATCTCCACAAAGCCAGAAAGACCGCGAGCTCTGGGACGCGATGGACACCGCTACCGATCAAGTGGCTAAGATTTTTGCCAACGCTTCCGATTTCGAGATCTTCACCGGCAACGGTCCTGTGAAGGTCGCACCGAACGCCGACCTGCGCGCTGTATTCCCTTACACGCCTGGGCGGAGGGACGGCATCGGCACCACCCACCACGAAGCTGGTTCGCTACGTATGGGGGACAATTCCGCGACTTCTGCAACGAACTCCGATAGTCGGCTGCACGCGGTCGCCAACACCTACATTGCGGGCCCCGCCTTGTTTCCCTCGCTAGGATCACCCAATCCGATGCTAACCGGAGTAGCCTTGTCACGACGGCTGGTCGACAGGCTGGTCGCGGGCGGATTGATGCCTTCCGCCTTGCCCAGCATTCCCGACGCCGGCTTCACGTCGCTCTTTGCCGGTACCTCGGCCAGCTTCGACAGGTGGCAAGTTGCAGGCCAGGGAGATTTCTCTTTGATCAGTGGCGAACTTGTCGCGGAACCGGGGAGTGATCTGGGATTGTTCTATCTCGCGACGCAAACCTTTTCAGACTTCCTCCTGAAGTTGGAATTCCAGCTGGGTCGCATTGACGACAATTCCGGTATTTTCGTTCGCTTCAGAAACCCTAGGCTGCCGGTTCCGGATCGTAATCTCCCCGGCGTATCCTATCCCTACAATAATCAGGCGTATGTCGGCGTGGACACGGGATTCGAAATCCAGATTGATGAGCTCGCCCGAGGAAACCCCAACGGACTCGACGAGCATCGCACTGGCGCCGTGTATGGTATACCGATTGGACAAAATCTTGGTCAGCAAGTCTATCGAAGAGGAACGGCTCTGGTTCCCGGACAGTGGAACACCTACGAAATTGAAGTCAGGGGCAACACGTACACCGTCCGCCTCAATGGGCAGCAGACCACAAAATTCACCAACACTGACCTGTTCAAAGGCAAGTCGAACATCACTGATCCGGATTCTGGTTATGTCGGAGTGCAATCCCATACCGGCCGACTGAAGTTCCGGAACATTCAAATAATGGTTCTGCAACCGGCACTGGTGGTGGGTCCCGGCGGAATCGGCGTCGCCGAAAGGGCCGCACCGGTACAAATGCCAATCGAAGAGCCAGAACCCGAACCAGCGCTGCTGGAGGCGAGGAAAAAGGCCTCAAAGAAAACTGCGTGACAAACTACCCACAGCTCTGCAGATCCTATGGCGCGCTCCAACGTAGGGGCGCGCCACATATTCTGACGATAATGTTTATTTACAACTGTCGCTGACCATCTTGAGATTCGTCACTCGGATGTCCCCAGCCTCGGTAGCCTCCTTCTTCTCGTGCTCTGCGTTCTCTCCTTTCTCTTTCTCATAGGACTCGGCCTCGAGGTTACCGGTGACGGTTACTTTGTGACCTAGATGTTTGGATAGATCAACGGCTGAACTGCGAAAGGCCATAGGTCTTGCCATCTTCTCCCGTAAGGGAGAATTCATCGGGTTCGTCGCCCTTCTGCAGACAGCCGGTTACCGTCGTCTTCCCGCTAGCCGATTTCGCCTGCGAGAACGCTGCGGTCGTCAGGTAGAAAGCAAGGACAAATGAAACTGCACTCAAAGCAAGCAGCCGAACCAGTCTCTTCATATTCCACCTCCTGGAACCGTGAGTGCGAAGATTGACGCGCAAAACTCAGATTCTTGATTTCAGTGCAATGTTGCGGCTTGCCCGCTCACTGCCTCATAGACCGTCATACGGGCGGCAGGATGACCATCCACTTCTTGCTCCGGAGCGTAAACACGGTGCGTATCTTTGTCGACCGCCAGGCTGTGCACCTTCTTCTGTACCGGGAAATCCTCGAGTTTCCGAAAACGATCGGGATCATCCTCTTCAAACACAGAAATGGCCCCGCTATAGCAGGCGACGTAGATAGGTTTCAGTCCAGAGTTGAACTTCACGACATCTGGACCTTTGGCCAAAGGCAGGAAACTGACAGGTTGATGCTTCTCCAGATCGAACACTGTCAGGAGTTCGTTTTCCTCACAGGACAAAAAAGCCCTTCGGTGCTCCGGATCAAGTGCCATCCCGTGATTACCTTCGCATTTCCCAACAGGGTATCGCCCGACGACCGCGTCCGTCGCGGGATCGATGACAGCAAAAATGTTTTGATCCTGGAAATTGACATAGATCTTGCGGGCAACCGGATCGTATTGCGGCATGCCGGTTTCGCTTTCGAAGTGCAGAGTCTTGATGATCTTGTCTTGCTGAACGTCAACGATCGCCTCTGCTTTGCCACGTTCGTCGGAGACGTAAAGCTTATGGAACGGAGCCGCGTACGCGCTTCCGTCAGGCTTGGCCTCGGTGGGCAACTTCTTGATTACCTTCATCTGTTTTAGATCGATGACCCCGATCGTGTTGTCGCCGGCATTCGACGTATAGACCTTCTTTAGCTCTGGAACGAACTCCACACCCTCGGCTCCAGGCGTAATCCGGTATTGCCTTCACAACTTTGTTCGTGCGCAGGTCGATCACGTACAGCAGCCCTGCTGCTAAATGCGCCGAGAGGAGATAGTGGTCGTCATAGTCAATTGTCAAGTAATCGAATCTCTTGCCTACGGGACCCGGCATGTCGATGGTTGTCGCCGACTTGAGCGTCACGCCAAGCGCACAGGCTGCGGACAGCACGATTCCAAACAGCACAGGGCGCGACTTTCTTGCAGCAAGCCTCACGTGCGGATACTTCCTTGGCATTGTCACTCTCCCAGAAGCCACTTTAGGTGGCATCCCTCGCCCTCTATGCTCCAACACGCCAGTGAATGTCTCATGAACTGAACATTAACAACTCGTTCACGTGAACGTATTCCCAAGTGCAAATTGTTTTTCGCGCGTCGAGAACGGGCTTCCCGATCATTGGAGCGTCGAATTCGTGGCCTATATATATGCAGGGATGATCACCAAACACTAACTTCGATGAGGTATTGAAAGATTGACTTGGTTAGAGTGTCAGTTCGACAATCTTCCTGTAAGCAACTGAAACGAATGGAGATATTGTCAAGGAAAGATGGGAGGGCAGCGCTCTAACCAACTGAACTACGTCCCCACTCGCCACCGGCGCGATGGGAGATGCGCCGCACTAGTATCCTAACAGCTTCTCGTGAGGACGCCAAAGCGCGCGCTATCATTTACCGCCGCGATTTGCGTCGCGCCGACATGTTGCTTGGCGGATCTTGTACCTCGATTCTTGCGAATGTTCAGGAGGCCGGTTGATGAGAGGACCTGCACTATATCTCGCTTGGTTGCTGATCTGTTGCGCGCTGCTGATCACAGTCTGCGGCGCCAGCGATCTCAGGCTGGCGGCCGACCTGATCATCGTCAACGCCAAGGTGTGGACGGTTGATAAAGCCCAGCCAACGGCGCAGGCGGTTGCTGTACTTGGGGATCGAATCGTCGCCGTAGGCTCCAATACGAGCCTGGAAGCATGGAGAGGGCCGGACACAAAGGTGGTTGATGTTGGCGGCGAATTACTACTGCCTGGATTCAACGACGCTCATGTGCACTTTATCAGCGGCGGGTTGCAGCTTGATGCCGTGCAACTGAACGATGCGACGACGAAAGAAGAGTTTGCCAGGCGAATCGGAACACAGGCGAAGAAAACTCCGAAAGGCGAATGGATACTCGGCGGCGATTGGGACGAGACGAAGTGGAATCCACCAACGATTCCGAGCAAAGAGCTGATTGATCCGGTTACGCAGGGCACGCCGGTGTTCGTTAGCCGCTACGACGGCCATATGGTACTGGCGAACTCGGCAGCATTAAAGCTGGCTGGAATCACTGCGCAAACTCCCGATCCGCCCGGCGGCGTAATTGTTCGCGATGCGCACGGCAATCCAACTGGCGCATTGAAAGACGCGGCGATGGATCTGGCCGCGAAGGCGATTCCGACGCTTTCTCGCGATCAACGGCTGCACGCGGTCCAACGGGCTATGAAGCATGCGGCTTCGCTCGGAGTCACCAGCGTGCAGAATATGAATCCGGACTACGCGGATATTGCTGTCTACAACGAGCTGTTGCAGCGTGGCGAACTCACGGTACGAATTTATGCTGCGCCGCTCATCACCGACGTGGAAGATCAGGTGAAGATCGGGATCCGCCACGCGTTCGGCGGACCGTTTTTGCGGATTGGCGCGGTCAAGGCCTATGCGGACGGATCGCTGGGGTCCAGGACTGCGTATTTTTACGAACCCTACTTGGACGCGCCGAACACCCGCGGCCTGCTCTCGGACGAGATGCATCCGCTTTCGCTCATGCGCGATCGCATGATGCGGGCTGATGCTGCCGGACTGCAGATTTGCACTCACGCCATCGGCGACGAGGGAATTTCGACGATCCTCGACATTTATTCGGAAATTGTGAAAACTCATGGAGAGCAAGATCGGCGCTGGCGAATCGAACATGCACAGCATATGGCGGCGAAAGATTTCGATCGCTTCGCGCAGTTGCACGTGATCGCGTCTGTGCAGCCGTATCATGCGATTGATGACGGCAGGTTTGCTGAAGCGCGAGTCGGGCGCGACCGCAGCAGCCGGACTTACGCATTCCGCAGATTCCTCGATCATGGGGTGAGGCTGGCGTTTGGAACCGATTGGGACGTGGCGCCGCTGAATCCGCTGCTGACAGTCTACGCTGCGGTCACGCGAGCAACGCTCGACGGAAAGAATCCAAACGGATGGTTTCCAGAACAGAAGCTAACGGTTCAGGAAGCAATCGCGGCGTACACGATGGGTTCGGCCTATGCGGAATTTCAGGAGAGTGAGAAGGGATCGATCACGCCGGGAAAACTGGCCGACATGGTTCTGCTGGATCAGGACATTTTTAGTATTCCAGCGGAGAAAATCCGCGATACAAAAGTCCTGAAAACGCTCGTCGGGGGCAAGCTGGTTTGGGATGCAAGCGGCGGATCGCCCGTAGAACCATAACGTACCTTAGATTGTTTCAATCGAAGGCGAGCGCCCGCTCGACAGAAAAGCGCTTTCTCGAAAATGACGAGAAGCGGTACCCCGCGCGCGGAGCGTCACTGTAATGCGCAAGACAGTTCTTGTTGGCTCGTTGATCGCTTTGCTGCTGTGTGGAATTTTTCGCTCCGCGATCGCTACTCGACTCGACAGCTTTGATCTGGATGAGGCCTACCACATTACAGCGGGAGTCACCTACGCACGATTGGGTGATTACCGACTGAACCCCGAGCATCCACCGCTCGTGAAGCTGTGGGTAGGAGCGTTTCTATCTCCAACCAATTTCAAGACGCCGCAATTCCGCCCGCTAGCCGATAAGTGGGACGAACGACGCTTCACGGAAGATGTCGTATTCACTCAAAACGACCCAGACGTAACGCAGCGATGGGCACGCTTTGCAATGTTCGTGCTCAACGGGGCTCTGCTTTTTGCTTTCACGCTAGCGATATGGCATGTCTTCGGGAACCAGATTGGCTTCGTAATGGCAGCGGGAACATTGGCCTTTCTGATGATTGACCCTACCGTCGCCGCCCATTTGCCGGTGGTGCTTACCGATCTACCTGTGGCAATTCTCAGTAGTATGGCGATACTGCTGGCGTGGAGCGCTTTTCGTTGGGGACGCGCTCTCGATCTGGGATTGGCTGGTCTGTCGTTAGGACTTGCACTTGGGGCAAAACACACGGCTTTGATCGTAGTCATCGCCGTGACCCTGATGGGCGGAGTTATGTTGGTTCGCAAGGAACAGGGCCGTTCCCGATTCCGGCGGTTGGGCGAAATATTGGCTGTTCTGCTGCTGGCATGGGTCACGCTATGGGGGCTTTATCGTTTTCGTTTCAATGAGAGCCGGACCGGGGTTGATCTTTTCAACCTTCCTTTGTCTGCAAAGATAGCTGATCTGCATCGTCCGCTTCTCCGCGATGCGGTTTCGGTAATGGAAGGCAATCGTTTGCTGCCGCGGTCTTATTTGTGGGGCCTCGCTGACATCATGCATGTGGGTATTGAGGGGCGCATCAGCCCTGTTTTCTTCCTCGGTCATACTTACTCGAAACGTGCACCATTCTATTTTTTCCCGGCAATTTTGCTTGTGAAATTGCCGCTTGGTCTCTTGGCCCTGGTCATCGCGGGTGGTGTGCTCGTGGCAGGTAGAACAAAATGGGTTGGCAGCGAGCTTCTGTTCATTCTGATGCTATTCGCCGGCTTGCTGCTGGCCATGCTCATGAGTGGTACCTCGAGCTATGCGGGTATCCGCCATGGTCTTGTTCTTGTCCCGCCAATGGCTGTACTGGGAGCGGCCGGGTTGGCGATTGCCTGGGAACAACGGTCACCCGCGCTACTTGCGGTCGTTGCGGTCGCCGTGGCTGCAGCGATGGCCTCGGCGGTCCCAGTATTACGTCCGTGGGAGTACTACAACGAAATCGTGGGAATGAAAGAGGCGTGGCGATACTTCGGCGATGAAGGAGCAGATTCAGGACAAAGGACAAAAGAAATTGCCGCTTACTACCATCAATACCTGGAGCCGAGAGCTGAAGTCCCCTACATTGACTACAGTGACTCTTTTGCCGAGGATGATCGTCGTGGAATACGTTCAATGCAAAAGTTATGGAAGGATCGGCCAGAAACGGATACTTCGAATGTGCTTAGCGGAACATTTCTGATTCCTGCGCCTTCCCTGCTTTGGAGTACTTCCGATTTTGATTACGCTGCGCTGCTCAAGGCACAGCCGGTCGACCGATTCGGGTGCATACTCGTTTACCGCGGCACTTTCGATCTTGCCGGCGCTCGCGCCCTTAGGTTTACGTTCCGAGCCATGGACGCCGAATACTCCAGCCAGCCCGATCTCCCTAAAGCGGCCGAATACTTGACGAGGTCACTCGAGATTCGTCCCACCACCTACTACCGCTGGATTGAGTTAGGGAATGTTCAGCTCAAGCGCGGACTACGAGATGATGCCCTGCTCGCATACGAAATGGCCAAGACTTACGCTCCGGTGGGAGACGAAATAGTTGGTCCGCTAACAGATCAGATTCGGCGCGTTTCGCGGTACGATCTCAGCTCCGTGCCCATACTGCGCAACCCTAAAATTGAGTAAATCGAACTATGACGATTCGTGCCTACTAACGGCATTGCTGCGTTCGCTACGACAGTTGTAAACACGAGATGTGACGCTCGATCACCCAGGTAACTCCGAGTGCGAATTGACGAGTCGGTACCGCTGCGAAGAACATCTAAGGTGAAACAAGTACCCTGAATTCGGAACTCATAGTCCTTCCGAATGGGTCCGCTGCGGAGTCAACCCTGGTTGAGCCAATCGAAGAAGTGAAGGAAGTTCGGCGGGAGCCGGTCTCGGTTCTCCGCCGAACGTTCCAGGCATTCCATTTTCGCGATTTCCGCTTGATGTGGATTGGCGCCTGCACGTCGCAGGTCGGCACGCAAATTCAAACTACCGCCCAAAGCTGGACGGTGCTGCAGCTTTCGCATAATTCCTTTTACCTCGGCGTTGACCAGTTTCTTGGACAAATCCCCGTCGCTGTGCTGGCCTTACTCGCGGGCGTACTTGCCGATCGCAGAGATCGCCGACGAGTTCTTTTGGGATCGCAATACACGCAACTTGCCTGCGCCTTCATCATGGCGGCGCTTGCGTTCACCGGAGTTTTGAAGGTATGGCAGATCTGGTGCTTGTCATTCGTCGTCGGAACGGCCCAGGCGTTCGGTTCGCCATCCTATTCCGCTTTGATACCGACCTTGGTTCCGAAGGAACATCTGCCCAACGCGATCGCGCTCAATTCCATTCAGTTCAATCTGGCGCGCGTAATCGGACCCTCTATCGCCGGAATCGCACTGGCCACGCTGGGCGCCGGGTGGTGTTTTTCGTTTAACGGTATCTCGTTTTTCGGGGTGATTGTGATTCTTTACATCATTCAGGTCAGCTTTGTACCGCAACGGTCGAGTGAACGCGTGTTAGACAGCATGAAGCAAGGAATTCGATTTATTGGCGGCCAGGAAGGGATGAAGGCCGTGATCGTCTTGGCTTTCCTGATCACTTTCCTGGGCTTTCAAACCATCGCATTTCTACCTGTGTTTGCAAGTGAAGTCTTCCATGGAAGCCCTAAAACATACGCGGCCATGCTCAGTTTGTCAGGTGCAGGTGCGGTGATGGGAGCGCTGTTAGTTGCGGGCTTGGGCAGGGCTAAACATCAAGGTCGAAATGCGTTGATCGCTCTGTGTATTTTGGGAGTTCTTACAGCAGCATTCGCCCTCTCTCCGTCGGTCCCCTTCTCTTGCGCAATGATCTTTCTGGCCGGAATCGCCCTGCTCTCCGTTTTCGCAATGATCAGCTCGTTGATCCAGATGATGACCCCCGATCAAATGCGCGGACGCGTAATGAGCATTTTCAATCTGGCGCTGCGAGGCGGCGGCCCCATCGGCGCGGTGATCGCCGGTGCGCTGATCCGAAAATTTCACGCACCCATTGTCATCGCATCGGCAGGAGGGCTCATGCTTTGCGTGGGGTTGTTCTTCTTAAGCGTCAATCGAAGAGTCGCCACACTTTAAAACCAGTCTTTGGTCAGCAGAGATGAAAGCTTGCCTTCTCCTAATCGTGTTCGCGTTAACGTCGTTCGCGTTCTCGGATGACAAAATCGCAAAACAATCGAAAACTGAAGTAGTCGTGTTGGGCACGGGAACCCCGAACGCCGATCCCGAGCGATCCGGCCCGTCTGTGGCCGTCGTGGTGAACAACCACGCGTACCTGGTGGACTGCGGACCTGGAGTCGTGCGCCGGGCCGCAGCCGCCGAGAAGAACGGGTTCGAGGCACTGAAGCCGACAGAACTGAAAATGGTTCTTATTACTCACTTGCACTCGGACCACACGCTAGGCTATCCGGACCTCATTTTTTCTCCCTGGGTCCTGGGACGGAAAGAACCCATCCAGGCCTACGGTCCTCACGGCCTGCGCGGCATGACGCGGCACATTGAAAAAGCTTGGAGCGAGGACATTCACGTCCGACGCAGCGGTCTCGAGCACGCGAATGCATCAGGCTATAAAGTGGTTGTTCACGAAATTTCAACTGGGGTGGTGTACCGCGACGACAACGTGACGGTGACCGCATTCCCCGTGAAACACGGGATCTGGAAATACGCGTTTGGATATCGTTTCGAAACCAAGGATCGCCGGATTGTGATCTCTGGCGACACCGCGCCGACGGATGAAGTTGTCAAGATGTGCGACGGATGCGATCTGCTGTTACACGAAGTTTACAATCCGCACGGCGAGGAACTGAAAGAAGCGCACTGGAAGGAATATTTCGGCTCGTTTCACACATCACCGGTGGAGTTGGCCGAAATCGCGCGTCGGGCCCGTCCGAAAATGCTGGTGATTTACCACCAGGTACTGGAAAAACTGCCAGAGTCCGACTTAATAGAACAGTTCAAGCGCGAATACTCAGGAAACTTTGTGTTCGCGAAAGATCTGGGAGTGTATTGACTGGATCAGATATTTATCGGCGCAGCTTTACGCGCTGCCGATGTCGCCAGGAGATTTGCTTCTCCGTTGCTCTCGCGCCGAATGTGGGAGATGGTGAACTCGAGCGACCGGGCAAGTTTGCGGCAGGTCCAATTTAGGGAGTAGAGGCGCTGGCTGCGGCAGCTATAGTCGCCGAGCATCTGGCGGACGACTACTTCGGAATCAGAATAGACGTGTAGCTTGCGGGCTTTCAGACCGACCGCGTATTGGAGAGCTTCAAGCAGAGCTAGATATTCGGCTACGTTGTTGTCCTGGTGACCAATCCACTTCTTTATTGTGATTCGGCCGGACTCCGTGCCTTCGATGATGACGCCCACGCCAGCCGGGCCGGGATTGCCGAGCGAGCCGCCATCTACATACGCAACTAAATCAAGCATCCTGGCGACTCCCCTTCAATCTCCCTTTACCAGCCGATTGCGCATCGCGGGCGAAGACGCCCGCGCCACACGTTCAAACATCCAGCTACATTCAAAATGCTCAAGAATTTCGTGCGCGTCAAGATCATTTGCAGGTTCGGCTCACCTCAGTAAAATCGCGGCTCCAGTGGCAAGCCTGTGCAAAGCCCTGTGAAAAAGAGTGAAGAAATTCACAAGACCTTAACAAACGACAGCGGCACAATCGTTTAGATGCTGTTGAAAACCATGTGGGAAACGCGGGCGTTGCACCAAATCTGGGCGTTGACATTACTGATGTAACTGTTAAGGTTGCTTCCGTCGACGGTTGAAAGGGTTGGCAAAAATAAATCGTTGCCGGTCCGAAGTAAACTGGGTGATAGGTCGAGCGGGGCAACCCGAGAGGCCGCCAAACCCGAAAAAATCGACTGATCCTGCGAGGGACAGTTGAGGTTTGGAACTGCGAAAGCGGTAATCACA
>Ga0075425_100001757_pt1 | contig 21343 bp, 18 predicted proteins | sample SoiMethybrSBSTD4_FD_75300 | JGI IMG/M metagenome (GOLD analysis project Ga0075425, IMG submission 75300) | Bulk soil microbial communities from a Populus tree surrounding site in Tennessee, USA - Soil MetaG P. TD hybrid SBSTD4 | ecosystem: Environmental > Terrestrial > Soil > Tree plantation... | reverse complement strand
ACACGGACAGGACCGCTTTTTCCAGATGGATCTCGCCAGGCGCCGCGCGGCCGGCGAGCTCTCGGCACTCGTCGGTGCGCGGGCGGTCGTCCTCGATCGTGAAATCCGGATTCATCGTTTTCGTGCGGAGGCGGCCCGCGCCGTCGCGCTGCTGACGCCCGAAGATAGCCGCATCGCGAGCGCCTATACCGATGGCGTCAACGCCGGACTAGCCTCGCTCGGCGCGCCGCCGTTCGAGTATCTGCTTCTTCGTCAGACCCCTGCGCCCTGGAAAGTTGAGGATTCGTTTCTCGTCATCCTCTCCATGTTCGTCACGCTGCAGGATACCGATGGGTCCTACGAATCGGCGCTCGGCACAATGCATGATCTGCTGCCGCAGGCGATGTTTGACTTCCTCGCACCGAAGGGAACGGAGTGGGACGCGCCGATTAACGGTGGGGCGTTCGCCGTGCCGCCCATTCCGGGGCCCGACGTCTACAACCTGCGATTGAAACGCGCCGGACGCACGACGCTGCCGCTGCCCGAGCGGCCTCCGCGCGTGCAACTCCCAACTAAGTCCCAACCTCCAATGGCTTGGAATGCGGGACTTGGGATTTGGAATTTTGGTTCTCCCGAGCGCGACGCGCTCGGAGCGCTCGGCAGCAACAACTGGGTAGTGTCGGCCGCGCACAGTGCGGACGGCAACGCGATCGTCGCGAACGACATGCACCTTTTCATCCGGGTGCCAAATACGTGGTATCGCGCCTCGATGGAGTGGCCGGGCCATCGCCTGGTTGGCGTAACGCTGCCCGGTGTCCCCGCACTCGTCACCGGAAGCAACACGCACGTCGCGTGGGGCTTCACCAACACCTACGCCGATTGGGGCGACCTCATCGAGCTCGAAATCGATCCCGCCGACCCCGATTACTACCTGACGCCCGACGGCTGGCTCGAGTTCGAACGGTTCGATGAAGCCATCGCTGTGGCTGGGGAGCCCGAGCAGCACGAACTGGTGTATTGGACTATCTGGGGTCCTGTGCTCGGATCGGATTATCGCGGCCGGATGCGCGCCTACGCGTGGGCGGCGCATTCGGCGGAGCGACTGGCGACAACGGTCACGCCGCTCGAGAACGCGCGCACGGTTGAACAAGCGTTCGACGAGGCGAATGGCGCGGGTATCCCCGGCCAGAATCTCGTCGCCGCCGATGAAGCCGGAAATATCGGGTGGACCGTGTATGCGGCGATGCCGCGGCGTGTCGGCTTCGACGGCCTGCTGCCATCCTCCTGGGCCGATGGCTCGCGTGGCTGGAAAGGTTGGCTCCATCGCGCCGAATACCCCCGCGTCGTCAATCCGGCGAACGGACGCATCTGGACCGCGAACGCCCGCGTCGTCAGCGGCGACATGCTGGCGAAGCTCGGAGATGGCGGCTACGAGGTCGGGGCGCGCGCGCGGCAGATTCGCGAACGCCTGATGGCGCGCGACCGTTTCACAGTCCGCGACATGCTGGCGATTCAGATGGACACGAGCTCGGAGTTTCTCGATCGCTGGCGCCAGCTGCTGCTTGACTCTCTCTCCTCTGCCGCGACCGCCGGTCATCCCGACCGCGCGGAGCTTCGGCGCATCATCGATCGAAGCTGGTCCGGACACGCCGCCGCGGATTCAGGTGCGTATGGATTCGTGCATCGCTTCCGCGATCTGCTGTCGGAGCGTGTGATCGCATTCGTGCTCTCGGAGTGCTACGAGGCAGACCCGACCTTCGATTACGCGACCGTGCGGCGTCGCGAAGGCCCGATCTGGAAGATGGTCACCGAGAAACCGCAGCATCTTCTCGATCCGCAGTACGCAACATGGGACGAACTGATCCTGTCCACCATTGATACGGTCATTGAAGAGGCGACGAAAGATCGGTCGGACGGGCTGGCGGCGCGGACGTGGTCGGACTTCAACGTGATCTCGTACCGTCACCCCTTGTCGCCGGCCTTGCCCTCGTTCGTGAGCCGATGGCTCGACATGCCCAAACGGGCGCTCGCCGGCGACATGTACACCATTCAAGTACATTCCGGCTCGCTTGGCGCGTCCGATCGGATGGTGGTGTCGCCCGGTCACGAGGAGCAAGGCATCATGCACATGCCGACGGGACAGAGCGGTCATCCGCTGTCGCCCTTCTACGCCAACTCACACGACGCCTGGGTAAACGGCGATCCGACGCCGTTTCTTCCCGGACCCGCGGAGCACACCCTTACCCTCGGCCGCTAGAAGCGCACGCGAAACGACAACGCCGGCGCACGCGCGGCTTTGTAGATGGTCTTGTTCTGACTTGTTGCCGCGTCGATGACCAGTCCCAGCAGCGCATAATCGACCGTCGCGCGCGCCATGTAGCCGGCATCGCAGCCGCTGCCGCACAGCGCCCACATGAGCACGCCCAAGCCGGCGCCAATCACTGGTCCGTCCCACACCGCATCGCGGGGCTCCGAGATTTTCGCAATGTCGGCGATAGGCGTACGCGACAGCCTCCCATTGGTCACCAACTCCGCCTCGGCACCGAGGCATGTCAGCGTTGCACGCAGCGTACGCCCGTCACGCATCTGCACGTTGACGAGCGGTGGCTTGTCAAACGGTCGACACTCGGCAGTCACCGGAACGGGAGTCGGTGTGGACTGGGCAAACGCAGGCGCGGCAAGTGCAACAAGAACAGGCACGAGAAACAGACGTCGCATGGCATCCTCCTGACGTCATGCTGGATCCGCCCGGCCTGCACTGTCCTGATATAAACGCTGAAAAACTCTGAAAGCCGTGCTACGCCGCGCGATCTCGCAGCATCGCAAGCGTTTGCGTCCACACGTCGCGATGCGCACAGGGATTGAGCAGGGGATCGACGACGAGGTTCCAGCCGGCCGGACCGGGTCCGGTGCGCGCGAGCATCTCGGAGCAGACGCGCGCGGCCGCGTCATGCTGCCGAACAAGCGCAAGCCCAATCGCCTGCGCGACAGGGTCATCGACCTTCATCCCGAGCGCGGCAGCAGCAAGCGGATGATTGGGCACGCGCTTGAGCGCTTCATGAAACGCGGAACGCGCTTCTTCATGGCGATTGTTGCGATGATGAATCGCTCCGATTGAATACCAGCTGTTCGCGCATGACTCACGCGCATAGAGCTGACCGTCGCGCTCAAACTCGAGCTCGCGCGCGAGCTCGTCGAGCCCGCGATCGTCCTCATCCTGGGCGGCGAGTACCAGGCCATGAAGCAAATGCAGTCCCACCGCCTTGAACCGGCTCGTGTCGCGCCGCTGCGCGTCCTGCGATGCGCATCCGGCGCGCAGCTCGCCGAGCGCCGCCTCGAACGCCTGCCGCGCGACGAACACTGTCGCCGCAAACCAGTACGCCAGCGCAAGGCCCGGGCACAGCGCGAGCACGCGATGTGCCGCACGCAGCCGCTCCTCGCCCCAGCTGACGAATGCGAGTCGCAGATGGTGATGCCAGTTGTGCGGATCGAGCGTTACCGCTTTGCGCGCCGCGGCGATTGCTTCGGCCGCCGCACCGGTCCGGTGTAGCACGAACGCGAGCGTGCTCCAGGCTTCGCCCGACGAAGGGTCGAGCCGGCAACCCTCGCGTGCGTGATGTGCCGCCTCTCGCAGCGCCTCGCCGTCGGGCACCGCGTCAACGCGTGTCGATTCGAAGGCGAGGATGCAGGCGTTGGCCATGCCGACGTACGCGGCCGGATAATCCGGTTCCGCGCGAAGCGCCTGCGCGAAGGCATCGCGGGCGCGCGCGATAGCATCATGATCGAGCGTTTCAAGTGCGACGCGGCCCTCAACAAAAGCTCGATGCGGCGCGAGCAGCGCATCGAGCGAGGCGTCCGAGTGCCGCGGCGTGACGCGTACGACCGCCGCGCTGAAACGATAGCCGCGCCTTGCCAGGGTCTCAATGTACTGCGACCCGTCTTGCTGCTGGCCAAGGGTCTTGCGCAAACTCGAAATTGCCTGCTCGATGCTGTTGTCGGCGACCGCGACATCCTTCCAGCCCGCCTCGATCAATGCATCCTTCGAGACGACCTGGCCGGCGCTCGCGGCGAGCAACCCGAGGATATCGAGATGGCGATCCGGAACTTGGAGGACATCGCCGTTCCGGCGAAGACGCCGGGCAGACACGTCGAGCTCGAACGGGCCGAACCGATACAAATCCATCGGAAGCGTGATTATCCGTTGGGATTTGGAATTTTGGATTTGGAACTTCTAACGGGCCGCTATCTTCTCGCCGGCGGTCACGTTGACGCCGTTAATCATCTCGTAGTCGTAGGTCATCGTCATCGTCGACGTGCCGGCGAAGCGGATTTGCGCGGTCGATTCGACTCGTACGGGGACGCGAAGCCCGGCGACGCGTGCGTACTGTTTAACAACGTCGACGCGGCGGGTCCAGAAGGAAGGACTCTTCGCGAGCCGCCCTTCGACGCGAACCAGATCGGCATCGGTGTCGGTAATGAAGACGGCGCCGTCAATCAAGGTGACGTCCTTGCGCTTCGGGCGCGCAAACAGCTTCACGAGGCCGGGTTCGGCCGCATCGCCAGCGGTCAGGTCGTAATTGGTTGGTGTAAAGCTCGAACGAGCGACGTCGCCGCTGGCGAAGATCTGCTCCTCGTTCTCGAGCATCGAACGGAAGACTCGCCCGCGGATCAAGTCACTGCCGCCCTCATCAATAACTCGATAGTGGAAACCGTCTGCCGTTAGTTCCGTCGCAATTACCATCCACCCGGATGTGTTGAAGCGTTCGTTTCGGCCCTCGAGGCGGCGAGTACCGCGGTAGCTGACAAGCGGTTCATCCGCTCGGCTGAGGAATCGATGGAGCACGGGTTGGAGTGCGGCCGGCGACGACGCCGACTCGGCGGCCGCAAGTGCGGAAAGAGCCGTCAGCGCTACGAGAACAACAGCGGCGAGGCGGCGCATGGCGGCTCGACGTAGTGCAATCCGGACGCCGCTTTACTGTTGAGGCCTAAATCAATAACGCATCTCGTGCGCTGATTACACGATCGAGCGCTTCGTCCGCCGTTCGCCCCATCGCGGTCATGTGTCCCATCTTGCGTCCGCGTCGTGCCTCGGCCTTGCCGTAGAGATGCAGTTTCACGTCGTTAAAGCGCGATGCGGCGGCCCAATTCGGTTCACCTTCTTCCCACAGCTCGCCGAGCAGATTTGCCATCGCCGCAGCCGGCGCTAACAGCTTTGTCGATCCAAGCGGCATCGCGCAGATGGCACGCACCTGCTGCTCGAACTGACTTGTGACCGCTGCATCAAATGTGAGATGTCCCGAATTGTGCGGTCGCGGCGCGAGCTCGTTCACGAGAAGCTCGCCATCCGTGTCGACAAAGAATTCGACGCACAGGACTCCGACGTACTGCAGCTCCTCGAGAATGTGGCGGGTGATGTCGGCTGCGCGCGCGGCGAGCTCCGGCGCGACCGCGGCGGGCGTGGTCGTCACATCGAGGATGTGATCGCGGTGCCGGTTCTCGAACGGCGGATAGTGCGCCACCTCGCCGTCCAGGCCACGCGCACTGATCACCGATATCTCGGTCTGCAGGTTGACGAATTTTTCGACAACCGCTTCCTGATGGCCAATCGCGGTCCAGATATGTTCCACGTCGGCGGGTGTCGTGACCTTGTGCTGCCCTTTTCCGTCGTAGCCGAATGCCGCGGTCTTGATTATCGATGGCGTTCCGACGCGCGCCACCGAGTCCCACAATTCGTCGAGCGACGCCGCACGCCCGAACGGCGCGGTTGGAAACCCGCGATCGGCCAGAAACTGTTTTTCACGCGCGCGCTGCTGCGCCGTGTGCAACGCCAGGCCGCACGGACGCACCGGCGCGATCGCCTCGATGGCATCGATGGCGTCGATCGGCACGTTCTCGAATTCGAACGTGACGACATCCACCTGCCGCGCGAAAGCGCGCAGCGCGTCGATGTCTTCGTAGTCGGCCTGAACTTCGACGTCGGCAACCTGACCCGTCGGCGTGTCGGCTTCGGGAGAAAACGTGTGGACGCGATATCCCATCCGCCGTGCGGCGATGGCGAACATCCGTCCCAGCTGACCGCTGCCGAGAACGCCGAGCGCGGCGCCCGGCGCGATCACCTTCGTCACGGCAGCCGTTCCTGCCGGACCTTCTCAGTCTGCTCGGTGCGGAAATCGCGAAGGCGCTGCCGCAGATCCGGACGCGAATTGGCGAGAATCGACACCGCGAGGAGACCCGCATTGGTCGCCCCCGCCTTGCCGATGGCAAGCGTGCCGACGGGAACGCCGCCCGGCATCTGCACGATTGAAAGCAGTGAATCGAGGCCCTGCAGTGCGGCGCTCTGAACGGGCACGCCGAGAACTGGAAGCACCGTATGTGCCGCGACCATGCCGGGCAGGTGAGCGGCGCCACCAGCCCCGGCAATGATCACCTCGATGCCGCGTGCTTCGGCCTCGCCGGCGAACTCGGCCATCCACACAGGCGTTCGGTGGGCCGAAACGATGTGCTTTTCGAACACGATGGCGAACTTGTCGAGCACGTCCGACGTGTGTTTCATCGTCTCCCAGTCGGATGACGAGCCCATGATGACGGCGACGAGAGGTTGAGGCGGAGCGGGCACGAGGAAACAAAAATTCTACCCCGGCTCAATCAAGACTCGCGAGCAGGATCAGAAAGAACGCGCCTATTGCCGCGCCTGCCGACCCGAGCGCGATGGCCGTCACTTTCCCCGCCGACATAGCCGTGTGGTCCGCGCGCGACAGCGACGCAATTGCATCGTAGCGAATCGTTTCCACCGGCATGGGAACTCGCGTTTTTCGCTGCACGACCATGGCATCCGCTTGCGCGGTTATGAACGTCGCCTTGACGTGCGCGCCGTCGCGAAGCCGCAGATCAATCGTGCTTCCCGGTTCCAGCGCGACCGCAAGCGCATGCCACGCATCGGCATCGTTGGCCTGCGCACCTGCGGAGGACGTCGTCGACGTCAGAATCAACGCGGCGATGAGTGCGTAACAAAGAGGTTTCACACTACGCCCCCTCAGAAATCGACGCCCAGACCGCCGCACCACCGCAGCGCAGCCGGGAAATCGCCGGTAAGCGAGGCGCGAACGTCCGTTCGAATAAATGCGTGCGGCGTCACGTAGAACTTGAATCCGCCCGTGATGAGCGGCCGCACTGAATAGTTCACCGCATCAACCGCGGCAACGGCCGGCAACCGAACCGGCGTCGTTGAAATCGTGACGTTTGTTGCGGGAAGCGAATCAGCCACGTGCCGTTCGTGCACCAACTCGACTCCGGCACCGACAAACGGATGCACCCACTGGTTCTCGAAGAACTGATACATCGCTGTGCCGCCGATGGTTGTCTCGCGCAGCTTGTGTTCGCGATAGCGAGAAAACGGAAACGGCAGCCCGGAAGCCGCCGCCGGTTCCGCGCCGGCGATCTCGCCCTGGCCAGTGGTGCCGACGTCGAGTTCGAGCTTGATGTGCGGCGTCCAGTAATGGCCGACCGAACCGTCGATCGCGGCGACCGAATACCACTGGTCCGATCCGCCGAAATCCGTTTTGTTCCGATGCAGGAGCGCGAGTTGACCGGCCGTGTCCCACTGCTGGGCGTGCGCATCAACGGCGAGCGCAAGCACGAGCAGACAGAAAAGCGCCGTGGGTATCTTCATTCCGTCCTCCTGACCGGTAAGGTGCAGGACGGAGCGAAATCGGCTCACGCCGTCACTTCGCCATAGCGATCAAGGAATCCCCTCGAACACACCGGTCTGTCGGTTCTTGCGGACCTTGTCCCACTCGAAGTGCCGGCCATTCATCGCGATGTAGACGCCCGGCGGCAGCACCTGCACGAATGAGAGCGCGCTACCAAGATTGAACAATCCGTCCGACGATCCAAACGCGTAGGGAATCATCGCGCCCGTCAGGACGACCGTTTTTCCCGACACCCCGCGTGCGATCGCCGCCGCCGTTTCCACCATCGTGTCGGTCCCGTGCGTGATGACGATGCAGGATTCCGAGGCGTGCTGACAGTTGCGGACGATGAGATCGCGATCGGCATCCGTCATATCGAGGCTGTCGATCATCATCAGCGAGCGGACGGTCACATCGACGCGGGAACGGCCAAGGCGCAGCATCTCTGGCAGATGCGTGTCCGCGAACGACAGTTGGCCTTTGATCTCGTCGTAGGTCTTGTCGAATGTCCCACCGGTGACGAAGATGCGTATCATGGGGCGGGTCTGATACGACCCCACCTACATTATCGATGGAGTCGACCGATCGCCTCGTCCGAGGCATAGGCCTCGCGCAGGCCACGGCGCTGAACATGATCGACATGATCGGCGTCGGTCCGTTCATCACAATCCCGCTGATGGTGGCAACGATGCACGGCCCGCAGGCGATGCTGGGCTGGGTGCTCGGAGCCGCGCTCGTCGTCTGCGACGGCATGGTATGGGCGGAGCTCGGCGCCGCCATGCCGCAGGCCGGCGGACCGGTGCGCTATCTGCGCGCGATGTATCCCGGCAGAACCGGCCGCTGGTTGTCGTTTCTGTTCGTGTGGCAACTGACGTTCAGCGCGCCGCTCTCGATGGCCTCGGGCTGCATCGGCTTCGCGCAATACGCAGGCTATCTGTGGCCCTCGCTGACGCGGACCATCACGTCGACCAGCATTCCGATTCCGATTCCCGGCGCCGGCGACACAACGATCGAGTTCACGATCACCAACGGCACATTCCTGGCGATGGGGGTCGCCGCGTTCGCGATGTTGCTGCTCTATCGCCGCATCACCGCGATCGGCCGCGTGGCCGCATTCCTCTGGATTGGCGTCGTCGGCACGACGCTGTGGATCATCGGCTCCGGGGTCACGCACTTCAACGCCGCGCAAGCCTTCACCTTTCCGGCGGGTGCATGGGAGCTGACACCTTCGTTCTTCACCGGACTCGGCGCGGCGCTGTTGATTGCCGTGTACGACTACTGGGGCTACTACAACGTCTGCTATCTGGGCGCGGAGATCCGTGACCCGGCGCGTGTCATCCCGCGCGCGATCCTGTTCTCCATCGCAGGCGTGGCGGCGATGTACCTGACGATGAATATTTCGATCCTCGGGTCGATGCCGTGGCAGGAAGTCGAGAAGTCCAGCTTCATCGCGTCCGACTTCATGGCGCGCATCTGGGGACCGCACGCGGCGGCCATCGTCACCGTGCTGATGCTGTGGACGGCGTTCGCCTCTGTGTTCTCGCTGCTGCTCGGTTACTCGCGCGTGCCCTACGCGGCGGCATTAGATGGCGATTACTTTCCGGTCTTCGCACGCGTCCACCCCAAGTACCACTTCCCGCACGTGTCGTTGCTGGTTCTCGGCAGCGCCGCGATCGTCTTCTGCCTGTTCCGTCTGGCCGACGTCGTGACGGCGCTCGTCGTCATCCGCATCATGACTCAGTTCCTGGCGCAGACGCTCGGCATCATGGTCCTGCGCTCCACCCGTCCTGACTTTCCCAGGCCGTTCCGAATGTGGCTGTATCCCGTTCCCGCGGTGTTGGCGTTTCTCGGTTACGTGTACACCGTGGTGATGCGGCCGAAATCGATCCAGTCGATCTGGCTGGCGGTACTCGTTGCGTTGGTAGGAACGATCCTGTTCTTTCTCAGATCGCGCGAGCGCGCTGGCGCCTGAGCGCGTCGGCGTTTTCCACTTTCTGTCGCACACTGTCGAGCCACTCCCGGTCCCGCGCCAGCAGCTCGCGCGACGCCGCGAGCGCACGGGTCGTTTGTTCTACAGCGGGACCGCCGGGCGTACGCCTCGTCTCAACGAACTCCCGCGCGGTGATGGGACTCGTACGCATGCGCGCCGCGGCCGCATGCGCCTTGCTGAACGGCAGGTCCTGGTCGCGGACCAGCCGGTCGGCAACCTCCGTCAATGTCGTGCCGCCCTCCTCGGCGCGTGCCAGCATCCGTTCGACATTGAGCTCAACGCCGCGAACGGCCGCGGTCAGCAGCGCGAGTGCGCGGTGCGCATCGCGGAACATGGACGCGACGAGCGGCTGCAGGTCGTCTTCGGTGTCGACAATGTCGCCGAAAGGGGTGTTGTGGACGGCGGTGACAACGCCGATCGCCTCGCCAAGGGCCTTGCTTGCAATCGATCGCACATGCTCGAGTGCAACCGGATTGCGCTTCTGCGGCATGATGCTGCTTCCCTGGACCAGACCGTCGGCCAGCCGCAGATATCCCATTTCCTGAGTGGACCAGAGCAGCAGATCCTGAACGAACCGGCCGACGCCGACGAGCATCACCTGTGTAGCCGACACGCTCTCGAGCAGGTAATCGACGGTCGCAATGCTGCCGTAGGTGTTGCCAGTCGGCGCATCGAAGCCAAGCAGATCGCTCGTGAGCTGGCGATCGATCGGGAAACCCGTCCCCGTAATCGCGCACGCGCCCAGCGGGCTTCGGTTCGTCGAGGCGTATGCGGCGCGCAAGCGGACGTAATCGCGCTCCACCTGTTCGATTACCGCGAGCAGGTAATGCGCCACGCTGGTTGGCTGTGCCGCCTGTGTGTGCGTGTGCGCCGCGAAAAACGTCTCCCGGTGCCGCGAAGCGAGATCGACGAGCGCCTCCCGTAAATCGACTGCCGATGCGGCCAACGCAGCGATGAACTCCCGCTGCCGCATGCGGTACATGGTCATGTCGATATCGTTGCGGCTGCGGGCAACACGCAGGCGTCCGGCGACATCCTCGCCGCACGCTTCGACGAGCAGCCGCTCGACGTAGAAGAAGAGATCCTCGCAGCCATGGTCGTACTGCGCCGTCCTGATGTCGTCCATGGGGATCGCATCGAGTGCGTCGCGCAGGGCGTGCGCATCTGCGGCGCTGATGATCTGCTGCTGCCGAAGCATCACCAGATGCGCGTAATGGATGGCGATGAGCGGCGACAGGAACAGGCTCTTGGCGTCCTCGAAGTTCTCGCGCAGCACGCGCGAAACATATTCGGGATCGAAGCTCATGCCCTCTCAGCCTGGCCGTGAAGCCAGTCGTCGAGCAGCCGCCGCTGCGTATCGGTCGCGGAAGGGTTCACCTCGAGCTGCCAGCCTTTTTGCGGTTCCACGCCGAAGGTTACCGGAATGCGGACGAGCTGTTCGCGGCGGGCGACGAGAAACATCACTTTGTCGCCTGCCTTGTACTGTTCGAGCCGGTTCTCGAGTCGATCGGCGCGCACGCGGAACTCATCGATAGCCAGGATCTCGTCGTCAACGTTCAAGCCGCCCGCATCAGCCGGCGAGCTACGCTGCACAGAGCTGATAATCAGTCGCCCATTGTCGTTACGCGTGCCGATGCCGAGCCAGGGTTTCGTCCGTTCCGGAGACGATGAGGAAGCCGGTCTGAACCGCAGGCCGAGCGCCTCGAGCGCTTCGCGGTAATCGACTTCCCCGGTGCCTTCCACGGCCGATGCAAAAAACGGCTTCAGGTTGATTCCGGCAACCTGCTCGGCAACCGCGCGGAATTCACCCTCTGTGTACCCCTTCGGTCCGGAGTACTTCTGATAGGCCGCGCGCATCACATCATCAAGCGATTTGGATCCCTTCGTCGCGGCGCGAATCTTCGCGTCGAGTAGAAACGCGATCACCGTGCCTTTCGTGTAGTAGCTGATCGAGGTGTTGTTCGAGTTCTCGTCTGGACGATAGAACTTGATCCAGGCGTCGAACGATGCCATCTCTGCCGACTGCACGAGGCGGCCGGGAGTGGTCTGCAGCAGCTCGATCGTGTTCGAAAGGTCTTCCAGATACTCATCGCGCGTCTGCAGTCCGGCGCGCTCCACCTGCAGGTCGGCGTAATAGTCGGTGAAGCCCTCAACGATCCAGAGGCTGCGTGTGATGTTCTCGTTTTCGTAGTCGAAGGGACCGAGCTCGGCTGGGCGCAGGCGTTTGACATTCCAGGCGTGGAAGTATTCGTGGCTCGCCAGCTGCAGCCATCCGAGGTACGCCTTGCGCGTACGCGTCGCCCAGCGGTTGGTCATCAAGACGGTGGAGTTCTTGTGCTCGAGACCACCCCCGGACTCGGTGATCATGTTGAAGAAGATATAGCGGTCGTACGGCAGCGATCCCCAGAACGCGAGATCCTGTTTGACGATTCGTTCCAGGTCCTTCGCGGCACGCGCGCCGTCGAACACCCCGCCTTCCCCAACGTTGACGAGCGAGTGCTTCTTGCCGCCGACTTCGAAGTCGTAGACCGCCGGGTTACCGATGACGATCGGTGAATCGACGAGCGTGTCGTAGTCAGGCGCGCGATAGTGATGCTCGCCGCCGGCCGAGGGCAGGGCCGTGATCGATCGTTTCCAGCCCGACGCGGGGTTGATAGTGATTTCGTACGGGCGCGGCGACAGGTCTGCAAGCGTAATGAACGTCGGCGCTCCGTTGAGCATCGCAAAATCCGCTTCGACCCAGTTGGTGCGTACCGACATTTCACGGCAGTAGACGCGATACTTCAGCGTGACCGTCGGGCTACCGTCTGTGGTGACGCGCCAGTGATTCTTCTTCGACTTGTCGACGTCCAGTACACGTCCATCGGCACCAAGCGCCGTCACAGCTTCGACATTGCGCTCGTACTCGCGCACAAGATACGAACCGGGCGTCCAGACCGCCATCATCAGATCGACGTCAGCACGTCTCCCCGTGGGGACAGTGGCGGTTACTTCAACGTAGTGAGTTTGCGGCGCGGGAAAGCTGAGCGCGTAGCGAATCGGTTCTGGGGCGGTCTGTGCGTGTGCCGCGGCGGCTTGTGTCATAAGAAAAAGGGCGACCCAGAACGTTGCGGCCATGTCGCAATCCTATAGATCGTGCATCTGTCGAGCAAGAACGTCATCCACAGCTTCGGCTGCTGAAGATGCGGGCGACGCAGGAGGCGATTGTGGGAATCGAGCAGCGCGCGTGGCGGGCTGAAGCCTGATACGTGAAAAATGCGGGGTGCCTGGTGCGACACCCCGCTACTGGAGGATCGACTGAGACGTTGTGGTGCAGTAGCCGACGTGGCGGGTCGACTACTTCTTCGTGCCCTTTGCCGTCGCTTCCGGCTTCGCTGAAGCCACCTGCTTCGGTGCGGCCTTGGCGGCCGCGAGGGTCACACTTTCGGCCATCTTATGGCCGTTGTCTTCCTTGTAACGGACGGTCACGCGCGAGCCGGTTGCACTACCGAGGTCGGTAGCGGCCAGCGTCTTGCCGTCGCGGCGGATCTTCGAATCCGATCCGAGCATTACTTCTTCCTCGCCCTTCGCCGTCTTGACGGTGAAGTCCTGTCCGTTCACCTTCTCGAGCGTGCCGCGGATGGTCTGGGCCTTGGCGGCCTTGGCTGCAGGCTTGGCAGCGGACTTCGCCTGCGCCGCAAATGCGGGCATCGACAACGCCAACACAGCCACTGCAGCAACGGCAGTCAATCGAAACGTGCGCATACTTCCTCCTGAACTCCCTTGAGCACCCCGGCGGTGGTCACCATCGCCGATTGGCATTCGCGAGTGCAGAGGACAAACGTGATGCCACGCGCTGCACGATGCGCTGTGCACGCGTAACTGGTTCTGTTACTGTGACTTTGATGCAGGTCCTCACGGCGGACGACCCCGGCGCGGCCGCGCACGATCGCCCCACCACGGCACGATTGCCACGGCGCCGCGCGCTCGGCACCGGCCTGACGCTCTGGGTGACGCTGATGGTCGCGCTGGTGATCACGCTCATCACCTTCGTCGGGACGCTTATCGCTCAGCGCCAGCTCGACAACGACCTGCACGAGACGGCCGAGGTAACGGCGTTTGCCGTGGCGGACGATCTCGAGCTGCGACCCGAACCAATTACGGCCGAAACTCTTGTGCCGGTCCTGCGCTCGTTCATGAACGCTGCACCCGACCTGCGATCAATCACCGTTTTTCGCGCGGTCGATGGACGTGCCGAAACCCTGGTCAGCACCTCGGTCGTTGCTCCGGTTGGACCGGCGCTGGTGCAGGACGTCATTACGCGCGGCGACATGATGACGACTCAACCAGCGCCCGACACGCTGGTCGTCGCCGTTCCGATCGGTCAACCCGGATCGATCAGGGGAGCCGTCGCTGTTGCGGTTTCGGTTCGCGCCGTGCGGCAACTTCAGCGAGTCGCGGCGCTCGTGGCTTTTGGTGGTGATGCATTTGCAGTGCTCGCGATTGCAGCGCTGATCAATCTTCTAGCGAGGCTGCGCGATCGGAATCAGGAATTGGTGCGGTCCTATCAGAGCGTGTCACGGCTGCGCGAGACAGCCGCGCGCGCACAGCAGCTTGCGGCGGTCGGCCAGACCATGGCGAACGTAGCGCATCAGATCGGCACGCCGCTCAACCTGGTGTCCGGTCACGTGCAGCTGCTGCAGCACGAGATCTCCGATTCGAACATCCAGCGCCGCCTGGCGATTGTCCAGGAGCAAATCGACCGTGTGGTTGCAACGGTCAGGTCCTTGCTCGAACGCGCGCGGCCGCAGGGCGAGCGGCAGCCGGTGCGCATCGATGCCGTGCTCGCCCGCATGCGGGATGCGATGCGGGCGCGAGCGGCCAGCAGCGGTGTGACATTCGACCTGAGGATTCGCCAGCCGCTGGCCAGCGTCGCGGCCGACGAAGCGCAGCTGGAGCTGGCGCTGCTGAATCTCGTCACCAACGCGCTCGACGCCATGACGGACGGCGGCATCCTCACGCTGGCGGCCAGAAACGCCGGTCCGCACGTCAGAATCGACGTGAGCGATACGGGTACTGGCATCGACGCGGGCGTTCTGCCGCGTCTGTTCGAGCCGTGGGTGACAACCAAGCCGGCCGGACGAGGAACTGGTCTCGGCCTCACGATTACGCGGGATCTCATTACCTCACTCGGCGGCACGATTAAGGTGGCAACCGAAGCCGGTAAGGGGACGACGTTCACGATCGAGCTGCCTGCAGCCGAATCCGCGGTGCACGTATGATGACGACGCATACCGCCCCCGCGCGCATTCTCATCGTCGATGACGACATGGAGACGTGCCGGCTCATCGCCGAGCTCGTGTCGGCCAACGGCCGCGAACTGCAGCAGTGCCAGACGGCAGCGAAGGCCATCGAGCTGGCGAGAAAGGAGCAGTTCGATCTCGTCATCTCGGATATCAATTTGAACGAGCCGGCGTCTGGGCTGGACGTGCTGAAGGCGTTCAAGGAGGCGAATCCGGCAGGCGAGGTCGTGCTGATCAGCGGCTTCGGAACGCTGGAAACCGCGGTGCGGGCGGTGCGGGCCGGCGCATTCGACTACATCAGCAAGCCATTCAACATCGGCGAGGTGCGCGCTACGGTTGCGCGCGCGCTCGCGCGCGACAGAAAGCCTGCCGACACGCAGGAGAGGCCTGCCGACGTCCCGCCGGAGGGGATTGTCGGCCGCACCGCAGGAATGCTCGCCGTCTACAAGCAGATTGCGTATGCGGCGGATTCGAGCGCGCCCGTGCTCGTGCACGGCGAGAGCGGTACCGGCAAGGAGCTGGTCGCGCGCGCCATCCACGCGCACAGCGCGCGTGCGGGCAGGGCGTTTGTCGCGTTGAACTGCGGGGCGGTGACGGAAACGCTGCTCGAATCGGAGCTGTTCGGCCACGTACGCGGCGCGTTCACCGGCGCCGTCGCGGATCGCAAAGGCGTGTTCGAACAGGCGCACGGCGGCACCGTATTCCTCGACGAAATCGGCGACATGCCGCCGGCGATGCAGGTGAAACTGCTGCGCGTCCTGCAGGACGGTGAGATTCGTCCGGTCGGCGGCAACCGCGCCGTCCAGACCGATGCGCGCGTCGTGGCGGCCACCAACGTGGACCTCGATCGCGCGGTCGCGGAGCAGCGGTTCCGGCAGGATCTGTTTTACCGCCTCAGCGTGATCGTCATTCGCATTCCGCCGTTGCGCGAGCGCCGGGAGGATATTCCGATGCTCATCGAACAATTTGTTCGCAACGCGTCCGCGCGGACCGGTCGTCATGTCGTGATCTCACCCGAAGCGGTCGTCGCTCTCACGTCGTATCGATGGCCAGGCAACGTGCGCGAGCTCGAAAACACGATCGAACGGCTTGTTGTTTTCAGCCGTGGACGGATAGAGGTTGCGGATCTGCCGGAGACGGTGCTTGCGGCGCCCTCGCTCGAAGAACGGATGTTCCAGGATCTGCCGACGCTCGATGAACTCGAACGACGCTACCTCGTTCACGTGCTCGATGCGGTTGGCGGGAACCGTTCGCGCGCAGCGGAAGCACTCGGCATCGATCGGCGCACCCTGTATCGGATGGCGGAACGGCTTGGCGTTGCTCTGAAGGATGAAAGCGAACGAGCGACGTGAGAACGATCTTTCACAGCGCAGCGTTCGACTGCTGACATAGCGCAGCCATGCAGGCAGCACGGCCGTGAACTTCTTCAACTATTTCAAATAGTTCCGGACGCTGCACGCTCGTGCGAGACAACAGCGAAGACAACTGGCCCGCCGCTTGCTCACTGGGCCGTCAGGGCACCTGGCCCGCGAGAAGGGAGATTGAATGGCGAGAAAAACCATTCCTGCTTACCCGTCACGCGACCGGTCCCGCGATGACGAGTCGCTGTTGCTTCGCTCTGCGGAGTCGCTGGGTCGGATGATCGGCTCGCTGCAACGGCAGCTGGACGTCGCGACCGGACACCTTGCGTCGGCTAAGCCCAATGGCTCCGGGAAGAAGAATGCCGCCGCGAAGAGAAGCATGAAGGCGAAGAGCGGGACCACGAGCGCGCGTGGGAAAGCGCGTAGGAAGTCGAGCGGAAGCGAATCGGCCGCTCGCAGGAGCGCGAAGAAGCGCTGAGTCCTGAATCCTCCTGCGTGACCGATAATGACTCGGTCCGCAGGAGGATCTCCATTCGTTGTCGGCTCCCTCACACCGCGCGATCGCTCGCGCACCTCACCTCGTCACTCCTCCTCCCGTCGAGCGCGACCTCGACGTCGTGCAGTCATTTCTCAGCGATGCCGCGCATGTGCCGGGAGGTACCGCCGACGGCGTCGTCTTTCCCGAGAGTGTTGAGGAAATCGCGGCGGTGGTCGCGAGTGCGGCGCACATCCTTCCCGTCGGCGCGCAATCGTCATTGACCGGGGGCGCCACGCCGCGGGGCGATCTCGTGCTGAGCACGCGGCGGATGACGTACATCGGAGAGCCAGAGGGAGAGAGCGTACGCGTCGGCGCAGGCGTACCGCTTGCCGAGCTGCATCGATTTCTCGGAGCTCGAAATCTTTACTATCCCCCGGCACCCACCTACGACGGTGCGTTTGTCGGCGGCACGATTGCGACCAACGCGGCCGGACCCGCGACATTCAGGTACGGCGTCACCCGCGACTGGGTGCAGGAGATCACGGTCGTCCTTGCCGATGGATCGATTCTCGACATCCGACGTGGGGGCGTGCGTGCCTCAGACGACGGCGTTTTTGAAATTGAAACCGCGCAGCGCGGCGTCGTGTTGGTGCCGATGCCGACGTACACGGTGCCGACGCACTTGCCGAAACTGTCGGCCGGGTACTTCACCGCTCCGCACTGCGACCTCATCGATCTCTTCATAGGATCCGAAGGAACACTCGGCGTCGTCGCGCAGGCGACCTTGCGCGTCAAGCGTCGGCCGCTTCGGCTGGTGGCATTAGCGACATGCGAGTCGGAAGCGCAGGCAATCAGGTTGAGCGCAGACCTCGCGCACAGCGCCCTCCAAGTGGCGGCCATCGAGTACCTCGACGCCAACTCGCTTCAGCTCCTCGACGAAGCGACGTTCGCACGGGCGGGTCTCCGCCGTCCGGCGCCTCGGGCAACGATGATCCTCGTCCAAGTTGAAACCGAGGGCGATCTTGACACTCCGCTGGCGCAGTTCGAATTGATCGTTGAGCGTAACCGGCTTGCCATCGATCCGGTCATCGCACTCCCCGATGAGGAGCGAACCGCGGCGCGCCTGTTCGAATTGCGCGAAGCAGTCCCGGCGGCGGTCAACGCACGGGTCGGTGCGGCCAACGCGCACATCAACGAGGGCATTCAGAAGACCGCCGGCGATTTCATCGTCCCCGCCGCCTCGATCGATCGCGCGCTGGCGCTCTATCGTGACGCATTCGAACGGCGCGGCCTCCAATACGCGATCTGGGGACACATCTCCGACGGCAATCTGCATCCCAACCTGCTTCCGCGCTCTCTCGAGGACGTCGAGCAAGGCCGTGATGCGCTTCGGGAAATGGCGCACGGCGTCATGTCGCTTGGCGGCGCACCGCTCGCGGAGCACGGCGTCGGCCGAAATCCGTTGAAACAGATGTTTTTGCGCGAGCTCTACGGAGACAGTGGGATCGAGCAGATGCGCGTCGTCAAGCGCGCGCTCGATCCCGACGGCACGCTCGCCGCTGGGGTGTTGTTCTGAGCGGCGCGGACCTTGTCAGGTCCGCGATGCCATCGCCGCCAAAATCACACCTGCCGTGGCACCCCACGCCAGATGCGCGGCAACCATCAACCCAGTGCGCGCCACTGGGTCGTACGTGACCGGCTGTCGTACACCCGAAACCGGCAGCCATCCAAGATAGCTCGTTGCCCATACGCCCAAGCCGAACAACGCGCCGACGGCAGCGCCCGCGCCCACTTTACTCGGCGCCATCGTCGACAGGATTGCGCCGGTCATGGCGGCGTAGCCGACGTGGAGAGCGAGCGTCAGGTTCTGCATGTCGAGCTCGGACAGATCGCGACGGACGCCGAACTTCACCGCCAGGCCTTCGGCAATCTCGCGCGGCGGCAGCGGCCGCGGCACTTCGCCGGTCAGACGCTCATGCAGCGTTTCCATCACCATCGTCATCGGTATCGTTGCAGCTACACCTGCTGCCGCCCCTGCCAGTACGTTTTTCATAGCGACCCCGTTACATGAGAAGGCTGATTGCTGTTGCCGCCAGGCCCGCGATCATCAGCCATAGTGGAAGCGCCCCCGCATCGACGCGCTCCGTTCGATCCGACGGTTGCATGTTGACGCGTCCCTGCGCGGTGAAGGCGGCGCCGAGCGAACCCAGAAGGAATAGCCATCCAACGCCGAGGACGACGCGTGACGCGACGTCGGATGGATGGACGAAGAGCACCACGATCGATGCGATCCATCCAACGAGTGCGGTGCCCGCCAGCAACCGCAGCCGCGCGAGCTCGCGATCGATCGCGTGCCGCCGCAGCTCCATGCGCAGCGCCTCCTCGGCGCGCCGGCGCTGCTCCTCAATCTGCGCGCGCTCGAGCTCCAGCCGGGCGTGATCGCGATCGAACGCCTCCTTCAATGCCGCCACCACGACGTTCGTCAGGCGCGTTTCAAGTTGGCCAGCAAGCCCCTGCGCCGCCGTGGTTTGCGACAACGAGGTTTCCGGCGACGATGGCACGGCTGGATTCTTGAACTTGCGTGCAGCGTCGCGCAGCGCCATCACGGCGTCATACGCGCGGAAGAGATTTGCGAAATTCACCCCATGGGTGTGTTCAAAAGGTGTTCCCTGCTCTCGACCTCAGCCACTCGTCGCGGAACTGACGCTGCGCTGGTGTCAGCGTCTGGCCCGCCGTTTCTGCGGGAACCACTTCGAGGCGAGGGTCGGCAATCACACGAATCGCCACGTTTTTCGGCGGCCCCATGCCCCGGTGGAGATAAGTGACGTTGACCGTTGTACCGGGACGAGCGGCGCGAATGGCGCTGTCGACCTGCTCGGCGGCACTCACAGCCGCACCGGCGATCGCTGTAATCACGTCGTCGCGATCGAGGCCGGCTTGATATGCCGGAGAGCCCGACAGCACGGCACCGGCGATGCGCACGCCCGCTGGTGCGTCCTGCAGGCGCAGTTGACCGGCAAAGCCGGACTGCGGCGCGCGCGGCCGGAGCACAAAACCCGCATTCGCGAGCAGCCGGCTGTAATCGACAACCTGATGGCCCTGGATGTAGCGCGCGAAGAAGTCATCGGCAAAGGCACTATCGCCGGAAACCGATGCCAGCACTGCTTTCGCATCCGCGATCGTATACGGATGATCGACGTAACCTGGGGCGCGACCACCCGGTTTTCCAAAGCGATCCCACATGCCGCGCATGAAGTCGTCGAGCGTCACCTTGCCGCCGGAGCGGTCCCGCAGCGTCAGGTCGAGGCCCAGCGCAATCGCTTCGCCCCATGTGTAGTACGAGATGAACGTGTTGTCGAAGTCCGTGCGATCGATGGCGGCGGCCGCGTCTACAAACGGCGCCATCTGGCTCATTTCCTCTGCCGTACGGACCTGACGACCGGGGCTAAGGATTACTGCGTCAATCGTGGACCCAATCGTCTGACTGAATTCGCCAATCTGCGTGAGACCTGCGCGCTGAAGCGCCAGCGGACCGTAGTAGTTGGTGAACCCTTCGGCGAGCCACAGCTCGCCCGACATGTTCGCCTCGTCAAAGTTGAAGGGCTCGAGCGACTTCGGCCGGATACGCTCGACATTCCACGAGTGGAAGAACTCGTGCGAGACGGTGCCGAGCAGTCCGCTTCGATTCCCGCGGATGGACGACGACGAGGTGATGATGGTGCTGTTACGGTGTTCCATGCCGTCGCCGCTGTCCCAGGGGAGATAATCGGCGATGAACGTATAGGTGCCCGTGTCGTAGGGCGCGAACTCACCGTAAACGCCTCGCTCTTCGCGCACGATCTTCTCCACGTCGCGTGCGAAGCCATCGAGCTCCGCGTCGTCACCTGCGTGGTGAATCGCCAGGCGGAACGTTGGCTGACGTGAGCCGTCGCGAATCGTGAACGTTCGCACGGAGTAGGCGCTCAACTCGGTGGGGCTGTCCATCAGGTACTGCAGGTTGGGCGCGCTGAACGTTTGCGCATCGCCCGCGGGAAACAACTGCGTCGCGACCTGCCACTGCGTACCGGTTGGCCGTTCAAATCGAACGGTGATCGGTCGATCCTCCAAGCCTCGCGCCCACATGAACGCCGCGGGCATGTTGATGTGTGCGTGGGCCGGATCGACCGACAGGTACGTGCCGTCCGCGCGATCGCCGAAGACGCGGTAGGTGACGCGAACGCTTGTCGGATGCTGCGTGACCATCCAGATGTGCGGGGTGGGATGCGTCGTGGGCAGCGGCGTTCCACCCGGATCGGCCACCTGCACCTCGAAGACGTTCTTCGCGAACTCGTGCACCGCGTATCGTCCCGGTGAGGCGCGGCTCATGTGCAGTTCGAGAGGTGTTGCCGACAGGCCGCTCAATGTGAGCTGAACCTGCATGATGTGATGTTCCGGTTCAGGGAAATTCAGGACATAAGAAACCGGCGCCTGTGCGACCGCGACCTGCGCCGCGGAGGCGAGAAGAAATGCGACGACGAGAGCGCGTGCGGACCGCATGCGCTCCCTTATACACGAGATTTAATGTG
>Ga0075425_100001756_pt1 | contig 21346 bp, 18 predicted proteins | sample SoiMethybrSBSTD4_FD_75300 | JGI IMG/M metagenome (GOLD analysis project Ga0075425, IMG submission 75300) | Bulk soil microbial communities from a Populus tree surrounding site in Tennessee, USA - Soil MetaG P. TD hybrid SBSTD4 | ecosystem: Environmental > Terrestrial > Soil > Tree plantation... | reverse complement strand
GCTACGGCGGATTCACCATCATCTATCGAAAGACCGAGCTGTCAAAAGTGGAATGCGCCTCACAGTAGATTCGCCCAAAGACGGGCGTGATGAATTGAGACCTTAATCTTTCTCTGCCGTCGATAAAGGAGGTTGTATGCTGAAACGAATCCTGATTTGTGCCGCGTTCATGGTCGCATTCGCCGCGCGGTCTTCTGCACAACCGGTGTTTAGCAACATCTTCCCGCCGGAAGAATATGCCGCGCGACGATCGAAACTGATCTCGCAGATCGGTGACGGAGTCGCAATTCTGCAGGGGACCACCGAACGTCCAGGCGAGCAACCTTTGCGTCAGAGCAATCAGTTCTATTATCTGTGCGGCGTGAACGAGCCGCGCGCAATCCTGATGATCGACGGTAAGACTAAGCGCTCGACGCTATTTTTGTACGGAGGCGCCGATCGTCGGGAACGAATGTTTGGTTCCGCACTGATGCCGGGTGATATGGCTGCGAAAGAGACCGGTCTTGATGCGGTTCTGGCGCGCGAAGAATTCGCGAAAGCGTTGGAAGCAATCGGACGGGAAGGACGAGCTATTTATACGCCGTTTCGGCCCGAGGTCCTCGGCAACGCTTCGTCGAGCGACGTCATAACCCTCGCGCGGAACACCAGGGAAGATCCGTGGGATGGCCGACCTTCGCGCGAAGAAGCGTTTATTCAAAAACTGAAGAGCGCCGCTCCAAATTCGAACGTTCAGAATCTTGATCCGATGTTGGACGCGATGAGGGCGATCAAAAGTCCTCGCGAAATAGCTATCATCCGAGAAGCAACCCGAATAACCGGTTTGGCGATTATGGAAGCGATGCGAGATGCGAAGCCCGGGATGTTCGAATATGAACTGCAGGCCGACGCGGAATATGTCTTCAAGAAATATGGCTCGCAGGGCGCTGCTTATTTTGCGTTGATTGCAACAGGTCAGAACACGCTGTATTCACACTACCACCGAAACACTTCCAAACTGCAGGATGGTGATCTGGTTCAATTCGACTACGCGCCGGATTACAAATGGTACGTTTCGGATGTGACGCGGGTATTTCCGGCCAACGGCAAATTCACGCCTCGCCAGCGGGAGTTTTATACGATTTACCTACGCCTCTATCAGGCGGTGATGACCTCAATAAAGGTTCATACTGCGCCGAGCGCAATCATAAAAGAGGCCGTCGCAAAAATGGATGCAATCATGTCGTCCTACAAGTTCACTGATCCGAAGATCAAAGAGGCGGCAACCAGATTCGTCGAGCGATACCGATCGAGCACCTCCAACAGTCTCGGACACACGATCGGGATGGAGGTTCACGATGTGCGGCCGCCGGGGCCAACCCTCGAACCCGGGCTGCTGTTCACGATTGAGCCGGCGATGCAAATTCCCGACGAGCATATCGGGATTCGGCTGGAAGATGTGATTCTAATTACAGAAAAAGGATATGAGAACCTGTCGGGATTTGTGCCGGTGGAGATTGCGGATATCGAAAAACTAATGACCGAACCCGGCTTGAGCAAGTCGCGGCCCCAGACTGGGCAGAAGTAGCAAGAAGACTGGAGAGGGAACGAAGGGGAGAGTGGGGGACCGGGGGACGGGGATAGTTCGAGAGTATGGTCGGGAACTTTTCTCTTCACCTCAACCCCTCGGCTCCTCAGCTGAAGTGAAGTTTCGCCCGTCTCCCACTCTCCCTGTCTCCACGTCTCTCCCCCTTCACTTTCCATCGCCGAGTATCACCCACGCCTCGTTGAACCGAGCGTGTTTAATCGACTTGCGCGCCGGTTCTCCCTCCGCGTCCTTTCCAACATCTTTCTTGTTCAAGTGATAGCTGTAACTTGCGTGGAGCGAACTATCCTTCGCCTGAATGATCGAGGGATAGTGAAACGCACCTGCCTCCTGACCTGGTGGGTCATACTCGAGGTGTCGTTTCCATTTCCAGGTCTGTCCCTCATCGTCGGAGATCGAAACCGCAAGGCTGTTGCGACCCGACTCGGTATCGTTATAAATCAACGCCCAATGACCGTTGTCGAGAGAGATAACTTCGGCGCCCGACCCGGGGTTTGGAATCGCGCTGTCGACGACCGCGCTCCATGTCTTGCCATAGTCGCGAGACTCGCTGCGATGAAGTCGTTTTGGAGGCGGCCCGTTGTCTCGCATTAACGCGACCAGAATTCCGTCCTTCTTTCGAACGATGCTCGGCTGAATGTTGCCGCCGCCGACCAACGGAGTGCTGGTAGTCCAGTTAGCGCCCCAGTCGTCGGTGATCGCCATCAACGAAAATGAAAAGCCATCCGAATAAAGAGGCACGATCACTCTTCTTCCATCGAGCACAATTGGATGCGCGCGGGTCATCCACCCAAGACGTCGAAAGTATTTGTCCGCGGCATTCTTTCTTATCCCGTCAATAAACGCTTTGAGGGTTTTCTGTCTCTCAGGTGGAAGGTCCTTTATGGTGAGCTCGAACGCCGCGGTCGCCTGTGTTACGGTCGCCTCGAATTCCGGCCCTGGTGTTACGTGCAGAACCTCGTTCACTTCCCATCGAGGCGCATCGGGCATCCTTTGATAGTCGGATGATATTCGGTATTTCATCAGCGCGGTGTGCCATTCGTTTGCGAGAATCGTTGGCCATAACAACCAGAGTCGTTGCCGCGGATCGATGAACATCGTTGGATTAGTGTCGGGATAATTCGGTGTATCGGCCATCGTAAACCGATTCCAGGTTCTCGAGTTTTTTCGGCTTCGCGCGCCTTCGATCTTTACGTCATCAGCGGTGCGCTCGCCTGAACCGTGAAACCAGCAAACCAGGAGGTCACCGTTTGGGCACTCGACGATGGTCGATGCGTGATTGTGCCAGTGTTCGAGGGGGAATATTAGCTCCGCTTCATAAACGGGCGGCTTATCAACGATCGAGGACCGCGCGATAAGAGCTGACGATGCGACAAGAAAAATGGCGAGAATGGTTTTGTGGAGACTGTTGATTGTCATCCCTCAAGGCAAGTTTGTAATGAGCATTGCATCTCAAGGATTTAACTCGCGAGCCAAACGAAATTCGAGATCGGGACGATGCAGATGAAGTAAGGTCCGATCGCTCTAAGTCGCGAGTAAGAAAGATTACGTTAGGGGGGCGACTGAGCTGCGATGGTGCGGAGGCGTTCGAGATCGTCGCCGGTCACCAGCAGTCCCTCGACGACGGTCTCAGCCTTTTGAACGAGGTTGCCTTTCTCTTCGACCAGGTCGATAAATTCGGCCGTGAGGGTTGCTGTCTTGCCGCAACCGCGACAGCGGTGCAGATTGATTCGAAAGAACGTGACGTCGTTTCGTGTTCGCGGCCCTAGCGACGCAAGATAGGCAAAGTCTCTCGACTCCAGGTGCTTCTTCATCTCCTCCGGGTCCCAGCCGTGTGTTTCAAGCACTCTCTTCTCAAACGCGCACCAGTTCTGGCAACTCTCGCAGAACGGTTCGCTGGCGACAGAGCCTCGGGCGCACATCATCGCCATGCCGATTATAAATAAGGCTTCCGCGCTCCAGGCAACCCAGAGGAACAGCCCTTTTGGCGTCGAATTGCTGATCCGCCAGGCACCCTGCTGATTGATTGCGACGATCGTCGACCAGAGGCTGGAGGGACTGGTCAAGAGGTGGGCAAATCGTATGTCCCACTGGAACCGATCAAACAGCGCGTGAGGCCACGCCGCCCACGCTACATACAACGCGACAACCCCAACTGCCAATCCGGCGAGCGCAGCGACGCGGTTGTTGCGAACGCGTCCCCGAACAAGCAGCTTTCCAGTAATCACTCCGGAAACCATCCCAAGCCCGCCCGCGGCAACAATGTTGAAATAAACGAACGGCATTACTGCGTCGAAATAGGCGTACACGAGCGCGAGGAGCGACGCTACGACTGCACCAATTGCGATCGCCAGCACCAGCCCGCCGGCTGGCGCCTTTCCGGAATGGGAGTAGAAATTCCTCTGCGCAGTCGCGTCCATCGCGCGCATTATCCATCGCTTCTCGAAGATAGCCAAGGAGAATTTCGCGTTCCTTGATCGCGCACCTGCGTCGGAGGTAATGGCCATCTCTGGTTTGCCACTGCGAACCCAACACATCTTCCACAACGTCGTTGAACCGCATTCAATCACCTGGCCTTACCTCCCTGCCTCGCGTCGCTACCGTTACCGACAAAGTCTCTACGCGTCAGGGCAACCTCTTTAAAGCCCCTGCATCTGAGTTGCTCACGAATGAGGAGGTACCGATGAAATTCCAGAGATACATGTGTGTGTCGATCATTACAATCGTGGCATTGCTCAGTGCAGCCGATTTTCAATCCCCTTCCGCTCAGACTGAAACTCAATTCGATCGCCAATCGGACGGAGACAAATCGCTCTCTCCGTACTTCTTTGTGCAGGGCGATCCCAACGTAGATCAGCTGCCGCTCAAGGGCACCAACGTCGAGATTTCAGTTTCGGGCGTTATCGCCGATGTGAAGGTTACTCAAACTTACAAAAACGAGGGTAGCCGGCCCATTAACGCTCGATACGTGTTTCCCGCTTCGACTCGAGCAGCCGTCTACGCGATGCAAATGCGTATGGGCGATCAAATAATCACTGCCAAAATCAAAGAACGCGAAAAGGCGAAACAGGAATTCGAAGAAGCCAAAAAGGCGGGAAAAAGCGCCTCGCTACTCGAACAGAACAGACCAAATGTCTTTTCGATGAGTCTCGCCAACATAATCCCTGGCGAGCAGGTCGACATCGATCTCCGATATACCGAGCTGCTCGTGCCAACAGACGGGGTCTATGAAGTCGACTTTCCAACAGTGGTGGGACCGCGCTACTCGTCACAAGCCGAGGCCTCAGCGCCGGACACTGATCAATGGGTGAAGAGTCCGTATCTTCACGAGGGTCAGAAGTCGACCAGCGATCTTCATATTTCGACACGAATCTCCGCCGGCGTGCCCATCCGCGACCTGAGCTGTACGTCGCACGTAATCAACACCGAGTGGCAGGACGCGACTACCGCGAAAGTCTCACTGGATGGTACTGATCCGAATCAAGGCAACCGAGACTTCATCCTTCGTTACCGATTGAGCGGCGATCAGATCGCATCCGGTCTCATTCTGTACAAGGGTCAGGACGAGAACTTCTTTCTATACATGGCACAACCGCCTGAAAGAGTCGCGGCTGCATCAATTCCTGCTCGGGAATATATCTTTGTCGTCGATGTTTCTGGATCAATGGAAGGTTTCCCGCTAAACACGTCGAAGCGTTTGCTCCGCGATCTGATTGGTCAGCTTCGACCGTCGGATCTATTCAACATTGTTTTGTTCGCGGGTGACTCGACAGTACTTTCACCGAAATCGCTCCCAGCCGATCAAGCGAGTATTTCAAAGGCGATCAGGCTTCTCGACCAACAACGAGGCAGCGGCGGGACCGAGCTTCTGGCAGCGATCAAACAAGCCGCCAGCCTTCCTCGAGCCGACGACTACTCCAGAAGCATAGTGCTGGTCACCGACGGCTACGTTTCGGGAGAGCGTGGTGTGTTCGATTACATTCGGGAGAATTTGAACAAATCGAATCTTTTCGCATTTGGGATCGGAACGGCGGTAAACCGCTATCTGATCGAAGGTGTTGCGCGAGCCGGAATGGGCGAGCCGTTTGTGGTAACCAAAGATACCGAAGCCACGACGGCAGCGGCGAAGTTCCGAGACTATATTCAGACTCCAGTGCTGACTGACATGCAGATCAAAACTCCGGGATTCGATGTCTACGACGTACATCCGACGCAGCTGCCCGATCTCTTTGCGCGACGGCCGGTTGTTTTGTTTGGGAAGTGGCGGGGCGAACCGGCCGGCACAATAGAACTTCGCGGACACACCGGTAATGGAGATTACAATACAACTTTGAATGTCAGCGACGTCAAGCCGGATGAGGAAAATCAGGCGCTGCGGTATCTGTGGGCGAGATCAATGATTGCCGAGTTATCGGACTACGGTTCAGGTGGTCTCGATCCAGATCGTGTGAAGGCTGTGACAGCATTGGGGCTGAAGTACAACCTGCTGACTCAGTACACGTCATTCATCGCGGTTCGCGAAATGGTTGGCAACACCCACGGGCCGGCAACCGATGTCAACCAGCCTCTGCCTCTGCCGCTTGGTGTAACTGATCTCGCTGTAGGCACTCAAAGCGGAGACGAGCCCGAGATCCTGTGGTTGATGCTTGTGACTGTTGTTATCGCTGCTGCGATGTTCCTACGCCAGCGACGACGGTTCGTATGATGAGAATATTCACATCAAAACGATTTGCGCAGTGTCTCGTCGTGGCAGCTTGCGCGTACATGCTCAAACTGTATTACTCGACGGCAAGCGCTGATGAGCTGCGTTGGATTCTGGCACCGACTACAGCCGTTGTTGAACTGATCACCGGCGTGAGGTTCGTGTTTGAACCTCACGCTGGATACATGAATCCGGATCGGAGCTTCCTGATCGCCTCCGCGTGTGCAGGAGTCAACTTTCTGATCACCGCGTTGTTGATGCTTTCAATAAAGAGGCTCGTGGTCGACAGGCGTCGAGAGACGCGCTGGATTTATTTGCCCTTTGCGCTGTCGGTAGCTTTTCTTACCACCCTGATTGCAAACGCGACTCGGATCATTATCGCAATGCAAATCGGCCAGTCATCCAGCGAAAACACCTGGTTGCGCTCAAACGAGTTTCACAGGTTCGAGGGGATCATCGTTTACTTCGCCTTCCTGCTGCTCTTGTTCGTATTGACTGATGACTACAACACGGAGCGATACGGGGCCTGGCGATATCTCATACCTCTTGTTGTTTATTACGGAATGACGCTAGTGGTGCCGTTTGTTAATGGAGTGAATGTAGGCCGCGGGTTCCTGGAGCATTCGACTTATGTACTGCTGGTTCCATTGATTGTGGTGGTCCCGGTGGCCTCTATTATGTTGATCCGAGGGCGGCTTACAACGTCTGAAACATCGCGCTTCCGTCGGTTTGCTCCAGTCGGAACCGAGCGAAAGGTATAGGACACGAACAACAAGGCTTCGGACTCAGCCGACTCTGTCCGATGCCTATATTAATTGACCAGTTCCAACACTCGATCGACGATGGTTTGCGCGGCATGCGGTCGTGACAACTTTACTGAATTAGCTTGCATTGTAGCGAGGCGTTGCGGATCGGCGAGCAGCCGGTCGACTTTGTAAGCCAAGGTCTCAATGTTGTTGCAGCGAATCGCAGCGCCCGACTCGAGCAGGTGATCTGAGTTACGCTCCTCTTGTCCGGGAATCGGATTCGCAATCACCAGAGCCAATCCCTTTACAAGCGCTTCTGATACTGTGAGGCCGCCGGCCTTCCCAACCATTAGATCAGCCGCCGCCATAAACTCGTCCATCTCGGTTGTGTAGCCAATTGGTTTCAGTGCAACGCGACCGATCGCCTTTTTCTTTCTTGCGAGTTCGGATAATCGTTTTCTTAGTTCCTCATTTCGTCCGCAGATAGCAACAACCTGCGCGGAGTGCTCGAGCGACGACAGCGAGCTTATCAATTGCTCGACCGCACCCACGCCGAACCCGCCAGCGGAAACCAATATCGTTTTCGTATCGGGAGCTAGATCGTGCTTGAGCCGCATTTCCCGCTTGTCTTTTGGTTTGGCAAAGATTGGATCTACCGGAATACCGCTCACCGTTATTTTGTTGTGCGGCATCGAGAGCACTTCGAGATAAGCTCGAGCTTCGTCGATAGCTACAAAGTATTGTTCATAGTGGTGACATAGCCACATCGCATGGACGTCAAAATCGGTAACCACGATTACCTGTGGGCTGTTGATTCGTCGCTTGGCTCGAAGCCACGAGACTATCTCGGCGGGCAAAAAATGGGTGCAGACGATCATATCGGGTTGATACTCGCGAAGCATCTTTACAAACGGACGAGTGTTTAGTTTGTCGAGCGCCAGTCGTCGCCGTTCGCTCTCCCACGGTTTGTCGAGCTTGTCGTAAAACCAACCGGTCACTCCTGGCATTTTGTTCACAACATCGATATATGCCTTCGAGTAGAGATGGCGAAATATCTTTGTGGTGAATTCAAGAGTGTCGAGATGACGGATCTCTCCGATTGAACCGGTCCGTTCCTTAGTATGATTAAACGCTTTTTCGATGGCTTGAGCGGCACGCACGTGACCGGCGCCAGACGTGGCCGAAAGCAGAAGAACTTTGTTGAGCATGGATGGATTTCCAAGTATCGAGTGTTATTAACTTTGTTATCCTGACGATTAAATCGGTAGGGGCTTCGGCCACCTCTAACATCGAGCCAAGCGTACGACACATTCAATACAACCGCAATCGTTCGGTCGAGGGCGATAGCGTGCTGGTCGAGGACACGATCGGCTTCAGTTGTTGGCTACCCTCCAAACTACAGATAGGAGACGGATACGCGGCCGACGTCGGATTTCCCTGTAGGGTTGGCAGTCTCAAGAATTACTGTTTGAGACGGCGTGGTGTATCGACCTGATACGACCAGTGCATAAACCACAGAGAATCGCCGCTGGCCCCATTCTTGATTACATTGCCGATGAGGGAGGCTCATTGTGCGCCGGATACTCGAGCCTTTCCCGATAGAAATCAAGGAGTGCGGTAATGAAAGGAACCCCCAAAAGAGCGCCCACCAAAAAAGCGGGAAAGAAAGGAAAGCTCCCGAATTATGATTTGATGGATCGTGATAACGAAGAGCTTGAGCGGGAGAATCTCGCCGAAAACGGTGCGCGTCAGACCACTCGGGAACTTGAAGAAAACAACTCGAGTGGACCGAAGTTAACGGGCGGTGACCTGGATGCAGATTGGCAAGGAGCCGCGTCTGTTGGAGACGAGGCGGTCGGCGGTCATGCTCCAACACCGGATCAAAACGTTGTCGATGAGTTAGGTCGGGCCACCGGATTCGATGAGAAGGAAGGCGAGCTTCATACCATCGAAGAGCGAGCGGCTAGAAGAGATCATGACAGGTGGGAACTGGACCGTCGATCAGCCGATACCGAGCCGGATGAATAGATGCTCTTCGATAAATGTGTGCGCTATCAAGTAGGAAGGAAGGTATAAGACATGTGTTACAACTGCGGCTGCGGAATGCCCAACAATGACATGGGTAATTCACACAACATAACAAACAAGACCTTTGACGAGGCGGCTCAGGCTATGGGCCAAACGGCTAAAGACGGAAAGAAGAATGCGCTCGAACTGCTTGAAAAGGTGCTGGCAGCAAACAAGGAAAGCACGGATAAGAATTGGAAGCCGTAACAGTACCGATCTTCAAACGCTCTGACACTCCAGATCGCTGTGAACGACGACTTGCGTCGATTGTGCAGCGGACGTGTCTAAACGCACACCTAAACTGCTCGATTCTTACTCTGTGATAATGCGGTCGGCCCACTCGACCAGCGACACGAAAATCGTGGGATTTCCAAACTTAGCGCCGTGCTCTGCCAGGTCGGCTTCGGTAACGCCTCGCGCACGGGAACACGCGCCGCACGCGTAGATCGGAATCTTGCGCGCGGTGATTTTGCGTAATGTTTCATACAACGGCGGCCACCCGACCGGGACAACCGCCTGGGCGACCGAAGTGCGCATCAGCGTAACGGCTTCACCCAGCAGGAAGATCTGAACATCGTGACCGGCCTCGGCAAGCGCGTGACCGTGCAAAAACGGGAACGCCGCCTTCGTAGGATCATCTGAGCCCCACGCGCTCTTCATCATTATTTTCAAGGTCTTCTTTGGCGACGTGCTTTGAGTGATCACAGACGGCCAAAATGGAAGCAGAGCAAGTTGAGTTAGAAATCCCCTACGAGCCATGAGATGTCGCGCCTCCTTTCACGGCAGGATAAGTCAGGTAGATCAATTGGGCAATGCGAGCAGGTGGTATATCGGCCATACCCTAAAACGGAGAGGTTTAGCTAACTGATCATTGATCTGATTTACTTGAGCATCTGATCAAGCTCATATTCCAGCCAATCACCGCCAGCGCTTCGCGCTCGAAAAATTACGGATCGACAATGGTCGAAGTCGCCGTAATGCGGTCAGAACAAAGGTGATATAATGCAGTGCCAATTCGACAGGCCCTGACTCATTATCGAAAGGTCATTCGGATGGAATCGCGTCTTGTGCGGAAGCTGGGCTGAGGCATGGCTTCATGCCCGATACGGCGGTGAAATATGCAATCTGAACGCTGGCGATTGATCGAGGACTTGTTTCACCAGGCCTCCGAACGAGCGCGACGGTTTTCTCACTGCCGCTTGTGCCGCAGATGTTTCGCTTCTAGCGGAACTCCAGAAGCTGATTGGTGAAAGCGAGCGGGGAAAGAGTTCATAGAGACTCCGCCGCTCCTCGATGAAACCACGGTTACTCTCTTAGAGACAGAACAGGACCAGCTGGCCGGTGTTCGTCTCGGATCGTATAAGGTGATCAGGGAAATCGGTCGGGGTGGCATGGGGACTGTAGATCTGGCTGCGCGTGCGGATCAGGAGTTTCAAAAACACGTAGCGATAAAACTAGTCACAGTCGGTGGGCGAAGGAAAAGAATATGCCCAAAGACGTTGCGGAAACGCTCTCGCAGCTCGATTTGGCAAGATCCCAGAAATGATAGCTCAAACACTCGTCGTGTTGGGCGGAGTATCGAACAACTTCGCTCGACCTTCCGATTGAACTCTAAGACCCAACCAGAAGCCCTCACTCGAAATCGACAAATGTAAGTTTTGCTGCGCGCAACCGAGTAGCACCCCACCGACACTCAAAAGTAATTGGAAACTAATTTCTTCCTTCCCTACCGACATGTTTTGAGAATTCCTTCCACAAGTCTTCATAGAGACCCGTTTCTACGGGTAGCTGCAAAAACAAAAATGATGATGTGTGTCTTGCCCACCTCAGAACAAAACATCTGCAGCCTGGAGGACTACTGAATGATCTTTCGTAAGCCAGCAAACACACTTGGCACTCTGCTGATAATTGCAACGATTCTATTCGTCACCGGCTCCGTAAACGCTCAGACCACCGCCTTCACCTATCAAGGCAAATTTGCGGACAGCGGGAGCCCTGCAAATGGCCAGTATGATTTTCAGTTCAAACTATTCGATACAGCGACCCTCGGCACCGGCACCCAGCAGGGTTCAACGGTGGTAGTCCCGGGCATTCAAGTCACCGCGGGGATTTTTAGTCTGTCCCTTGACTTCGGGGTATGCGCGGCTTGTTTCAATGGTTCTGCCCGGTTTTTGGAGATTGCAGCCAAATCGGTCAGCAATCAGACTTTTACCACTCTCGGTCCACGACAACAGTTGACTTCAAATCCGTACGCAATCCGTAGCCTGAACTCGGTGAGTGCAGATGGACTCACCGCCTCGTGTGTAAGTTGCATCACAAGCGGCCAGATTCAAAGCGTAAACGGAAACGCAATTACCGGTACGATCCCGATTGCAAGCTTGCCCGCCGGAAGCGCGAACTACATTCAGAACACCACGTCGCAACAGGCATCGTCGAACTTCAACGTCAGCGGAGACGGCATGGTGGGCGGGACGATGACCAGCAATGTCTTCAACGCTGCGACTCAATACAATATTGGTGGCCTTCGGATCCTGAGTAATGCCGGATTTCTGAATCTGTTCGCCGGACAAAATGCCGGTCTTTTGAACACATCCGGCGAAGCTAATACTTTTGTCGGCGAGGGCACGGGCACCAACACTGTCTCAGGAAATAACAATACCTTTCTAGGTGCGAACGCGGGCGGAAGCAGCCTTGAAAGCAACAACACCTTTTTAGGTTTCAACGCGGGCTCCAATCAAACTTTAGGTAACAACAACACCGCTGTGGGTGCCGAGGCGAATGTCGGTGCTGGGTCCAGCTTGAGTTTTGCTACTGCGGTCGGCTCGGGTGCACTCGTCCAAACCAGCAACACAGTAGTCGTCGGCCGAAGCGTCGACGGAGTACGTGTGCCAGGGACACTGCTGGTTGGTACTCTTGGCACTGCTGGAAGCACCGCGCTCTGTCGCAATTCGTCGAACCAAATCGCCGGCTGCTCATCGAGCTTGCGATACAAAACGAACCTCCAACCTTTCAGTCGAGGACTGGATCTTGTGCAACATCTGCGTCCTATTTCTTTTGACTGGAAAGATGGCGGAATGCGCGATGTTGGATTTGCAGCCGAAGAAGTAGAAGCGGTGGAACCGCTGCTGACCTTTCGCAATCAAAAAGGTGAAATCGAAGGCGTGAAGTATGATCGCCTCAGCGTCGCATTTGTAAATGCAATTAAGGAACAACAGTCCGAAATCCGAGAGCGGGAGCGCCAGGCTGCCGATCAACAACGTCAAATCGAACAATATCGCATTCGTCTCGCAGTGATGCAGAAAGAAATTGAGAGTTTGAGAAGAGTTGTATGTGGCGGCCATTCTAAGGCAGTGGCTTGCAAGAAGACGCGGAAAGCACGATGACTCAGTAAACACTGCCAACCAGCGTGTGATTAAAAGTTGACGTAAGTTACAAATCCCACCAACGCAGAGACTGTGTCGAAACCAAACAAATCCCACCAACACAATTGGCGGTCGGACCCCGTCAGGGGTTCAATATTTGTAGTAGGACGAACGAGGAGGGTTCGAACCCGTCAGGGGTTCAATATTTGTAGTAGGACGAACGGGGAGAGGTTGAACCCCGTCAGGGGTTCAATATTGTTAGTAGGCTGAACGGCAGATTTCGGTTCGGGTCAAGAATTCCACCTACCCAACGTTCATTTCACCCCTGACCGGGTAAGGACCGCTCCCAACGTGTTACTACAAATATGCAACCACTCCCTGGTTGGTACCACCAAACGCAGTTGGTGGTTGTTCAGGCTCTACCTACAGACGACGGTGGCGGCTCCCTGGTTTTTCGCCAACTACCCTGCCAACGGAGCCGATCTACTTTCAAGATGAAAACGACCCAATGCCGTAGCAGAGTTTCGCGGCCTCCTTGGTATATCTCAAACGCTTTTATCTGGAAAGCATCTATTAGGTACCCGATTCGAGGTTGAACCCGCGGCTTGGGTGGACAAAGACTTAGCAAATACCAAATACTCCGCGCATCGCATCGTTTCTAAACTCGGCGTATTCGAAGAGCTTGGATTACGCGCGTCCACTGATCATTCAAAATGACGATTGAACCTGGGACAAAACTGGGCCGCTATAAAGTTCGCTCTCCGATCGGCGCTGGCGGGATGGGAGAAGTGTACCAAGCTTTTGATACCGAGCTTGATCGGACTGTGGCGATCAAGATTCTTCCCGAAACCCTGGCGACCGACGAGCAGAGGCTTCAGCGATTTGTTCAGGAAGCGAAGGCCGCAGCGTAAAAGAATCATCTGCTTCATCGACGTGCCGCATGCTTCAAGTGCTCGCTACGTGTTACACCCAGGCGTCGGCAAGGCGTTGTTCCGAGTCATGCTTGTATAGCGCGTTTCGCTACCTACTAGCCCGCGAATTGGTTGACCTTTCGGCTCCCTTAATGAAAGACTGCGCCAGGACAGAAGCCGCAACACCGATTACTTGAACGTCTGAGCCGTATACAAAACTCTCGATCTTCTCGGGTCGCGTAGATTGCGGATTCGTCGTTCGGAAAAAAGAGGGCTTCCTTGCGAAAGCTGAGCATCGGCATTATCGACCTCGTTGCCAAGGGTCCATCTCGAGCACTGTTCGGGCGCGTCATGAACGCCAATTTTGCCGCTATTATGCCCCAGGTCATAGCGGTGTGGTGCGAACAGGAAGGGCACGACGTCACGCTGGTATGCTATACAGGTTTCGAGAATCTGATCGAGGAGCTGCCAGACAAAGTCGACCTCGTCTTCATATGCGCGTTCACCGAAGCTGCTCAACTTGCGTATGCGTTGCGCAGCCTGTTTCAATCGAGAGGCGCTGTTACCGCGATCGGCGGCCCCCACGCCCGTTGCTACCCACAGGACGCAGCAAAGTACTTCGACTACGTACTCGGATTCACCGACAGATCAGTAATCCGTGAGGTCCTTCAGGACTGCTCACAACATCGTCCAGTCGGCGTGCAGATCGCAGCCAGGCAGCAACCGGCAACCCTCCCAGGAGTGCGCGACCGTTGGAAGTTCATCGAGTCGACTCTTAAAAAGGCTCCTCTGATAAAGATGGTTCCAATGTTGGGCAGCCTCGGCTGCCCTTATACTTGCAGCTTTTGTATTGATTCGGTGATTCCGTACCAGCCGTTGGACTTCGATGTAATGAAGGATGACCTCCGGTTCCTATTGCAGAAGTTCAAGCGTCCACTTGTAGGCTGGCACGATCCAAACTTCGGCGTTCGATTTAACGAAGTCCTGAATGCCATCGAGGAAGCGGTGCCTCCCGACAGCATTGACTTCATCGCCGAGAGCAGTCTGTCGCTTCTCTCGGAGCCCCGTCTGAAACGTCTCAAGCAGAATGGATTCAAGGCATTACTCCCAGGAATAGAATCATGGTATGACCTGGGTGATAAATCGAAGACCGGGAAGCTGAAGGGCATCGAGAAGGTCAGGCAAGTTTCAGAACACGTCAACATGATCTTGCGATACGTGCCCTATATTCAAACCAACTTCGTGCTGGGCCTCGACGTGGATGAAGGAGTGGAGCCCTTTGAACTCACGAAGCGATTTGTCGATCTGGCGCCGGCGGCATTTCCCGGTTATTCGCTGCTCTCGGTGTTTGGGCAGGCTGCGCCTCTGAACCTGGAATACCAGCGCGCCAACCGAGTTCTACCGTTCCCATTTCAGTTTTTAAACAACAATCAGGCCATGAACGTGAAGCCAAAGAACTATTCGTGGCCCGAATTCTACGAGCACGTTATCGATCTGGTGAAGTACACCTATTCCCCGCGCGCGATCTTCAATAGGTATCGAGCGACCAAGGGTATGATTCCGAGGTGGATGAACGTCGTGCGGGCCGTGTCGTCGGAGGGATTCGGCAGGATCAAGTATCACACTGCAGTGCGTCGACAGCTCGACGACGACCGGCAGTTCCGGCGATATTTCGAACAGGAGACAACCGAGCTTCCAAAGTTCTACATGGACCAGGCGCGAAAAGATCTTGGACCGCTGTGGGACTGGCTGCCTGAAGGGGCAATGTTTCACGACCCGAACGCTTATCTCAAATCAGTCGTTGTGTGAAGCTATCCGCAAGAGCGTCTTCGCTGCCCTACCATCACACTGATTCCCCATCGAGTCATATACACTCTTCGTAGTCGTTTCGGTCGAAGTGAAACGGGACGCTGGCTGTGAGATGTGACTCTGCTCGCGATCGGTGGGAGTCGTAACTTATTGAAGAAGGTGGAGGCGGCGATCGGAATCGAACCGATGGATAAAGGTTTTGCAGACCTCTGCCTTACCACTTGGCTACGCCGCCTTAACTTCTCAAACGAAAGGCGAAGACCTCTTTGGCTACTTGCTCGAGCCCGGCCTTCGCCTGATTCCTGGAGCGGGAGACGGGATTTGAACCCGCGACTTCGACCTTGGCAAGGTCGCACTCTACCGCTGAGTTACTCCCGCTCGGTACGTGTGATTCTATCCATCCCAATTTCTTCCTGTCAACCAACCGCCTTTTCACATTCCCGAAACATCACCGGAAGTTCAATTTCATCACCAGCGCATCCTCAGTAGGCAACCTATAATAGTCGCGACGCCGGCCGATAAACGTGAACCCCAAGTCTCGGTAAAGAAGCTGAGCCGCTTCGTTCGACGCTCGCACCTCAAGAATCACGTGCGTTACACCGCGCCGGCTCGCTTCATCTATCGCCGCCTCCATCAAGCTTCTCCCGACTCCAATCCGTCGATAGTCTCGATGCGCGGCGACGTTGTTCACGTGTAACTCATCCTCAACGATCCAACCGGCAAAGAAACCGATCACCGACTCACCGGAAATGAGATTTCGCGCGACCAGCATTATCGAATTCGGATTCGTAAACAGCTCGCGCCGGTATGCATCATATCCCCAGCGGTTCAGTCCGCTCGTTTCCTCGATGTCAACGACTTCGACCAAATCGCGCTCTCGCATCGGATCGACGGAATACGACTTATATGTCGACGAGTATTCTCGGTCTGTATGATTGCTTATAGACACTGCCGAAACTCCTGGTATTACTCCCGCTTCAATTCACAAATCTCAATCGTACACCGACATCGATACTATTGCTGCTTCATGCTCCGCTTGATCTTAGAGCCCAACAGCCCCAACGACAACTTGATTTCCGCCTCCGACGGCCGAACATAACAAGCCTTCAAACTTTCCGCTGTTTCAGTTTCGTCCAGTTCGTATCGCCTGTAAGCGAGCTGCGCGATTGACTCCGCCGATCGACGAACCCTCGAGTCGAGCACCCAGTGCTTGTCACCTTGCGCTTTGTCGGAGTTGATCTTATCCCAATTGGCAGTCGCGCCATCGCCGACGAAAACTAATTCATTGTGACTTGCAACCCGCAGCAACGCATCTTCGAGATGCGAAATCGACGGCTCGTTCTCCGCATTAGGGACGCCGTCAGATTCGATCCTGAACAATTGCGAATAGACCTCGCCTTTGTAAGCGTTGATCATCACGCAAACTTGCTTTTGTGTCTCGATGCCGTAAGCGCCTGCCTGAAGCGAGGTCACTCCAATCAACGGTTTGCGGCTGACCATCGAAAAGCCTTTGAGCGCCGCCATTCCAACCCTTAGCCCGGTAAATCCTCCAGGACCACTGCAAACAGCAAAAACGTCAACGTCTTCTATCGTCAGACCGGCTTCGGCGAGAAGCGATCGAACATCCGACCAAAACGTCTCGGATCGCTTTTCATCGGGAGGAATGACGACCGATGCGATTATCTCGGCGCCTCTCGCGACTGCGATGCTGGTGAATTTTCCGGATGTGTCGACTGCTAAAATCAGCGGAGACATAACATCTCTATTATTCTGTGCCGGATGTCATCAAAACTTCCAGAACAAGTTTGACCTGTCGAATGCCGATTATATATTCTGGCAAATGGCCGAAACAACCAGAAGCACCGAACACGTTGGCGTGACCACAGAAAAGAGTTCACCAGGTCACCTCCTCAGTGAATAGTGATGAGGTCGTCTTGCACCGGCCGACGCTTTGAAGCTTCGTCATCGGCATAAGGCCATTAACTCAGGGGCTGCAATTGACACTCAGCCGAGTGATTGCGTCACAACTACTTCATCCTGGGCATATCTTTACAACGTAAGGGGCGCACGTCGATCGCACCTGCAGTCACTTATGGAGGCGCTTTCGACGACCGATCGATTTCTCATGCAAACATCGACACCAATGCTCAGGCAGTACGAGGAAATAAAGCGGCAACATCCCGGCACTCTACTGTTTTTCAGACTCGGAGATTTTTACGAACTGTTCTTCGACGACGCGGTGTTGGGCTCGAAAGAACTCGAGATCACATTGACGGCTCGCAACCGCGAACGAGGAAACCCGGTGCCGATGTGCGGGGTTCCCTATCACGCCGCCAGCGGTTACATAGCTAAGCTGGTGCGCAAGGGTTATCGCGTTGCGATCTGCGAACAGACCGAAGACGCGAAGAAAGCAACAAAACTAGTAAGACGCGAAGTTGTAAGAGTCATCACACCAGGCACCGCAATTGACTCGCAGCTGCTGGATGCTCGTGAAAACAGTTATCTCGCTTCAGTTTTTGGAGCCGGCACTGGCATGGCGGTGGCCTTCCTGGATTTGTCGACAGGCGAATTTATGGCTACTCAATTCTCTGGGGAGTCTGCCTGGCAGCGAGTAACCGAACAACTCGAATGCTTCGCACCGCGCGAGATCATTTTTCCCAAATCACTGGAACCGCTTTTTAGATCCGGCCGGAGAGAGGATGCCGAAGCTGACTCTGCTCAAGACGGTGTAGTTCCGACGGGTTCAGCGTGGCGATCTCAGTCTGCATTGAACGGGCTGGACGAGTGGTTTTTCTCGTATGACCGAGCAAAGGAATTGCTGGTTACCCATTTCGGCGTAGCTTCACTCGAAGGGTTTGGTATTGGCGGACGCGATCTCGCAACCGCTGCAGCCGGAGGCGCGCTTCATTACGTACGCGAGACACAAAAGGAAGACGCGGCGCACATAACCGGAATTTCTTATTTCGAACCGAACGACTATTTGATGCTCGACCAGCCGACGATCCGAAACCTTGAGTTGGTGGATGCGTTGGACGGCTCGCGATCACAAACTCTTCTGGGTGTTATTGACGAAACTGTTACCGGAATGGGCTCGCGTCTATTGAAGCAGTGGATCCTGCGGCCTTCGATGAAACGGGGCGAGCTGGAGGCCAGGCTCGATGCCGTCCAGGAGCAGAAGCAGGCGTTGATACTGAGAGATAGATTACGGTCGCAACTAAAGGGGATCGCCGATCTCGAGCGGCTGATGGCTCGAATCGGGCTCGGACGCGCAAATGCCCGCGATTTGGTCGCGCTGAGAACTTCGGCTGATTCGATTCCACTAATCAAGGAGATGCTTGCCGATTCGACTGCTTCCCTTCTCGAGGTGTTGGCCGAATCCCTCGACGATCTTCAGGATCTCAGAGAGCTGATTGCACGGAGCATTGGAGATGACCCGCCGGCCACCCTGAGTGACGGCGGTTACATTCGGCCTGGCTACAATGCCGAGCTCGACGAGCTGCGAGGGTTGTCGGCATCGAGCAAGAGTTTCATCGCCGCGATCGAATCCAGAGAAAGAGCGCGCACAAGCATCTCTTCTCTCAAGGTAAAATTCAACAACGTCTTTGGATACTTCATCGAAGTAAGCAAGTCGAACCTCAAGAGCGTACCGGCGGACTACGAGCGCCGGCAGACGTTGACCAACGCAGAACGCTACACCACACCGGAACTCAAGGAATATGAGGCCAAGGTGCTCGGCGCCGAGGAACGCATCAGCGAAATCGAACAGGTTCTCTTCGCCGAGATTCGCCAGACCGTGTCGTTAGAAACGCGCCGAGTGCAGGCGGTAGCGCACGCATTGGCGATGCTCGATGCACTCCTGTCGCTAGCTGAGGTAGCGGCGCGCCGAAATTACTGTCGTCCAGTCCTGACCGAAGATGATGAGATTTACATTCGAACCGGACGACATCCGGTTATCGAAGCGACCGGAGATCGGTTTATTCCGAACGATACTTATCTGAACAACTCGACCGATCGTTTATTGATCATTACCGGTCCAAACATGGGCGGCAAGTCGGTCTATCTGAGACAAACGGCACTGATCTCGATCCTGGCGCAGATTGGCTCGTTTGTTCCTGCCGACGAAGCTCGGCTTGCGATCCTTGATCGCGTTTTCACCAGGGTCGGAGCTTCGGATAGTCTGGCGCGCGGCCGCTCGACTTTCATGGTCGAGATGACTGAGACGGCAAACATTCTCAATACCGCGACTACACGGAGCCTCATTCTTCTGGATGAAGTTGGTCGCGGGACTTCAACATTCGATGGGTTGTCTCTTGCGTGGGCAATTGCCGAGTATCTACACGACAGCCCTCAACATGCTGCCAAGACGCTGTTTGCGACCCACTATCACGAGATGACCGAGTTAGCGAAACTGCTGCCGGGTGTAAGGAACTATCAGATGGCGGTGAAGGAGGCCGGCGGCGCGATAGTTTTTCTGCGTCGAGTGGTAGAAGGAACTGCTTCGAAGTCATACGGGATTGAAGTTGCGAGGCTCGCGGGTCTGCCTCGGGTTGTAACCGATCGAGCTCGGGAAATCTTGTTGAATCTCGAGGCGAACGAACTGGATGTGATGGGTAAGCCGAAGTTTGCTCGACACCTACCGTCGCGGAAAGCGGCGCCGCAGCCCACTCTGTTCGAGGCGGCGAACGACGCCGTCGTAGATGAGCTCAGAAACCTGGACGCGGAAAGTCTCAGTTCTGAACAGGCTGCTGAGATTCTGCGTCGTCTGAAAAGCCGTCTGATGTGATCGGTAAGCGTGTTTAAGTAGAGGAGAGTTTCTCGATACGATCGACTCGATCCTCGAGGTCTCGTTGGTAAGCGTGAAGCCTCTCGAACTCGCCGATTTGTTTCTCCATTCTCCGGTCTATTGTTCGAAAGGCTTTTTCGGTGTCAGCTCGCAGCGCTGCCAGATCCTTCTTCACTTCAGCTAAGTCATTTTGCATCGCCTCCCAAATAGGCTGCGTGGCACGTAGACGTTGATCGACGATTACTTCCAGATTATCTAACCTCCTGCCCAGAGATTCGATAGCCATTACTATGCGGTTCGTGTTTTCTTGCGGATCGGGCAGCTTGTCGGTCGAATTCTCACTCATCGGTTCCTCCAGTTTATCGAGATTTCTCGATGCCCAGGATCAACGAGTGAGTTGATTATACCACATCGTCAATGGCTCAAAAGAATTTCCTCGCTTGATAACTTGCCAGTCCTCGAACAGAATGCTCGCACTCAATGAGGATCACTGCCACCGTCATCACTCTCAATGAAGAACACAACATAGCGGAGGCTCTCGAATCCTTGTCCTGGGCTGACGAGATCATCGTGGTCGACTCCGAAAGTAACGATAAGACGGTCGAAATAGCACACCAGTTTACCGACACAGTGATCGTTCGGCCGTGGCCCGGATATACGGCGCAAAAGAATTTCGCCGCCGAAGAAGCAGCCTACGACTGGATTTTCAGTCTGGATGCCGATGAGCGCGTTTCTGATGAACTCGCACTTGCCCTCGCCGAGCTCAAACGCACTGAAGATTCAAATTTCGCTGGCTTCGAAGTCAACCGGCGAAGTTTTTATCTCGGTCGTTGGATCAAACACTCCGGCTGGAATCCGGATTACAAAATAAGACTCTACGATCGGCGACGCGCTCGTTGGACGGGTGATTTCGTGCACGAGATGCTGGCAGTGGAAGGATCAATAAAAAGGTTGAATGGAGATCTTTTGCACTACACCGTCAGGAACGCATCAGAACATCATTTGAGGATGGATCGCTACACAACATTGGCTGCAGAAAAATCATATCGGGAGGGCAAACGCGCTTCGGTTTTTTCTCTACTATTTTCACCAGCGATGGTGTTCGTTCGTTCATATTTTCTTAAGCTGGGATTCTTAGACGGGATTCCGGGACTCGCGATTGCCTTGTTCGCCTCGCACTACCAGTTCCTGAAAACTCTCAAGCTCTGGGAAAAACAGAACTCTTCGGCTTCCAAAACACGCTAGCCGTCGCGTGGAACCTCGTGCAGCATCGTCTTCCCTTCACCGACCACTCCAAGATACAACGCCTCAATCTGATCGATTATCTGCTCGCGCCCGAACCTCGTGTACACATCACGCTGACTCTGAGATGATAGCCGCTCGC
>Ga0075425_100001755_pt1 | contig 21351 bp, 16 predicted proteins | sample SoiMethybrSBSTD4_FD_75300 | JGI IMG/M metagenome (GOLD analysis project Ga0075425, IMG submission 75300) | Bulk soil microbial communities from a Populus tree surrounding site in Tennessee, USA - Soil MetaG P. TD hybrid SBSTD4 | ecosystem: Environmental > Terrestrial > Soil > Tree plantation... | reverse complement strand
ACGCCCCTTGCGGGGCTCCGGATTTTAAGTCCGGTGCGTCTGCCAGTTCCGCCACCCAGGCGAGCCTTTCGATTCTACTTCGTACCGAAGCCTACTACTTTTGCTTTTTGTCGTTGGGGGGACTTTTGGGGGGACTTCGGTTTTTCTACGTTTCCGAACGACGGAAGTTTCGCGACAGCCTGTCTCTTGTACGCGACGGAGAGACGCGAGTACCTCATCGTCATCGAAGCCGTTTTGTGGCCCATCAATTCCATCATTGCCTTCGGAGCCGTTCCATTCATCGCGAGCCAACTACCGAAACAGTGTCGCAGATCGTGGAACCGAAAGTCTGTTAGCCCGGCTCTTTCGCAAGCGTTGTTCCACGCCGTGCTCCACGACTTCCAAGGCTTGTTATACCTGCTGACGAAGACCAGATCCCCCGGCGTCTTGTCCCGTTCCTTCCGAACCCGCTCTAACATCGCGAATACTTCGTCCGCATTGGCAAAGTCTTCGTATCGCCATTCTTCGCGTAGCAAGCTTGTACCGTAAAGGTCCGCTGAACGAGATCTACATTCGCCCATGTTAACGACGAAATTTCGGACTTCCGGCAGCCGCTATGCAACGCCATAAGAACGACATCTCGGAAGTCCTCATTGCACGCTTTTAATAAACGTTGAGCTTCCTCCCGAGTTAAAAAGCGAGTCCGTCCTCTGCCTTCAGCGAAAAGCTTCACGCGTTTCATCGGGGTCTCCCGGACGAACTTCCATTCAATTGCCTTGTAGAAGATGCTCTTCAGCATCGCGAGTTCTCGGTTAATCGTCGCGTTCGATTTCCAGTTGATGTAATGGTTACATTCGGGACGGCGTTCTGATTGTCGTTGCATCTTTGGTTTGACAGCGCAGGTACAACCCGCCTTTCGATGGAGTTTGTAGGCTTCGAGGGCGAGGCGCTGCCGGCAAATGAACTTCAGGAACAGCGGTTTCGACGAATACTTCTACATGGGATATCATCTCCAACACCTCAAGTCTGACTGCTCCGCCAACATCGATTTGAAAACCAAAGTGATGAACGAGTTTGTGCAAACGGTGGCCCCACATAGGTCACAGTTGATTTCCGCGCACGCCTCAACTCCCGAAAGTGTGTGGAAAATGCAAATCCCCGTACTGGAATCGTCTGCGGCAGGTTAAACGCAGAGCGAGAACGACCGGAAAAAGACCCGAGGGCATCCGATGAATTTCGTGGGACGCATCGTGGGGCTCTCTTTCAGAATTCCTAGCAAGTCATTCAATCAGCAAAAAAGGAAAGCGGAGAGGGGGGGATTCGAACCCCCGGCACGGGTTTTGCCCGTGCAACTGCTTAGCAGGCAGCCCTGTTCGGCCACTCCAGCACCTCTCCGTGGTCGACGTGAAGCCGCGCCAATGAGCGCAGCTTTTTCATTATAGGAGATGCGTCTCCAATTGACCACAAACTACCGGCCGATCGAGTGACGGAGATCGGTCTCCGTCACTAAATTCCTGATAGAATCCGCGAATGTCCGAACGAGAGCCATGGATCTTCGGCCTCACCGCAGCGAGTGCCGTTGCGGTGCTCGTTTCGATTGCAGCCGCCGAGATACTCCTGGCCGCCGCATGCCTCGCCTGGCTGATTTTTCGGCCGCGCCGAATGGTATGGCCGGGCTACGTCATTCCACTGTGCGTCTTCATGGCGACGACCGTTTTGTCTCTGGCGATGTCGTCCGACCCTTCGGTGGGGACCGGGGTCGTTCGGAAGTTCGTATTGTTTGCCATGGGATTCCTCGCAGCCAATTTCGTGATCGATGACAAGCGCGCACGCCTGTGTTACGCCGCGTTGCTGGGAGTGGCAGCCGTTACCTCCCTGGCCGCGCTTGGTCAATTCGCAATGCGCTACATGAAATTTCAGGCAACGCAAAGTCTCACCGACGACCCCACTGTACTCGCGCGAATCACGGGCTTCATGGGCCATTGGATGACATTCAGTGGAGAACAATTGCTGATATGGTGCGCAGCCGTACCCGCGGTGATTGCCCTCGGCCGTCGATGGCTCGTGCCGCTCGGAATCGTAGGATCTGCGCTCATCCTCAGCTTTACAAGAAGCGCCTGGCTTGGCGCTCTCGGCGGATTCCTGGCAGTGGGGCTTTTGTTGCCGAGAAAGATTCTTCTGGGCGTGGTCCTTCCTGTCGCGATCGTCGCTGCCGCTGCCTCCGGTTTGATTTATCACCGCGTTTCGATGAGTTTCGATCAGCAAAACTTCGCGCCCGATTCAAGCCGGCTGGCGATGGCCATCACTGGTTTTCACATGATTCAGGACCATCCGGTGTTTGGTGTCGGGCCTGAACGCATTCACACGGAATTTCCCCGCTACTATCATGGGAACGACCTCGCAAATTTTTACTACGGCCATCTTCATAACAACATCGTGCAGATCGCGGCGGAACGCGGGCTGTTGTGTTTGGCCGCGTTTCTATGGTTCATTTTTGAAATCTATGCGGACCTTGGGCGGATGTTGAAGACCGCCGATGACAACACTCGATGGACGATATTGTCGGCCATTGCTGCCGTGACCGGGTTTTTGATTGCCGGGTTTTTTGAATACAACTTCGGTGACTCCGAGGTTTTGCTCCTTTTGCTGTTTATCATTTCGCTCCCTTACGGTGCCTATGAAAGACGCGGATCTGAAGCGACTCACACTGGCGAACGCAGCTTCGCTAATCAGGCGTAAAGAAATCTCACCTGTTGAACTTGTTCGGACGACGCTCGAGAGGATCGAGAACCTGAACGAGAGGATGCGCGCGTTCATCACGGTTACTGTGGAGGAAGCGCTGGAGCAAGCGAAGGCGGCCGAAGGGAAGATTGCCGGCGGTCAAACAATGCCGCTACTGGGTATCCCAATATCGATAAAAGATTTGTTCGACACGAAAGGTGTAAGGACGACAGCCGGATCAAAGGTATTTGCGAATCGCGTACCAAGGGAAGATGCAGTCGTAGTCAAGAAACTCCGCGAAGCAGGCGCTGTGATGGTCGGCAAGACGAACATGCACGAGTTTGCGTTTGGAACGACAACAGTCAATCCGCACTATGGAACCGCGCGGAATCCCTGGGATTCGGAACGGATTTCTGGTGGCTCGAGTGGCGGATCTGCAAGTTCGCTCGCCATGTCGATGGGGCTCGGTTCGATGGGTTCCGATACTGGAGGTTCCATCAGAATTCCTGCTTCGATGTGTGGGGTCGTCGGGCTCAAACCTACGCACGGCCGGGTGAGTCTCGAGGGAGCAATCCCGTTGTCCTGGACTTTCGACCATGCGGGACCGATGGCACGCACGGTGGAAGACATCGCAATTCTCCTTAAAGCTGTCGCGGATCATGACTGCCTGAAGGATTTGACCGGAGAAATCAACGACATCAATGTGGGCGTTCCGCTGACGTACTTCTATGAGCGATTCGATCCCGAAGTCGAGAGTGCGCTTCGGCAGTCCCTGAAGGCTCTCGAAAAACTCGGTGCCCGGCTGGTGGAAGTCGATCTGCCAAGCGCGCCTGAGCAACGGAGGATCTTTGACCACATCGTCGGCCCGGAAGCTTACGTTTATCATGAGCCGTTTCTAAAAGAGCAGGGTGAGCTTTACGGCATGGATGTGAAGAACCGCATCGAACCGGGCGCAGCGATGCATTCGACCGATTACGTTCGCGCGAGGCGATCTCAGCTGGTGATGAAGCTGGAGTGTGATGAGATTTTCGAATCTGCCGACGTTATAGTGACTCCGACGTTGCCCATTCCCGCACCTCGCATTGATGCTCTGCACAAGCCGTGGGGAGCCGATTCTGAAACGGCTATTGCTTCACTGACGCGTTTCACGCGACCATTCAACATTGTGGGTCTGCCGACCATCTCCATACCGTGCGGATTCACGACCGATGGCCTGCCCATCGGAATGCAGATCACCGGCAGGGCGTTTGATGAAGCTACCGTGCTGCGCGTCGCTCATGCTTATGAGCAGGATGCGAAATGGTTCCAATATTCGATAAAGTTCTGATCGCCAACCGCGGCGAGATTGCCGTCCGCATCATCCGCGCATGCCGCGAAATGGGTATTCGAACAGTCGCCGTTTACTCCGAGGCCGACCGCGGCGCACTCCACGTTCGAATGGCCGATGAGGCATACGCAATAGGCCCGTCGCCCGCCGTCGAAAGCTATCTGGCGATACCCAAAATCATTGATGTCGCGACGCGCTCAAAAGCGACTGCCGTGCATCCGGGCTATGGCTTTCTTTCTGAAAATGCGACGTTCGCGCAGGCGTGCGAAGACGCCGGTCTGATTTTCATAGGACCTTCTCCGTCGTCGATGGCTTTGATGGGTTCGAAGGTTGAAGCACGGCGTGCTACTTCGAAGTTCGGCGTGCCGATCGTTCCCGGCACGATTGATCCGATAATCGACGACAGGGAAGCGGTCAAAACCGCCGCATCGACTGGATACCCCATCATGCTAAAGGCTTCAGCCGGCGGTGGTGGTAAGGGACTTCGGCTAGTGCGTAACGAGACGGAGCTCAATAGCGCGCTTCGAGACGCGCGATCGGAGGCGAAGGCGGCGTTTGGCAATGATGCCGTTTATGTCGAGAAGTACGTCGAGAGACCGCGACACATTGAAATCCAGGTTCTCGCAGACCGTCATGGAAACGCTGTGTACATCGGCGAGAGGGAATGTTCGATCCAACGGCGGCATCAAAAGGTCATCGAAGAATGCCCTTCGCCGATCATGACGCCGGATCTCCGAAGCCGGATGGGTGAAGCTGCACTGAACGTCGTGAGAGCGGCCCAGTACTATAACGCGGGCACGGTTGAGTTCCTGGTAGATCAAAACCGGCAGTTCTACTTCCTTGAGATGAACACGAGACTGCAGGTGGAACACCCCATTACAGAACTCGTCACTGGTCTCGATCTCGTCAAATATCAGCTTCGTGTAGCCGCAGGAGAGAAGCTGGACTTGCAACAGGACGATATCGTCATGCGAGGCGCCGCAATCGAATGTCGCGTGTACGCAGAAGATCCCGCAAACAACTTCCTCCCTTCACCGGGCCGGATTACCGCTTTCCGGCCGCCGTCGGGTCCCGGAGTACGACATGATACGGGCGTATATCAAGGTTGGACGGTTCCGAATGATTACGATCCTCTCATCGCAAAGCTCGCGACCTGGGACGGGACTCGCGCTGATTCGATCGGACGAATGCGTCGCGCTCTTACGGAATACCAAATCGCAGGGATCCATACGAACATTTCATTCTTCCTCGAAGTGCTCGATGATCCCGATTTTCAACAGGCAAACTTTGATACGGGATTCCTGGATCGGTGGATGCAAAACCGAAATAGCAACTACAAATTCTCCGGCGCCGACCGTGACATCGCGGTGATCGCCGCCGCACTCTTCCAGACAGAAGAAACTTCTGCAGCGCCCGCGGCCGGCACGAAGCCGGTTGAGAGTCCGTGGAAGGCGCAGGGCCGGCGGAACGCATTGAGGACGTCATGAGGTATGGTGCGACGATAAACGGTGAGACTCTGGAGGTCGACATCAACCGCCGGGCCGGTAATGTTGTCGAAGCGCAAATTGGCGACAGAAAGTACGTGCTCGAAGCCCGGGCTGTACAGCCGGGGCTTTACTGGTTGAACTGGGAGAATCGATCAATCGAAGTTGTCGTTACCGAAAAAACCGGCAGCTATCTGGTCATGCTCGGAGGACGCCAGGTGATGGTCGAGCTCGGCGACCTTCGGACCGCGCTCCGACATGCGCATCAGGGCCAACAAGGTACCGTACAGGTCCGTGCCCCGATGCCGGGGAAGGTGATTCGCGTTCTCCTAAAGGAAGGCGATAGCGTACAGGAAAATCAGGGCATTCTCGTGATGGAAGCCATGAAAATGCAGAACGAGATCAAGGCGCCGAAGAGCGGGACGATAAAGAAGATCGGAGTCACGCCAGGATCTGCCGTGAACTCCGGTGACTTGTTGGCTGAAGTGGAATAGCGCGCTAACTCTTGCCTGCGTTTGAAAAAATGCGCTCGGCCAGGTAATTCGTGACCTTCGCCTTGTTCCGGGCCATTTCAGAAAACGCATTCTTCAAGGTCTGATCTTTCCGATTGAAAATCACCTGGCGAACCTGAGCCTGAACGCGAGGATCACCGAGATCTTTCTGGCCACCTGCATCCTTCTCCAGCAGCTTTACGATATGAAATCCATACTTCGTCTCGATGACAGGGGACGTTTCTCCGACACGCATTCGCTGGACGGCCTGGGCAAGCTTTGGATCAAGGCTATCAAGAGCCTGAAGCGGCTGGAACTGAAGGTCACCGCCGTTGGGAGCTGATGCAGGATCCTCCGAGTAGTCGCGCGCAACGGCCGCAAAGTCGGCGCCGCCCTGGATCTGTCTGAGCAGTTGTGCGGCTTTCATTCGCGCCTGGTCGGCGCTTTTCGCGTCGTCGTTCTTCGCGTTCGTGATCTGCGGATCGGCGACGGGTGTCACGAGAATGTGAGCGACGTGGTAGCTTTCCGGCAGATTGAAACTGTCCTTGTTCTTGTCGTAGAAGTCCTTGATCTCGCCTTCAGTCACCGAAATCTTCGACGTGATTTCCTTGTTCACGAGCTTATCGATGGTAATGCTCTTCCTCAGCTCAGCGCGGATCTCGTCCACCGTCATCTTCTGCTGGCTTAACAGCTCGTTGAACTTTTCATTCGTATACTGGCTCTTGAACTCGTTGAACTTCACGTCGACTTCCGCGTCTGTGGCGTTGAGGCCCGAATCGTTGGCCATCTTGAGCAGGATCTGGTCGTTGATCATCTGCGTGAGAACCTGCAGCTTCAGGTCATCCATCTCTTCGGGAGCAGGCGGTTGATCGGATCCGTTAACCCGGCTTTGAAATTGTTTTTCCAGCTGTGGAGCGGTGATTTCGGTCTCATCGACCTTGGCAACGACATCCGCATTTGCTGTGGATGGAGAACTGCACGATGCGGTCACGAGGAGGCCAGCTAATAGTCCGGCAAATAATAGAAGTTTCACAGGTAGCTCCCTAATATGGGTAATACTCTTAAAAACGGGAATTTTAGCACGGCAAGGATGAATTCGGGGACAGACGTTTACTCCTCCCCATGCTATACTTTTCAGCGATTTATTAAAGGGAGATGCCGTAATGGCGCGCTGCGAAATTTGTAACAAAGGACCGATGTACGGGCACCGGGTCAGTCATGCGCATAATCTGACGAAGAGACGCTGGAATCCAAATCTTCAGCGGGTACGGGCAATTGTCGGGAAGACCCACAAGAGCCTCCGGGTTTGCACGAATTGCATTCGGTCTGGCCGAGTCACTAAAGCCTAAATTCCCCTCGGATTGCTACCTTCTTTCAGAGTCTCGTCTAACGCATAGGAGCGTCGGACTTTGCTTCATATGAAGGTACGGGCCCTCATTTTGATGTTGCTGTTGCCATGGTTCGCCCATGCGCAACAGCAGTTCTATGGCAGTCACGTCGCGGGTCTGGTCCTTATGGGAGCAGAGTCGCAAGATGACCTTGAGCTGATTCCGCTTCACGCCGGGGAAGTTATCACGCAAGAAAACGTCAGGGCCTCGATCCAGGCGCTGTACGACACCGGCAGGTATAGCTCCGTCGACGTGGATGCCGAACGAGCTCCAAGCGGGGATACCAACCTTACCTTCACCGTCCGGCCCCATTACTACTTCGCAACGGTCCATCTTGAACCAGCTAGTCTCCTCGAGCGGTCAATCTCGACCTATACCCGGCTGCCACTCGGGGAAAAATTCAGTGAATCGGCTGTCGAGCGAATCGTCGACGAAACGAAGAGCCTGCTGAAATCGGAAGGGTACTTCGAGGCCACCATCAGGCCTCATTATGATTACGATAATGCCAACCACCTGGTGTCCGTTCTCTTGAATGCCGACGCTGGACCGCGGGCACGGATAGGAAACATCAACGTCAAGGGTGGAGAACAAACATTTAAGCCCGAAGAGATTCTGGATGCGATGAAGATCGATCCGGGAGACGACTTCTCCAGCACGAAGCTGGACCAGGGCATCAGCAACGTGCGGGCGAAATTTACCAAACTGGGATTTCTAAACACGCACGTCAATTTGGATCAGTCCTACTCCAACAGCATGCACACTGTTGATCTCAATGTAACCGTCGAACCGGGACAATTCACCCTCGTGGAAACCCGCGGGTACGACATTTCGACAAAGACGTTGAGGGAGCTGGTACCTGTCTTTGAAGAAGGAACAGTGGATCAAGATCTTGTCGAGGAAGGCCGTGTTGCGATCGACAAGTATATGCGGCAGCGAGGATACTTCGAAGCCGAAGTTACTTCTGAAATAATCCAGGCACCGCTCGATAACGCTATCCAGATCAATTACACCGTAACGCCAGGCGTCCGTCACAGGATCGACGAAGTACGCATAGTCGGAAACTACCTATTCACAACCGACGAAATTCGAAAGCGTATCCGCACTAAAAAAGGTGCGTTGTTCAATCGCGGCTTGTTCAGTCCGGAAATACAAGAAGATGACGTGCATACCATCGAAGCGATGTACCGCAACGCCGGCTATGAAGGCACCACTGTCGTCGGTGCATATAGCGAGACAGATCACGTACTGACGATTACTCTGGAGATTCAAGAAGGCAAGAAACTGGCAGTTGATCTCATCGGATTTGTCGGTAATGAAGCGATCAGCGACGCGGAACTTCGGAAAATCATTCCCTTTAAGGAGGGGGACTTTTACAAGCCGCCGGCTGTGGATCAGGCGCGGGCTCTGATTACGCAGTTGTACTATTCGCGCGGTTATCCGGACATACGGGTTGAGCCTCTCGTCAATCGCATTCAAACGAACAATGGCATGGGAATCTCATTTCAGATCACTGAGGGCGATTCCTACAAAATCGGGCGAATCCTTGTCAGAGGCAACGTTCTTACGAGAGAAAAAATCATCCGTCGTAACGCGAAACTCTACGAAGACACGCCGTACAACCCGGAGGAACTCCTGCAAAGCCAGCAGCGTCTCTACGCGACGGGGCTTTTCAATCGAGTTGAAATCGTGCCGCTACAGCAAAACCTTCCGGGAATCCGAAACTTGTTATTACAGGTGGAGGATGCACAGCCAAAGCTACTGACGTACGGTATCGGATATCAGGAATGGGAGGGAGCTCGCGGCACGGTTGAAATCACACACAACAACCTGTTTGGACTTGATCGTGCGATCAGTCTTCGCGTTCGTGGAAGCGCGAAAACTCGGTGGGCTCAGGCAACGTATCATGAGCCATGGCTGTTCAATCATCCGCTGGATGGATTTGCGTCAGCGTTGGTGGAACACCAGGTCCAGCCGTTCTTCACGGCGAACCAGATCAATTTCTCGCTTCAGGCTTTGAAACGCTATTCGGCGGGAAGAAGCCTGCTTTTCACGGCAAGCTACCAGACCGTTAACCTGCAGGACATCCGTCAAAATCCCTTTGCACAACAATTCCCGGAGGAAAAAGGCATCATTCAGATCGCCAGTCTCGGTACTTCATATATCCGTGATCACCGGAATGATCCCATCAATCCAACCAGCGGGTCGTTCCATACAACCACATTTCAAATCGCGAATCAGGCGCTTGGCTCCGAAATAAACTTCACTTCATTGTTCAATCAGTCGGCATTTTATGCACCAGCCCCGAAAGGAGTTCTGGCAACCTCGTTCCGCTTTGGTTGGAACCAGCCATACGGATCAACGCAGCAGCTTCCTGTGACGCAATTGTATTACGCTGGGGGATCAACAACTTTGAGGGGCTTTGGTCTAGACGAGGCGGGAAACGGAAACGCGGTGGTAATAGGAAATGTCGAATACCGTGCGCCATTACCAATATTCCCCATCAAGGGAGTCGGTGGAGCATTGTTTTACGATACCGGTAATGCCTTCGCAAAAATCACGACGATTCACTATTCAGACTTTACGCATTCGGCCGGGTTTGGATTCCGATATCAGACGCCACTCGGGCCTGTCCGGCTTGATTTCGGATTCAATTTGACACCGAAAACGCTAGCGACGGGACTGACGCAAGCGCGCATGCACGTCTTTTTCACACTGGGGAATCCATTCTGATGCGGAAGGAAGCCAGGAGCCAGAAGCCAGAAGCCAGAAGTACTAGCCTTGTGCTTGGAGTTTGCCTTCTGGCTTCTGGCTTCTGGCTCATGGCTCCTCTGCATGCAGAGACCCTCGATAAAATCGTCGCCGTGGTAGACGGCCGGCTCATCACGCTGAGTGACGTGCGGCAGGAAAGCGCCGTTCGCAACCTTCTCGGCGAAAAAGCGATTAACGACGACGCTGTGGTCCAGCAACTCATCGAAGGTCATTTGATCGAAAGTCAGCTGGCGGGGTACCCGGGCATTAATGTAACGGACGACGAAATCGCTGAAGCGCTGTCGAAGGTTCAGAAGAAGGATGGCGTCAGTCCCGGTGCCCTTCACGATGCTGTTTTACGAAGGATGAGGACGGCGCGATATTTCGATGTGCGATTTCGACAGTTCCTCACGCCTTCGGACCAGGATGTCCGCAAATACTACGACGAGATTTTTGTGCCCGAGGCACGGACGCGCGGCATGAATCCGATACCACCGCTTGAACAAGTTCAGGATGCCATTCGAAAGAATGTTCTCGAGGAGCAGTTGGATCACGAGGTGAGCATCTGGCTCGAGGCCGTACGCAGAAGGAGCAATATTGAGATTCTTAAGTAAGAAAAGAATCCTCGCGGGCCTGAGTCTCATTGCCTTGCTGATCCTTGCAGTGGCAGGTGGCCTCGTCGTGTATATCCGGTCTGCAGAGTTTGAGGAGCGGGTGCGGCATCGGATCATCAACGAAATCGAAAAGCAGACAGGCGCGGCCGTTGAGCTTAAAGCGTTCAAATGGAATTTCTGGAATCAAAAGTTTCGGCTGGAAGATCTGACGCTTCACGGGCTGGAGCCGCCGCAAGAAAACCCGCTTGCGCATATTGACAGTATCGATGTCGGTTTGAACCTTCGAACACTCTTCGAGAAACGTCTGGATCTCTTTGAACTCACCATTACGCGGCCGGCAATCAACGTCATCGTGGATCGCGACGGCCACACGAACATCCCTGCTCCTTCCGCGGAAGGCGAAAGAAAGCCTCTGGAATTCAAGGTCTCTATCGACAACTTCAACGTAGTCGATGGCGCTGCCATCCTGAATGATCACAAGGTCGATCTCGAATTTTCCCTTACGAACCTGCAAAGCATGATGAGCTACCAGAGCGCGCGTGAGGTGTTGCAGGCTCACTTCAGTTATGACGGGATTTTCGATCGCTCGGCGGAACTGAGGCCATCGATACCTTACACGTTATCGGCGGATATGGACTACACGCGCGATACCGTCATCGCGCATCAAATCGTCGTCAATGCGGAAAAGAGTCAGGTCAAGCTGCAGGGAAAGATCAACAACGTCGTCAGCAAAGGCATTGCGGGCAAACTCGAGTACACCGGAAATGTCGACGTCCCGATGCTGAATTACTTTTTCCGGAACGAGCAGTTCGCGGGCACGGCCGGTGTCGCGGGTTTCCTGGAGTTTTCAGACGGCTATTTCTTTACACGCGGGAACGCCACGTCGGACGTCGTGGATTTTGAGGGATGGCGTGCCACGAGGATAACGGGTGAGTACGCCTACCACTATCCTGACAGAAGACTTTCTTTCCGGAATATCAAGACGGCTTTAATTAACGGAACAGTTACGGGCAATGTCGTCGTCGAACAACTTCCGGGACCGTCCCGCGTTCTTGTTGATATCGATTACAACGGAGTGGATGGAGCCGCACTGGCTCGCGCCTACCCATGGGATCCGAAATATCGAATCTTTTCGCGGCTGACCGGAAATCTGAATGGATGGTTTGAAGGCAAGCTGACCAACTACGATTTTTCGGGCCATGCCAACCTGTCGCCCTATACTCCACCCGACGTAACCGGCGTTGTCGCGCTGCCTCTGGAGGGATCAACCGACTACAGAGTGCGTCCCGATGAAGCGAATGTATCCAACGCCGATATGCGCTTCTACTCCACTGCAATAATGGGAAGCGGTGTGATTCAAGCAAAAGCGTCGAATCTGATGGTGGCCATGGCATCTTCCAACCTGAAGGACCTCGCCTTCCTTTATGCGGACGCCAACGGCAGTGGCACGTTTAATGGGTCACTCACCGGTCCTATTTCAACACCTTTGCTGGACGGGAACTTCACGCTTCAAAACTACAAATATAAAGAATGGACGCTACAGAATGCCCAGGGAGGTGTTCGCCTCGATACGGCCGCTGAGAACGTTCAATTCCGTGGCGCGCAGATTACGCAGGGCCAATCGTCGGCGGTTGTGGACGGGAGTGTTGGCTTATCCGGCAGCCCTGCTCATTTGAGAGTGCAGTCGAACCACATAGCAGGCGAGGACCTGAGAGCATTGCTGAATCGCAATGTCGACGGAGTGGCTTCAGGAAACGTCTTGATCACGTCCCTCTCGCCAATCCGGCTCGAAGGCGATGTCAAAGCTCAGAACGCGGCCATCGATAACCATAAAGTCGGCGACGTAAGCGGGCATGTTCGTTATACCGATCCAGTTGTCGAAGTCGATCAGCTTTCAGTGCGCCGAGACCAGGCGTCAGCAGCTGGCAACATAACGTTTAACCGGAATACAGAAGCATTGAAGTTCGCTGCACGACTGAACAATGTCGACGTTCATGCCTTCGATGAACTGGGTATTCCGGATTCCGTAAAAGGAGTGATTCGTCAGGCCGACGTTAGTGGCGAGGGAACCACGAAACAGCCAAATGCGAAGGGCACGATCGTCTTCCAGGAACTCTCCGTCTACGGCGAACCATTTCCGCAGGCGCGCGTGGACGTCACCTCAATGGGTCCGAAGCTCGATCTGACGCTCTCGACGGCAAACACCGCAGCCAGCAACGTAACCCTCACCGCCCAAGTCGACACGGCTGCAGCGGGCTATCCTTTTACGGCGCGCGCCGCTTTCAACCGTTATCCGCTTGAACGTGTCGCGGGCCTCTCCGAAGGAACGATTCTCGCCACGGGCGCGGCCGATATTTCCGGTTCACTGACGGACCGAAGCCGATTCCGGGGAAGGGGACAGATTCAAAGCTTCGAAGCTGTTATACAAGAGCAGAATCTGCGGCCGACCAAGCCATTCAATTTTGAATTTGATGCGGATCGCGTAACCATCACCGGTGTGACCCTCACAGGTCAGGCAACACAGGTCAACCTCAGCGGAACGATCGGGTTGAACGCGCGCGCCCCCTTGAACTTCGATGTCAGCGGCCGTGTAGATCTCGCTTTGCTATCTGCCGCCTATCCCGAATGGTTCTCGAACGGAACCATGACTGTGGAAGGACGAGTGGCCGGAACGGCGCAAAACCCTGATCTTCGAGGCGTGGCCCACCTGGGTGATGCCACATTCGGCCGGCGCGGATTTTTCACAAGTCTGTCGAAGGTAAACGGCGATCTGTTCTTTGACCAGGACCGCATCACCTTGAATAACATCCAGGGTGTGATGGGCGGGGGCACCGTTCACGCGCAAGGCGCCGCGGTGTTGCGGCAGCAGGCGGTCCAGGACCTGAATGTACAAATAGATGGCAAGGGCGTTCGCATACGGTATCCGGAGGGCCTGCGAACGGTGGTCGATGCTTCTCTGGTTCTCCGCGGCGGCATTGCCTCACCTCTGCTTGAAGGAAACGTTCAGATACAGAATCTGGCCTACCGCAGCAGCTTTGAAGACTTCCTCGCGATGATTACGGAGACCGGTACAAACCGAACTCCGACTCCACTGGACCGATTGCGGCTCGCCGTTCACGTCGAGGGAAGCAGGAACATCACAATTCAAAACCAATTGGCAGATGTCGAAGCGCGGATCGACGTCGATCTGAAGGGCACCGTTGAAAATCCGTCGCTGACCGGCCACATTGAAGCGAGCGGCGGCACGTTGGTGTTCCAGGGTAATCGTTATCGTGTCACGCGTGGAAACATCGATTTCATTGATCCGTTGCACATTGAACCCGTGGTGGATGTTCAGGCCGAATCGGAAGTTCGTGATTACCGAATTATTCTTACAGTCAGCGGCCGTGGCAATCGGCTGCGCCTCGATATGCGGTCCGATCCACCGCTGCCGGAACTTGAAATAGTCAGCCTGATCGCCGGAGGAAGTACACGCCAGGAACTGTATCGCCCGAGCGCTCAAGGTGGGACTAGCCCAACGAGCGAACAACTGTTCCAGAGCGGAGCAGCCTCTATTCTTTTCGATCTGCTGCAACAGCGCGTAGGCAACCGGCTGGGATTGTTCGGCCTCGATAGAGTACGCATCGATCCTTTCCTTGTCGGTGCGCAAAACAATCCCGGCACGCGTATAACGCTGTCCGAGCAGGTTACGAAAGATCTTACGATCACATATTCGCAGGATCTTTCATCCAACCGTCAGCAAATCTTCCAGATCGAATACTTCGTCGATCGGAACACGTCGATCGTCGCATCCCGTGACCAATTTGGAAATCTCGGGCTGGATGTACGTCTGAGGAAGAGGTTTTAGCGCGCGACCGAAACGCCCCGGATACCGTTCTTTTCGATCGTCTTTGCAACAAGTCCCGATCTTTTTACGTCCTCGACAAATTCCCGCAGATACTTCGCGCCAGTTTCACGATTTTTTGGAGTACCGATAGCCTGTCCAACAAGCGTGAAGCTACCCTCGAGAATGTGTGAGCCGGATTGCTTCGCGGCAGCGTCTACAAGAGTCGGCCGAAGACCGGCTAGGACATCCAACTTTTGAGATAAATAAACGTCGACGGATGCATTAACACCAGGAGCACGCACCAACGTGGCGTGCTTCAAACTTCGCGTGAGGAACAAGTCGTAAGCGCTTTTCTCCGATACGACAACGCGCACGCCATCGCGATCCACATCAGCAAGCGTGCGTAAAGGCGAACCCGGCGGTACGAGATACGTTGTCTCGATTTCAAGGTACGGCGCGGTAAACGCGATTTCTTTCGCCCGATCGGCATCCGTGGCAAGAAATGCGACATCCCATCCGCCGGCCCTCGCAGCATCAGCCATCTGGCCGGCGGAATCATAAGCAACTATTTCCAATGGAACGTCGAGCCGTCGCGCGACCTCGCGCGCAAGATCGACCGCGATCCCTCCCGGGCCTCCGGCACCAGTCTGGTTGGCAAGTAGTGCATTGCCAAAATTAATACCTACCCGCAGCTTACCGGTGGGCGCGAGTTCGGAACGTACGTTAGTCGAAGTCTGCATGATGAGTATGGCGCACGCCAGCTTCAGCATTCGATCTTACTTGATCGAATCGGCGCCCGCCTTGGCAACCTGCGCGTCCTGATTACCGGCGCCGCCGGATGCACCTATCGCGCCGATGATTTTGCCGCCCAACATGATTGGAAAACCACCTTCGGCCGGAACGGCACCACGGAGGCCCAGGAATCGAAGACCGTCGCCACCGCCGGCAACAGCATCCTGAAACATTTTCGTCGGACGTTTGAACTGTGCCGACGCTCGAGCTTTGTCAATGGCAATCTCGACGCTGGCAGTCTGTGTGTTATCCAGCTTTTCAAAATAAACAAGGTCACCGGCTGGATCGACAATGGCAACAGCCATAGCCCAATTGTTCTTTCGCGCCTCTGCCGTTGCGGCTGCAGCAGCTTTCTTGGCGGTCTCCAGATTGATCGGCATACCGTAAGCGGTTGGCGGCGGTGCCGGCGTGGGCGCTTGCGCGAGAGCGAGTGCGGCGACAAGGATCAGGCTAAGCATAGTTCCTCCGTTTGATGTTTGTTTGGATTCCGGGGGGTATTCTACCAAACGCGGGCGTAAAGCCCGCGCCTACAAAACCGCGATACAGTCGATCTCGACGGAAACGTCTCGCGGAAGACGGGATACTTCGACAGTCGCGCGGCTGGGTGGGTCCGAACGGAAGAACTCGCCATAGACTGCGTTCATCTCGGCAAAATCATTCATGTCCTTGAGAAACACCGTCGTCTTCACGACATTTTCCAGCGAAGCGCCGGCGGCGGTAACAATGGCTTGAATATTCCCAAGGACGCGGCGTGTCTGGGCGGCGACGCTCTTGTCCTCAATCACCTTCCCAAGAGATGGATCAAGCGCCACCTGGCCGGAGACAAAAAGCAAGTTGCCGACACGGATCGCTTGCGAATAGGGACCGATTGCCGCCGGCGCCAGCGATGTGAAGATGACGGTCTTTTCCATAACCTACCTTGTGGGACTGACAACCCGAGTGGAACGAGATACGTCGTAGACGCCATCGATTTTCTTCACTGAATTAATCACACGCTCGAGATGCTTCATATCAGGAATTTCGACGGTGATTTCGATCGTTCCGCGTTCATCCGCTGTTCGCGCTTCAACATTCAAAATGTTGGATCGAACATCGGAAATCGCGGCCGCGATCTCAGCGAGCATACCGGGGCGGTCCTCAGTGACAATCGTGAGCGGGACCGCGTATGCCTCCGCGGATGGTGCGGTACCGGCCCATTCGACTTCAATCTTCCGATCGGCGTCATAGAGCAGATTTTGAACGTTGGGACAATTCTTGGAGTGAACTGCGACCCCCTTCCCCCGCGTTATATATCCGATGACTTCTTCGCCTCGAATTGGGTTGCAGCATTTAGCGCGGTACACGAGGAAATCATCGAAGCCTTTGACTTGTAGCTTGGCATCCGTTCCAAGACCCAGAACGCGCTTTACGACCGACGTGATCTTGGATTCTTCCTCGGGGCTCTGCTCTTTCAGACCTTCCGGAGTCAGCTTAGACAGGATCTGCTTTGCCGAGATTTTTCCGTATCCGATCGCGGAAAGCAGATCTTCAACTTTGCTCGATCCATAATCCGCCAAAAGTCCCGCGAGCTTCTGGCCTTCGAGCAGGTCCTTGGAGTTCAGTTTGTATTTCCGTGCTTCCTTCTCGAGCATCTTGCGTCCGAGCTCGATGGCCTTTTCACTTTCCTGCTCGTTGAGCCAATGACGGATCTTGTTGCGCGCGCGCGATGTCTTCACAAACGAGAGCCAGTCGCGGCTTGGCTTGTGTCCAGTCTGAGTGACGACTTCGACGATGTCGCCATTCTTCAGCTTCGTCTTCAACGGCACCATGCGCCCGTTGATCTTCGCGCCGACGCAGGTCTGGCCGACCTCGCTGTGAATCGCATACGCAAAATCGACGGACGTGGCCTCACGCGGCAACGTTATGACTTTTCCTTTCGGCGTGAAGGTGTAGACCTCTTCGGGGTAGAGGTCGATCTTCAGCGTGCTCAGGAAGTCCGCCGAGTCCTTCATTTCCTGTTGCCATTCGACGAGATGACGCAACCACGAAACCCGCTGGTCTTCACGGTCGTCGGCGACGAGCTTGCCGTCCTTGTATTTCCAGTGTGCAGCGATACCTTCTTCCGCGATGCGATGCATTTCGGCGGTCCGGATCTGCACTTCAAATGGCTGGCCGCCCGCAATTACGGAGGTATGAAGGGATTGATACATGTTGGGCCGCGGCATTGCTATGAAGTCTTTGATCCGGCCCGGAACCGGCCGCCACGTGTTGTGAATGACGCCGAGTGCAGCGTAACAGTTCTTCACGCTGTCGGTAATGATGCGAAGAGCAAGAAGGTCAAAAACCTGATCGGTCGTGATTCGCTGTTTCTTGAGTTTGAGATGGATGGAATACAACCGTTTCAGCCGCGATTCCGTAATGCACGGTATGTCGTGCTCCTTCATTTTGGCTTCGACGATCTTCGTGATTTCAGCAAGGAAAGCCTCGTGTTGCCGGCGCTTGCGATCGACAGCGTCCTTCAGTTCCTGGTATGCCTTCGGATCGAGATAGCTGAACGCCAGATCTTCCAACTCGCCGCGGATTTTCCCCATACCGAGACGATTGGCCAGCGGGGCGTAGATATCCATGGTCTCGCGAGCGATCGCTTCGCGGCGGACCGCCGGAAGGTATTCGAGCGTCCGCATGTTGTGAAGGCGATCGGCGAATTTCACCATGATCACGCGAATGTCGTCGGTCATCGCCAGCAGCATTTTCCGGAAATTCTCCGCCTGCTTTTCTTCACGCGATGTGAAATGGATCTGGCTGATCTTGGTTACGCCATCGACGATATGCACGACTTCGGCGCCGAAGAGTTCTTCGATTTTTTCCAGCGACGTAAGAGTGTCTTCGACGACATCGTGCAGAAGACCGACGCTGACCGTAACCGCATCCATCTTCATTTCGGCCAACAGATTCGCTACTTCAAGCGGATGCGTTAGGTAGGCTTCGCCCGACGCGCGCACCTGTCCCTTGTGCTCCTTCGCGGAGAAGATGTAAGCGCGGCGAATGAGGTCGAGATTGTCACCGGGATGGTACTTCTCGACACGCGCGAGAATTTCTTCCAGGCGAATCATGTATGAAGATTAACAGAAAAGCCGCGAATTACGCCGATTACGCGAATGGGCGCCGGATGATCCCGGCGCCCATTCGCGTAATCGGCGTAATTCGCGGCTTTTAGCTTCCTGACTTACTTATTGCCCAACGTAATTCCGCCCGGACCCGCTGCCTTCGCGGCATTCGCTTTACGGGTTTCGAGGGCTTTGTTGAACCACTCGTCGGCTTGTGCGATCAGCTGAGTTTTCTCCGCCTGATCGTTGGAAAGCCGGGCTTTCTCGCGGTACAAGAGATTCTTGTACGTCATCGCATCCTCATAGGTCGGATTGATTGCGAGAGCCTTGTCGAGATTGCTGAGTCCTTCTTCAATAAGCTGAGCCTGTTCCTCCGGCGGAGGTGGGTTGTTCTTATTGAAGACCATGATCCAGTCCACGCTGCCTACGGCATAGAAGGGCAGCGGATTTGTCGGATCCAAACTGGCGTCCTTCAGGTAGAACTCGCGAGCCTTCTGGAACTGGTTCGTGTTCTGGTAAATGCTGGCGAGACCGCCGATAGCAGTCGTGTTATTCGGATCGCGCTTGAGAACGTTCTCGAATGTTGAAACCGCCAGATCGGCGTACTTCTGATTCTCCTCGGAACTTGCGCCTGGAATGAACTGCTGAGCGTAGGCCGTTGCCAGATAGAGCTCAGCGTTCGTCAAGTCTGGATCGAGCCGGATCGCTTCCTTGAAGAAATCGACGGCGTTCTCGTAGTGCGCATCACGGAAGGCGCGGACGCCCTTGTTCAGGTTGTCGCGCGCCTGAAGTTTTGCGCAGCTCGTGGCCGCCAGAGCAACAATCGCCAGGAAGGCGAACATCACTTTCGTTTGGCGCGTCATCTTCGTTTGCCCTCCCTTTACTTTCCTGCCGCCGTGATCTGTTCCGTCATTAGACCAATCTTGTCGACTCCGGCGCCCTTCGCAATATCGATGACCTGGGCTACGTCGTTAAACAAAAGATCAGGATCGCCCTGAACGAAGGCTGTACGATCACTGCGTGTCTTGAACACTTCCTGCAGCCGGTCGCCTAGAAACCGGATTTCAACCTCATCCTGGTTGATCTTGACCTGTCCCGACTTGTCAATCGACACAACGATTGTCTTGTTGGCCTGATCCGGTGGCGGAGGAGGCGTGCCCGGCGGGGGCGGCTGTGGAACCGCCGCGTCGAGTCCTTTCGGAGTCAACGGAGTGATCGTCATGAAGATCACGAGGAGCACGAGCAGGATGTCGATGAGCGGGGTGATGTTGATGTCCGACTTCGCTGATATTTTCTTTACTTTTTTCTTCATCGTCAGTTCCCCTTACCTGCGAACCTGGTCATCCAGACGCTCGGTAAGCAAGCCGACTCGATCGACGCCTGCGTTCCGAATTCCATCGACAACCTGAACGACGTCACCGTACTTCGCACGGAAATCGCTCTTCACGAAAACCGTCTTTTCAAGCCTCGTCGCAAGCAGGTCATTGACCCTCGCTGCAAGTTCATCAATATTGACGCGGTCCTGGTTGAGATAAAACTTTCCGTCACGTGTTATCGCGACGAGAACCGCATCGTCCCGGTCGGCTTCTTTCATGTCGACCGGATTTCTGGTCCTGGCGAGATCGACGCTCTGCCCCTTCTGCAACATGGGAGTTATAACCATGAAGATGATCAAAAGGACGAGCATCACGTCCGCCATCGGCGTTACGTTGATCTCGGAGTTAACTTCCCCTCTACCTCCGCTTGATCCCATTCCCATGGCTACTTCCTGCCTCCCTGCTGCTTGAGGAAATAATCAATCAGCTCGGATGAGGAATTGGTCATTTCGATACCAAACGCTTCAACCTTGTTGGTGAACCAGTTGTAGGCCCACACCGCAGGCACGGCCACGAACAGACCGAACGCGGTGGTTACGAGCGCTTCAGAAATACCGCCTGCGACAGCCGACAGACCGGCGCTCTTTTCAGACGACATACCTTTGAAGGCGTTGATGATTCCGACCGTCGTACCGAACAATCCGACGAAAGGCGCCGTTGCACCGATCGTGGCGAGACCTGAAAGGCCGCGTTTCAGTTCGGCATTCACGATCGCTTCTGCGCGTTCGCAGGCGCGGCGTGAAGATTCGATCTGCTCGCCGGCGATTTCGCGCGAAACGCTGTGGGCGCGGAATTCCTGGAGGCCGGCTTCCACGACCTTCGCCAGGTGGCTGCGCTTGTTCTGTTCGGCAACGCTGATGGCTTCCTCGATCTTCCCTTCTTTGAGGCAGCCGGCAACTGCAGGAGCGAATTCACGCGACTGCTTGCGCGCCTGGCTGAAGGCGATGTAGCGATCGATCATGACGCCGATCGACCATGCGGACATGATCGCCAGCAGAATGACGACAGCTTTGGCGGGAATACCCATCTGCGCCCACATGGAGCGAAGGTCGAAACCAACTTCACCCTGGAGCATGATTGCGAGCATATTGAGCTTAACGAGCAACATAAACCTAAAGTCCTCCTAATCCTGTCTCAGCAGGCTGAAAAATTTTTGGAACGCACTCCCTTTATTGGGAGAATGCAAAGTTCACAGTAATGGTGGTAACAACTGCCACCGGTTCGCCGTTCAACAAGGTCGGCTTGTATTTCCACTGCTTCACAGCATCGATAGCTGCCTGGATCAACAGTGGGTGGCCGGTGATAACTTTCAGGTTGTCGATCGTTCCTTCTTTGCTGATTTCAGCTTCGAGAACAACGACGCCCTGAATACGGGCTTGCTTCGCGAGCGGCGGATAAACCGGCTTAACCTGCGAGAGCAAATTTGCGGACTGGACGTTTCCACCTACGCGTACGCGCTGCGGTGGGGGTGGCGGCGGGGGTGGCGGCGGCGGGGGTGGCGGCGGCGGGGGTGGCGGCG
>Ga0075425_100001754_pt1 | contig 21358 bp, 18 predicted proteins | sample SoiMethybrSBSTD4_FD_75300 | JGI IMG/M metagenome (GOLD analysis project Ga0075425, IMG submission 75300) | Bulk soil microbial communities from a Populus tree surrounding site in Tennessee, USA - Soil MetaG P. TD hybrid SBSTD4 | ecosystem: Environmental > Terrestrial > Soil > Tree plantation... | reverse complement strand
CGTTCTTCGGAACGAAGCCCCACTTGTTGCCGGTCGGGAAACCGGCGCCGCCGCGGCCGCGCAGCTCCGAGTCCTTGACGATCTGGATCACCTGATCCGGCGTCCAGGACGTCACGACTTTGCGCGCTTCTTCGTAGCCGCCGCCGTCGACGTAGACGTCGATCGACGTCGAGTTCGGCTTGTCGATGTTCGCGGTGAGTACTTTGATCGGTTCCATTACTCGAGCACCGTCAGAAGCGCATCCATCTTCGCGACGTCCATGTTCTCGTGGTAGTCGTTGTTGACCTGCACGACGGGCGCAGTACCGCATGAGCCGAGGCATTCGACCTCGACGACGGTGTAGCGCCCGTCTTTCGTCGTCTCGCCCGGATGGATTTGCAGTTTGTCGCAGAGGTGATCGTAGATGTCGTACGCGCGATTGACCATGCACGAGAGATTCGTGCAGACCTGCAGGTGATATTTCCCGACAGGCTTCTGGTTGTACATGTTGTAGAACGACACGACACCGAAGACGGTCGCCGGCGAGAGATCGAGCAGCGAGCCGACGTAGTGCACGACCTCCGGCGAGATCCATCCCCACACCTCCTGCGCGAGGTGGAGCGTCGGCAGGAGCGCCGCTTCGCGCGTCGGATAGCGCGTCAGGATGTAGTCGAATTGCTTCTGCGCTTCGTCGGGAAACTTGAGCGCGGCGACCTTCTCCGGATCGGCGAATCGCTCGGGCGCGTAGGGGTTGTCGGGGTGGAGATCAGCCATCGATGTCTACTTCCAGTCGAACGCCTTCTTCTTCCAGACGTAGACATATCCGACGCCGAGAAGAACGATGAAGACGACCATCTCGCCAAAGAGGAACATCCCCGCCGGACCGTGCGCGGCGTCGCGGTAAATCACCGCCCACGGATAGAGGAACGCCGCTTCGATGTCGAACAGGATGAAGAGCATCGCGATCTGATAGAAGCGGACGTTGACGCGCTTGCGGCTCGAGTCGAGCATCGGCACGCCGCTCTCGTACGGCGCGAGCTTCGACGGATTGCGCTGATGCTTTCCGACGATCCAGTTCAGGCCGAGGAACACGCCGCCGAAGGCGACGGCGATGAACAGCATGAGCAGGATCGGGATGAAGGAGTAGGTCAAGCGCGCGGAATGCTATTCAGAAAACAGCGGCGATACAAGGCATGAGCAATGGGGCATGAGGCATGAGGTCGCTCGCGCGTCTCTCATGCCTCATGCCTCATGCCGCGTTATCGGTCAGATACGCCATCGCGCTTTCGCGCGAGTCGAAGATCTTGAAGACGGTGTCGAGCTTCGTGATCTTGAGCAGCGCGAGGATGCGGTGCGACGGTTTGACGAGCGCCATCTTGCGCTGGCGGTCTTCGAACTTCTGCAGGTAGCCGATCAGCTCACCGAGGCCGGTGGAGTCCATGTAGTTGATCGCTTCGAAGTTGATCATCACCGGACCGGTCTCGTCGTTGAGGACTTTTTCGAGGTAACTGGAGAATTCACGGGCGCTTTCGCCGAGTTTGATGACGCCCTGGATGTCGAGGACCGTCACGTCGCTGACGCGGTTCTTGATGATGTTCATACGGTTCGGCGAAGTGTAATCAAAACCTCTACTCGCGTCGAGGCCGCTCGCGGCCGATCTTGTTCGTCACCAGCGACACGAGCCCGAGCACGATGGCGCCGACGATGGCCCATCCGAACGAGTCGATGCGGAATCCCGGCACGAGCCACGCCGTGATCTCCAACATCAATGCGTTCAACACGATCAGAAAAAGGCCGAGCGTCACGATCGTCAGCGGCAGCGTGAGGACGAAGAGCACCGGCCGGATGATGGCGTTGAGCAATCCGAGAACCGCCGCGGCGATCGCCAGTGTCACGAACGAGTGATAGTGAAAATGCGGAACGAGGGTGACGACGATGAACAGCGCGAGCGTGTTCGCGAGCCATCGAACGATCAGACCCATGACTGAACGACCTCGATCTTTCGCTTCGCCAGCTCGTCCATGAACGCTTCGGGCGGAATGCAGCGCTCCTGCGGCAGCGCGCCTTTCGCGGTCGTCTGTCCGCGCGCCATCATCAATGCCACGATCGACGCGGGGAACGCGGTCGTGCGCATCATCGCTGAGAGTCCCGTCGATGCGTCGTGGTAGTCGATGATGTCGTAGCGCAGGCGCTTGCCGCCGCCGACGAACTCGACGCGCACGAGCACGACGTCGGGCTCGTCGTGCGGCAGATTCTTGACGAGCAGATCGCCGAGGACGCGGCGCGGCTTCACCGTCGCGCCGTCGACCGTCATCGGCTCGCTGGAGCAGAGTCCGAGATCGATCATCGTCTTGAACTTGTCGCAGTGGCCGCGGTAGCGAATGGTCTTGTAGTCGAGCTCGCGCACTTTGCCGAGGAACGTTTCGGGAAGCGTCGACGTGCCGCCGGAAGTCTGGAACGCTTCCATCGTTCCGAACGGCGCGGGAAAGTCGAGCGACTCGATCTCCGTCATCGACTCCACTTCGACGATCTTGCCGCCGCGGATGACGCGCGCGCGCTCGATGTATTCGTTGATCAATCCTTCGACGGAGAAGACGAGTTGGTAGTCGAGCGGCGGCTTCGGATGTTGCGGGAGTCCGCCGACGCGGATGTGCACTTTGTCGAGCTGCTGGAATCGTTTCGCACCGTGAGCGACGAGCACCGCGACCATGCCGGGCGCGAGGCCGCAATCGGGGATCACGTTGACGCCGGCGCTCTTCGCGTCCGCGTCGAGCGCGAGCTCGGCGTCGACGACGGCGTTGTTGCCGCCGAGGTCGCAGAAGTTCGTGCCGGCCTGAATGGCGGCCTTCGCGAGCATCTCGTTGTACCAGTAGTTCACGCAACTGATCGCGGCGGCGTGGCCTTGCATCTGCTGCACGACGCCTTCGATGCCGAACGAGACATCGAGATGGACGGGATGAACTTTCGTTGAGCCGATCGTCGACGCGACCTGTCGCGCTTTGGCGAGATCCATGTCGGCGACGGTGACGACGTCGACGTCACTTTGCTTGGCGAGATCGAACGCTGCGCCGTGGCCCATGCGGCCGGCGCCCAAAACGAGCATCTTCATGGCGGCGCGGATGCTATCTGATGTACTGCTCGATCGACGACAAGAATGTCTTCACGTCGATCGGCTTCGAGATGTAGCCGTCGCAGCCGGCGTCGAGAAAGCGGTCTTTGTCGCCGCGCATCGCGTGCGCGGTGAGCGCGAGGATCGGGACGCGCTCGGTGCGCGAGTCGGTCTTCATCTGGCGGACGACGCTGAGGCCGTCCATGCCGGGAAGATGAATGTCCATCAGGATGAGATCGGGCGCCGGCTTCTTCGCGTCGCGTGTGATCGACAGTGCTTCCTCGCCGCTCGTCGCTTTTACGATCGCGTAGCCGCCCTCTTCGAGCAGGTACTCGACGAGCTGCATGTTCATGTCGTTGTCTTCGACGACCAGAACCGTGTGGTGGCTCATTGTGAGGGATGACCCGGCATCGGATTTTATCAGCTACGAGGCGTTTTGCCTTTCGGTTGCGGCGGAAAGAACTTCTCGTCGTATTCGACCTTCGCGTCTTTCGCCAGCTTGTCGACCGCCGTCTCGACGACCTTCTGCTGCGCGCGCTGTTGCAGGACCGGCTTCACCTCATTGAATGACTGCGTGTGCCGGGCATTGACGCGGAAGATGTGCACGCCGAATTGCGACACGACCGGATCGCTCACTTGTCCCGGTTGGAGGCTGGCGATGGCGCGCTGAATCTCGGGCGGAAGCTGCGCGACCGGGACCATGCCGAGGCGGCCGCCGACCTGCGCGGATTGCTGATCGTCGGAGAACATGCCGGCCACTCTCTCGAACGGCTCGCCGGCGCGAAGACGCGCGGCGATCTCGTTGGCCATCTTCACGGCGATGTCGCGCGACGGCGGCGGCTGATGGCGCGACGGAATCTGGCCGCCTTCGTATCCGATGGCGATGTGGCTCAGATCGACGACGGCGAACTCGCCTTTCGACTTGTCGTACTCCTGCTGCAGCGCTTTCTCGTCCTGCATCGCGCCGATCTTGCGGATCGCGTACTCGACGGCGACGTTCGTCTTGCCGAAGCGCATCTTCGCGGCGACGTCGGGATCCTGATCCGCGCCGAGGCGCCGCGCTTCCTGCTCGAGAACTTTCATCTTCACGTACTGCTCGGCGACGAGGCGTCGCGCATTCGGGTTCTGCAGAATCATCTGCGCCTGTTGCGGAAGCGACTCGGTGAAGATCGCGAACTCGCGCTCCGTAACCGGCTCGCCGTTGACGCGCATGATGACGTTCTCGCTCCCGCCAACCGCCGGCGTCTCCCCCGTTTCGAGCGTGAACGGATGCGACGGAGTCGGCGCCGCCGGCACGCGCATGGCGTTCAAACCGAAGCAGAGTCCCGCGATGACGATGATGGCGACGATGGCGAGGAGGAGGTCGCGTTTCACGGGCTGGTACGTTACCACGCGGCATGAGGCATGGGGCAGGAGGCATGAGTAACGCTTTGCGTCCTCTCATGCCTCATAGCTCATTGCTCATGCCTCATCGATTTCCTTGACCTCAGCGCGAGCGGTGAATATGGTGCGCACACTGCACGCCGCAGTTCTTTTTCTCTATGGGCAAAATCACGATCGACGGAATCGAAGTCGAAGTTCAGGACGGCATCAACGTCATCGAGGCCGCCAAAGCCGCCGACATCCACGTTCCGCATTTCTGCTATCACCCCTCCCTCTCCGTCGTCGGGCAGTGCCGCATGTGCCTCGTCGAAGTCGAAGGGATGCCGAAGCTCCAGGCCGGCTGCGCGACGCCCGTTCGCGACGGCATGAAGATCAACGTCTGGAACGAGAGAGTCGACAAGGCGCGCAAAGGGCAGATGGAGTTTCTGCTCATCAACCATCCGCTCGACTGCCCGATCTGCGACAAGGCCGGCGAGTGCCCGCTGCAGGATTACTCCTTCAACTACGGCAGCGTGACCTCGCGCTACGGCGAGTTCAAACGCACCTATCCCGGCATGGACCGCACGCCGATCGGTCCGCACGTCGTGCAGAACATGAATCGCTGCATCCACTGCACGCGATGCATCCGCTTCTGCGCCGAGATCACGAATACGAACGAGCTGGCGTTCTTCAAGCGCGGCGCGTCGACGGAAGTCGGCGTCTTCGCCGGCGTTCCGCTCGACAACTGGATGTCCGCGTGCGTCACCGACGTCTGCCCCACCGGCGCACTCACGACGCGCGAGTTCCGCTTCGAATCGCGCGTCTGGAACCTCGATTCGACCGACTCGGTCTGCAACGGCTGCGACGTCGGATGCAACATCTTCATCGGACATCGCACCGGACAGCTCTTCCGCTACCGCCCGCGCGTGAATCCCGACGTCAACGATCACTGGCTCTGCGACTACGGCCGCTTCTCGTACGAACGTTACGACACCGACCGCGTCGTCGTCCCCAAAGTGCGCACCGAAGACGACTACCTCGGCATCGCCACGTGGAGCGAGGCGCTCGACGCGATCACGAACGCATTCATCGACGCGAAGAACGTCGCCATGATCGCCTCGGCGAACATGACGAATGAAGAAGCGGCGGCGGCAAAAGCGTTCGCGGACGAAGTCGGCGCGAATGTTTTGGTCATGGTCGACTCCATCGGTCCGATCAAGATGAAGTCGCGCACCGAATGGCTCCTCGGCACGCAGGCCGCTCCGAACTATCGCGGAGTGTCGCGCATCGTCGGCGAGAAGTCGCCCGAGGATTTGCTGACGAAAGGCGCCGAGGGCATCGATGTTCTTTACCTCTGCGACGCGGAGTTCAGCGACCGCGCGAAAGACCCGGCCGTCATCGCCAATCTGCGCAAGGCGAAGTTCCTCATCGTTCACTCCTGGGATGCGACGCATCCATTGAATGACGTCGCCGACGTCGTCCTTCCCTCGACGATCCACGCGGAGAAAGACGGCACGTTCGTCAACCTGCAGGATCGCGAGCAGCAGATCTCGGCCTGCTATCCGCCGAAAGGACAAGCCCTCGGCGACGACGAGATCTTCCGACGCATTCAGCACGCGCTGACCGAAGAGCGCGAGCCCGCCGTCAGTAACGCATAACGACGATGCCCTTCGATCCGACCGACATCGCCCTCTCCGTCGTGAAGATCGCGATCGTTCTGCTCGCGCTGCTGAATGTCACGCCCATCATGGTGTGGGTCGAGCGCCGCGGCAGCGCGCTCATTCAGGATCGTCCCGGACCGAACCGCGTCGGACCGTTCGGACTCTTTCAGTCATTTGCCGACGCGCTGAAGTTCATCCTCAAAGAAGACATCGTTCCGCAGACGGCGAACAAGCTGCTCTACACGATTGCCCCCGCGATCGGACTGCTGCCCGCGCTTACGACGATCGCCGTGGTGCCGTGGGGACGTTCGTTCACGCTGCATGACATTCACCTGTTCGGTCGAACGTTCTTCGTGCAGCCGCGCCTCTTCGAGCCGATCATCGCGAACGTGAATGTCGGTGTGCTCGTGGTGTTCGCGCTCGCGTCGCTGTCGGTGTACGGGGTGACGGTCGCGGGCTGGTCGTCGAACAACAAATACTCGCTCTTCGGCGGCATCCGCGCCTCGGCGCAGATGATCTCGTACGAGCTCGCACTCACGCTCGCCGCCGTCAGCGCGCTGCTCGCAGCAGGGTCGCTGCGACTCAGCGACGTCGTCTGGCGCCAGACCGGTTATTTCGTTCTCTTCGATACGATCAAGCTTCCGGCGTGGAACTGCTTCTCGCCGGCGATGTGGCTCAGCATGATCGTCTTCATCGTCTCCGGATTCGCGGAGACGAATCGCCTGCCGTTCGACTTCGCCGAAGCGGAAGCGGAGCTCGTGGCCGGATATCACACCGAATATTCATCGATGAAGTTCGCGCTCTTCTTCATGGGCGAGTACATGGCGATGGCGACGATGTCGACGCTGATCACCACGCTCTTCCTCGGCGGTTGGGACATCCCCTGGTACAACGAGCCGGCGACCTTCCTCGGCTTCCTCTTGTCCGTGATCGCATTCGAAGTGAAGGTGTCGATCGTGCTCTTCATCTTCGTCTGGGTACGCTGGACGATCCCAAGACTCAAGTACGACATCCTGATGCGCCTCGGCTGGAAGGTGTTCCTGCCGCTGGCGGTGGTGAACATCGTGTTGGTGGCGCTTTTCATTCTGAAGGGGTGGATCTGACGTGTTCGAGTACGTCGTCTTCTTCTTCTTCGCCGCCGTAGCCGTGATCTTCGCGCTCGTCGTGATCCTGCATCGCAATCCGGTCGTCAGCGCGTTGTCGCTCGTCGTCTCGTTCTTCTCGCTGTCGGTGATGTACGTGCTGCTCGATGCGCCGTTCCTCGCGGTGCTGCAAGTCATCGTCTACGCCGGCGCGATCATGGTGCTCTTCCTCTTCGTCATCATGCTGCTCAACCTGCAGCACATGAGCGAGCCGGCCACGCGTCCGATCCAGCAGTTCCTCGGATACACCACGAGCGCGGCGTTCGCGATCGGGCTCGTTTACTACGTGATCAAGTACGCAGTCTTCACGGCGATGCCGAGCGGGCCGTTCCACACGGAATCGAGCGCCATCGGCGTCGCGCTGTTCGAGTCGTACGTGTTCCCGTTCGAGATGGTGTCGATCCTGTTGCTCGCCGCGATCGTCGGCGCGCTGCTGCTGAGCGGCCGGACGACGGTGCGTTCCGAGGTCCAGCCATGATTCCGACGCAGTGGTTTCTGATCCTCAGCGCGATTCTGTTCGCGATCGGCGTTTGCGGTGTGCTGACGCGCAAGAACGGCATCACGATCTTCATGTCGATCGAGCTGATGGTGAACGCGGTCAATCTGACATTCCTCGCGTATGCGCGGCAGTTCCACCAACTTCACGGACTCATCTTTGTCTTTTTCGTGATGGCGATCGCGGCGGCGGAAGCAGCGGTCGGGCTCGCCATCTTCATCTCGCTCTTCCATCACCGAGAGACGATCGACGTGGATGAAGCGAATCTGATGCACTGGTAGGGCACGAAGGTCGCAGTCTTCAGCTCGTGAGGAGCTGAAGATGGATAAAACCGAAAAGCTCATTGACTGGAGAGAAGACGAACGAGTCGATCACAACCGTGACGGCATCGATGACCGCATCGAGCCGGATGTCCCGGATGTGTCGGCCGGCTCGCGAAAGCTCGCCGAACGGCTGCGTGACGATCCGCTCGCGGATCCGACCATCACCGGCGGCGACGTCGACGCGCAGTGGGAGTCGGCGCAGTTCACCGGCGACGAGTCGGCGGTATCGAGCATGCCGACGCCGGAGCAGAACGACGTCGAGAACCTCGGCCGCGCGATGGGTGTGACGTACAACGACGGCGAGGAATTGAAGGCCGGCGAGAAGGAACGAGAGAGAGACAAGAAACGGTGGGAGCTCGATCCGGCTTCCTCCGAGGATTATCAGGATCGGTCGAGAGAAGAAAGCTAGCAGCGTTGCGGGAGCTCCTCGCATCGCTGGATGTGAGGAGAATAAAGTGCTGAGGACTGAGGACTGAGGACTGAGAAAGGGGCGACCCACTCAGTCCGCAGTCCTCAGTCCTCAGTCCTGACCGCAAGATGCTCAATAGTCTTTGGCTCATCCCCGCCTTCCCGTTCATCGGCTTCGTGGTGAATGGACTCTTCGGCAAACGGGCGGGGAAAACGTTCGTCACGGCGGTCGCGATCCTGGCGTCGCTGGCGGCGGCGGTGTTCGGTTCGATCGCGATTTGGCAGTATCACCACGCCTATCCGCACGGCGAGCGATACGTCAACACGCTCTACACGTGGTTCAACAGCGGCGGCATCGGCGCCGACGTCGCGTTCCAGCTCGATCCGCTCTCCGTCGTCATGCTGCTCGTCGTCACGTGGATCGGATTTCTGATCCACCTCTACTCCGTCGGCTACATGCACGACGACGAAGGCTACTGGCGCTACTTCGCGTATCTCAATTTCTTCCTCTCCGAAATGCTGATCCTCATTCTCGGGAGCAGCTATCTATTGATGTTCGTCGGATGGGAAGGCGTCGGTCTCTGCTCGTATCTGCTGATCGGCTTCTATTACACGACCGACTACGCGCCGGCGGCGGGCAAGAAAGCGTTCGTCGTCAATCGCATCGGCGACTTCGGATTCCTCGTCGCCATGTTCCTGATGTTCGCGTACTTCGGCAGCGTCGACTTCGGACGCGTCGCCCAGGTTGCTACCGGAGGTGGAGTTCCGCCGTGGCTCTTCACCGCCATCTGCCTCCTTCTCTTCCTCGGCGCGTGCGGTAAATCGGCGCAGATTCCTCTCTACGTCTGGTTGCCTGACGCGATGGCCGGTCCGACGCCTGTCTCCGCGCTCATTCACGCGGCGACGATGGTCACCGCGGGCGTCTATATGGTGGCGCGCTCGAACGCGATGTACCGGCAGTCGCCGACGGCGATGATCGTCGTGGCGATCATCGGCGCGTGCACGGCGCTCTTCGCAGCCACGATCGGCATCCGGCAGTGGGACATCAAGAAAGTCCTCGCCTACTCCACCGTCTCGCAGCTCGGCTTCATGTTCATCGGCGTCGGCGTCGGCGCGTTCACCGCCGGCGTCTTCCACCTCGTCACCCACGCGTTCTTCAAAGCGTGTCTCTTCTTAGGATCGGGATCGGTCATCCATGCCATGAGCGGTGAGCAGGACATCCGCAAAATGGGCGGACTGTGGAAGAAGATCCCGATCACCGCATGGACGTTCCTGATCGCCACGATCGCCATCGCCGGCTTCTTCCCCTTCGCCGGCTTCTGGTCGAAGGATGAGATTCTCGGCTCGGCGCTCTCGTCGCCGTACTTGCCTGCGGGCGTTCGCTATCTGACGTTCGGACTCGGAACGATCGCCGCGTTTTGCACGGCGTACTACATGTTCCGTCTCGTGTTCCTGACGTTCTTCGGATCGTTCCGCGGAACGCACGAACAAGAACATCACCTGCACGAGAGTCCGTGGACGATGACGCTGCCGCTCATCGTGCTCGCTTTTCTCTCGACCGTCGGCGGCGTCGCGCTGGCGTGGCGTCACAACCTCGCGGAGTGGCTGGCGCCGGTCTATCCGGAGATCGCAGGACGCGCCGCGGAGTTCGCGGTGGAGAACGAGTATTTCCTGATGGGAGTGGCGACGGTCGTCGCCGCGCTCGGAACGTGGCTCGCCTACGTCCGCTTCTACAAACGCGGATTGGCCGCCGACGAAGCGTTCGAGCGAAACGCGCCGGCGATCGCGCGCGGGATGGAGAACAAGTGGTACGTCGATGAGCTGTACGGCGCGACGATCGTTCGTCCGCTCGAACGGTTGTCGGTCTTCTTCTGGAGGATCGTCGACGCGATCATCGACGGCATCGCGGCCATGCTCGGCTACATCGTCGCCGCGTGCGGCGACATCCTCCGTTTCTTCCAAACCGGAAACGTCCGCAACTACGCGCTGATGTTCTTCGTCGGCGTCGTCGTGTTCATGTGGGTGATCGCGTAATGGCGATACTCAGCACTACGCTCTGGCTACCGGTCGCCGCCGCGGTTCTGCTGGCGTTCTTCCCGCGCGACGCCGCGAAGGCGATCAAAGGTTTCGGCCTCGCGGTCTCCATCGCCACGTTCGTCATCTCTCTCGGCATCGTGCAACAGTTCGCCGAGAACACGCCGGGCTTCCAACTCGTCGAGAGGCATTCGTGGATTCCGGCGTGGGGCATCAACTACGCGCTCGGCGTCGACGGGATCTCGCTCTGGCTGGTGATGCTCACGACGCTGCTCACGCCGGTCGTCTTTCTCTCCTCGTGGAACGCGATTCACAAACATCCGAAGGAGTACGTGATCTCGTTCCTGATCATGGAAGCGGCGATGATCGGCGTCTTCATCGCCACCGACGTCGTTCTCTTCTACGTCTTCTTCGAGCTGACGCTGTTGCCGATGTATCTCGTCATCGGCGTCTGGGGCGGCGCGAATCGCATCTATGCCGCCATCAAGTTCTTCCTCTTCACGATCACCGGCTCGCTGATGATGCTCTTCGGCATCATCTATCTCGGGTTCCAGAGCTACCACAACAGCCACACGCTCTCATTCTCGGTCACCGACCTCTACGCGGTGCCGCTCACGTCGCATCAGGAGTCGCTGCTCTTCTTCGCGTTCGCGCTCGCGTTCGCGATCAAAGTGCCGCTCTTCCCGCTGCACACCTGGCTCCCCGACGCGCACGTCGAAGCGCCGACCGGCGGCTCGATCATCCTCGCCGGCGTGATGCTGAAGATGGGGACGTACGGCATGCTGCGTTTCGTCCTGCCCTACTTTCCCAAAGCGAGCGCGGACTACGCGACGCTGCTCATCACGCTGAGCGTCATCGGCATCATCTACGGCGCGCTCGTGGCGTGGGTGCAGCCGGACATGAAGAAGCTCGTCGCCTACTCCTCCGTCTCTCACCTCGGATTCTGCGTGCTCGGCATCTTCGCCATGAATCAGGCGTCGATCGAAGGCTCGATCCTGCAGATGGTGAATCACGGACTCTCCACCGGCGCGTTGTTCCTGCTCGTCGGCGTCATCTACGAGCGGCGGCACACGCGGCTCCTCGCCGACTACGGCGGACTGGCGTCGACGATGCCGGTGTACGCGACGCTGTTCGTGATCGCGATGCTGTCGTCGGTCGGACTGCCGGGACTCAACGGATTCATCGGCGAGTTCCTGATTCTCAGCGGCACGTTTCAGTCGAATCCGCGCGCCGCGGTTCTCGCCGCCACCGGCGTCATCCTCGCGGCAATCTATCTGCTCTGGCTCGTTCAGAAAGTCTTCTACGGTCCGATCACGAACGAAGAGAACAAGCACGTGCGCGACATCGCATGGAATGAAGTGGCCGCGCTCGTGCCGCTGGTCGTGCTCATGGTGTGGATCGGCGTTCACCCGTCGACGTTCCTCGACAAGATGTCGCCGAGCGTGAAGGAGCTGATCTCGGTGGTGAAGAGCGAGAAGCAGGCGCCCGTGGTCCTGACAGCCGGAGGTGCGCATTGATCGACCTCCATCCGCTCGTCGAGCCAGGCTGGATGAATGCGATTCTTCCCGAGCTGATCCTCTGCGCCGGCGGCATGCTGCTGATTCTTTGGGACGCTTTCAAGCCCGCATGGAAAGAGCAGCTCGCGCCCCTGGCCATCCTGATTCTCACGATCGCGTCGTGGGCGGAGCGCAGCGTCATCGGCGGCACGTACTTCGGCGGCACGTACGAGATCTCGCCGATCACGCGCGTCTTCGACATCACTTTCTTCATCGCCACGATGCTCGTGACGCTTCTCGCGCGCGACTATCTCGATCGCGAAGGGATCGAAGGGGGCGAGTTCTACGCACTGCTGATGTGGGGCACGGTCGGCATGATGATGATGGCCAAAGGTCTCGACCTTCTCATCATCATTCTCGGACTCGAGATCCTCTCGCTCTGCATCTTCGTGCTCGTCGGCTATCAGCGCCGGCTCCCGGTGTCGAATGAAGCGTCGCTCAAGTACTTTTTGATGGGCGCGTTCGCCACGGGATTCATCCTGTACGGCACCGCGCTTTTCTACGGCGCGACGCAGTCGACGAACATCGCCGTAATGGCGCGCTGGTTCGCGACGAACGACTCGCCGAATCATCTGCTGACGATCGCCTTCGTGCTGTTGATGTCCGGCTTCGGATTCAAGCTGGCGCTCGCGCCGTTCCATCCGTGGGCGCCGGACGTCTATCAAGGGGCGCCGACGCCGGTCGCTGGCTGGCTTTCGGTCGCGCCGAAAGCGGCCACGTTGATCGCGCTCGTACGACTCTTCGTCGCCTTCACGCCGATGCTGCCGCACGTGTCGTGGATGCAGATGGTCGCGGCGCTCTCGATTCTCTCGATGCTCATCGGCAACGCCGTGGCCATCGTGCAGCGCGATCTGAAGCGGATGCTCGCCTACTCGGGCATCGCGCACGTCGGCTACATGATGATCGCCATGCTGACGATGCGCGACGACACGATCGCCGCGGTCGCGGTCTACACGATCAGCTACGCGTTCATGAACATCGGCGCGTTCGGCGTGGTCTCGATGCTCGCGAAAAATCAAAATGATCCGCAGACGCTCGACGACATTGCCGGACTCGGATTCCGCCGTCCGTATTACGGCCTCGCGCTCACGGTCTGCATGTTCTCGCTGGCCGGACTTCCGCCGACCGGCGGCTTCATGTCGAAGTTCTACATCTTCAAGTCGGCGATCGAGTCGGGACACACGACGGTCGCGTTCATCGGCATCATCGCCAGCGTCTTCTCCGTCTATTACTACTTGCGCGTCGTCTACTTCATGTACATGAAGGAGCCGGCCGCGGCGCCGGTCGAGACCGTCGGCGACGTCTTCACCGCCGGCGCGCTGGCCATTTCGATGATCGGCATCTTCATCATCGGCATCTTCCCGACACCGTTGTTTGTGATGGCCGGCGCGGCGGCAAGAGCGCTTTTACAGTAACTCCCAGGTATGGGCTCGAGAGGAAACGACCGCGACGCAGTGTCCGAACTCACCACCGGACGCCTATCCGTCTATCTGCGCTGCCTCACCTACCTCGAATCGAACAATCAGAAGACGGTCTCGTCGCACGAGCTCGCGGACCGTTTCCATCTGAACTCCGCGCAAATTCGAAAGGATCTGGCGTGCTTCGGCGAGTTCGGAACGCGCGGCGTCGGCTATGACGTCGCGAAGTTGAAGGCGCAATTGGTCCACGAGCTCGGCATCGACCGGATGCGCAACATCGTTATCGTCGGCGCCGGCAACCTCGGGCTCGCCCTCGCCGACTACCGCGGGTTCAACAGCAACGGCTTCCACATCGTGGCGCTGCTCGACAACGATCCGGAAAAGATCGGCCGCAACTCGCGCAGCGGGATTCCGGTGATCGCGTACGACAAGATGGCCAGCGTCGTGCGCGACAACCTCGTCGAGATCGGCATCATCGCCGTGACTCCGGACAACGCGCAGGACGTCTACGACGCGCTCGTCAGCGCCGGCGTCTGCGCGGTTCTGAACTTCGCGCCGGTGCAACTGCGACTCTCCAGCGGCGTGAAGGTCCGCAGCGTCGACCTGCGCATCAACCTCGAGTCACTGGCGTTCTACTTGAAGAATGTGGAGGACGGCACGGCCTAAGCGTGCCGAGTCAACTCCGCCTCCAGGTCGCGCAGCGTCTCCTCCAATCGCGGCATGAGCGCCGCCGCGCGATCGACCTCGCCCGCGCGCGCGAAGTTCTCGATCTCGACGGCGACGTCGACAGCCGGCGTCGGAAAATTCGCGACCGATCCTTTCAATTTGTGCGCGCTGCGATAGAGCGCGTCGGAGTCGTGCTTGGCGATGGCGTCGTGCATGGCGGCGATGAGCGGCGGCGTCTGCGCGGAAAATGCGGCGCTGACGCGCGCGAGCAGCTTGAGGTTTCCGTCGACGGCGCTGACGATCGGATCGCGCGGCGTCGCCGTCGACCGCACGACGCGCGCGAGCTCGGCGCGATCGATCGGCTTGGTGAGCACGCCGTCCATTCCCGCGGCCATGCAGTTCTCGCGCTCCTCGCGCGCCGTGTGCGCGGTGATCGCGTAAATCGGCGTGTGCGTCCCGCGCGCCCGCTCCAGAACGCGGAACCGGCGCGTCACTTCGAGCCCGTCGATACCGGGAAGCTGCACGTCCATGAAAACGAAATCGAATCGAGTCGATTCGAGCAATGAAAGCGCGCGCGCGCCGTCGCCCGCGACCGTCACCTCATGCCCCAGCCGCCTCATCGCCTCGGCGGCGAACTCCTGGCTGACAATGTTGTCTTCGACGACCAGGACGTGCATGCGCGACGCTGCCAGGCCGCTTCGCAGCGGGACGCGCGGCGCGGAGGGCTTCGTGAGGCCGAGGACGATGCCGCACGATTCGATCAGCTCGCGCTCGGCGACCGGGCGAGTGAGGCGGATGCGATCGTCACGCGCCGCGTCGAGCGGTGAGCTGATGAGAATGAGCGGCTCGAATTCGTCATGCGGCTCGTCGGCGATCGCGCAGGCGAAACGCCCTCTCGGCGCTTCGTCGAACGACGCGCACGACATCGCGAAGATGCCGCGCGAGCGAAGCATTTCGGCGATGAACGATCGCGACCGCTCGTTGGTGTCGACGATCAGCATCGACATGCCGGCGAGCTCGCTCTCCCACGCCTTCCGTTGCGGCGCCGCGAACGGATCGCACTCCGCGGTGACCGTGAACGTGAACGCGCTGCCGCGTCCCGGCGTGCTTTGCACGTCGATCGAGCCACCCATCGCGTCGACGAGTCGCGAGACGATTGACAAGCCGAGTCCCGTTCCGCCGTAGCGCCGCGACGGCGACGAGTCGGCTTGCACGAACGGCTGGAAGATGCGGCTCAGTTGCGAGCCGTCGATGCCGATGCCGGTGTCGCGCACTTCGAATCGGATGGCGACGGACTTCTCGCTGTCGCCGCGTTTCTCGCTGGTGACGCGCACCGCGATCTCGCCCGATTGCGTGAACTTGATGGCGTTGCCGACGAGGTTGATGACGACCTGGCGCAACCGAATCGGATCGGACCAAAGCGTGTCGGGAACGTCGTGCGTCACGATGTACGCGAGGGCGAGACCTTTCCCGGCGGCGGTGATGCCGAGCGGCTTCATCGTCTCCTGCATCATTTCTCGTAATGAGAAGTAGACCGGCTCGAGATCGAGCTTGCGCGCTTCGATCTTCGAGAAGTCGAGGATGTCGTCGATCGTGCCGAGGAGCGCTTCGGCGGAGCGGCGCGCCATCTCCAGTTGGCGGAGACGCTGCGGCGACGTCTCGCCGTCCGCCGCGAGCTCCAGCATTCCGATCACGCCGTGCAGCGGCGTGCGCATCTCGTGCGACATGTTCGCCAGGAACTCGCTCTTCGCCGCACTCGCCGCTTCGGCATGCTCGCGCGCTTCGCGCAGCGCGTGCGACTGCTCTTCCAGCTGGCGGATGAGATCGCGCGACATGCGGATCGCCGCCGCCATCTGCGCGCGGCGCGACTCCGACGTGCGCGCGCTCATCGAAATGTAAACGCCGGCGACGGCGATGAAGATCATCTCCGTGACGACGAACGCAGGATGGACTGCGCGGCCGTCGATGAACTTCACCCAAGCCACGAGGCCCGCAAAACAGATCACGCCCCAAAAGGTGAAGGCGAGACAGCGGCGCACCGTCGTCTGCATCTGATCGGCGACGCGGAGCACGGGAATGAAGAAGATCCAGCTCTTCTCTCCGCCCGTCGCGTAGATGGCGAAGGACCAGAGGATGATGTCGCCGAAGAGAAAGAGGAGCGTGAAGTCGCGCTGGAACTTGAAGAGCGCGACGCGCACCGTCGCCCACGAAACGAACGCGTAAATCGCCAGCGCGATCGCCACCCACCACCACGGCCGCAGCTCGACGTCCGGACGCGAAAGGAAGCTGTTGTTCAGGTAGACGCCGAGGGTGAGGAAGACGGAGCCGATGACGCGCATCAGCGGGATGTCGCGCAGCGCGAGGCTGCGCGCGCGCTCGCGGCGACGTTCTTCGACTTCGTCCGGAAGGACCGCGATGGTCACGGTGCACAGATTGTAGGGCAGTGTCAGTTCGGATATCGAAATCGACGGTGTCAAATTTTCTGCCGCCGGCCCGAATCGCAAGGTAACGGAATCGATGCACGTATACCTCGGCCATTGCCGCCGCAATGGTCGTGTGGCGGCTTAAGTGAGATGAGCGTCCGTACCGGCGCGCGAAAACAGTCTGGGCTTTGCGTGCAGGCGGTGGCGCGCACCGCACAGTCGCGATCGCTGGCTGGCTAAAGTGCGTCGGCCGCGCGTGCGCAGACACGCGTCAGCTGCAGCGCTCTCCTAGCCGGCACTACGGAGCAAGCACGTCACGCACGGGGATGGTGATTGATTTTCATCATTCATCCAACCATGTGAGGAAAATGTTCAAAATTTCAATAAGCGTAGTCGGATCGCCCGCTCCGTTGAAGACGCGTTTGTCGTCTACGTAGCAGCGCATCCACGGCGGCTGAGGATCGAGCGTCGTGAGATCACCGCGTTGCACTTCAGTGAAGCTCTTGTTTTCGAGTTCAGTTCCGACGAGGGCGGGGCGAGCGCCGGCGCGCTGCCATCTCCCGGCCGCATTCACTTGCGTGAGCACGCACACGGTTTCGCCGACGAGCTCACGCTGCAGCCTGGCGCGCTCACGTCAAGTGCTATGCGGCTTGATGATGATCGCCACAACGTGACGCGCTCGAACGGGAGGGAGCGGCGACGCGGTGCGTGGGGACGCGCCGCGTCGCCGCGTGGTGGAGCGTGATGATCACTTTGCAGCTTCGTGATGACAACCGGCTGCGCGCGTAGACGCGTCAGTTGCAGCGCTCTTTTGGCCGGCACTACGCAGCCAAGCTGCGCCGCAGTTACGGCTCACCAAAGTGGAAAATGCCCAGCTGGCTGGCGCTTTCAACTAGGACGCGCTTGTGAAGGACGGCGTACTCCCCGTTACTCGTAACAGCTTCCTCAATGTCATATATCTTGCCGTCAAGACCAACTACGATTCGCCGCACACGAAAAAACCGTCCCGACCCATGGCCTCTTACCGACACGACAGGCGCGTGAAACACCTTGCCAAAAGTCGCATGAAATTGAATCGGACGAGAAAGCGGCCGTCGTAAGTCGTTCCCCGATCACCAAAACCAGCGACCTCCACAATGCCATCAAGATCGAAGAAGCGGTACGTGTCATACGAAGTAAAGAGTCGGACATACTCTAGCGCCTGTCCGGCGCTCCCAATCCTTACCAGCCCGACCAATGACCGCGGTCCATTTACGACCACAACTTCATGCGCACAATTCGCTGTGACCGAGTAGTGGTTCTCACCGAAGTGCTCACGACTAAGCTTCGTCAATGTGCAATCGCGTGACAGCGACGACAATTGCAGTGGAATAACCGCGAGAAGAGTCGTAAGAACGCTCGGGCAGCATTTATTGCCAATACTCCGCGTAACATACCGGAAACGTCGACTTCACATATTCTCTAATGTTTTCTCTCCTAATCTCTATCCACGCAGGATTGGGAGATTCCTTCTCATGCTTCTTCAGGCAATCGAACTCTATCTTATTGCCGTGACACTCGGCAATCGCATGCCCCTCGGGGAACCCCCAGTCTTTGAAGTCCTTTTCGCTTCCCACGTAGTCCCCATCTTTCCGATCAGAGCATGCATTGCACGGAGCCCATTTGTGAATGAAGGAGACATGGTCATGCTCGTGAGCCATTAAACAATCGAAGAAGGGCTGCGGAATGCCTTGCTGGTCCACACACACATCTACCTTGCCGCCTTTGCAGCAAGTATGAGCGGCGGCGTAGCCAACCCGACAGGATTCTGATCGGCATATGAAACAGGTTGATGCCGCCGTGAAGGCCGATTGGATCGCTTTGGTATACCGGCCCCATGAAAATCGACCTCACCGAAAGAAGTTGCCTGCTTCAGTGTCCAATTATCATATACTGGCGGCGGTCGACACACTCGACCAAATCTCGATCGTCGAAATACACCAAAACTGACTTTCGGAAGTTGCGGCGCGAGTAAACCAGGAGTGCTGCGCTCTTGCCGCAGCCAGACGGCGGCCCGTATATAAAGTCTACGGGAACAGGTTGAAGCACCAGATCCGGTTTCCCTAACGTACGCACTACGTTCTCTCTCGACATTCGGGGGTGGACTTGTCCGATTCGCCATTCGTCGGCGGCAACGTGTATGACGAGAAAGAGCAAGATTGCGGTACCAGTGCCTAGCGCGACCAGCGTGAGCATGCGACCCCGAGCGCGCATGCCTAATGCGCCCCAGCCTCATTGTGGCCTTTGGTGATATCCCACAAGAGATACTTAAGGCGCCGCGTAGAGTCATTAAATTTCAGCGCGGCGCAGCCGGTCTCGCAAAGCCACTTGGTCAAGAAGGTCCATGTTTCGAGAGCCTCCGCCTCATGAAGTGAGACTTCATCAAAAGCCTCTTGATCAGCGACGTGTTGCAATTCCGCGGCGCGAATGAGATCCCCGGGCACCGGAGTATTCGTCGCGTAGTAGACGTTGTACTCGGTGTCCATCGTTACGTGCGCTTGGTAGAAACCATTCGCGCATTGACAAGCACAATGAATGCGATCACTTCGTCCTAAGACGCAGCCTTTTACGTTTAAGCCATGGCAAGCCATCACCACTTCATCTAGCGTTCCGTGAAACACCTTAATGCCGTGATTACGGACGACGACTAGTCCGGTCCGATCAGAGAATACCTCGGGATTGTCGTCGGCGTAGCCGAGCAGATTCAGCCCGCCGCGCAACCCGATTGGATCCGCCTGGGTATACCGCCCCCACCCCGCCCGGTACCAGCGAAAGATGTTGTAGTTCTCGTCCGTGCCCTCCCAGGTCATCGCCACTTCTTGTCCCGGCAATCGAAGCGGCTGATCGCCGCGACTTCCTTTTCGCATCGACCAGGTGTTTCCATACGGCTCGTATTCTGCGCGCCAGACTACATCGCCGATCGTCGACATTTGCAGCAGCGGAGTGCCGAGGTGATCGGTGAAGGTGAAGAGAAGAGTTGTCGCGCTCAGCACGGATGCCGGTGGTCTGCGCGATAGTTCGACGCTGTCGGCCGTGCGCGCCGGTCCCCATTCGCCTACCGGCTGACCGCCGAACCATACGAAATTGTGGCTCTCGGGCAGAGGATTGGAAAATGTTCGCGCTTTCTGGCTCCAGATGTTCGCCGAGTCGTCGTCCGTGATCTCTAGGAGTTGCAGCTCGGGGCTGTAGACGTAGTAGCGACTCGCCGTTCCGTTGGGCGTCGGCGCTTCCGTACGGGAGACGCGTACGCCGCGGCCGTCGTATCCATAAGTGAGCGAATGAGGGCTCTCTGACGATGTGTCGGAGACAGTTGTCATCAGATTGCGGTTCGAGTAGCTCCGCGTGACGAATGTCGAGAGCTCGTTCCCAGCTGCGTCATAGACGACGGAGTGATCCAGACCGCCGCTCGTCACAATCGAGATCTTCGGCGTCGTGCCCTGATATTGGAGGGAGAGGCGGTCGACCTGACCGCTTACACCGAACGGAGTAGCTCGACGTGGGCGAGGAACGGACAGGATTGTACCGTCGTCGGGAGGCGTCTTGCCGAGGCTGCGCGACAGCAGATTGCCCATTGCGTCGTACGAGTAAGAGCCGCTCTGCCATAGAGCCGTGCCGGTATTCGCGGTAATCACCCGATTCAGATCGTCGTAGCCGAATGTACGGTCGTAGGTGCTGTCGACGACGTCATGGATCTGCGTGATGTTGCCGACCGCATCGGTCGTATAAGTGTAATCCGCGATCGTCGTGCCCGTCAGTCCTGTCAATTTGTTTTCGACCATGCGATAGCGATTGTCGTACGACATCGTCTTCGTCGCGCCGTTGCCATAAACGAGAGTCGTCATGGGACCGAACGGCAGATACGTCGCCGCGCCCACGATATTTATCCATGGCCAGGCTACCGAGAATGGCCGGTCGGCGAAGTCGTACGTGTAGCTCACCACAGACCCTGTAGGATACGTGATCGACGTCCGATTCGCATTCTTGTCGTAAGCAAAACTCGTCGTGTAGAGGGCTCCGCCAAGAGTCTGCTGCGCCGATTTGAGCAAACCGCGGCGTTCGTATGCGTAGGCCGTTGAGCCTGTTGGGTCTGTCATCGTCGAGAGGCGACCGACGCCGTAGGCACCGGTGTCATACGACCACGATACGGTCTCGGTGGCTCCCGACCCGCTGCTCACAGCCGAAGTCACCCGATTCAATGCGTCATACGTGCGCAGCGTCGTGGCGCCGTTCGCGTCAGTGGACGAGGTGAGGTTGCCTGACGGATCGTAAGAATAGGTTGTAGTTCCGCTCACGGGGCTCGCTTGGCTCTGCAGTCGGTGAAAGTCGTCATACGCATAGGTGGTGACGTTGCCGTTCGGATCTGTGACTGAAGTCAGATTGTCTTGTGCATCGTACCCATACTGCGTCGTGATCGTGGTCGCACCGTTCTGCTGGCCGTTGAGCGTCTGCGTCACCGTCGTCAGCCGGTGGAAGATGTCATATGCGTAGGTGGTATTCGGCGAGGTGTGGTTCTCATCCTGCACGGAAGTGAGCCGGGCGTCGGCGTCGTACGCATAGAGGACTCCTGCTCCTCCATGGTCGACTTCGACCAGACGTGCATTGCTGTCGTACTTGTAAGTCTCGTCGCGTTTGGACGTCCAGTTCGTACAGTGCGACGCCGGCGAACTGCACGTTTGGTCCTGCTCCAGAGTCTTTTGCCCCGTAAGGTCATAGGCGATATGACGGCGGTCTTTCTCGTTGCC
>Ga0075425_100001752_pt1 | contig 21372 bp, 10 predicted proteins | sample SoiMethybrSBSTD4_FD_75300 | JGI IMG/M metagenome (GOLD analysis project Ga0075425, IMG submission 75300) | Bulk soil microbial communities from a Populus tree surrounding site in Tennessee, USA - Soil MetaG P. TD hybrid SBSTD4 | ecosystem: Environmental > Terrestrial > Soil > Tree plantation... | reverse complement strand
CAGGTCTTCTGGGTGCTTTTCGGCGATTGCAAGCAGCTTCAGCGCAGCATCGCTAGGAGTTCGGCGCCCAGCTTCCCAAGCTTGAACGGTAGATGCGCTGACGTTAAGAGCTCGGGCTAGCATACCCTGTGAAAAGTTGAGCCGCTCCCGAAGCCTCACGATATCTTTCTTATCTCGTGGCCGGGGTTCAGCTGGCGCCTGGCGCACGCTTATCCGTCCGCCAACGAGTTTTGCTCCGCGGACCATCGCAAGCGCCTGACTCGCCGACTCAAGTAGAGCCGAAGACTCCCTATCCGTCATCGCGCGTTCGCGTTTTGTCACTCGGTTGCGCGCAGACGCAACCTGCTTCTTCTTTGCCGGGACTCTCATTTGATCGCTTCCTTTATCTGGCTCATTAGCTTCGCCAATTGCTTCTTCGTTTCAGCCGATAAGTCAGCAGTATCATTCTTGGCAAACAGGTATAAGAGGAATATGTGATGATAGCCGGGAAAGTACGCATAGATGTACCGATAGCTTGCTCGCTTTCCCCTCCTTGTATCCGGATCTCCTATCCTGGCCTTACGAGCCCCGTGCGTACCGGGAATGATGTCTCCTCGTTCAGGATCCTTCAACAAATCATCTTCAATGGTAAAGAGCACTTTCATCGATGCCCGTTCTTTGATCTGCCTCATGAATACTGGCGTCTCGAAGAAGCTGTAGAGCGTGTCGGATTTGCGCAATAGTCTCCCTCTGATTGCTCTACGACATAGTGTTATACTACCATGTCATATAGTAATGCTCGATCAATCACAAGCGCAAGCGTCTCCAGGGCACGAAGGCAGAGAGTCGACTGTGACGATTATTCAACAATTGCTACTAAATAAGAAACATCTGTTGGCATAAATCTAAAAATTTGGAGCTGGTCGGGGCCGGTATTTCGCTCATCGCCGAGGGATGTCATTGTCCGTTGTCCTCTTTGATTGACGCCTCGATCGACTCAGAAGCGAATACTCTTGAAATAAATGAGTAACCGAATGGGTAACTAGGAAGAAAATGGTCCACTGGGAGTGGGCCTAATTCCTTGATTCTCTGGAGTCAACGAAGCGACTCGAACGGTTGACCTCCGGTTTAATAACAAAGTAAAAAGGCCACCCTATGAGGTGACCTAACTTCTTGATTCTATGGAGCCAGCGAAGGGACTCGAACCCTTGACCTCCGGTTTACGAAAACTGCGTTCCGCCGTTCTTCTTTGTCTTTGCTATTACTCATACGTCAAGTTTGCTGGTCTTCTCGCTCATTTCTTGTTTCTCAGGTCTGCTGTTGTTTCCCTCAATTCGTGGTGAATAGGTGAATGAAAAGGTGAATGATGCACGACACAGATAGCCCATAACCGAGAGCGACCGCTGCCACTGGTGAAAATCTTCCGCGGCTCGTCAAATCAAGTGCTACCAGCGATGGCGCTAGCGCGCTCCGCGGACTTGTTCTCTTTGATGATCGGGCTGCCGCGAGTTCACGATTTAAGCGTGTCGAATTTCAATCCACTCGATCCTTCGCCACTGCCCACCCGTTTGCGGCGGCCGATCCATAGGTGAGTCGAACCATCCTGCCAGCGTGCGAGTTGGTAATGTCGTGTCACTCTAATGCCCTCGCGCGGGATCTCTTCTTCGCAAATCGCGAGGCCCTTCTGATTTGGGGCATCGGGATTGAGCACGCGGCCTAAAGCCTGCACCTTGTGTGGAGGGCCGTCAACCTTCAGCACCTTCCCACGCTGCAAATGCAGCCCGCTACTGCTTCGTACCGGCACCAGCGGCACCCAGTTATCCGGCACCTCAGCCGCCAGTTGATAGATCAACTTCTGATGTGACTGCTGGGGCGGTGGCGGCGCAATGAAGCGTTGTTGTTCGAATCTATTGAGCGGGCGTTCAGTGGCGCTCTCGATCACGCGCTCGATCCCCCAAGCCATATTCGCCATCTCATCTCGCAGGAAGAGGACTTCTTCCACCGGCCTGCTCTCCAGACTAGACACCAACGCGGGGGAGAGTAAGAAGAGATTCGCATTCTCTTCCAAAATGCTTGGCGTCGTGCCGGGTTGCGGCGTCGAAGACATTTGAAACATTCGCCAGGTTTTGTATCGCTCGCCCGAATCGTTTGAAGAGCGAATCAGGAAACGCTCGCCGAAGGTATTGGTAATAACCAGCGATCGCGTGCGGCAAAGCGAGCCGACCGGCAAGTCAATCGGAATCATAAACCAGTCGTTGCCGTAACTAATCGCGAACTCGACGAGCAACATCCGCGCCAAATCCTCCGGCCCCGCATTGATCGAGCCGAAGTCTACCTGGGCGTCTTCGAACTCCCAAAAGCGCTGGGCCGGCATACCGGGATAACTAGCCGGCGAGGGGATAATAGTGCGAGTAAGAACCTTGCCAATAGCATCATTGCCGGCACCCAACGAAGCTCCGTTATCGACATTGAAATCGTGCCAATCGGTTTGCCCGCTGTAATATTCCTGTGCGGTCAGCACTTTCTCGCCCGCAGGCATCCGCACCCCAAGGGAGAAGCCGTACTCCATTCTTTCGTCGGACCAGGCAGTGTTATCGCTGCTTGGCTCCGTCATCCACGTTTCGTACCATTTTAGCCACGACGTCGCAGCAGTTTTTACTTCGGCAATGTCGCCGGGAACAATATCGAGATCTGCCGGCAGCCCAGGTTTGGCGGGAGCCGGTGGGCGCAAGGCGGTGTGCATTGCCGCGTAGAGCTTGCGGCCATCGGGTACACGTGAAGCTATCAAATCAACGAAGCTCAAGCTGTCGGCGTCCAGCAACTCGCGCTGTTCAAGCCTGAGTGGAGTCAACGGATATTTGCCGGTGAAGAGCTCACGATAGCTACGCGAAATGGTTTGCTGTTGTAGAATCCGCAGAAAGTGCTGTCCTGCTTCGGCAGCAAAGCGCAGCTTCTCGATCTTGTTTGCATCTGGCCGGACGCGTTCGCATTCGACCTGGGTTTCCAACGGGATCGAGTTCCCATCGAACACCTGAATAGCCGCCTTATCGGCAAGCACTCCCGGCTGGTAACGCGTAAAACTGGCACACTCGCCCTGCCAACGCGCCTCGGCGGGCGAGCCGTTATCCTCGCCCTGAAACTCTCCGATCTGCCACTGTCGGGCCAGCAGCCAGAGGGGGTCATAGATGCGGGCTTGCAAGCCGGCGTTCATGTCCGGGTTGCGGCAGCCAGGCTCCAACCTCATCCATGTTGTTATCGATGACGTTGTTATCGATGACACAGCACGTTTCCTCTCTTAATTACTTCAAGTCCGAGAACTCCGTCGAAACTGTATCGCCCACTGAATTGAACGCAAAATAGAGCGCGGGCAGGTAGTGGCCCACTTCATCAAGCGCTTCGGGATCAACTGCTCGTATGCGTGCAAGGTCCAGCGTTTCGAGGAGCACCTGCTGCAACGACCACAAAGTCCACGGTTGGTCCAAGTCCGGCGGCACGGCCAAAAGAATGCACTGTGGCGCCGCGGCATCTGGCTGGTCGTACTGAAAGACTAACCCGGTCATCTCGCTTGTGTTCGGCACTACCTCGACCCATTCATCAATCAACAACCCCGTCAAAGGCTGCCTCACGTCCAGTGCAGCCGTCGACTGAACAATCAGCGAAAATCTGGAGGGCGAAAGCCCCTGGCCAGGCCTCAATGGCAAACCCACCCAGCGATCGTTTTCACTATGAGGCAGCTGGGCGATTCTCAAGTTGAGCTGCTCACCGGTTTCCAGTGCTTCAGAATATTGAATGGACGCATTCAGCCGCGCCACGCCTTCGCGCACTCGGCTGGCCCGTTGAAACCACGTGACGACTTCGAGGGCATCGTTTTCCTGGATCTTAGCGCTATCGGTCAGCGCCCTTTCCAAATCAGCGGCGTTGCCAACTGTGAATTGCGGCAGCACCACAAAAGAGTCGCCAAACGTCGCGCGAAAACGAGCGAGGTGATGCTTGCACAACTCGTCATCCGTGGCGTCCGGCTTGAAGTTTGTCTCGACCGCCGCCAGTTGCTCGATACGCTGGGCCAGCTCTTTCGCTAAAGAGATTCCCTGCAGCAACAGCGCCTCAAGATCGGCTCCCGACTCTCCGAGCGCGGAAAATGGCACGGTGCCCGCAATGCCGAGATGCGCCGACCTTAGTATCACTTCGCGCAGACTTTCAAGTCTGGCATTTACCGCATCCCCAAGTAGAGCCTGCAAGTCAGCTTGCGTCTTACGCAACGCTTCCGCGGCGCCGTCGGCGCGGGTCTTCAATTCGAGGACGTCGACTGCGGCGGGCTGATTCTTTTCGGGCGGAGCCAGCTCGCTGGCATCAATGCCACGGGCGCCGGTGATCAACCTGCGCGCGGTGCGCAACAACTCGGTGAACTCGCCGTAACTCAGGTCATTAATGGACCAGCCCGCAGCGCGACCCGGATTGATACGCAACGTCGCATCCGCCGCAAAACCCTGATCCTTGCGTTTCATCTCGTAGAGAATACGCAATTCGATCTCGGAAGCCTGCGCGTCACGGCTCCCTTCGGCCGCATAGATGAAATCGAGCGGCGATAAGCGCAGCCCATTCAATTGCAGCTCTTTAGTTTCCAGCACCGCCGCAGTCGAGGGATCAATTCGCTCGATCAAACATCGCACCTGAGTGGGATTGCCCAGCAGTTTTGCGGCCCAGGCATTCAGGGAGGGCTCAGCATTTGCGCGATGTGGTACGGCTGGCGATTCCCATCCTGCCGACACGCTCGGTGCACCGCTAAACAACGTGACCAGCCGATGCGTTAAGGCAAGCCCGGTGCGTGGCGTGCGCGCTACTTCCAATTCCGGTGGGGGCGCTTCGCCACTGGCAATCGCGTCCAGCGTGCCTGCCGTGCGCAGTGGATTCCCTTGCACTGCGTGATGAACACTTTCCGCTAACAGCGCATCACTGACTGCGTCCACCGCATCATCCAGCCGGTTCAATTCCTCTTGTAGGGCTTTAACCTGTACGAGATTCGGTTTGTTTTTGCTGTTCTTGAGAAGAATCTGCACCGGACTTAGGGGCGACGGAGGTGACTTTAGCGAACTCTTCCATTTGCGCAGCAGATCCAGGCCATCGACGACGTTGTTCGCCGCGATCTTGTCAACTGACTGATTTTCCGTCTGATCCGTTGTCTGAGTGAGTTTCCTCGCAACCAACGGTGCAACTTCTCGGAAGTCAGGAATGAATTGGCCCAACCTCGCGTCCTGTAATCGTCGTTCGAAACGATAACCAAGCAAAGCGCCCAGTGGCTGTCCCTGGCGCACCCCATCGAGCAACCAGGTTGCGAGGCGCACGCGTTCGGATGAAAGGTCGATTGCTAGCAGATCTTTGTTGACACCATCGGAATGGGTTAAGTGTCCGCTGCGTAACACCGCCACAGTCGCAGCCTGCGCGAGTGACGGCGTGTGCGTGTAGCCTGGATTATCGCGAGGGCGAATCAAGGATTCCTCACCGCCAACTGACGGAGGCTCGAACACGGGTGGGTCCGCAGGTTTCAGATTCATTATCCAACCATAGCCCCCTAACAGAATCCCGGTCGGATTAGCCTGCCGCATTTCGAAAAGGCGCTTGGTCGCAAAAGAAGTAATCCAAGCATCCAGGCGATGCGAACAAAGATCGAGCGTACCCGCAAAGAGTCTTTCCAGGTTCGCGGCCTTCAGCTTTTGCAGGTAAGCCAGGCTCTCGCGAAATTCAAGCAGTGTCACAACCTTCGAGGCCATCGCTGGATCCTCAGGTCGGGAATCCAGCGTGAACAAGTGAACCCCAAGGGGCTGGCTAGTGACGCCTGCAAGGGGTCGTGTTAACAGATCCCAAAAAGGTGGTAGCGGCACACCTCCTGTTACGCTGATGGAACCATAAAACTCTTGTTCAAGAGTTGCCAGATGGTGGTCTAGAGACTGGTTGTCGGGATGTAATAGATTTATGCTTGCCGCGCGATATTCCTGCAAAATTGCATTGCGCAACACTGAGTAAAAGAGTCCTCTCGGCTTAGGATTGGAGATGTTCTCTTGTCGAATCGTTTCGATGTCTGAGGCGTTCAGCAACTCGATGTAATTGGGACTTAATTCCGCAGTTTCCGACAGCACATCAGACTGGACCAGTGGGCCGGTGAGGGGGGTGTGTAACCCAGAGAAAACCCGCCCTGACAAAAACGGTCGCCAGTCAAACCCCGCAGCATTCCGTAAGCTCAGGGCCTTCACCAGTGCCAGCGTCATCTCTTCCTGTTTGTCCCACCAAATAGAAAATGTTTGATCAGCAATCGGATCTGTTGTTGACATGAAAGACCAAAGATTCTTCAGGTACTCCCGACCCATCAAATGTCGAACACCGTAGCTACACGACAAGGCGTCCATCGAAAAGATGTCGGCAAAGTCTTTGTCCGGATTAGCCGGATTCGTGCTTCGGCCGACGCGCGGTACCTCGTTCAAATTTCTCCGCCATAGCTCGCGCAACTTCAGAAGAAAGTCTCTTAACGCGACATCGTGTGTATATTGCTGTTCCTGACCTGCCTTCGGACGCCAGGCGTTGAGTGAAGTGACGGGAAGAATGCCGTAGGGCTGCTTGCCTACGCGCAAAGCAGGAAGCGGCCCAGCGGCGCGGACGTAGGCAACAAAGTGTTCTTTGGCCCAATTCCAATCGGCAGGCATCAAAGTGGTTGAACCGGTGCCACCGACACCCATCATCTGCGTAAGGAAATACCCCCACGTAGAGGGCCAGAGCGCGCGATTCATGTGACGCGCGTCGAGTTGTTCCGTGGCGCTTGCATTGGCAAAGTTGGCAAGCGTCAGTGCGTTCTCGTCGCGCAAGCCGAGTGCGGTTGCCAGAACAGCCGCATTAGATTTGTCATCCGATTCAGAGGCAGGCGCCTCCTGCTCGGTTAGATCGCCTTCTTCTTGTCCAGGATCAGATGAGTTGAAGCCGGAGGGCCCGTCTGGCGTATTATTCGAAGGCGTTCCCTGCAGCATAAAATTTATACCTTCGGTGTAATGATGCGCATTGAGCAGGTTAACCAACTGTGGGGTCCCGTCAGGTGCACCGACGGCCGCCTTTGTGCCAAACACCAACAGAATATCAAATCCCTTTGCCTGGTCTCGGTTGAGTTCCAGCCGAATACCCATGCCGATTCTTTCGGCCTCGGCGAAATCCACCATCCACTTCATTCCGCTATCAATCGCTAATTCGCCATCGGCGAACTCTTCAGATAAATCAGACGGATCAGGACCAACAGCAAGCGTGTCGGGGATCGGGTTCCCCAAGGCTTTTTTGATCAACTTGCCATCGGCATAGCCAAACACACACCAACGCTTCGGCAAGGCGCTGGTTAACGGCGCACGGCTCCATGCGTCGGCTTTGGTGGGGGGTGACGGAAATTCGATCCTCGGGAACGGCTCCGTGTTCGGTACCGGCCCCCTCGGGCGAACCTTGTGGTTGAGTGGTTTTAGAGAGCGTGCGATCCACGCAGCGCGCCCTGCGTCGAAACGCTCAACCAGTTGACGCCACGCCCGGCTTATGGCCTCTTCATCCCCAAGAGCGCGCCAAGTCTGTTCCCAAAAGTGCTTGCCCCAGGTGACCTCTTCCTCGATCAGTTTCAGTTCGTGCGTATCGATGTGGACCTGGTCCGGGTAAACACGCACGTGTAAATTCGCGCCCCCATCCGGCAGTGGAAAGAAGCGAGTCTCCAGGCGCACTGGAAACATTATGATTGGCTGAGTTGGACCAAACGACAGTGGTGAGGCCAGATCATCCGCGAATTGAACGACTGGAATTGTCGGGTTGGGATTAGTAAAAGCCATCGTTTGTTCTCAATCCTTCGTCGACCTTCTGGTTACGGAAGAAACTCGGTCGCATGAATCGCAACCCGCGACGGCCGTTGCTTCGTGATGTAGGCCATGTGCGCGGAGTTGTGGCCCCAGATACCTTTTTGTGGCGGCGTTGGAGGCTCTGGAGGAATTGGAATGAGTTGATTGCGCCTGACTGGAACGTGCGTCAGCGCCTTTAACTTTTCCGGGGTCGAACCCAGGTGAGCCCAGTTCAGATCATTCCACGTCGTCAGCTCAGGAATTTTTCCGGTCTCACCTTCTCCGAATGGATCATCGTCCAAACCAAAGCGTGGTTCAGTTGGCTGCTGCTGCAACACGAAGAACCAGCCTTCCCCAGCAACCATGTCTGCCGGAGTTAGATTGAAACCAACAAAGGTGACGTCAGGTTCGAGCGTGCCACGAAAGATCGGATAAGCTTCAAGCGGCGTATGATCGTTGGCCTCTTTCGGGTGGTCGGTGGCCAACTCTCTCTTACCATCGCGCAGCACTGCTTTGACTGCATAGATCACCGTACCCGGATAACGTCTGAGCAGCTCACCGCGAATTAAGAGAACCAGCGTGTCGCCACCTGCTCTAACCGCGGTGGTACCAAGCGCGCGATCGCCCCATTGATGAATCGGCGTCCTGATGTCGAGTTGCGCCTCCGCGCCGGCCGCAGCGGTATCCCAGAACTGTTGAAAGTACGTGCCGCGTTGATCGGTTGGATAGTCACGCCACAAGAGTTCACGGCTCATCTCGGCATTTAGGCCTACCATGAACGACTCAATAAATTTTGCGTTGGTTTGGAGTAGCTGCACGGTGTTCGGCGGCACGTGCTCCAGGCCGGGGAACAGATAGTCCTGCGAGAGATCGCGCAGCGCTTCGTACATCGGTTGCGGAAACGTTGGCGCGTCCATGATCGGCTCGAGCTCATCGCCCGTCAGTAAGCTGGGGCTTTTGATGCTTGCGCCGCCGAGAACAGCTTTGCTGACGGTTCTGGCAGGATTCAAACTGATCAAAAGTGCGGCCCTGAGGTCCTTCGGGTCGATGACTTCGCGAACACCAAAAGCGGCAGAGGTGGAAGGGTTAAAGAAGCGGGTCAGATCCCCGTGATAAAGTTTTGCCGTCCGAGAAAACTCGATTGTAAACGGCGGAAGCGGGTCTTTGGTTCTAATCGCAATGCCCAAAACGTTGAGTCGTAGGCTCTCAAGAATTTTGAAGAAAATCTGTGAGGCGTGCTCCATATGAGGGACAGGCTTCGGAACCAAAATGAGTCCTTTTGCCTGGTCAATTGCCGCTATTACCTTGTCGGTAACTTCATCAATCGTCACCGCGCCTCTGTTCCGCCTTTGGCCTTCATCCGGTAGCAGCGCGCTGGATTTATTGAACAGCCGGAATACTCCGTGAACACCGACATCGCCTTCTTTGGCATATTGCCGGTTCAATGCGCCGCGCGGCCTCGTAATCTTGCGTAACGGCGCTGAGACCGCAGATAACGGTACCGACGATCGGACCAGCTTCTGGGCCAACAGCTGCACTTTGCCGGCTGGTTGGTTCTGTGGAGCCACGCTCACTCGCGATTGCGCCGGGGCAACGACGTTAACGAATGCGTCGTCGGAGAACCGGCTAAAAGTGACGTGATATTTTTGGTTCACGGCGCGACTGAGTTGCGCTTGCCGTAGACGTTGATTGATTTTTTCTATGTCGCCGAGCTGTTCCCAGGCCGAGGCCATCAACTGCTCCTGCTGTTCCTGGATCACCTGCGTTCCCAGTGCCGCCACGGCGCGGTTGCGTGGATCGAGATTCAATTCGTTCAGCCAGGGATGCGGCGATTGCGAGCCGGTACCAGGAGACAGCGCATCGCCTGCTGTAACTTCGTGAGCTGGCGCTGACCAGCTACCATAAATCGGCGGTGCGACTATTGGATCCGGGTCGGCCACTTCCGTCGTCGCCAGGGCCCAGGGGAGGTTGAGGATATTTGCCAATGCGGTCTGAAACGGAGTGCGCACCGAAGCGGGCCACTCGTCGGAGTTACTGTTCACTACTCTCAATGCGCCTTCCAGTCCCAGCGTGGTGACTTCGGCATCCGGCGCCGATTCGAGGTCCATCACGAATCCTGGCTGGCTAATGTCCATCGGGAGCTTGCCAACTTCGACCGGCAAGTCGCGCGGTTTAAGCCGCCGCACTAACTCTTCAAAGTCACCACCCGCGCCGGTCCGAAACTCCCATGAGTAATAGACCGGCAAGGATCTCTCTAATGGGGCGTCTTCGCCGGAAAGCCACGCGGGTTGGAGCTTGTCTTCCTCCGTGGGTTCATTGAGGCCGGCCTTGCGTCCCACTTCGAATGTCGGTACCAGGCATGCGATGTACTCGGTCGCCGGATCGAGCCGGCGCGGACAGAGTAGACGCGAGACTGTTCTGGCCGGATGTAGGTTGAGCGTTTCCTTAAGCTCGCTCCTATCCGCGCCGGTAACTTGCGCATGCGCCCAAAAGTGCGACTCGGATAGATCAGGAAGCTCATCCGCGGGTCTCGCTGGATCTCCGATTTCCAGGGTGGGCAGCCCCTCTTTGCTCCCCGAATGAAGTTTCACGCCTTGTTGCTTGCGCACGACGACCAGGCAAAGCCATGGACGCAATCTCCCATCCGCGTCCGCTTTGGCTGGAGTAAAGAGCCACGGAAAATCAGGACGATCAAATTCGATCGCGGGAAAGTAGTTCGGCTCAAAGTCTGTCGTGTGGCGCTTGGGTTCGAGACGAACGATCTGCTGCGGATCAATTCCGGTCACGTCGCCCGGTCCGTAAAGGCGTACAGTCTTTTTCACCGGGCTACTGTTCACCTCTAATTTGACCGTTAGCGAAACGATCGCGTCCTGCCCCGGCAAAAGGCTTTCCGTGGCCCGGTCCGGAATATTGGCGGCCACGCCGGGCTGCACCCACGGTAAGAAAATGTGATTTAAGGTTTCAGGCATATCGAGATCAACCCTCAGCTCGCTGAAACGCGAACTAGCATTAGCGTTTTCGCTTTCGCCGGGTTCTCCCTTTTTAGTTTCTGCAAAACCTGGAATGACTCGGAGTAAGAGACGACTTTTCCGGCTTCGAGACCGGGCGCTCCCTGATGCGAGCCATCCTCTGTCGAGGCGATGGTCCAGCCCTTTTTGTCCAGTGAGTTTTTGCCGGCTACGGGATGACCTTGGGATTCATCGCCGGTGGGCTGGAGTCGATACTTCGCTGACCCTGTGCGTCGGATATCGCTGCACGCAGCGGCTCCGAGCGAAATGTTTCGGTCGAGAAAATCCGCGTTGATAAAAAAGAGTCCCGGCGACTTACGCGGCTTCGGATTCTCTGCTTCAAACTCCTTGTCGACGATTATGGTTTCGTAGACGATCTTGTTGTCTTCAATGATGTTTGCATCTTTAAGAATGTCTGCCTCGTTCGGGGTAAACAGGAAGCTCTCTGCTCCGGCGCTGATTCCGGCGATCATCGCTTCGAAAGACGGAGCCGCAAGTTTTTCATCTTCGCTCAGATCGAGAAACTGTGCCGGTGCAAAGAAGTCTTTCTCGCGGCTGAACTTAGTCTCATTACCGTCAAGGGTCAGACTGTTGATTGTGAACAGCCGCGCACCCGCCGGTGTGGTGTTACCGAATCTGGAAATTTCCACTTCCAACGGCACGACGTTCTGTTTGACGGAGAGCCTACCCAGTGGATGCAAAGCGATCAGATCGGTACCCGCCACTTCGCGCAAAGTTACCGCGCGGCGTTCACCTTCGGCGAGTTGACCGCTCCAGTTTCGCGAATCGTTAAGCGCCGCCTTTAGCTGCTCTAGAACATTGAGGCCCTCGAGATGCGGCGGCCGCTCGCCCTCGACCAGCGTCTTGTCAAAGCGCACCGAAAAATGGCACCAGAAGATTCCAAAGGTGGCTTTGCCTTTGATGTGCAGCGGTCGTGGCCCCGACAGTTGGCCTTTAACGTCGACTGAGAACAGGTTGTGCGAGTGCAATTTAAGTTGCACTGACGCCTGAAAGTCGGCCAGGAAAAAGAAGGGATCGAACTGAATCAACACGTCAAAGGAAAGCCGACCTTCAATGCTGAACCTGCCGGCCCTGGCCATTAACTCGACCTTCGCGCCAAACTGCAATGTATTTGACGTGATCGCGAGATAACACTCGATACGTAGTCGGAAATTCTCGGTATCGCTAAGACTGATCGCCAGCCGCTTCAGAACCGGGAAACTGGGAGGCGGCTTGAATGCCGGATGAAAACCGCCAATTGATAAGGCAAACACCGGCGCCGAACCCCACCGCAAGCGCATCGCCATGCTGCCGGTTATGGGAAACTTGCCGGCCAGCCGCGAGTTGTAAAGAATTGCATCCAGTGAGATCGACCTCTGATCGAAATCAATGACGCCGAAGGCATTCATCTGCAAGCGAATCAGATCGTGCTTCTCGCTTGGCATGATTGCGGAAACGCGACCCAGTATGATGAGCCGTTTGCGGTTGCCGAATTCCAGGATCAGACCTAAATCCATTGTAAGGATCGGCGGAGTGCCCCAAGAAATTTGCACGACCGGTCCGAAAAGATAGCTGCCGACCCGTGAGGGAAAGGCGTTGTTCAAGGCGCCGAAGATCTGCGGCGCATTGAGAGCAGGATCTTTCGGGAAGAGGAGATCCTTGAGTGTATTGTTCTTGATTCCCTCGCGCAGGAACTCTTCGTTGCAGGTGCGGTTGATCGCCAGCAGCCCGCCGATGGCCGTCAGTGTAAAACCCAGGCCCAGTTGAATTGGCTTGAACCCTTGAGCGGTGATCATCACCACGAACGAGAACCCTTTGGCCCCGTTGGGCAAGCGAGTGGAAATCAGTCCTATCGCGCTGACAGTGATGCCACCTTCAATGTTGAGTTGCACGACGCCAGCGTACTGACCTTTTTCCTGGTCGAGGAGAAGGAACCCGCCACCGCTTACGCCAGTGGCATTGATGGAGAGGCCAGCGCCCTTGGGCGGCAGAAAGCCGAAACTCACATCAAGCGGACCAAGGTTGCCGGTCGGCGGATCGGGGAAACGGGCCCGAAGCTTAAAACCAGCACGTTCGATGACCACGGTGAGCGGGCCGAGACTGCCGGAGACGGCGGCTCCGACTTCAAGATCGACGCCACGGCCTCTTGGCTTCAGCCCAATCGAAAGTGCCTCGACGTCAACCCGCCCGAGTTGGACGTTTACAGGAAAACTTCCTTCCAGCCCCCCAGCCCCCGTCAAGTGAAAACCCGTGAGGTCGGACAGTTGCAAGCCAAACGAAAGCGAAGCAGAGATGCCATCCTCGCCTAGAAAGCTTGCGAGGAAGGAATCCGCTTCACCCGGTGCCGGCTTGATGACGACACGCGCGTTTTCGAAATCGAGCGCAACAAAGGCGTCGAGCTTGTCGGAAGAAATAAGTCGCGCTCCGGCGGAAAGGCACACCGTCTTTATTGAGAGCCGAGATGCGTCGGCTGTGCCGATCAGAAGCCGCTCCGGCTCATCCGCCCGAGGGGTGACCTTTAGCCGGACTTGGCAATCCGCCGGACTAACTGCAGTTCCCCCTAAGAATCCGGCTTGAACTTCGGGCGGATGCCCCGGCGCCAGAGTGAATGCAACTCCCTGCGTAAAGTCCGCGTCGCCGTGGATGGACAAAGACAACGTCTCGCTAAGCGCAACCTCCTGTGCTCCGTTCAAACGCGCGTAGGGAAGCAGCGAGAGCGCCGGCCCCCTCGCAGTTGTCGGTGGCCGCAACAAGAACTGGATTCCTGCTTCGAATCCGTCCGGCGCACCAAATGCGTCGTCGAAAAAGAGGTCAATGCCCAACGGGTCATCGAGGGGCACCGTGGTGCCGCCATTGACGAACGCTAGCTGATCCCCCTTCGATCTGAAATACGATAATTGCAGGCCATAGCTCTCAAGCAGGCTCGCGAGATCAGAGATTGCTTGAGCCAATCGTGGTGTCGGCGAATTCCAATCAAAGGTCTCGCTAAAACCCTTAACAGGATCAGTTATCAGTTCCCCTATCCGGCTCCACAAGACTTGACGCTTGAGATACGGCTGCCGCTGTCCGATGGCTGGTGTCTCAACGAGGCCAACGATGCCGGCCAGTTTGAACAGGTAACCAATCTTGTAGCGATTTCGAAGGAGATGCTCAACAATAAAGTAGTCGAGCAGGTCGCGTCCGATGGTTGCCTTGAAGGAGGCGGCATCGATTCCGCTCGGGAAAGCTGCGTCGGGTTTGGTGCGAATCCCATCGATCGCGTCGACCAGTCGCTTGACGGAATCAATCAAGTGCGTAGGCGAGATCTCCCCTCTATCTGCCTCGATCGTGCCTACTAGGTCCGAACCAGCGGTTGCGAAATCCAACAGCGGCTGCGGTACCGAGGTTACCGTCCAGCCCAAATCAGCCAGAAGATCCTTAAATCTTTGTGGATCTTGAGCCGTATAGACAAGTGGCCCGAATGCCAGAATCACATCGTCTATAATGTCGCGCAATGCTCTCATGTTGCTAACAGGGCCAGATGAACTTTTTCGCCTAGTTGTCTGCTTATGGACGTTATCTCTCCCGGGAGGGAGGCCATAATGCCCGTCACAAGCACCGCGAATTTCATTTGTTTTTCGGGTGCACGTCTTTCTTTCGTCTCCAAATAGACAAACTCACAAATTAGTTCCGAGCGTAGTCCGTCCGCTTTGCCGATTATCCCGACCTTGGTGATTTGCCTAAGAATGTCCGCCGCAGTTGAGAACCCGCCCACTCCAGCAGCAAGAGGGCTGATGATACTGTGAATTCCTCCTGTCGCGAGGTTGTTTCGGATGGTATTGCACCCGTTCCTGCCTCGATCTGAAGACGCAAGCATGAAGGATGTTGGATCCACGAGTTTGTCGCTCATAAGTGCGATCATGTAGGCTGTCAGGGCGGATGCTGAGCCTGGTACCCAAGAGCGTTGATCGGTGAACTTGCCAGTCTTTGGGTCTTTCATAAAATCTTTGACTTGTGCGATTCTTTCCACGTAAGTTAAAGGCCTGTACTTGGCCCCATCTGGGTTGTTGCTGTTGACTAAAACCGGGCTTTTAATAAAATCGTGCTGGGACAGAGGACCCGCAAACTGCAAATACATACCTTTGGGCGGATCGAATAATCCGTACGCTCGCAGCACAGCCTTAATATAGGGCAGCCCAATCTCACTAGCGATTGCGGTGGCCGCAACATTGTCCGATACAGCTCCCGCCAGCCAGAGAAGGTCAGAAAAGTCAAACTCCCCGAGCTTTTCCCAAGTAAGATGCCTTATCTCTTCTGTGCCTATGTGACCGAGGACGGGCAAGCTGTTGTAAATAACGTTTCCGTCCGGTGCATCCGGATCCCCCCCGATGAAATCCACAGGGGATTTTGTGAAATCGAATATAGTTGATATCCGTGGTGCATTATCTTTTCCGGCAATTTGATTAATACCTTCCTTGTCGGCGCCCCGGTATAATCCCCACAACTTTTTCATTTGAAAGAGTTCGTCGAACTCGTCCCCGGTCGAAATAAGATTATGCAACTGACGCACGTCGTCCCGGAGCTGAACGGCGGCAAGATGAAGCGCAAGCTTACATGTGCTTCCGATCCGCCATGCTTGGTCGCCGTTATGAAGCCAGACCTTGGGAAACGTTCCTCCTTCGGTGAAGTCGACCACTCCGATTCCCACGTTCTCGTATCTCGGGTCTCCGAGGATCAGAGCGAGCTGCGATGTAAAGCTGTCTGGACCCGTGTTTATGGGTTTCGGAAGCTTCGTTGGTGCGGGACTCTTCAGCAGAAAAAGCTTGTCGGCAATCTCCTTGATCTTCGCATCGGACAGGGCCAGGCTCATCGCTCCCCTCCCTGCCCGCTCCTGCTCCAAGTAACACCGAAGATCTGGTTCTCCCACAACGAGAGTTTCGCCCTGCAGACTTCGCCGAGCGCAACGCGCCCCGCTACCAGGTTAGTTTCAACATGGCGCAGAATCGGACCGGCAAGAAGGAGCGGTAGTGCCATGACATTCCGCGGTTATCTAATTACCACTCAGTCGCGATCGAAGGGGTGAAGACTCGATGACGCCGCAAGCGCGAACACGGGTGCACGATAACGAAAACGACGCGTTTCGTCTGTGCGCCAAATAACATATAATGAAAAGGTTGGATCGTAGACGGGAGACAACGATGTCCAGGTCACCCAAACATCCCCTTGTCAACCATCTTCTGGACGCTCTCCCGGAGGAGGATCATCGGCGGCTGCATTCAAATCTGGAGCACGTGACGTTCTCGCTTGGCCAGGTCGTATATGAGTCGGGTGGACGCTTGAACTACGTCTATTTTCCGACTAGCGCTGTAGTCTCGCTGCTTTACACCACTGAGGATGGTTCAACCGCTGAAATGGGTCTGACGGGAAACGATGGCGTGGTGGGCGTAGCTCTGTTCCTGGGAGGCGATACGACGCCCAATCGGGCTGTAGTGCAAATAGCCGGCGGCGCCTTCAGGATGAGAGCTAAGGTCCTCCAGGAGGAGTTCGCGCGGGGTGGTCCGCTACAACGTTTAATGCTCCGCTACACCCAGGCGCTCATCACCCAAATCTCACAGACCGCTGTTTGCAACCGTCTTCACTCACTTGAAATGCGTTTGTGCCGGTGGTTACTGTTGAGCCATGATCGAGTCAAGTCCGATGAACTGTTGATGACCCAGGAGTTCATCTCCAATATGTTGGGTGGGCGTCGCGAGAGTGTTACCGTCGCTGCGGGGCGGCTGCAGGACGCAAAGCTGATCCGTTATGCGCGCGGCCACATCACCATCCTCGACCGCACAGGACTGGAAGAGATAGCCTGTGAGTGCTACCGCATCGTGAAAGAAGAGACCGACCGATTGCTGGGCGAGACCAGGAAACTAACTTCGATACCTAAAGGGTAGCTGATTGAGAAGACGACGGAGAAAGTCTCTCAGTTGGTCAAAGTTGTCAGGGCGAGTCACGTACACATTCCTTCCGACATCCACTTCGGCGCCTTCAGCGACAGCGTCGACGCAAAAAACTACGACGGGAATCTCTTCGCTCAATTCCGCTGCCTCGCGTATGCGACGGGCAGCTGCAATGACGTGAATGTGTGTCCCTCGCAGACTTACCAGGATCAGGTCAGGTGTTTCCCTTCTCGCTCTCAATATCGCGTCTTTCTCGTCCCTCGCGGGATCTACCCGGTAACCATCGACCCTTAGCAACTCTTCTATCCCATCTCGAGTTTCTTCAACGTCTTCGGCTACGAGAATTAAGGACCTAGCGTCATTGATGTTGATCATACGCTTTCTGCTATCTGCCGTCAGAATACACAACCAGGAAGATTCCGTCTGTGCGCCAGACCACGCCTATTGCTGATTACTAGTAGGTCCTTCCGGAGTCTTTCAGCGTTCCTAAAATCCCCGGCATTGATGGTTTCTTGCGATGGGTTGAACCTATCAATCTACTTTCGGTAGCCGCTCGATCCAAAAAGCGCTTTTCCGCTATGACCCGACCATCGGTCTTTGATGCCGTTCTCAGCGAGCAAGTTCTCTGTGTATCTCGCGGCGACTTGCGTTCGCTGACGAAGGGATCTTGTGGACTAGAATTACTATGTGCTTAGCAGTTAAAAAGGTGAGCGAAGATGCGGACGGCAACTCGAGCTTACTCCTAAAATCTTGATTCTATGGAGCCAGCGAAGGGACTCGAACCCTTGACCTCCGGTTTACGAAGACGACGGATCACCGTTTTCGGATGTCCGTGCCTGTCCGTACTCATGATGACTTCCGCTGCCAATTTCACAACCTGTTCGAAATTGGCAGGCCCAGGATATCACTTTTTACGGCGCTTTCTCATGGTGAGGCGCGGCCTTGGGGGAACGCGATCAAGGTCATGCCGTCGGCTACAGCGAACGCCGGGCCCGCATTGTCCGCCCGGAAATTGTTTTCGGAAATGTCCAAATGTTGACGCGAAACCGTCGCCCGCGAGAGTAGAATCTAACGCTAACCAGTTGTGCTGATGACTGCAGTCTGCGCATGATCGCCCTGACGTGTCTTGAGCACATGTTGAGATTGCGATGAAAGTTTCTCGCAAGAGTTGTCGCGTTAGTTAATAGGAAAACCATAAAAGGGTAAGTTCAACGAACTCCGTCTGTCTTGGCCCTTGGAGACAAAATGAAGGAACACAAATCAGGTATCAGTCGACCCTCGTTCTTTATTCTAGGGTTGCTCGTCATGTGTGCACCAGCGATGGCGCAGTACACAGATAATCTCGGCGGCAACTGGAGTAATCCGGCGAGCGCTACAATCACGAACATCATCATGGATCGCTACGCCCGGCGCCGTCTGGAGCAGAGGCTGGCAGAAAGGCGCGCGAACGGAGCAATGACCGGGAGCCGGTCGCCAGCCGCAAGCGGGACTGCTCCGAAGATCAACGACGCTTCGCTGCGCTTTCGCTCGACGGGCACGCAACTCAAGACGCGTGAGATAGCCAATCTAATTAGTCCCGGCAACGAACAGGTGTTTACGATCCTGACAACCATCCTGCAGGAATTCGACAAAGAAGCACAAAAGATTGGCAAGCCCGGCGACCTGGCCCTTGCGTTGAGTTTCTTCTTTGCAACGAACGCAACTGTCTATCACAACGCGGGCGTGCCGCCGGACCCGCAGGTTCTGGAATTGCGCGATACGATCGCCGCCGCGTTGGTCGAAGGCGATGCTCTGAATTCTGTTACCGATCGAAAGAAGCAGGAGATGTACGAAGCGCTCGTGCTATACACCGGGCTCGCGCTCGCCACTTATGAAGAAGGAAAAGGTGGTAACGCGGAGAGCCTGAAAATCGCAAAGCAACTTGCCGGAATGAATTTGCAAGCAGTCACCGGTATTTCGCCGGACAAGATCAGGTTTACCGATCAGGGATTAAGCATCGACAACGGCTCAGGTAAGGCGGATAGTTCGACGGACCTCGCAGGGGCTTCCTCAAGCGCTCCACCAACCATTCAAAACGATCCATTTCCAGACCGCCCGGGTTATGAGCCACAGAAACCATTGTTGGGTACGTTGCATCCGTCGATCACCATGGCGGACCTCGTGGGAACATGGAACCAGGGAGCCGGCAGCGTGCAAACGTATATCGACTCGTACACTGGCGACTATTCTCATACCTCAACATCCTTCTACGGCGAGCAATACGTAATCAAGCCCGACGGGACGTTCGAGTACAAATTCGCCGGACGCGCCAGCAATATGACAACCCGCGAGTCTGATCGCGGAAAGATCATTCTGGAGGACGGCTATATCACGATCAAGTTCCAGGGACGCGCGACTCAGAAGTATCAGTTCATCGCGTTCATGACCCAGCCAAATGGAGCCGCGATTCTCTCGCTGGTTCCTGTCCACGACACTTTCCAGGGCTACTTCGGCGAGCGAATGATTCTGCAGTGCGGTCACAGCCGTGGTTACATTAGCTGTGTGAGCGGCGAAGAGTGGACGCGTCTCGGCGCCAGGCCGGCAAGGTAACTCTCCAGGCCCGCTCCCGCTATGCGGGTTCCCAGGCGTTCTGGGAAACCAAAGACGCCATTCAGGCGATCAAGCACATTGATGAAGTCATTCATAGCAGGGTAAAGGATGGGCTTCGCCAGGCGCATAAGCTTTACGATCAGGGATAGTTCAAACTGCCGCTGAAGCGCTCGAGAATGCATTAAAGCTAGGGGAATCGACTGCGATTCTCTCTTACGATCTGGCCCTCTGCTATCAACGCACAGGCGACACGGCGGCCTCGCCGGCATGCCTGGACCAGGCGGCAAGCGCAACCCCCGCCATTCCCTCTGCCGCCGTTAGCTTGATCTTCCTCGAAGAGCTCGAGTGACCAGCAAAGAGTTTGCGCGGAGATCCCTTTTTAACGGCTGATTGCAGTAAGCTCGGCTGCACCCCTCTTAGCTACAGACTTACATCACCACCGGACTGACGGAACTAGGTCGATCGTGTTTTGTCCGCAAAGGTTGGAGGCGTAATGAAAGTTTCTAGAGAGACTTGTCGCGTTAAGTAATAGGAGTCATAGAAGGAGAAAGATCAATGAATATTATCGTGAGAACGGATTCTGATGGGTGCGCTCTCCGGCCAGCTATTACCAGAAGGCTAACAATGCGAAGCCTCAAACGTTCTCGGCGCATCGCGTGCGTGCTTGCGACAGGCGCGTTGTTGCTGTTGCTCTGTACAGGACTGGCAGCAGCGTCACCGGCCGCCCGCCCCCAGGAACCGCGCGCTTTCCCGGACGTCACCGGGACCTACGAGGGTCCGGAAGTTAGAACCTTTGTCTGTGAAGAAGGCACCATAAATGATCCCTTACCGTCATTCCTCGTCATCCCGACCCAGCAGGGGCAGTCTTTCTCGGGGACACTAGACTTTGGCGAAGCTATCCTTAACGGGATCGTAGACATGAGCGGCGGCCTGACAGGTACGTACAGTTTTCAAGACCCCGTTTTTAGCGGGGGTGGAACGTTTACCGGACAGTTGAGTGGCGATCAGATTCAACTGAGTCTCGCAGGAACAATCAGCGCCCTCGGAAAGACTTGCACTGAGACCCTGGTCGTAACCGCAACGCGAAGCGCAACCACCGGGCCCAAAGCGGACCTGTCAATCACTGCGATGGCGTCTCCAAGCCCAGTCGCCAGCGGAGCCCGCATCATCTACGCGCTCACTGTGACCAACGCCGGTCCCGACGACGCCACCAATGTCCTGATCACTCAGCCGACACCCGTCGGAATTACGTTTGCCTCCGCGACAAGCAGTCAAGGCCAAGTCCAGAGCCCGGCTTCCGGAGGCCAGGGCCCCGTCATCTACTCGCTCGGGAGCCTGGCAAAGGGCGCGACCGCCACTGTATCGCTAACCGGCAACGTAGTCGCGGCGGCCGGAGCAACACTGGTCGATTCCCCGTTCGTAACAAGCAGCCTTTTGGATCCGAGTCTTCCCAACAACAGCATCACTATTTCTACGCCGGTGGCTGCACCGGGCACCAACAACAACGTGGTTGCCTTCGCCGCATTCCCAACGCGCAAAGCGCCTAAGCCGAAAAACAATCCATGCTCCTCCTTCACCGTTCAGAATTTCGGATTGACTCCGATGATCCTTACGCTGGACTCAATCGTGCGCACTGGCAGCGATGCGGACAGCGGACGAATCACCGATCCAAATGACACTCGGTTTTTCAGCATCAGTCTTACCAATTCAGACCAGTCTTTGACCTCGCTCGACATTGGCTCGGTCCTCACCCTGCAGTCCGGACACTTCCAGAGTTTCTGCGCGAAGTTTGCAGCGTTGATCCCTGCCCTCGCCGGCAAGACTACTGGCCTGGCGGCAAGTAGTGTCTTGCCAGACTCGCTAACGTCGAAAATAGTGTTTAGACAGACTGGAGGCGCAAATGTTTCCATCCCCATTCAAAGCCGCGTTTCCACCGCGCTGGTGCTTGTCAATCTCGTCAATCCACGCTCCCAGCCGGAGGTGATATTTACGCGAAGCGGCAACGATATCACTGTTTCCTACGCT